>ENA-ORNY01000009-ORNY01000009.1-human-gut-metagenome-genome-assembly--contig:-NODE-9-length-184716-cov-12.565880_pt1 | contig 184716 bp, 214 predicted proteins | sample MGYA00242122_ERZ509036 | MGnify/ENA primary metagenome ERZ509036 (study PRJEB26280, sample SAMEA2338696) | human gut metagenome | biome: human gut; feature: human-associated habitat; material: faeces... | reverse complement strand
GGCCTATTATACAAGCATTTATTTCTATTGCAATAGTTTCGACACCATACGACATAACCTTACACACTCAAACCTAAGTTTTTACATTTATAGACGCAAAAATATATCACTATATACACATTTTTTACAAATAAAAAACTAATATCTCATTAGTTTTTATTATATTAGATTTTGACAATATTCTTCTTTTAAATCTAAATTCTCATTATATATTTCAAATATTTTTTTACTTATTTCTTTAACTTTCACATCATAATTATTGTTTCCATACAAAGTTAAAATAGCAATCAAATAAGGATAATTTGTATCATCATAAATTCCTATATCATGATAACTTACATCATAATAACCATATTTATGTAAAAAAACTTTTTCATCAAAATTTAAATAATTCATATTTCTATTATTCATAGATTCTTTAATTAACTTTGTATAATCATCATCAACTTGAAGCAATTTGTATAATCTGTCTAAAGATTTAATAGCTAAATCCGCAGTATAATTTCTTATAAAAGGATCATAAGATTCCATAACTAAATTATACTCTTCAAAATACATTTTCAAATTATCTAACCCTATATATTTTATCAACATAAAATATGCTGTATTATCACTATAAACTAACATGTATTTTATCATTTCACTTAAAGATACTTCATCATAATACTTATGTTGCTTCATTCCAATACTTCCTTGCATTGCATCACTTGGTTTATATACTAATTTAGTTTCTAAATCTAATTCATTATTTCTATACTTTTCTAACAAATAAATTACTACGAATACTTTTGATGTACTTGCAGAATAATATATTTTATTTTCATTAACCTTTAACTCATAATTATTATTTAAATCTTTAAAATAAATAGCTACCCCACTTTTAGCATAGATATTAGAAATATCTGCAAATTTTTCATCAACAACAGTATCTTTAAAAGGCTCATTCATACATTGTAAATATTTTTGTTTTTTTAACCTTTCTTCATCTTTAAAAGCATTCAAAGTTTGTTCCATAAATGTATTTTCATTATTGAATTTATATTTAATAAAAAAGAAACCACTAGCTAAACAAATTAATATAATTAATATAATCCCTATTATTTTTTTCATAAACTACCTCACACAAATATTATAATGCAAATTTTATGATTTGCAAATATATAGTTACTTGCGTATGCTAAATTATTGTGATATTATGAATATAGCTTTAAAGGTTGTGATTTGATGAAGAAGAAAAATGGTTTTTTATTTACCTTATTTTGTATAATATTAATTATATTAACTACTTTATTAATATTTAATTTATTTAGAATTTATAATAAAACCAAAAATATAAATTTATTATCAGAATATATTATAAAAGACAATGAAATAACTAACAAAAATGGTTTAAATAAAGAAAATAGTTCATATATATTTAAAGGAGAAATAAACAATAACTATATTTTATATAATAATCTTTTATGGAGAATTGTGAAATTAAATAATGATAGTTCAATAACTTTAATATTAGATGACTATATAAATATGTTACCTAAAAATTTAATAAAAGTATTTTTTGAAAATTTAATTAACAATTTAAACACAGATTATTTAACTAAAAACAAAATATGTATGGATGAAATGAACGACAACGAAATAACGTGTAATAAAACTAACAACGATTCATATATAAGTTTATTAAGTACCTATGATTATCTAAACTCATTTTACGAAGAAAAAACATTTATCACAAAAGATAAAGAAATAATGTGGTTATATAATAATGATAATCATACAAATGGCGATAGTATTAGTAAATCAAATGAAAATAATTTTTATGAAATTAGACCAGTTATAACTTTAAAAGCAAACACAACATATAAGGATGGAAACGGAAACAAGGATAATCCATACAAAATTGATGATGAACCATTCGGATTAGGAAGCATAACAAAAATAAACAATGATACTTATGTAGTTTACGATTTTATAAATGACATTAAATTAATGAGTTTAAAAACAATTGATAACCTGAATCGCGAAAAAGTATTAGATTACTTAAATAACGAATTATATGAAAAAATAAATTATAATAACTTATTAAATAATTTAACTATTTATAAAGGAACCTACAACAATAAAAAAGATGATTTATTAAAAGAAAAAGAAACAAGAAAAATTGGTATACCAAATATCTTAGATATAAAAATAAATAATGATATAACTAATTATTATTTACCAAACAAAATTAATAATTTCAATTTAATTTATGATAATCCCATTATTTATGGAGATACAAAAACAACTCATAATACAAGATATACAATTTTATTATCAAAAGATAAAGTCAAAAACTTTATAAAAGAAGATAATATATATGTATATAAAGAAGGTGCAAAATGAAAAAAAACAAAATAATAATTATTACTGATTTAGTAGTTGCTACCCTATTTCTAACAACAATTATTTTTCAAAATAAAATTGAAGATTTTATGATAAAAAAAAGATTTCAAAATAATATTTCTGAAAAAAATACTGACTACAAATCATTAAAATTTAACAACAATTTAATTATCAACACAACAGACGACAAAAAATATGATAATAAGTATGAAGCAGAAATACAAAATCGTGGAAATAACAATAACTATAAGATAATAAATATTAATGTGGCAAATAATAAAGGTTGGTTAGTAGTTGTATATGACCCAAGCACTGTTCATATTATGAAAAGTAAAGCATTTAAAACTCCGAACAATGATGGTAAAGAAAACATTTTAGATATGACTAAAAGATACGGAGCAACAATTGGAGTTAATGGCGGAGGCTTTTACGATGATGGTAAAGTTAGCAAAGACATTCCATTTGGTTATATTATTGAAGATAATAAAGTTATATATAAATCCCACAATAGAGAATCAGATATTATTGGCATGAGTAACGATAATAAACTTATGCTTGTACATACAACTGGAGAAAAGGCTATTGAAATGGGGATGCGTGATGGTTTAGAATTTGGTCCATTTTTAATTATTAATGGGAAAAGGCAAACAAATTTAAAACCTACGAGAGCAGCTAGAAATATGATAGCCCAAAGAGATGATGGCATAATATTATTCCTAGTTACTGATGGAGCATCATATGCTGGTATTACTTTTAATGAAGGAATCGATGTTTTAGAAAAATATGGGGCAACAACTGCAGCCAACCTAGATGGTGGTGCAAGTACACAGTTAGTTGTAAATAAAGAACTTTTAAATTCACCCAAAAATGCTTTAGGTATTCCAATACCCAAAGGAAGAACTGTTGTTAATGGGTGGGGAGTTTTCCTAGATAATTAATCTTCCAGAACAAAACTTATATTTCTAACGAAATTCAAGTATCTGTGTTACCTCACGGTAACACTTTTTCTGTTTCACCGAAAACCTTAAGTTTCTCATGAAGACCAACATCGGATGGTCGCCACTCGACTTTTTTATTTTGTTCTTATTTATATTATACTTTCTTCATATTTATTTTTTCTTTCTGCCAAAAATTATTATAAATATATCTAGTACTTCCAAAAGTTTTTTCAATCAATTCACTTTGCAAATGTTCATTAAAATACCCTCGCAGATAATCTAATTACAATATAAAAAAGAGTCAAAAGACTCTTTTAAAAAGTGTGAGTTTTGAGTTTTTATGTTAATTGTGTATAGTTTATATTTTTATAAACCTAAAATTTTTATCTTATATAACATCCCTCCTTTGTTACAATATAATAATAACAAAGAATTATGAAATATTTATGTTGAAATAATGAAATTTTTATATTTTGATTTTAAAATAGAAAGTAGTACCTTTTTTTAATACACTCTTAACACCATATTCATAATCATGAAGTTCAAGAATCTCTTTTACAATAGAAAGACCTAACCCTGTTGATACAACATTCCTTTGATGATTCTTGTCATTTTTATAATATTTGTTCCAAATATATGGAATTTCACTTTCCTTAATACCTTTACCAGTATCACTAATTTCCACTAAATAATACTTTTTATGTTTTGTTACTCTTACTGTTACAGTTTTATCATCACCAGTATAATTAATAGCATTGTTAATTAAATTATAAATTACTTGATTTAGTTTCTTTTTATCAGCCTTTATCATTATTGAATTAGGCATATCTAAATTAATTATATATTTTTCTGTTTCTTTTATTATTTGATATCGATTTACAATAGTTTTTATATCATCAGCTAAATCAAATTTTTCAATACTTAGGGAATCGGCATTAGATTGCATTCTAGATAAATCAAGTATATCATTAACTAAAACTGTTAACCTATCCGTTTCATCCACAATAATACTTAAGTGTTCGTTCATTTTATCTTGATCTTTATAAGATATATCCCGAATCATTTCCGCATATGCCTTTATCATTGTAAGGGGCGTTTTCAAATCATGAGATACGTTTGCCATCAAATCACGACGCAATTCATCAGTTTTAAGCATTTCACTTTGAGCTTGTGTTAAAGCCTCACTCAATTCATCAATTTCTTTAATACCAGAATCTTCAAAATAAACATCGGTATCTCCAGTTCCTAACTTTTTAGCTTTTTTAGTTATTTTTGTAATAGGTTCTGTTATTTTATTTGATAAAAACACAGACATAATTATAGCTATTACAATACCTAATATACAAACATACATCAATTGTCTTTTAATTAAAATTGTAAAATCAGAAATATCTTCTAAATTAGAATATATAAATGTATTTTTACCGTCAACTTTTATACCATACATTAACGCTTCAACATGTTTATCTTCATTAATAAATTTATAAGATTTAAATGTCTCATCAGACTCAACAAAACCATACATTAATTCTTTTACTTTACTATTTCTATTTTTTAAAGCACAACCATTCATATTCATATTATACGCGCCAACAACATTAATATCATCAGTCACCACAATACAAACATTTTTTTCATATGCAATTTCTTGCAAAGTTGAAATTAAGTTATCACTTTCTACACTTTTCAAAGAATAAACAATATTATTCATATTTAACATCTGTTCTTTTTCATAATAAATATCTAATATTTTTATTTGACAAAACCAAAGAAGAATAATAATAACAACATTATAGGAAAGAAGAAAAAACAATGTTTTAGCTTGAATACTAGTTTTCTTTTTATTCTTCATATAAAAACTTGTATCCCATTCCACGAACTGTAACAATCATATCTTTATATTTACCTAAATGTTTTCTTAAAGTCTTAACATGAGTATCAACAGTTCTATCATCACCATAAAAATCATAACCCCAGATATGAGAAAGTAAATTCTCTCTAGATAAAGCAATATTTTTATTATCTATAAAGTATTTTAATAAATCATATTCTTTCGGTGTCAAATAAATCTTCTTTCCATCTACATACACATCATGAGCTAAATCATCTAGTTTTATTCCTTTAATTTCATATATATTAGTATCAATTTCTTTTCTTTTAGTTACAGCCTTAATCCTTGCCACCAACTCTTTTGGACTAAATGGCTTAGTTACATAATCATCTATGCCTAAATCAAAGCCAATAAGTTTATCATATTCTTCACCTCGTGCAGAAAGCATTATAAAAGGAATATCTTTTATCTTTTTAATCTCTCTACATGCGGTATATCCATCCATCTTAGGCATCATTATATCCATTATTATTATATCAAAGTTTTCTTGTTTTACTTTATTTAATGCTTCTTCACCATTACTTGCTTCTTCAACTTCAATTTTTTCTAACAATAAATATTCTTTAATTACATCTCTAATTAATTTCTCATCATCTACTACTAAAACACGCATTTTACCACCCAACAATTATTATAATTTTCATTTGTGAAAAACATATGAAAATCTATCTATTTATAGATTCTACATTACTTCTTCTTTTAATTATTCTTGATTTTCCCCCACTTATTACTTTTATATTATCTTCTTCATATATAAAAATAGTTTCACTTATTATAGGTTTACTTTCTCCATTATCTAAATTACTTATGGTATTTCTAATTACATAACCATCTTTACTTTTTATTATTTCACCAACAAAAGTCTTATTACCACTATTACTTCCATACATACCATTTGCATTAATTACTTCACCATTTTTAATTAATTGCATTTGAATAATATCACCCTCTAAAAAATCAAATGTATTATTCATAAGATATCTAAATTCTCTACCTTCATCTAAAGTTAATCCTTCACAAGGAAAATAATATTCTTCTTCAAAAATGTTATTAAATCTCATATCAATCAACTCACTTAACAAAATTATAGCAAAAAAAAGAAAAAGTAGCAAATGCTACTTTCAAGTATATCTTTTGAATATCAAACAATTCTTGTTTATCGATAATCCCTGATAATACTTTTTCTATGATAAGCGGATTGGGTCAGATTGTGTTCCAATTCCTGAAGCATATATTACGGAAGGGTTTAAAAAGAAAACTGGGCGAATGCTATATCCACTTGACATTTCATAACCATTATTTACAACCTGAACCCATACACTGCCATTAGATTGTAGAATACAAGCATAACCATCTGAATCTGAATAACGTGTAATAGACCACTCACTAATTCTTGAACGCATCCAATTTACACTAGAAATAATACGTGAAGAATAAACATTCATATTATATGTCCATGCACTTGGTCCAGCCGAAAATCCATAATCACTTACATACATTAAACCTATTTTTGCACTATATGTTGTTGCATTGTCAGTTGTATTTGTTATTACTGGATTTGTTATTTCATTTAGATAAGTTGTAGCAGGCAAAACATCTTTTATATTTGCTTCAGTATTTCCTCCGACTTTCCATGTTGTTGTTGCGATTTTATTTGCCCAAGTGGTTCCTATATTATTTAAAAAATTTGTATTTAAATTAATGGTATTTAATTCACTTAAACTCCATGTATTTGTTGCAGTTTCTAATTTATTGTTCCAATAATAATTGTATATTGTTGTTTGAAATCCATCATATTGTAAATACCCATCCGTTGAACTAGAGCTTGCATAATCACCATTTGTTCCCAGCAAATTGCCATTCGCATAATCCCATTTTATTAATTTTACTTTACCATCAAAAACTCCAATGATTCTATATAAATTATCCTCCGGGCATATACTTGCATCACTTCCAAAACATACAAAATTTTTAACATTATCTTTTGTTACATATCCATCAGTAATTGACACTTCTAAAGCTTCTTTATATGTTAAATATTGCTTGCTTGTCGAATCATACTGTAATGTATAATATTTTGTTGAAGAACAAGTACTGTCATAAACCTTTAATCCATTACAATACATATTTATTACACCATCTGATGACGATTTAGCAGATAATACATATTTAAACCCGGACAACATGGACTTTTCTGTAACCTGATAATCTCCTCCGGCATATCTATATGAATTATCACCGGCTCCATTTGATAAGCTTGAATCATGATGATAAATATTTGTAATTGACGATTCGCTCTTATCGGCCAAAGAAGTTATACAAGACGCCAAACTATTTCCACTATCACACGCCTCCAATATCGTTAATGGTGGCGAATAAATATCAAAATACACATAACATTTATCTGACAAGTTACCACTTACTACTACAACTTTTTTTGTATCATCCCAACTTAATGTGGAACCATTTTCACATCTAGATAATTCCTCATTAAATTTATAACCTTCTGTTGGCCATTCACTTTGTGTTACTATTTTATAATCACCTGCACCTGCTGTTTGTTCTAAATTCATAGATAACGTATTTTTATTTTTCTTAATTGAGCTTTTATTTTGTTCTTCATAAACATCAGTTTTGTTAACATTTATTTTTTCAACTACAAAACCAATAATCAATATTATTAACACTATTGTTAATATTTTATTTTTATTATTCACACATATCACTCCATATCATAACATCTTACGAATTATAATAAAATTATATTAGTAAAATGTTACGATGTCAATAGGTGATAAATATGAAAATACTAGCAAATAATTATAAAGCTAATGAAATATTCAAATTTTTAAGACAAGGACTAGATTTAACTCAAGAGGAACTTGCCCAAAATATTAAAGCAAGTAAGTCATCAATTGAAAAATACGAATACAGCACTGTAAATTATACTTTTGAAACACTACTAAAAAAATAGCTGACAATTATAATTTAAAGATTATTATTGAAACTAAAAAATAAAATTCCAAATTGGAAGTTATTTTTTCATTAATTTTTCAAAATTATAGGGGATGATATAGTTCCAATTCCAGATTTATACAATACATCTGACTTAAGATAAAACGTAGGCCTTATAGCTATAGGCCATGAATAGCCTATTGAATTAATAGTACCATCCCACCTTATTGAATAAGGATTACATATATCAAGATAAGTAATTACCCCTTTTTGAACACCCATATACATCCAATTACTATTAATTATTTTTCTATAGTCATTTTTAGTAGCTAAAGTTGTCCACAAATTTAAACTATTAGCATATGCATAATCAGATAAATACATAAGACCAATGTATGCTGAATATACTGTAGTTTTTTCAGAATTATCATATTCAGAAGTGTAAATAGTAAAGGAATTTGCTAGCTTATTAGCAGATACTGAATTAATAAACCAATCATTATTTGCTATTTTGTTCTTGCTATCATTTGATAGCAAACCATAATAATTAGTATTTAAATTAATTACACCAAGTGCAGTCTCATTTAATTTAATTTTTTCTCCAGAACAAGGATCACCAACAGCAAGTTCATTTTTTCTAGAAAGTTTTTAAACTTTTTTAGTTTCATTTAAATTATAAGCTAAAGCAGTCTCGCTTCCAGCATAATACAAAGATATATTACTAAGTGTCCCCTTATAAAAACTAGAATACGCATCTGTACTAGCAACTACATCTTCATTATATAAACCATTACTTAATAACATATCCTTTGTAGCATAATCATACTTGATTAATTTTACTTTATCACCTATTACTCCAATTATTCTATATAAATTATCTGTTGGACATGGGCTTTCATTTGTATCAAAACAAACATAATTTTTTATTAAATCTTTTGTTAAATAACCTCTTTCTAAAGATACTGTCAATGCTTCGTTATAAGTTTTATAATGTGTAGTATCTCCTTTTACTAGATAATAGAATGTATCTGATGAACCACAAGTATATCCAAAAAAATGTTTTGTATCGCCACAATAAAAATCTATTAATGATGTTACATCATCATTATAAGCTAAAATTTCCGCTGCCCCAGTTGCTTTTCCTGCATCCGTTAGGACATAATCTCCTTCTGCATATCTATATGAATTATCTCCTGCTCCATTCTCTAGACTTGAGTTGTGATAATAAATTCCATTTTCTCCTTGTATACCTGTATATTGAGATTTTATATATTCAGCTAATGTTGGTTGAAAAATATCAAAATAAACATAACATTTATCTGATACATTTCCTTGCATTATTACTGCCTTTTTAGTATCATCCCAACTTAATGTTGAACCATTTTCACATCTGGATAATTCTGTATTAAACTTATAACCTTCTGTTGGCCAACTACTCTGAGTTACTGTTTTATAATCTCCTGCTCCTGCGGTTTGTTCTAAATTCATAGATAACGCATTTTTATTTTTCTTAATTGAGCTTTTATTTTGTTCTTCATAAACATCGGTTTTATTAGTATTTATTCTTTCAGCTACAAAACTAAATAATATTATTAAAATTATTGTTAATATTTTTTTGTTATTCATACTTACCACTCCATTGGGCAAAATATATTATGCTTATAACAATATAATGCAACACATATTTTGCATTGTCAAGCAAAATTATCAATAATATGCAACAATATTGTTATGTGGTGGAACAATGAATATAGATAGATTAAAAGAAATAAGATTAGACAGAGATTTATTGCAAAGAGATGTTGCAGAAGCAATAGGAATTAAAAGACAACAATATAGTGAATATGAAATTGGTAAAAGACTAATACCAATTCACTATATTTGCAAATTGGCTGATTATTATAATGTTTCAGTTGATTATCTTTTAGGTAGAACCGATGAAAAAAGACCTTACTCAAAATCAGTACTAAAAAAATAAACTTCCAAATTGGAAGTTTATTTTTTTTTTATTTACTTTCTGTTTCAAGTTTTGCAACAATTTTCTTTAAAACATCAGCAGTAGCTTGTTTTAATTCTGAAACACTTTTTTCAATAACGGGTGTTCCTTTTTCAACAGCTAGCTTATATAATTCGTCAGCTTTCTTTTGAATTTTAGTTGCTTTTTGTTTCGCAATCTTTAAAGCTTTTTCTTTATCAAGATCTTTTAATTCTTTTTGAAGTTCATTAACTTTTTTTACAATACTTTCTTTTACATCTTCAGCTTTAATAGATTTAACTTGTTCTAATACTTCATCAAACTTTTTCTTTAAATCAGCTCTAGTTTCCTTTCCAGTTTTAGGTGCAAATAATAAACCTAAACCTGCTCCAACAGCTGCTCCACAAAGAAATTTTCCTAATCCATTTTTTTTCATATTATTCCTCACTTTCACCCTTTCTTTTTTTTCTAAATAATACTTTACTAAATAAATTACCAGCCACTTCTACAACCTTATCTGTAAAAGACGCAATCTTATCGGTTGTAAAATCAATTATACTAAATATTGAATTTAATGATTCAACCTTTTCATTTACATTATCCACTACTTTTTCTAACTTATTCATAGTTATTATAGTCTTAATTCCCAAAATTATTCCTATAGTTAAAAGAGCAATTAAAAGTAAATAAATAACTATTGGCAAGAAGTGTAACCAAAAATCCACTAGATATCACCTTCCTCTCTATTATCATACATTGAATCTATTAAATCAAACAGATCATTTTCTAAAGTATCATCATCTTCAACTTTTTTCATTTCTGTTTTATTTACATCACATTTTGCTGTTACTTCTTCTAAGTCTTTATCAATGCGTTCATAATCTGCCACTTCATCTGTTGCTTTTATATCATTTTTATCTTCAACACTATTTTTTTCATCAACATCGATTGTTACATCTGATGTATCTTCTAATAATTCATCAATCGTTTTTACTTTTTGTTGTTTTTCTTCTTCATTTTCTTTAACTTTAACTGTAACACTTTCTTCATAATAAGTCGCCTCAGGTTCACCAAGTGTTTCTTCTCCAAAAGCTTTTTTTCTAACACTATTAAAATCTAATCCCGTATTAACTACATTATCTGTTTTACTTTTTATATCTTCAGGTTTATAATCTTCATTTAATATACCATACACTGGAGAAATAATCGGAGATGGTTTAAATTTCTTTTTTTCTACTACTTCCGTTCTTTCAATTTTTGAAAAATTTCCCATATCATACCTTTTTTCTACTCTCTTCTTTCTTTCGTATTCCATTACATTAGTAGTTTTAGGTTTTTGAACTCTACTCATATTTGAAAATTCTTCTTCATCGAAATCAAAGAATGGTGAAATATTATCTGATTTAAATAAATCCCTTTCATTTAAATTTTCAGTTTTTGCTTCCTTAACTGGAGCAGTTACTTTTGGAACACTTTTTTCAACAGGTTCTTCAACCTTTCTTTGCGGTTCTATTTTCTCTGCAATTGGCTTCTTTTCTTCACTTTTAGGAGTACTTACAACTTCATCCTCTTCCACCTCTTCAAACAGTATTCCTTTAATTTTGTTTAATAATCCCATAATAGTCCACCTTCCTAATTAATTAAATCTGGGTCTGGAATTTTTTCTTCTTCTTCCTTATAATTATTATCAATAGTCAAATAATTACTTTCACTACCCTTTGTGTTAAATATATTAAATTCTTCTTCACTAAAATTAAGTATATCATCACCCATTAAATTTGCAATTATACTATCATTATACTCAACACTTTTTAATATGTTTATAATAGATAACATTGCCTCATTACAATATCTTTTATCTACTATCACTTCTATTTTAGCATAATTATACATAATTTCAACTAAATATTTATTATTTTTTAATAAATTTATTTCAACATATCCAAATTTATCTTCAAAACTTATCTTGCTAGAATAAATTGCCTTATCATTTATATGATAATCTTTTTCGATTTTTTTCTCATAACTTACTACATCAACATATAAGTAATATTTACTATTAGCATCTTCAATTACTTCATTATACATAGTACTATCACTTACTTGCATACCTCTAGGTAAATAATAACTATATCCAGTTCTATATATATTATTTTTGGGAGAACTCGTAGAAATATTATTTACAATATCACTATAATTTAATTTATTTATATTAGTACAGCCAGTTATTAAAAATAACATGCTAATAATAATAACTATTTTTTTCATATTTAACCTCTTCTATAATTATATCAAAAAAAACAAAAGTAATAAAGTAAAAGTTTTTGTCAAACATTTACTTATAACTTGTAAATAATTGATAACTTTACAAATATCTAAATTGAAAAACTAAAATTGAATTTTTACATTTTTTTTAAAACTTTTATCGAGCAATGTCGAAACGCTTGCATTATATTATTTTGTATGTATAATAACTCATTGTTACCTGAGTTTTTACTGTCAGTCTATAAACTACCTCCATAATAACAGGTAACAAAGAGTTATATCCTAAAACCCATCTTCTCTACATGGATATAACTTTTTTATTTGAAAATAATTATTTACTTACATCAACATATTTAATTTTAATTCCCATATTACTAAATTTTTCTTCATACTCAGTCATTATATTTGGTATGTTTTCACTATGCAGATCATAACTTATATTATTTATATGATATCCATATTTTTTATATTCATCTAAACTAAATTGAAATAATAAATCATTATCAGTCTTTTGGATTATATGAGGTTTATCTTTAAATAATTGATCATAAATTTGTAAATAATTGATTGATGTAAGTCTTCTTTTAGCATGTCTATCTTTAGGCCATGGATCAGAAAAATTAAGATATATTGTATCAATCTTCTTATCCAACAAATCTTCAATACTTGCAATATCCCCGATTAAAACTTTTAGATTACTAGGTTTGTATTCATTTATTTTTTTTATAGCAACACTTGCAACACTACTATATTTCTCTACTCCAATATAATTAACATTTGGGTTATTTAAAGCCATATTCAAAATAAATTGTCCTTTTCCCATTCCAATTTCTAAACATACAGGATTATTATTCTCAAAACTTCCTTCATAATAATAATCACAACCATTTAATATTTCATCTTTATCTTTAGGATTTCTCATTCTCATATTATCAACTTCTTTCTAATTTACATATACTATTTGTAAGGAGGCTACTCATGAGAAAAAATAGAAACTCATTTTTTACTGAATCAAATATGAATTATTCAAATTTTCAAGCACAAGGTGCCATACCTCAAGCAATGCCTTACGCTAATGCTAATTATAATCCTTATCAAGCACAACCTAATATTGGTATGCCCTATGTAGACAATTCTGATTCAATAGAAAACAGACTTGCCAAAATTGAGCGTCAAATCAATCGTTTAAATGCTAGAATAAACAAACTTGAAAGCCTAAACACAACATTTTTAGATGATAACATTGACACATCAGGCAATATGTATATGCTTTAATTATATATAATCATTGCACTAAAACAATATAACTGTTCTTCTCCACATACCGCAATTGCCACTTGATACTTGATATCTATTATATCAAAATCCCCGGAATTTAGAAAGCCATTTACAGCACTTTCTAAATCTTTTTCATGTCCTTCATCAAATACTTTAACTTTCATATATCCCACCAATTATATTTTACAACAATAAACTTAAATATTTTGTCTATTATTGTATTTATTTTTAATAAATTATAACATACTACCAATTAAAAAGAATTGTTATTTAACAACAATATTAACAATTCTTCCTTTTATAACAATTACTTTAACAATTTCTAATCCTTCAATATGTCTTTTTACATTATCATTATTTAATGCCTTATCTTTTATAACATCTTCAGAATCATCTACATTAACTACAATTGAACCACGTAACTTACCATTAACTTGAACACCTATTTCTTTTTCATTTAAAATAGTTTTAGCTTCATCATATTCTGGCCAAGTACCTTCGCAAATTGGACTTTGTCCTAGAGATTCATTTAATTCTTCCGTAATATGTGGCGCCATTGGATTAAGTAATGTTAATAATAACGTATAATCTTTTTTAGTAATATGTTCACACTCTTCATATTTATTAAGTAATATCATTAATGTTGAAACTGCAGTATTATAAGCAATATGACTTAAATCATAAGTAACTTTTTTAATACTTTGATGTATAATGGTTTCTAATTTTTCAGAATATTTATTACCTTCTACTACCTTATCTTTTAAACGAATAATTCTATCAATAAATCTCTTACATCCTTTTAATGAATCAGTACTCCACGGAGCAGATTGTTCATAATCACCCATAAATAGTTCGTAAACTCTTAAAGTATCTGCACCAAATTCATTAACAATATCATCTGGATTAATAACATTGCCTTTACTCTTACTCATTTTTTCATTATTTGAACCTAACACCATACCATGACTTACACGAGTCCAAATCATTTCTTTATGAGGAACAAGACCTATATTATATAAGAATTGTACCCAAAATCTTGCATAAAGTAAGTGTCTTGCAGTATGTTCCATACCACCATTATACCAATCAACTCTATTCCAATATTTCATGGCATCCATATTAGCAAACTCATGATCATTGTGAGCATCCATAAACCTTAAGAAATACCAACTTGAACCGGCCCAGTTAGGCATTGTATCAGTTTCACGACGAGCAGGTCCTCCACATTTTGGACAAGTAGTATTAACCCAATCAGTTATTTTTGCAAGTGGACTTTCACCATCATCAGTTGGTTCATATTCTGCAACATCTGGTAAAACTAAAGGTAAATCCTCTTCATTTAAAGGTACCCAACCACAAGTATCGCAATGCACCATAGGTATAGGTTCACCCCAGAATCTTTGCCTTGAGAAAATCCAATCTCTCATTTTGTAGTTAACTTGAGCTTCACCACATTTATTTTCTTCAAGCCATTTTATCATTTTACTTATGGCATCTTCTTTACCAAGACCATTTAAAAATTCAGAATTAATATGAACCCCATCACCAACATAAGGAAGTTCCTCAGTCGGTCCTTGTAATACAGGAATAATTTCTAAACCAAATTTAGTTGCAAATTCAAAGTCTCTTGTATCATGGGCAGGTACAGCCATAATAGCGCCAGTACCATAAGATACTAAGACATAATCACTTATCCAAATAGGAATTTCACGACCATTAACAGGATTTATTGCATAAGCACCAGTGAAAACACCAGTTTTATCCTTATTAAGTTCAGTTCTTTCCATATCATTTTTTAATTTACAAGCATTTATATATTTGTTTACATCATCTTTTTGTTCATCCGTAGTAATTGCACCCACTAATTCATGTTCCGGAGCCATAACACAATAAGTTGCTCCGAATAATGTATCACATCTTGTTGTAAACACTGTAAATGATTTATCAGTATCTTTGATTTTAAAGTTTACATTTGCTCCGATAGATTTACCAATCCAATTTATTTGTCCTAACTTAACTTTTTCTGCAAAATTAGTATCTTTAAGTCCTTCAAGTAAATCTTCAGAATAATCACTCATTCTAAGCATCCATTGACTCTTTTCTTTTTGAACTACTTGAGTACCACATCGCTCACATACACCACCTGCAGCATCTTCATTCGATAAAACACTTTTACAAGTTGGACACCAATTTACTGGAACAGTATCCTTATAAGCCATTCCATGTTTATAAAATTGTAAGAATTGCCATTGAGTCCATTTATAATATTCAGGATCTGTTGTACTAAATTCTCTATCCCAATCAAATGAAAATCCTAAATCCATCATTTGTCTTTTAAAATTTTGAATATTTTTTTTAACAGCCTCTTTAGGATGTATATGATTTTTTATTGCATATTGTTCAGCAGGTGCACCAAAAGCATCCCACCCCATTGGATATAAAACATTATATCCTTGCATTCTCTTCATCCTTGCAATAGCATCTTGAGCAGTATAACCTCTTACATGTCCAACATGTAAACCATTTCCAGACGGATAAGGGAACTCAACTAATACATAATAAGGTTTCTTATCACTACCAGTTATTGCTTTAAAACACCCTTTTTCTTCCCAATATTTTTGCCATTTTTTTTCTATTTCATTATGATTCATTTTTATTCCAACCTTTCTTAACTAAAATTCTTCCAAATATCTCATATAATGCATAAATAAGTCCAAACAATAATATAAACCCTAATAACATACTAAATCCTAAATTCCAAGGTATAATAGTAACCACCATAAATACAAATGAAATTATAAATGCATCAATTAAAGACACCATAAAGAATACATAATTTAAATTCATTTTATTGATATCCAATTTAAATCTAGGAATTAAATAAGATAATCCTACAAAATCTTCTAATTTTTTATTTTTCTTTTTCGTTTTTTGTTTCTTTATATTTTCGTAACCTCTTTTAAAAATCCACAAGAAATTAACGAGGAATACTGCTACAAAAACAAACAATCCCCAAATTAAAGTTTCACTTAACTGCTCCATAAATCCCTCCAAAATAAAAAGGTCATACCCAAAGGACGAGTTTCCCCGTGGTACCACCTTAATTGTTTCTTATTAATTGATACGGAAATTACCCCATTTACATCCAAAAGCAAGTTCAATTTTTTACTTTATTAGTTTCCATCAACCACTAACTCTCTTTAAAAGCAAGAAAATTTACTACTCTTTTTTCATCTGCATATATACATTATATTAAATTTCTGCTACATATTCAAGTAATTTTATAAACATTCTTATAAATCTTTTATCTAATTCTCTTATTTTTTTGATTTGAATTCTTTTTTTCTTAATTTCTAAATCACTAAATATTATACTAGCTATTTTTTCCTTAGTTACAGTTTCAATTGGTAAATCAGTAATAATAGAATTAATATCTTCATTTATTATTCTAACAGCATTTATTTCAATATCCTTACCTCTACAGTTAATTATTAATTCCTTCGTAGTATCTACATCCATAACCTCAACAATAAAATTATTATCTTCTTCATAAGTTTTTATATTATCACTTAATTTATCTTTATTAACATAAACTTCTATTAATTCTGGCACCTTAGTATTTCTAAAATTAATTTTATAATCCCTTTTACTTGGAATTACAGTTGTTTTTCCATCAATAGGTTTTATAGACACTGAATAATTATTTGGCATATAATTAAAATTAATCGAAGTCACCATATAAAAACCTTCTTCATACATTTTAGTAATTCCATCATCTTCATATAGATTATATGAATTGCTTTCTCCAGGAAATATATTGATTTCCATTTTTTTTGGTGAGCTTAAATCATTAATATCTTCATCTAAAACTGTCATAGGCACAATACTTCCTGCTTTTGCAAATACAGGATACTCATCATATTTATAAAATGCTACATATCTTTTATCTCCGATAAATTTTTTGCCAGATTTAAAATCATACCATGTTCCTTTGGGTAAGTAAATTCTTTCAATAGATCTATTCATTGTAGTATCACTTTTTTTAGTAATCGGAGCTATAAACAACTCTTTACCAAAATAATATTCATTTCTATAATCTGGTTCATCGTATATTTCAGGGTTACCATAATAAATAGGTTGAATTAAAGGTTTACCTAACTTACTATAATTGCAAGCTTCCGTATATAAATACGGAATTAGTTTTTGACGAAGTAATGCGTATTCCCGAGCTATAGTATAAGTTTCAATATCCCACGCCCAAGGTTCTCTTTTATAATAAACTCCTCTTTCAGCACTAAATCTAAATATTGGATTAAAGCATGAAAATTGTACATATCTTAGATATAACTCAGGGTCTTCAATTCCACCTTTATAACCACCAACATCATGACTCCACCAAGTAATTCCCTTATTAGCAGCCATACTATTATAAAAAGGTAAAAACTTTAAAGTATCCCAAGAAACATATGTTTCTCCAGAATATAATATTCCCACCCTATGCGGTGCAACCAAAGGACTTCTAGTTAAAACCAACGGTCTACTGTTTTTAACCTTATTTATATCTTTATTAAAATAATAATTTAATGCATTTAATCCCAACATATCTTTTTTATAATCTATCCAAAAAACATCTATATTCAAATCTAATAAAACATCAATCACATTTTTAACAAAATTTTCCATAAAAGTTTTATCCAAGGCATTAAAAGGTATAACACTTCCATCAGTAACATTAAAAGCATTAGCAAAACTCAAATATTTATCTTCTTCCTTCCTTACCCCTTCAACTGGATCAATATTAAGACCTACTCTAACACCTATATTATGCATTGCATTTATAAATTCACTAGGATTAGGAAATAATTCTTTATTAAAACTAAAACCCGTTCGATATAAATTATAATTATTCTTATCTTTAATATGCCAAAATTCACTTAATAATAATACTGATAGAGGTATTCCGTTTCTTTTAAACAATTTAGCCAAAGTTTTTGTATCTTCAAAACTATATATTCTTTCTCTATTCCACCATAACCCTAAAGCATATTTTGGTATTAATGGTGGATAACCTGTTAAAGTGAAATAATCTTTTAAACACAAACCAAAATCTCTTTTATACATAAACAAATATAAATCAACTTTATTAGGATTAGGTTGTACTAAAAAACCATCAATATCTATTTCCATATTATTTGAATCATCAAGTAGTACAAAACCATCCGTGGAATAAAGACCTTTATCTAAATTAATTTTACCTTTATAGTTATCTAAACTTACTGCTCCACCCTTGAAATTTCTAGCTTCAGCCTGTCCATAAAACCAAATTTTATCAGTATTATTAAGTGTTACTCGCAAGTTATTATCCGGAGCAAACTTAGGTCCCAAGAAAGGTTTATTTTTTAAATATTGAAATGAAAAATAATTAGTTGTTATAGAAATATATTTTTCATCTTGTTGCACCTTAAATGTTGGAACTCTAAAGTTTCTGTTAGAAACTAATGTGGTTAAATTATCAGAAAAATGTCCATTTACGCTATATTCCATTCTAATTAAACGCTCACTTAAAACACTAATTCTATAATTAGTTCCACGAAACACTGCTTGTTCATTTGTTTTTGATTTTGTTAAATCTGGAATAAAACATGTATCTAATTTAGCCATAACAACCCTTCTTTATTTATTATTTGTATTTATCAATTGCTTCATTTAAAAAATCATCGTTCTTAAAATAATTAATTTTCATAGAACTTTTAACCTTTTCAAGTGTTCTACTTGCTCTTTTTCTCGCTTGTTCTGTACCTTTTTCAAGTATATTTACAACTTCATCCAAACGATTTTCATAATATTTTCTTTTTTCTCTAATTGGTTCTAATACTTCTTGTAATATATCATTTAGAAATTTTTTAATTACAACATCTCCAAGACCACCAGCTTGATACTTCTTTTTTAATTCATCCAAATTTTTATATTCGGGTAGATATTTACTAAAATGTTCATCTTTTGCAAACACATCTAAATAAGTAAATACAACATTTCCCTCTATACTACCTGGATCATCAACTCTTATATGATTTGGATCAGTATACATACTCATTACTTTTCTTTTTACTTCTTCAGATGTATCCGCCAAATAAATTGTATTACCTAATGACTTACTCATTTTAGCTTTTCCATCAATACCCGGAAGTCTTCTTTCGTTTTCTGTTTTGGGTAAATACACCTCAGGCATTACCAAAGTCTCTCCATAAATATTATTAAATGATCTTACTATTTCTCTTGCTTGTTCAATCATTGGTAATTGATCATCTCCAACGGGAACACATGTTGCTTCAAATGCTGTTATATCAGCAGCTTGACTAATCGGATAATTTAAAAATCCAACCGGAATGCTTGTTTCAAAACCACGCAACTTAATTTCATTTTTAACCGTAGGGTTTCTTTGTAATCTGCTTAAAGTTACTAAATTCATATAATAAAATGTTAATTCTGTTAACTCACTTATTTCTGATTGTATAAAAATATTTGTTTTACTTGGATCAATTCCCACAGACAAATAATCCAGTGCTACTTCAATAACATTATTTCTAACTTTACTTGGATTATCAAAATTATCAGTTAAAGCTTGAGCATCAGCAATCATAATATAGACTTCATCAAATTCTCCACTATTTTGTAAAGCTACTCTATTTCTAAGGGAACCAACAAAATGGCCTATATGAAGTCTTCCAGTTGGTCTATCACCTGTTAATATAATTTTTTTCATATTATCACATCCAATATAATTATATCAACAAGCCATAGATTTATCAAGAAAATTAAATAAACATTCAACAAATTTCATTTTGCTAAAAACAGTTACTTTCTTTATAATTTATATAACTATTTTATCTTTATTATTTATTAAAAGATTTTGCCACAAAATCAATCAATTTATCTTGAATCATTTGCGTGTATCTGTTATAGTAAACGTTATGGAATATTTGGTTTCGGATGTCTACCTTCTCTTTCAGGGGCTTTTGGCTTTATGGAAGGAAGGTGATCATATGAAGAAAAGGAAATATATAATTAAAGTACTTAACAGAATATGTATCATTTTAGTGATAATAGTTTTAATAATTATTTCATTTAAAATAGACATCTGCCATTAGGCAAATGTCAATCTAAACCAATTAGGTAGACATTCGATAAATATCAAATGTTCCTTTTTATTTTATGAAGATTTCTCTCCATATATACATTATACTAAAAATTTTTTATAAATTCAATAATATCTGATTTATATACTTTAAAAATATAAACTTTTGTAAAATTATAAAATATGTTATAATAGACTTATTACAAGGAGATGATTATTTTGAAATATGAAACAGATTCAAGAAAAATAAAACCAGGGCAAATTTTTGTTGCTATAAAAGGACATACCGTTGATGGACATGATTTTATACAAGATGCTATAAAAAATGGTGCATCAAAAGTTATTGCAAAACATGAAGTAGATTGTAATATTCCACTAGAAGTTGTACCTAATACCGAAGAATATTTAAAAGAACAATTAAAAAATGAATATGCTGATGAAATTAACAAATTAAAAATAATTGGTTTAACTGGTACAAACGGTAAAACGACTACAGCATACTTAACATATCAACTATTAAATCTGTTTAAAGAAAAAACTGCTTACATTGGAACAATTGGTTTTAAAGCACCAAATGATGAAATTGAAACGGAAAATACAACACCAGATACATTAACAATTTATTCATTATTGTTGCACGCACTTGAAATTGGTTGTAAAACTGTAGTTATGGAAGTAAGTTCTCATGCGCTATCTTTTGAAAGAATCTACGGATTACACATAGATATCGCAGCATTTACAAACCTTACCGAAGATCATTTAGATTATCATAAAACAATGGAAAATTATCTAAATGCTAAATTAAAAATATTTGACTATATGAATGAATCTGGAAAGTTAATTGTAAATAATGATGATAATGCTAGTAAAGCCTTCGTAAATAAATTTGGTTCTGGTATAAAGCTAGGATATAACAATACTGAAAATGATTACAATATTCTAAAAACAGAAATAAATCCTGCCGAAACGAAAATTAAGTTTACATATAAAAACGAGACTTACAACGTAACTACAAATTTAACTAGTAAATTCAATGTCTATAATTACATGACTTCGCTTGCAATTTTACATGAATGTGGATATAAAATTGAAGATATAATTGACAAAACAAAAGAAATTAAAGCACCAAAAGGAAGATGTGAAACACACAAAGTAAATGGTGGTTATGCTGTTATTGATTATGCACACACTCCTGATGCTGTAGAAAAAGTTATAACAGCTTATAATGAATTAAAAAAAGGAAAAGTTATAACAATTGTTGGTTGTGGAGGAGATAGAGACCCAATAAAACGTCCAATTATGGGTGGCATTGCTACAAAGCTAAGCGACTACACCATCCTTACAAGTGATAACCCTCGTACTGAAGATCCTGCCAAAATTATGGAAGATATTTTAAAAGGAGTTAAATCAACAAACTACGAGGTTGAGCTTGACAGAAAAACAGCAATCAAAAAAGGCATTGAAATGTTAAAACCCGAAGATATCCTACTTATATTAGGAAAGGGCCATGAAGATTACCAAATAATTGGTCATACAAAAATTCACTTAGATGATGCTGAAGAAGTTGAAAATTGGAAAAAAGAACATAACTAATAATATCAACCTAAAGTTGATTTACAAATAATCCTCTCGAAATTATAATTTATAATGAACGGAGGATTTTTTATGATTTATTTAGATTATGCAGCTAACACACCAGTAAACCCCAAGGTGCTTAAAGTATTTAATGATGCTACTTTAACTTATTTTGGTAATCCAAATAGTTTACATAAAAATGGTAACGAAGCCAAAAGAAAAATAGATGAATCTAGTCAAATAATTGCAGATTATTTCCATACAAAAAAAGAAAATATTATATATACAAGCGGTTCGAGCGAATCAAACAACTTAATAATCAAAGGTATTGCTGACAGATATAAAAATAAAGGAAAACATATTATTATATCAGCTATAGAACATTCATCAATTATTGCTCCATGTAATTACCTAGCATCAAATGGTTATGAAATTACTGTTATACCATTATTATCAAACGGAGAAATCGACATTGATTCATTAAAAAAAGCTTTAAGAAAAGATACAATACTAGTAAGTGTTTCCACAGTTGATCCTGAACTAGGAACAATTGAGCCAATCCAAGAAATTGCAAAAATTTTAAAAGATTATCCAAATGCTTATTTTCACACAGATGCAACCGGAGCCATTGGTAAAATAAATATAAGTTATGATGGAGTAGACTTTTTAACTTTTGCCCCACATAAATTTTACGGCTTAAATGGCATAGGCGTTCTCATTAACTTTAATGATATAAAAATCACTCCATTAATACATGGTGGAAAATCAACAACAATATATCGTGGAGGAACTCCAGTTACAGCAAGCATCATAGCAACAAGCACTGCTCTACAAGAGGCAACAAAAAAATTAGATGATAATATAAAATATATATCCAATTTAAAAAATGAACTTATCAACAAATTAAAAGAAATAAAGAAAGTACATATTAATACACCAACTAATTCAATACCTAATATAGTAAATTTTAGTTTAAATAACGCTGATGAAATTGTAAAAAAATTAAGTGATAAAAAAATATATGTTTCAACTAAAACTGCATGTTCGAGCAAAAATGCACCATCAAAATCAGTTCTAGCAGTTACAAAAGATTTAAATTTAGCTAAAAATTCTATTAGAGTTAGCTTATCACATTTAACAACTAAAGAAGAAATTGACATTTTTTTAAAAGAACTTACGGAGGTAATAAATGAAAATAATTAGAATAAATGCCATGTGGTGTCCAGGATGCTTAATATCAAAAGGTATCTGGAAAGAGATTGAAAAAGAATTTCCAAACAATGAATACATAGACTATGATTATGACTTGGATGAAGAAAAAATAGAAAAATACAATATAAAAGATATTGTACCCGTAGTTATAATTGAAAAAGATAATCAAGAAATAACTAGAATCGAGGGAGAAAAAACAAAGAAGGAAATCCTTGATGTTTTAAGGAGTCTTTCATGAAAAAAATAATTAAATTTGTTTTGTTTTTATTATTAATTATTCCTACATCTACCCTAGCCTTATCTAAAGACTATAACGATTATGTTGGAAAATACTATAATATTAAAAATGATGAAAAAGTAAATATATACTTATTTTACAGTAAAATATGTCCTCATTGTCAAAAAGAAGAAAAATATTTTGAAACTTTAAAAGAAAAATATCAAGATAAAATAAATATTTATACCTATGAAGTTACAGAAAATAAAACAAACAACGAAATAATGAAAAGTTTAAAAAAAGAATTAAAAGAAAATAGTCAAGGAGTTCCCTTTACTATTATAGGTTCTAAAACTTTTTTAGGCTATGATGAATCATTAAATGAAAGAATAGAAAATACTATAGAATCATACTTAGATGAAAATACTAAAACAGATAATACATATACAATACCAATATTAGGTAAAATTGAAGCTAAAAATGCTAGTATTATTTTAATTGCGATAATATTAGGTTTTATTGATGGATTTAATCCATGTGCCATGTGGATTTTACTACTTTTAATTAACATGTGTATATCAATTAAAGATAAGAAAAAAATGTTAATAGTTTGTTTAACATTCATTATAACCTCTGGTATAATTTATTTTCTATCTATGCTTGGAATAGGTTTCATATTGGACTTAACTACCATTTCCTATATAAGAAATATAATTGCCATTTTAGCTATTATTCTAGGAATATATAATCTTTATACATATTTAAAAACCAGAAAACAAACTGGATGTCATGTAGTAAAAAAAGAAAAAAGAAAAACAATAATTACTAAAATCAACAATATTTTAAATAACAAAAACACTCTATTAATGTTCGGAGGTACAATTATCTTAGCAACATCAGTTAGTTTAGTTGAAATGGCATGTTCACTTGGATTTCCTACAATATTCTTAGAATTATTATCTATAAACAATATTCATAGTTTTCTTAAAGTTACATATCTATTAATTTATATCCTATTTTACTTAATAGATGATATTGTAGTATTATTTTTATCAATAAAAGCATTTGAAACAAAAGGAATTAGTACTAAATATAATAAATATGTTCACTTAATCGGAGGACTCATAATGATTTTAATGGGAGTTCTTCTCATATTCAAACCAGAATGGATAATGTTTAATTTTTAAGACAAAATACATATTTTATGTTAAAATGAAATATGTATTTTATATGGAGGACTAAATGAAAAAACGAATAATGGTAGATATGGATGATTGTATTACAACTGGAGGATTCTTACACCTTATCAACAAATATTTAAATACTAATTATACCGAAAATGATTTTGATGAATTTTATATGCAAAATATCATTCCAGACAAAGATAAGTTTTTTAAATGGTTTCAAAATTATAACATGTACGATTATTGCTATTTAATAGAAGATGTATATGAAGTTTTAGAAAAACTAAGTAAAGAATATGAAATATTTATTGGCACCTCTTACATTATACCTGAAATAATAGATGAAACATCTTTTTTACTACCTCAAAAATATGATTTTTTAAGGAAAACATTGCCATTTATAAACCCTCATAACTTTATTTTTTTAGGAAATAAATCCGTATTAAATTGCGATATCAAAATCGATGATAGATTAGATAATTTAGATGGTGCTAAAACCAAAATATTATTTACAGCATTTCATAACAAAAAAATTAGTGAAAAAAAATTGAAAAAACAAGGAATAAAAAGAGTTAATAATTGGAAAGAAATAGAACAATTACTATTAAAAGAAGGAGTAACTACAAAATGAATGAACCAACAGAAATGGAATTAAAATATTTAGTAAAAAACAATTTTGATTTATCTGATTTAATTTTATATTTAAGATCAAATGGCTTTAATGCTACCAGTATCAAATTTGTAATTAATGAAGATTATTACTTTGATACCCCAAACAAAGATTTATTAAAAAATGGCGGATCATTAAGAATCCGAAAAACAAAAAAAGGACCAATTAAAGGAACATTTAAATATCCAACAGATAATAATGATGTTTATACTAAACGTATAGAAATTGAAAAAACACTAACAGAAAATTCATATACAGAATTAATGAATAGATTTAATGATTTACAATATGATTTAAACAGGCTTTGTCCTTTTCCAGTTTTAAAAATAAATAATCAAAGACAAGAAATAACCTTAACTAAAGATAACAATTGTGTAGTGGTAGCTTTTGACACTATTATTTATGACAACAAAAAACAAGAACATATGCTAGAAATCGAATTAAAAGAGGGACCAAATCCAAATATTTTAATTGAAATAGATAAATTAATTCAAGAAAGATTTAATTTAGAATTAACTAAACAAAGTAAATATCAAAGAGGTATTGAACAAACAAAATTAGTCATTTTAACACGAAAACACTCTTAAAAAAGGATTTTCGTATTAAAAATGTGCATTTTTTATATTTTTTTACCTAGGAAGGCTTGAATTATTAAAAAAAGTTTGCTATACTAAAAAAGTAATTGCGAAATGCAGGTGTAGTTTAATGGTAGAATAAGAGCCTTCCAAGCTCCTGACGTGAGTTCGATTCTCATCACCTGCTCCAAAAAGATATTCAGTCGAACTTTTTAGTTCGATTTTTTTATGCATAAAACAGTTATGGTCGAAAAGTGGTCGAAAAGTGGTCGAATTAATTGATAATATTTTTATTTTTGTATATAATATTATTAGGTGATAAAAATGTATATAGAAGATCAAAAGACTGAATTAAAAGTTGAATTAACTAAAGATATAAAAAAAGAAATTGTTGCATTTGCTAATACTAATGATGGTACTATTTATATTGGCATTGATGACAGTGGAAATGTTATTGGCTTAAAAAAAGCTGATAAAGATTTAGAATCATTAAGTGGAATGATACGTGAAGGTATTAAATCAGATTTAACACTTTACACTAAAATATATATAGAAAGAATTGAAGACAAAGATATAATTATAGTTAAAGTAAGTGAGGCACCAAATAAACCATATTATTTATCTGATAAGGGTTTGAAATCGTCAGGTGTTTATTTAAGACATGGAAATGCATCAGTACAAGCAAGTGAAGAAGTTATAAAAAAGATGCTAATAGAAAGTAATAGCAATTCTTTTGAAAATAATGTTTCAAGTATTCAAGATTTACACTTCGAATATTTGAAAAACATTTTTAAAAATCACAACATAGAAATTAATGATAATAAATTTAAAACTCTAAGTATTGTTAATTTAAATAATAGATATACTAATTTAGGATTACTTTTATCCGATGAATGCCCTTATTCAATAAAATGTGCCATTTTTGATGGAAATAGTAAAATAGAATTTAAAGATAGAAAAGAATTTACTGGCTCAGTATTAAAACAAGTAAATGATACATTTGAATATTTAGATTTATATAACAAAACTAAAGGAAAAATTATAGGTTTAGAAAGAATTGATACAAGAGATTATCCAGAATATGCAATTAGAGAATCTTTATTAAATGCTGTTATACATCGTGATTATCATTTTACTGGTAGTATATTAATATCATTATTTGATGATCATTTTGAAATTACATCTTTAGGTGGATTAATCAAGGGGCTTAATATAGAAGATTTATACAATGGTATTTCCGAATCAAGAAATCCTAATTTAGCAAATATATTTTATAGATTAAAATATGTAGAAAGTTTTGGAACTGGTATTGGAAGAATCATCGAATCATATAAAGATTTTGATAAACAACCATTAATATTGAATACCGAAAATGTATTCAAAGTAACTTTATATAATGTCAATTATGTTAAAAATGATAATGTTAAAATTCTGCCAACTAATTTAACACAAGAGGAACAAATTATTGAATATTTAAAGAAAAATAACAAAATAAACAGAATAATAGTAGAGTCATTACTTGACATATCTAAAACTAGAGCTAATGATATTTTAAACAATATGATAAGCAATAATACTTTAATTCAATCAGGCACTGGTAAAAATACTTATTATATACTAAAATGATATTAGATTGATATTTATATATCAAGTCATATATTGGAAAAAGTTGTAGATAACTACGCAAATCGCTCCAGATTGATAGGAAACTCAAACACTTTGATTCAAGAGTAATAAATGCTAACTAGAATTGATATGAACCCCTTTTTTTATTATTGTTTTTTTATATTCTCCATCAAATAATTCATCTAAACTTATATTAAAATCTTTACTAATTTGTCTAATTAATAAAATATCAGGCATATTCAACCCATTTTCCCATTTACTAACAGCTTGATAAGTAACATTATATTTATCGGCAAATTGTTTTTGAGTTAAATTATTTGTTTTTCTTATTTCTTTAATTAACTTTCCGAATTTCTTTTGATCCGTATTATACTCCTTATTAACACATTACCAAATTTTAAACACATTAAACAACAAAAACTCATTTCTAACAACATTCAAAACAATATTATCTTCACTAGATATATTATTTAAAATATATATTTTTTCATATAACCTCCATAACTATTCTACATTCTTTAAAGATTCAACCATATTAATATTTTTTAAATTAAAATGAGTAACAATTATTACAATAATAGTAAAAATAATTGTAATTAAAGCAGAAAAAACATAACTTAATAAAAATACATGTCTATCAAATAATAAATAATCAGGTTCACATGTAGAAATAATATAATGACATAAATAAGAACCAAAACTTAAACCAAAAATAATACCTAATAAAGTTAATATAATAGTTTCCCTATTTATATATTTATCAACCTCACTTACATAAAAACCTAATACTTTTAAAGTCGCAATTTCTCTTTTTCTTTCACTTATATTTATATTAGATAAATTATATAAAACAACAAAAGCAAGCATTGCTGCAGCAATAATTAAAATAGCCACAATAGAATCAATCGAAGATAACATATCGTTTAAAACATCTTTTACATCAAAATTATTAACAATAGAAATAGCATCTTTACTAGAAATATATTTACTATCAAAATCATTACTTTCTTTAATATTATATTTATTTAAATCAATTAATAATGAATTTACTTTATAATTACCAAATAAATTATTATAAGTATTTTTTGATATATACATATACTGATTAATATAATTTTTAACTATATAAGAAACCTTTATTTTATAATTATTATTATCATTATCAAGTATATTAATATAATCTCCAATATTTATATTTAAAATCTTAGCTGTTTTTTCACTAATAGCACAAGTATCATCTATTAATTCACTATATATTTTATTTTCATCCTTATAATCCATTAAAGAAATAACATCATTTAATTTATTAAATTCATCTGGTACAATCAAAAATACATCTTGTTTATCATCATTTTTTAAAACATTAATACTTTGATAATTAACTAAAACAACATTTTTAACAATATCTTCATTCTTAATTTTATTTACTAAACTAGTATGCTCATTATTTTCATTTATAACCATCATTTTATCATATTTAAATATATTATTAAATTGATAATCACTTATATTTTTAATAGAATCTTTTAATCCAAAACCAGCTAAAATCAAAGCAGTACAACCAGCAATACCAAATATAGTAGTAAATACTCTAGATTTATATCTAAAAATATTTCTAACAGTAATTTTATCAGAAAATTTAAGTTTTCTCCAAATAAAAGATATTTTTTCTAATAAAATTTTCTTACCAGATTTAGGTACTTTCGGACGCATTAAATTAGCAGGCACATCTTTTAAATTATAAATACAAATGATAATGGCAGTACCACTAATACATAATATGCAAAACCAAAAACCTAACATGTTATATACACTATTAATAGAATATAAAAATATAGGTATATAAAATATTTTTTTATATATATTCCAAATAACATATGGAATCAAATATGAACCTATAAAAACACCTAAAATTCCTCCAACAATAGTAGCTAATAAAGAATAAATAACATATTTTAAAATAATATAAAAATTATTATAACCAAGTGACTTCAAAGTTCCATTTTCAGTTCTATCTTCTTCAATCATTCTCATCATAGAAATAAGACTAACTAATATCGCAATACCAAAAAATATTAAAGGAAACACATTACCTAGATTCTTAATATTATCACTAGCATTAATTAATTCTTTATAAGAATTGTTATCAAGTCTATCATAAATGTACCAATGTGGTTTAACTAATTCATCTTCATTAATATCAATACCATATAATTTACTATCAGAAATTAATTTATTATATAATTCATCATATTTTTCTTCTTCTCTATTTTTTTTAACAACATTAATTTTTTTTACAAAATCATTAATAGAATTTTTATATTCTTTACTATTAGTAAGCATATCTACAGTATCATTAATTGTTACATACACAACACTATAATAATCACTTTTTAATAAATCACTCAAAGTATAAGCATAGTAATTGACTTTACCACTACCTAAATTAGTACTAGGTCTTTCAGTAGAAAAATATAAAGGACTTATAACAGTACCCACTATTTTTTTATCTCCACCCAAAATATTAATATAATCACCAATACTTAAATTATTATCAAGAACCATCTTTTTTTCAACAACAATTTCTTGATTATTTTGAGGTAATCTTCCTTGCTCTAAATAAACTTTATTAATATTATCACTTAAACCTAGTACTTTAATTACATATTGTTCATTATTAAGTTTTAAATATGTATCTTTTTCATAAGAACCTATAACTTTATCAATACCATCAATTTCAGATAAACTATCAACATCTTTATTGTTAAGTCCTAAATTAGATATAATCATAATATCATAAACATCATTATCATCATAAAATTTATCTAATGTTTTAAGCATATCTGGACTACAAGCCTCAATTCCAGCATAAAAACCAATCCCAAGAAGAGCCATAAATAATAAAGATAAAAACCGTTTATAGTTTTGTCTAATTTTCATAAAAATATGTTTAAATAACATAGTTTTCATATTACCACTCTATATCCTTTATATCCATAGGTTTTTTATTAATAATAACATCACTTACTGCTCCATTTTTAAATTTAATAACTTTATCAGCCATTGGGCAAATTGCAGAATTATGAGTGATAATTATTACCGTCATATGTTCTAATCTACAAGTATCTTGAAGTAATTTAAGTATCTGTTTACCAGTTATATAATCAAGCGCACCAGTAGGTTCATCACATAACAATAATTTAGGATTTTTACAAATCGCCCTAGCAATTGCAACTCTTTGTTGTTCTCCACCGCTAAGTTGGGCAGGAAAGTTGTCTTTTCTATTACTAAGACCCACTTTATTTAAAATCTCATCTGGTTTTAATGAATTTTTACATAATTGAGTAGCTAATTCTACATTTTCAATAACTGTTAAATTTTGAATTAAATTATAAAATTGAAAAACAAAACCAATGTCATTTCTACGATATTTAATTAATTCTTTACCATTTAGTTTATTAACACATTTACCATCAACAAAAACTTCACCACTAGTCAAATTATCCATTCCCCCTAAAATATTTAAACAAGTAGTTTTCCCAGCACCAGAAGGTCCTAAAATACAAACCAATTCTCCTTTATTTATTTTAAAAGAAGTATTTGAAAGTGCGTTAATTTCAACTTCACCCATTTTATAAACTTTAAAAACATTATTAAATTCAATATAAGCCATAATATATCCTTTCTTTTAAATATTCAAACTATTTTTAACTGACTCAGCTATTTTTCGTTTTTCTTTTGTGGGAACAAATTTTTTAACAACAGAACTGTTCTTATTATTTCTAAGACCAACATATGCAAAAATACTAAAAACTAAAGCCCCAATAAAATTAACAAATAAATCCTTCATAGTGTCATTTAAACCTATATCCAAATAACCGCCATCAACAACATACAATAACTTATTATCGATATCAAAAATTTCTGTCTTTCCAATATTATCAACAATAATAGGTTTATTCACATTATCAGGATTTAAATAAACTGATGAAATATTAGTAATAAGAGTATCTTTCTGCATATCAAATTTCATAAACTTATCACCACCATACTCAAAAAATTCCCATAAAATACCAATGGTCATTGAAAAGCAAAAAGCCACTAAGCAAAGATAAAACGGTGATAAATTAATATCTTTACTATTTTTATTTAATAAATCAACTAAAGAAAAACCAACAGCAGTTGCTAAAAATCCATTTATTGTATGTAAACAAGTATCCCAATGAGGAATAATACCATAAAAATTATTAATTTCGCCAAGGATTTCCGCAGAAAATATAAACAAATAAATACTTATTTCTAAACCATCTGGCAAGGTAATTTCATATTTATTTTGAATAAATAATGGTGCAAATAATAAAACTAATGATAATAAACATAATAAAGCATTATTTAAATCTCCTCTTATTATTTGTAAAATCATACAAACTATAACTAAAAACCTAAGAATTAAATATATAGCTAAAGAACTTCTTTTAGTTTCCTTATAAGCCATTTTAATCATTTTTTGCACATTAATTCTTTTTTGCATAAAACACCTCAATAAATAATATCTAACTTAATTATACTATTTAATTAACAAAAATTCTAGAACTATACTTAAATTTCTAACAAAATCTAAGTATCTGCGTTACCTTACGACTACACTTTTTATGTTTCATAAAAACTAAGTTTTTCTACAAACCAACATTGGATGTACTCCACTCAACTTTTTTATTTTCATTCTTATTTATTTTATATATTCTTTCATATATTATTTTACATTTATTTTTATCCATTGAATACTATTATAAAATATTTGATACTTAAATTTAATTACAAAATTAATACATTATGATTCTTTTTAACTTTGCAAATACTTACTTGTATAGTAGACTATCACTATCTAGTTATAGATTATAGAACAAAAAAATATTAAAAATCATTAACAATTCTTAATATTTTATAATTTAAATCAATGTTATTATTTTACTTTTGGATATTTAATATAAACAACATCACTTAAAACCATATCATAAACTCTAACATATAAAGAAATAATTTTTATATAAAGTACTATAAATTAAAAATTTTTATTAATTGCACTATCAATACCCATTAAATATAAATCACCTAAAATTTATTATTGAGCAGTAAAACCTCCATCAATAGATATAATAGCACCAGTAATAAATGATGCTTCATCACTAAGTAAATAACAAATTAAACTAGCTATTTCTACATCTTTACCTAGTCTACCTATAGGAAGTTGATTAGCCATAGCATCTTTCATTTCTTTGGGAACACTGACTAAAATCGGAGTATCAACGTAACCAGGAGCAATAGCATTTACTCTAATATTATCATGAGCATATGTTAATGCTAAAGATCTAGTCATTTGATTAATAGCCCCTTTACTAGCGGAATACGCAAAACTCGTCGTCGTACCAACTAAGCCATACATAGACGAAGTATTAACAATGGCGCCTTTACCATTTTTAAGCATTTCACTAATTACATATTTATTCATTAAAAATATACCCGTTTGATTGACACCTATAACTTTATTCCATTCATCAATGCTAACCTCATGAGCCTTATTTGGCCCTCCACCAATACCAGCATTTGCAACTAAATAATCAATATGGCCAAATTTTTCCATAATCTTACTTATAGTTTCTTGAACATTTGTATCGCATGAAACATCACATCTAATTCCAATACAATTTTTGCCTAAATTTTTAGCAATATCACTAACATCTTGATTCCAATCAACTAAAACAACTTTAGCGCCTTCACCTAATAATTTTTTGGCAGTTGCAAGACCAATTCCGCTTGCTCCACCTGTTATTATTGCCACTTTTTCATTAAACATTAATTATCACTCCTTTATTATTATGTATAATTTTTATTCTTTTAAACTACTTTCTCCAGTTTTATAGTCAATTTCTATTCCATTTTGAATATTATAAACAAATACATTAAATAAAATACCTTTACCATTATCTTCAACGGATTTAGCTTCAATTGTTACACCACTAGCTAGCAAATTATTTTTTTCGTATATTGGAGTTACACGATATAATACATGATTTCCTGTTTTTTTTATATAATCAGCAACTTTATTTTCAAAATCAAGCATTCCTTTAGTATTCATTTGCCTTGTACAAGTAATTAAATTCTTTAAATTAGCATTTTCTCCGGTTAATTGATAGCCAATTAAATGACATCTATTATACAAATATTTGCCATCTATATTATCATACTTGACAGTATGCCATCCACTAGGTTTAATCATCCCAATTGACCCTCTTTTTTCCGTAGGCATTAAATCTTTACCAATATTAGCAAAAGCAACTCCAGCTCTTCCTAAACTATCGAGTTCTTTATAATTTTCAAAAGACTTACTAGTATCGATATCATCACTAAATAACGGAATATTTCCATTAACTTCAATATAATAATAGCCATTAAACTCAGGTACGCTAACATCTGAAGGTAATGCTAAACTTTCTTTATTTATATAATTATAATTGTAAAATACAATCATAATAATTAAACTTAAAATAAATATAAAACTACTTTTCTTTTTCATAATAAAATTATAAAACATTAATCAAAATAAAAAAAGAACTAACATCTTTTACTTAACAATATTTTACTTTTTTTATACGCATACCTATATTCTTTATCACTAAAAATATCACTATTTCCACATTCATTAATTAAGACTTCTAAACTAATATCATTTTCATTAAATAAAACTCTGTTAGCTTCTAATTCAAAACAAAATCTTTCAATTAAGTGGTCCATAGCAAGTTTATGACTTAATTCACAATATAACTCAATTTTATCCTTCATAATTCCTCCACTTTGATAGTATAGCATAATCTATCTAAAATTTGCATAAAAAAATAACAATTTTACGCAAATTGTGTCAATAAGTGGCTTGTAAATTATTATATTCATGGGATAATATATCTGAGGTGTAAATATATGGCAATTTATAGTTATCAAGAATTACAAGAAAAAATTTCTAAATGCAACAATAATGACTTATACAACAGAATTTGTAAAAACATTAAAAAATTAAGAAAGGAAAAGTATAAGGAGTTTAAAAAGAATTACGCTAACAGCACAATAAATCCTTATACTACAGAAAACATTGCAGCATTATTAGATTATAACCATACTCATTACAAGAGATTTGAAAGTGATAATGACTCAACCAAAAAAATTCCATTAAAAAAGATTGTTCTTTTATCTATTATTCTAGATACTTCTATTGAAGATTTAATGAAATAAATAGAATATAGTTTAAATTTCTAACGAAATAAAGTATAAGTGTTACCATGAGGTAACACTTTTTTTGTTTCATTGAAAACCAAAGCCTATCCACGATAAATTTTGAATAATCGTCGCCTACTTATATTAATTTTTTTTATTTATTTATATTAAATAACTTTTCATATACATTTTTAAGTCTTCAAACATTATATAAATTGTTGAAATCAAACTAGCGATAAAAATTTAGTTAAACACTACAAAATTATATTAAAATTTTGATAATATTCTTCTAAAGTAATATTTTCTTCATATATTTTCTTAGCTAATTTAGGTCCAACAAATCTAAAATGCCACGGTTCAAATTTGTATCCAGTTATATGTTCTTTTCCTTTTGGATATCTAAGTATAAAGCCATATTTCCAACAATTATTTTTAAGCCAAATTGCCTCTTCATCATCTTCTTTTACATCATCATTATATATACCATTTTCATAATAAGCAAAATCTACTGCTAACCCGGTTTGATGTTCAGAAGCTCCAGGTAGCGCTACTAATTTATAAGCTTCGTCTCCTTTTTCCTTAATTAATGCATTCAAAACAACTTGCTGATAATTATAGCTACGATATCCACTATCAACAATTAAAGGTAAACCTAATGAATGTGCATCACTAAGTAATTTATCAATATATTTTTTTATATCTTGTCTAAGCATAGGCTTTAAACTAGCATCTTTATACTTATGAAAATTATTTTCATTTTTATCTACAACATACATCTTTAAAGGAACATACTTACTATCTAACGGATTATCTTTATTTACTAAAACAGTTATATCTAATTCTTTCATTACAACACCCTAATTTATTTTATGTATTTAAAAACCTAACGGTTAAAGTTAGGTTTATTTATTTGGATCTACAATTATTTTAATTGCTGAATCCTTACCATTAGTTAAGCGTTCATATGCTTTTTGAACACCATCTAAAGGCACTACATCATCAACAAATTTCATAACATTAAGTTTACGATCAGCAATTAAATCAATACAAGATTTAAATTCATCATAAGTATAAGCAATAGCACCTTGTACAACCAATTCCTTCATAACGGCCATTACAGTATAAGTAGGTACTGCATCAGTTGCAACACCAACTAATACTACAATACCACCAGGTTTAACCAAAGTAATTGCACTATTAACGGCAGCGCTATTACCAACACATTCAATTACAACATCAAATCCGCCATGAGTTTTTTCCATCATCTTTGGAACCAAATCTGAATCCAAGGCATTATACCATTCATCTGCAACACCGAGTTTTACACTCTTTCTTCCTCTTTCTTCATTAGTTTCTGTTAAAATTACTCTACTAGCACCTTCAAGTTTAGCAAACATTGCTGATACTAAACCAATAATTCCACCACCAATAACTAAAACATCATCTCCAACAGCAATTCTTCCCAAATGAGCAGCATGAAGACCAACCGCCGTAGGTTCAACCATTGCCACTTCTTCATCTTTCATATCATCAGGAACTTTAATTACCATATCACTTCTAACAGCAATACGACTTGTAAGACCTCCAGGATTATCAATTGAAAGTCCCAATGCTTCACTCCATGTTTTACTACAATATTGAACTTCCCCTTTACGGCAAGCCTCACATTCACCACACGGTGATATTGGCAAAGCTGTAACTCTATCCCCTACTTGTAAATCAAGTCTATCTCCAGGATCCACGACACGACCACAAAACTCATGTCCCATTACTAAACCTTTAGGTTCACCATTAACCCAATAATGAATATCAGAACCACAAATGCCAGATTTTAATACATCAATAATTACCTTTTTACCATCTGCAACTGGTTCTTTTATTTCTTTAATTTCAAATTGTTTAACACCTTTAATTGCACATGCTTTCATAAAATTCACCTCTACTATAGTATAAGTATACCACCTTTTATAACAAAACAACAGCAACAAAAAAAACAATTTACAAATTAATGTAAACTATTTTTTAATAGTAACCACATGCGGATAAGGAATTTCTATTCCTTCCTTATCAAATCTTTTTTTAATTATATAATTTAAATTATACATATTTTCAAATGTTTCACTATTATCTTTACCCCAAACCCATGCTCTTAAAGTTATTGAAGAATCATTCCAACTAGCTACCCTAACTTTTGGAAATTCCACATCTTTGTTCTTTCCCTTTGAATTAGGATGATACATCTTTTTCATTTCTTCTTTAATAATATTCATTGCTTTATCAACATCGGATTCATAAGACACTGTAAAATCTACAAGTTTCATATTTTCATTATCAGAGTAATTAAAGTTTTCAATTGTATATGAATTTAATTGACCATTAGGAATTATAATTCTTCTATTATTAATAGTTCTAATTATTGTATGTCTCATTGTAATATCTTCAACAGTACCACTCACACCTAAAGAAGTACATTCAATAAAATCACCTACTTCAAAAGCATCACCTATAACTAAAGCAAAACTACCAAAAAAATCTTTTAAACTCTCTTGAGCCGCAAGACCTAAAACAACTGATCCAATTCCTAAACCAGATAATAATGTTACAGAAAACTTATGAAATGCTTCAAATTGTCCTAATACTAAAATAATCATTAAAGAATATAAAATCAATTTCTTTATTCTTTTAATAAACATAAGTAAAGTTGTTACATTCTTTTTTCTTTTTCTTCTTATAGTTCTATCTATTAATTTATCAACTATTTTATTAATTAGTATAGCAACAGCTATTATTAATATTATACCAATACATTTATCCAAATAATTATCTAAAAATTTCTTCATATACACACTCCATGATAAAATCATTATACTATAAGTAATTTAGTTTTGCAAATTATAAAAGTTATGTTATAATATAACCTATCCAAAAGGGGGATACCTATGAATTATTTAACAGTTGGAACAAATATAATATCTATTGATTTATTTCAAAACATCGAAAATAAGTCTGGCCCAAAACCATACGGAGGAATCTGGGCAACTCCACATAACAAACTATACACAGGTTATAATGAATGGGTAGACTTTTTATGTGTTAATCCTTACATGCTTTATTATAAAAATTCAAACAACCCATATAATTTACCAGCTTGTTTTATAACATTAAAAGATAATATTAAAATATTTGAAGTATCAAAAAAAGAAGATTTAGAATATTTAAAACAAACATTTCCCCACAACAGTTGGATAGATTTTGAAAAACTATCAAAACATTATGATGGAATTTATATGAATTTTAGTAAATTAAAACATAATTTAGATAAAGACTTATTAAATCAAATTTTATCATATGCTGTAAATACACTAATAATATTTAATCCCCATTGTATAAAATATTATCAAAAAGCCGAAGTTAGATTAGAAAGAATAGGAAACGCAATAAACCCATTATTTGAATATAAAATTGTTATAGATGAAAAAAAAGAAAGCATTAAAAAGCCGAACAAAGAAACTGAAACTTTACTGGAAAATATACGAAAATTTATCCAAGAAAATCATCTTTGCTTAAATGAAGAAAGTTTTAGCTTAATAAAAAAATTCTTTAATGTAGACATTAACGAAACTTTAAGCTCTACTGATTTAGCAAAAAGTGAGTTATTACTGATAAGAAAATCATTTCAAAGTATTTAATTAATTTTAAATACTTTTTTTATTATAATACTAAATATATACGCAATAACAACCATTACAATAACAGTAATAATACTACTTGGATTATGAAAACTTTCTAATAACCCTGTACCAACTACACCCCAGAAATACACTAAAAATAATTTGCTAATTAAAATAGCTATTAAAAACTTTTTAAAATCCATATTACATAAACCAGCAGCAATATTTATCATAAATGCAGGTGTAAAAGGAATAGATAATATTACTGTAACTTGTGTTAAACTTAAATTTTCAATATAGTTCATACATTTAGAAAGCAAATTTACATCTTTTATTTTTTTTACTATCCAATTTCTAAATAATTTTTTTACTAGAAGATAAGATAAAACACAACCAATACAAGTACAAACCCAAGAAATAATAAAACCAAGTATGTTACCAAAAGCTACAAAGTTAATTGTTATAAATACAAATAAAGGTAACGGAGGAATTATACTTTCAAATATAATTAATAATGACCCAAATAATGGCCCATATACTCCTAAAGAATCTATTGTACTCATAATAAAATTATAAAAACTATTAAATAATTCACTCATAATATACCACATTAATAGTATACCACAAAAACATAAAAATACATAATTATCTTAAAACTTGTGTTACATCATAACCTAAATACTCTAACATAGCAACAACCCTTCGACTTAAGAAACCTTTATTACAAATAATATAATATTTATTAACTGGATTTAAATAATGTTTACTATCCATTAGTAATTTATCAGCGTAAATATTAACAGCACCAGATGTAGGATTTAATTTAAAATCTGCAGGATGTTGAACATCTATAAGTATTCCCATACAAGGATTAAAATCATTAAATGAAATTCTTTTCATATATATCACACTATAATGTATGAATATATTATAATTTATCCTATTATATTAACCTAAAAAAGGAACATTATAGCTCCTTTCTTAATTTTTCAACTTCATCTAAAGATAATCCAGTAACTCTACAAATAAAATCACTATTAGTATTTTCTCTAAGCATATTCAGTGCAACTTCAACTTTATTTTGCTCAATGCCTTGTTCAACACCACTTGCTTCACCTAGTTCATATGCTTCTTGCTTCTTTAACTCATCATAATCATAATATAATAATGAGTCAAAATTATCTGTTAATTCTTTTGCTTCATCTACCATCTTTTCCATAAGACTATCTCCTTCATATACTTCTCTTAGGATCTTTTCATCATTACATACTAACAAGTATAATAAATATTCTAATGAATTCTTTCTTTCCTTAATTATAGTATAATCAGTTTTTATGATTTTGGCAAGATATACATCTACTATTTCTAATATTGGATGTACTTCTTCTTTCGTCTCAACATCTATCAATCTACTTCTTGTTACAAATCTTTCTTTATGCGATACATCATAAGAGTTTAAGTTTATCTGATAAACTTTCTTTAATACCTTGTCATAATCCTTTGATGTTTTTATTTGTTTTAGTATTAGATGACAGAAATATGCTGTGTTTTTATTTTGAATACTTCTTGAATTACTCGTATTAATTTCTATATTAACTATCGCTTCATCATCTTCAATAATTAAATCTACTTCACTATTAACAACATTTTCATTAACTCCCACACTGGGATGAAATATTTGAAAACTAAATAATTCACTCGGTAAATCCAAAACTTCACATACTATTCTTGCTAAATATTGATAACCACTAAAAGAGGTAAACAATTTCTTAACTACCTTATCTCTCATATAAAGCTCTCTAACCTTCACTTGCATCAGCCATTCCTCCTTTCTTCTTGCTTATTATACACAAGAAAAATGAGGCTGCAAGCGTTTCGACAAAACATATCAAAACATACCAAAATCCAACAAAAAAAGCTCTGATGTTCAGAACTTTATTCATCACTATCTTCAAAAAAATCATCAAAAAATTCATCATCTGATACAACGTTATCAGCAATTACTTTACTATCTGCATCAACATTTATTTTGGGATTTTCTTCTTTAGCTTCTTCTTTTATATTAATCATTGGGTCTTCTTTTACTTCATCTGTAATTGATAATAATTTATCATCAGATTTAGTTTCCATATTTTTTTTCTTTTGCTCTTCTTCTTGACGATCTAGTTCTTTAAACTTTTCATCTAAATCCTTAAGCATACTATCTATATCCATATTACTTAAACCACCAGGATTGGGTTTAAATCCACTACTTGCAGATGACATTCCAAATGGATTGTATGAAGGCATTCCAAAATCCATAGGCTTAAACGGATTGTTATCATGTATTTCCCCATTTTGAGCCATTTTTTTACTTCGCTCTTCAGTTACAAATTTCTTTAAATCAAACATTTCTACTTCATGTTTCATTCTATTTGGATATTCTTCTTCTTTTCTTTCAATACCCCATTCCATTTTAAAATCTGGCTCTAATTTAGTTCTAAATGGACTAGTTCTAAGTCTTATAATTATTGCTTCAAATAACTTCATTTTTTGTAAATCAGTTATTGTTATAAGTGGTCTAGTTGCATTTTTATCTTTTTCATCAGTAACTTTTACTTCCCCACACATTTTACTGATTTCTTCTAGTGCTTTCATTTCAGTACTTATCAAGTAAACTAAGTTGCCACAGTTACCTTTAATAATTTCTGCAACATTATCACCATATACATCATTTAATTGAGCAAAGTTTTGAATAATAAATGTAAATCTAATATCTCTACTTCTTGCTGCAGATACCATAGCATCAACATCTTTTAAAGGAGGCATATTTGCAAATTCATCCAGAATAAAATTAGTTCTAACGGGAAGCTTTCCACCATTTTCTTGCGCTACATCAATTAATGTTTCATAACATTGCTTAATAAATATAGTCATCAATGGATGATAAGTTTTCTTTTCATCATGAATAATCATGAACACGGCAGTTTTACCATTACCAATATCTTTCATATTAAAATCACTATAAGAAAGCATTTCACTTAAGGCCTCACCAGTAGAGAAATTTCTTATCTTTTGTCTAAATGTTGCAAGTAATCCACCCTTTGTATCATTCGGAGCATTAATAGTACTTGAGGCAAACATATAAGCATTAGATTTTTCACCTTTCATACCAAAATATTCTTTAATATAATTACTTGTAGCATATCTTTCTTCTCCAACAGTACTCATAACATTTATACTATTTAAATTTACTTCTTCTTCTTTAGCATCTTGAAATAATCCTAAAGCAAGCCCTGAAAAATAGTCTGCTGCTGACTTTTCCCAGAAATCAGATTCACTTTTATTAGATGGGTCATACAAGATATTTAAAGCAACGTCATTTAATAATTCAATTGCTTTATCTTGATTTCCGGCTCTATAATAATTATTTGGAAGTGCAAGAGGGTTCCAACTATTTCCCCTTTGAGGTTCTCTAAAATTTAAAACAATAATTCTATAACCTTTTTCTTTCAAATAACTTGCACTATATTTATAAATTTCACCTTTAGGGTCAGTAATAATCATTGACTCACCCTTTTTAGCCAGTAGATTAACCATAGGTTTAACGATAGTTTGCGTTTTACCACTACCAGTAGAACCAATTACTAAGTTATGATACTCTCCGTTATCAACCCAAATATTTTTACCATCATTAATAAGTGGTATTCCTGCAGCATTTACAACTTCATCAGTTGGATGCACACATTCTACATCAGATTGTTCTTTAATATCTTTTTCTTTTGCCCAACTAGAATAACCATCACTTGATTTTTTCTTTAAAGTAATACCAATACCAACTTCACCTTTTTCTCTTTTAAAAATATAAGACGAAACTGTAGAGAAAATTGCCACTATTGCAATAATAAATAAAATTAAAGTTGCACCTATGTAATCCGGAGTAAATGCTTTAAAAGGCAATAATCCATAAAATGTACCATCAGCGGATAAAGATGAAATATTTAAAACTGCAATTGCACATAAATACAATAGTAATAAACAATATATTACAAATAACATAAAATCTTTAGGCTCTACTTTAAACTTCATAACATTTCCTCATTTCTTCTTAATATTATACAACAAAATAACATTATTTAATATGTTTTTTTAACATAATTATAATAAATAATCCCCCAGCAAAACAAATAACAACAATAATAATTAATAATTCATTATTTTTTTTAGTATCCTTTTTTACATCGTCTTTTTTATCGTCATTATCATCTTTATCTATTACATCATCTTTATCTCCAGTAAAATCACTTAAATCATCTTTAACAGTATTAACAGTTATTTTAATTGATTTATTATTATAATTATTTCTATTTATTAACCATGTATATAGATTATTATTAACAACATCTGCATTACTTGAAATTACTTCTAAATCAGTTTTTATAGTTACTTTTATTTCATTTAATAAAGAATATGTATCAAATATATTACATCTATTACTAGTTTTAAGCAAATACATATTATTACTTTTTTGAATATTTAATTCTTCAAAACATTGTTTAACAGCATTAGATCTATAATAATCATCAAAACTAAATACATTTTGTATATTAAGTCCTTGAAAATTTCCATTACTATAATTATTTATATTATAAAATCTTACATTTTTTTGATAACCACTTTCATAGTAATCATAATTTTCATCATTAAAATAAATTGGTTCATATGTATTAACAGAATTATTTAAAAAGTTAATTAACAAATCATCCCCGTACATTTCATTTAAAGAAATATCAGTATACACCTTTGTTACTTCATTTATACTTTCTTCAGTAAGAGTTAAATCATAACTTACTTCACAACCAGTCAAACAAATTAAGCATATTGCACAAAGAATTACCCTTTTCATTATTCCTCCTTTAACGATGACAATTAGCTACTTTATCTCCAAGCGGAGACAAATCAATATAGTTATATGGATCTACTAATTTACCTGAAATATCAAAAATTGTAAAATGTAAATGAGCTCCTGTTGATGCTCCAGTGGAACCAACTTCACCGATTTTTTGACCTTGTCTTACTTCATCACCAACATTTACAACGACAGAATGATATTTCATATGATAATAATCTGTTTTCATCCCATCTTCATGTCTTATTCTAACCATATTACCACTTGATGGTGTACTACCCGTAACATCATTTAATACTTTTTCAACTACACCATCTTTTGATGCATAAATTGGTGTACCTTGAGCAACTCCCAAATCTATACCTGAATGTAATTTAGATGTTTTATCAATTGGATGAATTCTATAACCAAATGGTGATGTACAAACAAAACCAGATTCAAACGATAACGGAACTGCAAATCCACTAGCTATATTACCACCAAATTCAAACTTACATTCTGCCTCTTTTGCCATTATACCCTCAGAATCATAATTATCATAATCACCAAGACTTCGAGAATAAAATTTTCCTTCATCGGTATAATCACCAGTTACAAATAAAGCAAATTCAGCTTTTCTTCTCTTTTTTAAAGTAGAAGAAAACTTTTCAGGATTAGTAAATTGCTTCATATATTCCCATAACCCTTGATATCCGTCCGTTGCATAAACACTTAATAGCTTTTCAGTATATCCAGGACCAACATTATAGTTAAATGATGTTATAGCATCTTTTTGAAATTGAGTTAAAGAAATACCTACACTGGCTGCAGCAGCATCTATCGGTGAAGCATATATGGTATCTAATGAATAAACTTTTATTTTATCTATAACTGATACAGGAACACAATCGCCAACATTTACTCTATATCCACTACTAGATTTAGTAAAATAACTATCCCAATTATTTTGTTCAATATAACTAGCAACAGATGAACTACTTAAATTATGATTAGTAATACCGGCTCCAATACTTACAGTTCCATCTCCAATATCTGTAGCAATATATCCTTGACTATTATCACAATAACCTGTTACACCTTCTAAAGTATTTATAAATGTTAAAAGATTTGCATCAGATGTACTCGTAGAACAATAAGAACTTTTATAGTCTATTTGTTTTGTTTCCACAAATTCACAATAAGATGCTAAATTATATAAACTATATCCACTTCCACTATTTCCAGATTTTCCAAACATTTTTCCGTAAATTTTTCTATAATCAGAATTACTATAATGTAATCCTGTAGAGTCATAATTAGATATATCATAACTTATATTATAATATTTTAAATTTGAAATATTCTTACTAGAAATCATATTTGCAATTTTTTCATTATATTCACTTATATCACTATTTTTAATACCTGACTTTTCCTCATCAACAGGACCAACACTCATTACATAAATTTTATGTTTATGCCATTCATTATTAGCAAGTTCTGCATACTTCTCAACATATTCTAACGAAAAATCATTTATCCCTAACCAAATAAATATATTATATCTTCCAGATGAAGTCATTAAATTATTTGCTTCATTAATAGCAGTTTCAACAAACCAATCATAGCCTTGACCATCTTCATAAATAGTATTTTTATCACTTATAACACCAGCATTTTTCATACCATGTATTCTAGAGTCACCAATAAATATATTTTTTGTACTACTTTCATCTGGAGATGAAATATTATAAATATTATCAAATATTGTTGTTAAAGACTCATCAGATAATTCATTTATTTGTCCTAAAGTATTATTATCCAATGCTAGTGAAACATCACTATCTAAAGTAGTAATAGTATCATCAAATCTATTTGGTAAATATAAATAGTTTTCTATATCAGAATATAGTTCATTTAATTTTTCATCTGAAACTTTTTGATAATCATAAGTACAAGTATCAAGTTCTAAAATTTTTGAAGTATTATCATATCCACCATAAGCTAAAGCGTTAGTTTTAACAATTATCATTATTGCTTGAATAGCGTTATCAGAATAATTACGTCCCGAAATTAACTGATTTGTTACTCCGATAACATAATCTTTTAACCCAACACTAGTTACCTCTTCAGTATTACATGTAGTAAGATTAATAGTTGCTAAATTATAATTACATTCTTCTTTAAAATGTCCGTAACCACTATTTGAACTTGCCACTACTAAAACAATAATTATTATAGCTATTATTACTCCAAGTACAATTAATACCCAAGGATTAGCAGCTATAAAAGCAACAATTTTTTTACCAGCTGCCTTGGCAGCCATTTTTGCTTTATTACCTACTTGTTTTTTAGCTTGATTTATTGCATTTTTAGCCTTACTCTCAGCTAAGTTTTTAGCATGTTCGACTGGATGTAAAGCATTATAAGTATTTGCTTTTGCTTCATCTATTTTATTAGTAATAGCATCTTTTTTTGCCTTTGCATAATTAAGATTATCCATTACTCTATCCATTTTACTTTTTCTTTTAGTGTTAGAACCATCAGCTTTAACAGGTCCGTTTTCACCATTTTTCATTTTCCAATTTTTTTGACGTTCTTGATTTAACTCTTCGGCCTTTTTATCTAATTCTTGTTGTTTTGCTTTATAATGATTTGAATCATAAACTCCATCTTTTTTTGCTTTATCATATTCCTTTTGACCAAATTTTTCATTTCTAATTGGCCCACCATTATCCAACTGTTCAATATCACTAATATTAGTTTTTTCAGCATTACGAGCTTCACTTAATCTTTGGTCAAGTATATTTTCTAATTTATTTAAATCATACATAGAATTAAACTCACTCAAACCAACTTGAGAAGCAATTGTTCCCAAGTTGTCAGCACTAGAACTACTATTTCCAGTATTTAAGCCTAATTGTCGAGCTTTTTCTATAATATTATCTGATTGCATAAAACCACCTCAAAAGAGGATAAATTAATAACCTCCACCTGAACCAAATGAATCTAGTTCTTCTTGAGTAATAACTACTTGAATTTTCATTCTCTTATTACCACATATAAATAATGCTTCTCCTTGATTATAATATTTTATTGCTTCTTTTTCATTATCATTTAAATCTATTAATTTTGATAAATCATCAACAGCCTGTTTTCTAAGTCCCATTACTAAGTAATATGATGCATTATCAAATATTGCTTTACCATGAGTAATAATATTTGGAGCTGCAAAGTCTGTTGGTTGTTGAGTTATAATTATTGTACCAGTATTATATTTTCTACTTCTTCTTTGAATTTGGGCTAAAAATTCAGCTCCAAGTTCATTATGACTAGATAGTAATACATGAGCTTCATCAACCATCATAACAGTATTTACATCTTTATCAAGACATAATCCCCATGCATACTTTAAGATATTAAAGAATAATGCATTTTTAATATTTTCATCACTATTCATAAGTTCTTTTATATTAAATACAATAAAATCGCTTTCAATATTTAAAGTAGTTTTACCAGTAAAATAATATCTTAATTCTTTTACTAAAGGTCTTACTTTTAATTCAAGTCTTTCTAATACATCCCTTTCATGAGTTGCATCAGTCATGCCCACTAAATGACCTTTTATTGTAGCATAAACATCATCAAATGTTGGATAATCCTGACTTGTTAATTTAGTAAAGTCTGTATTATAATCGATTTTAAATCTTTTATATGTTTCTTGTAATACATCACTAAACATTGTTAAAACGTCATCTTCAATACTTGGTGAATAGTACTTCATAAATGCTTTTACTTGTTGAAGTGTTCTAGTAAGTACAGTATAACCTAATCCTTGTGCTATTTCTTCTTCATCAGCATCTATAACAATCTCAAGGGGATTAATCATACCAAATTCTCCACCTTTACCTAGGTCAAGGAAGTCTCCACCCAAAGAATAACACATATCACCAAGTTCACCTTCAGGATCAACACATACTACTTTAAAACCATTTCTAATATGAGTTCTAATTAGTACTTTTGCAGCAGTTGATTTACCACTACCACTTGTACCAAGTAAAATGATATTAGCATTATTTCTATTATTTTCTTTCTTAATTTGATATAAGAATTGATTAAATAATATAACACCGCCAGAGAAATCAACACCTAAAAGTGTAGCATTTCCAGGATCTTTAATACTATCAAACACAAATGGATACATAGCAGCTACAGTAACAGATGGAATTGGGGTTCCAATTCTATTTTCAATATCTTGTGGAGGGAAAATAGGTAATATTGACTTTAATGCTTTTTCTTGTTCAAACATTAAAGCAACAGCACGCATCCCCATTGCATCTAAATAACTTCTAACTTGAATTTTTCTAAGTTCTAATTCTTCTTTATTATCAGCAGTAACCATTAAATGCATTTGAAAATCAAATATTCTAGCTTGTGTTGCAGCAAGCATTTGAATAAATTGTTCCAAAGATTCATAATCCTGTCTTATTCTTTCTTGCATTGTTTGGTCTTTTTCGCTTTGATATCTTACTTTTAAATCAGCAATTTCTTTATTAAGCATTTTTTGCAAAACACTAAATTGAATAGGAATATGTTTAATAGCAATTTTAACACCTTGAATATTAGTTATATCAGATAAAAATCCCGGTGCAATATTCCTTGGAAAAGCAATAACAGTAAGAATTGTAGAATATTTTCCGCCAAGTACAAACTCAGTTGGTTTAAACTCCATCCCTTTAGGAGCTACTTCACTTTTTAAATTTGCCATATTACATCACCGCCCCAAAGTTAGTGGTTTCCCCACCATTTAAGAAATTATCTAACACTATTCTTAAGTCATTATTACTTGTTTGTGTTGATTGTAAACCAGCACTTGCTAGTCCACTTATTAAATTATGTAACTTCTTTTGTACAATTTCTAATCTTTTTTCTTTAAATAAAATATAATATTCTGTATCAACTACATTATACTCACTACTTGTAAATAAATTTGCTTTATTAATATCTTGCATAATAAGCTTTCTAATCGCATTAGTAGGAGCGTTATTATACATAAGTTGTAATTGAGATAAATATACATCAATATCAACTGGTCTATCTGCAATAAGTAACCAAAATTCATAATCAATACTATTATAAAAATTTCTAAGTTGATAAATTGTATTTTGTTGTGTCCCTTGGTCCATAATAAATATATTTTTCGGAGCAACTTTTACTCCAGTAACATATGATCCATCATCTAGTTGTATCATACCATTCATAATTTGACGAATAGGTAACCAATCTTCAGTATAACTAACTCCAGAAGGAGCAGAATTATTTAGTTTCTTCATCTTTCACACACCAACCTTTCCAATAATATCTTCGTGGATTAAATATAAAAGTAACTACATTTATAATAAATTGTAACACATTATGATAGTGCATAACTGGTGTTACTAAGAACCCAGTTATTAACGCTGGCATCAAAATCATAATCATTTGCCATGCACTAGCGTTTTGCACTAACATAAGTAACAATATTGTTATTCCACAACCAAATCCAAATAATATAATATCAGTTAAGGTAAAGAACCCTAATATCAATTGAGATTTTTTTGAATTTGCAGGTATTAAATAATTATTCATCCCCAATTCATTCCTTTCTTATTATTGTTTTTCTTTATTAGACTGACTTTCTCTTTGTCTACGAGCAATTTCTCCTTCATTTCTTGCTTTTGCAACATCAAATACATCACCCATAGATTTAAGTGGTTTACCAGAAACGTCAACTTTCATATCGCCTTGAACATAATCTAAAGTAAAACCAGCATCTTGAACAAAAGATTTATCAAGATTTCTAGAAATTGTTTCACGCATTCCTTCAGCACTTGCATGAGCTCCAGCTAACTTAACATATACATCTCTAACATCTTTATTACTAGAATTTGATAAATTTTCAAAATGTTCATCGGACAAAAATGCAACATTTTGAGCAGCTTGAGAAAAATCATAACGATATTGATCATACATTTGTTGTGCTTGTGCTACGCTTATTATGTTTCCAGCTGCATCTCGTAAATTACCAGCTTTTGCATCTTCTATGTTCAATAGCTTTTGTCTTAATTCAGCCGCAGTAAAATTGCCAACCTTGAAATCTGATTTACTTTTATTTGCTTCTTTATCAATAACAGATTCAACAGCTGTAGCAACAGACTTTTTCTTAGAAGCAATATCATCGATCAATTTATTCTCATCCATCAAGTTTTGTGCACTATTATTAATACCCATAAATTCACCAACTCTGCCAAAGGTATCCATCACATGTCCACCAACTACATTTGCAGTAGTTCCTAAATAATTAGTAAAGTCATTTCCATAATTAGTTGCTTTATGTGCCTCTCTATAGGCTTTTCGTTTAGCTTTTGCTTCCAGTGCACCTTCTATTGCAGTATTAGCGGATTTTTTCATATCTGTTAAGTTTTTAGCACCTTTACCAGCCATAAAACCTCTTCGAGCTCCAGAAGCAGTTCCAGCAATCGTTGAACCAAGCCCTTGTGCTGCTGCACCTAGTCTAGCACCCAGACCCTTTCCTTTAGTTTCACGGAAGTTTTTAATAGCACTAGTACCATTTTTCAACAACATTCCTCCAGCACCGCCAATAGTTGCCCCAGCAGCCAAAGCACCACCCATTGCAAGTTTGTCCATAAGACCAAGCTTCATTCCTCCAGAATCCAAATGGAACATATCACCAATTAGCTTAGGTGCTTGTCTCATAAATATTACTACTCCCATAATAATTAAAGCTTTAGCAATTAACTTTTGACTTACCCCTAAGGAACCAAAATTTACATTTGAGAAATTGTTAACTACTTGTGAAATCATAAATACACCTAAATACATAATTGCAATTCTAATGAAAACTTCTAAATATGTACTAATAGTTTTTTTCATCCAATCACTAAAAACATCCTTTAATTTACCGCCAGGTATAACCCTACAAATAACAGGTATTGGAGCAATAATTTGGAAAAACATTAGTTTAACAACACGAACTGCCATATCAAAACAGAAGTTTAATAATACATATAGTAAGAATACTCCAGCAACTGTAGAAATAAACACATTATAAGTCACTTTACCAGCAGCGGCAGACTCACCAAAATCGTTAAATGCTGAAATATCATAAGTACCTGCATTAAATTTTTCTGTGACAGATTTTAAATCTTCACCATTAGTTACTAACCATCCACCATCACCTTTGATTTTTGAAGCACAATTACTTAGATTTATATCAGTGCCCTCTTCAATTTCATATCCTTTTTCATTACACCACTCAACATTTGGATGTAAAAAAGCTGACATAACATTATAAGACATCATTTTCCCAGCATCTTCTTTTGTAGCAGTATCATAATCTGTATCATTTCCAAATATTAATTTTGGAATAGTATTTTGATTTAATATTGAATTTTGCAAATTGAAAGCAACTGAAAACACAGTCGGTAAAACCGCAATAATAACTAAAGATACAACTACATTCTTTATCAATTTAGGAAATGAGTTTTCACCTTTAGCAAATTCATCAGGATTAATAACAGCTTTAAGTAATGAATATGCTAAAGAAAATAACATTATCATTCCTAAAATAACATATATTCTACTTACAATTGTCTTATAGTCATTCATATCGAAAATATTTACTTTTGCCAAAGCATTAAATATATCATAAACATAATCAACTAGTCTATATATAATTGTATCTATAAACATTAATAAGCCAATAGCATCAGCTTTCATACATATTCACCTACCCTATACCGCAAGTGCCATAAGCACCAAAAAGATTCATAACTAAACTTATAATCGTTGGTAAAAAGAATAATAAAACACAATAAATAAATCTTTTTATCGCAGTTGTTCCCGCTTTCTTCAAAGCATCTTTATCATTGCTAGCAACAGCTTTTACAAAATCAGTTGTTATTAAAACCAACAAAGCAACTATAGCAACATATTTCATTACATTAAGTATCCATTGCAACCAATAAGCTGGATATTGTGAGTTTGTAGGGTCCCCCAAAGCAGGACAATTGTCCCCTGCAGCTACCACAATATTTCTTGTAAAATCATTTTCTATAACACTCGCATTAACATTTAAACTAAATGAAAATAAGAATAAAAAAGTGATACTTAAAAACAATATTTTTTTAATTCCCTTTTTCACTTAAAATCACTCCTATTCCCAAGCAACACTTGATACATAAATTTTAACACAAATTGTACATAAGTGTCAATTTGTTTATAGGGAAAAATTCATTTAATTTAATTAGATTACAAAAAAAGAGCCAAAGCTCTACTTTCTAATTTTTTTAACAAATTTATACCCTTTTAAAGCTAACTTATAACCATAATAAACTACTGGATTAATTACATAATCAAATTCCCCGATTAATTCAATAATTTCAGGATTAAAACCTTTTTTTAATTCATATATTCCATAATAAGGACCACTTTTATCCATATTCAAAGATATTCCATAGAAATTAACATACTTTAAATGTTTCTTTATAGAATCTTCAATATGCTCTCTATAAAAAGCATATTTAGGATTAAATTCTTTATAACTTGATGAAGTACCACTCATAAATGTAATACCTTCATCACCTGTAAATACACTCATTAAAGCTCCAATATTTATTTCTTTATTTGTCTTTCTTAAAGCTATTGCATCTTCTAATTGTTTATTTAATTTAACTATCTTGCTTTCTAATTCTTGATGATGTCTTTTTATTTTATCCCCAATATTTATTTTTTTCATTTGAGTTTCTAATATTTCTAATTCTTTTTTAGTATTTCCCAAAGTATTCCAAACATAATCATAATAAAGATTAGTATCTATATAAGCAATATAAAGAGTAATATAATTATTCATCAAATCAACCATTTTTTTATAATATGAAGCAGGTCTAATAATAAAGTTTTTATTTATGGCTGTATCTTCTAATAGCTTAACAAACTCATCCATTTTACTTGAATCAACAACTTTTACTCTAACACCCATATCATATGTTTTAGCAATATTTTTTTTAGTGCTTTTGCTAAATGTTGCTAAAGTATCATTATATGTATCTTTAAGTTCTATTCTACATAGTACTCTAGGTTGTAAATCTTCAAAATTTTGACTAAAACCCATATGTTTAAAACCTAATTTTTTAAAATTATAATATGCTTCTTCTCCACATTTTTCTTTTAAATTACCTTCGCTATCTCTCGTAGCATAAATTACATTTGGATCCACTTTCAACATAAATCCATGATTCTTTTTAACATATTTTATTACTTCATCATTAAAATCTTTTAATAAATCAAAATCAAATACATCAATTAAATAACCCCGTGGAGAATAATATAAACTTAAATTTAATGGCATTTTCTTTTCAAGTAACATTGTTACACCCACTAAAGAATTGTTTTTATAAATCCCTAGTAAATGTCTTACCCAACCGGTACCACTTTTTAAAGTTCCCCATTCAGGCAATTGATAAATTGAAAAATAAGGATTTTTTATAGCATATTCCTTAAATACATTTTCATCTATTACTTTAAGCATTATTTCCTCCTTAGTTTTCTATAAACACTCAACATTATTGGTAACATTTTATATAATATTTTATTATTAACTAAATCAAATTCACCAATAAATTCAATATATTCATCTCCAAATTTTCTTTTAAAATCATGAAGTTTTGCCAAATTCTTATATTTCGTATTAGGATCTCCTGGTGTTCCAAATAAATCAAAAAATTCATAACCGTTATTATAAGCATCTTTAATGGCTTCATAATAACTTCTAGTAACAGCAAAAGTAAAATTAGCCAAATCATCACTACCAATATACAAACTCCATGCCCGATTTTTAGTATAAGTACATATTAATGAACAAACACATACTTCATCTTTATCTATTTTACTAAATACTTCTTTCTCTTTTTCTAATCTAGCAATTTTATTTTTAATATCAACCTCTTTTTTCTTATTTACTTCAAGTTCTTTATTTAATACCTCTATTTCTTTACTTATATTACTTAATAATTCTTTAGGTCTAATACTAATATTAAAATATTTCATATTATTATTTTTAGCCATTTCATCACTAAATATTTTATAATATTCTAAACTATGTGGATCAAAATCATCTTTACTACTATTACTTTGAATCAATCTATAAAAATCATCTATTTTTATATCATTATCTACCACTAAATTATAACTATAACTTCTTTTAACGCTTTTCATAAATGATTTATTAAATTTTGCCTCTATTTCTTCCCAAGGCTTTTTCAAATCAATTCTAAACGTATATCGAGGCTGATTACCTTCATATAACTTATAAAAACCTGTATGTTTATATCCTAAACTTAACATATAATTATAAAGTTCATAGTTATTTTCTCCACCATCAATTTTATTTCCATCATCATCAATATCTTGATATTTAATATCCGGATCAAATTTAATATAAATAATCTTATTATCCTTCATGTATTGTTTTAAATAATTAGTAAATTCCTTTATTACATCTTTATTATTATAATCTAAAACAAACCCTCGAGGTGCATATCCATAACTAAAACCAAATGGAGTATACTTAAGAAGAATTAAACAAGTAGCAACTAAATTACCATCATTATCTTCCATTCCTACATAACGAGGAATTTGCCTTTTTGCTCTTTTACAAAATTGTCCCCATTCATAACTTTGTAAAAAATGTGATTTTTTATGTTTATTTTCAAATTCTCTATATTTACTCATCTCAACATTTTGTATAAATTTCATGTAATTACCTCACTATTCATCTATAACTAGTTTATCACAACTAACTTTATTAAACAAGAAAAAACACCTATACTTATTATAGGTGCAAAATCTAAAAATATAATTTATTTATTTATTTTTTGTTCATAAATACTTCTTAGCGTTCTAGTTAATTTAACCTGTTCAATTTGCTCAGGTATATTATTTTCATTTGCCACTCTTATAGATTGATGAAAATTAACTTTCATTTTATCTTCTGATGTTTCTGCTAATTGCATCATTAATTTTTCTACCGGAGTTCCTTCATAATCCCAATGAGAACAAGCAACAGTTTTACAAAAATCTATTAACGCAAACGTATACTTTTCTGGATTATTATAATATTCTTGCTTTCTTACATTAAATAATACTCTTATTAAAGTTTCCGCAGGAATTGGTTTTATAAAATACTTTTCTATTTCTAATAAGCTTTCATAAATATTGTCTTTGTTAGGTTTCATACTATCTGGAACATAAGGATTCAACAGTATCTTGCTAAAAAGAGAATCACCATTAACTAATAAAGCCATAAAATTAATTGATTTTACAAAATCATCAGGTAAATTTTTTAAACCAACACTTTCAACTTGTTTTTTAAATTCTTGAGCCATATTATTTGAAAAGTAAGGAAAATCTTCATCTACAATTCTTCCCTTATCAATATCATCCATTTGTTCTTTAGTCAAAGCAAAATACCTATAAGAAAACATAAAGTTATTGTCAAACTTATTTTTTTTACTATTCCAAGTTGGATCAAAGTAATAAATTCCATCAACATTATATTTATCATCTTTAATCCTTATTACATTTCTTGCATGACCAACCTTTTTTCCAGGTTGTCTTAAAAAAACTTCATCACATGCAATCCCTAATCTATTTAATAATGTACTAAATATTACAGCATATCCAACACAAACTATTTTATCACCAAGCAATGCTGATGTTAAATTTCTTGAAATCATTTTATCTTCATTTTCATCAACTTCTTTATATATTCTATCCCTTACTATATCATATACATACATAATAGTTTCTAATGGTGAAAAATCAAAGCTTTTTATGCTATCAACAAAATTATTAATAGTAATAATTGTATCTTCATATTCTTTAAATGAAATTTCTTTATTATTTCCATTTATTTTAAAATAAATATTTGTTGTATTTTCTCCGAATGCTTCTCTTACTTTATTTAATAATGTTGCATCTAAATCAAATTCATCTTCAAATATAATTCTTTTAGTTGATAAAATAGGATTTTTTCTAACAAATTCAGCTATTAACTTAGGTTCATATTTAAAAGTTATATCACTAACATTTCTTAAATAATATAATCTATCTTTTTTAACATTCTCTAATAATTCAACTTGATCTGGATAATCTGATGCAACATCTAAATTACAATCTATACTTTCTTCAAAGTCATATGGATCAGAAATAAGTTCCTCAAAAGATTTATCCAATGGTTGTTTAATACATATTTCATAGTCATATGGTAAAATACCAATTGATACATCAGTATAAAAACAATCAAAATTTTCATCAAAAGGTGCAAAAGTTAATTTTCCTCTCATAATAACATCCCCCACTAAAAATCTCATTGCACTTACAATGAGACTATATATATAGTTATTTACAACCCCCACTGTATCACAACTACCTAAATTTTAGCATATTTTAAAAGTTTTGTCAAATTAATGGCCACAAATCTAATTTAAATAGTCATCTAAATTAAATGTAAATTCAGCCATTCCAGAATAGTCATTTTCATCATAACTATAATCAGTAAAGAAAGTTAGAAAAATAATAAACTTGTTTTTTAAATATCTAGTTATTTTGATATCCATTAAGGGCTCTATGCCATTTAAATCTTTAACATTAAACCAAGTCTCACCATCAAAAATATAATCTTTGAAATCTATAATTTCATTCATTGGTAACTCCAATAATTTTTCAAGTTTACAATTTAAATCAAACCCAAATGAATAGTTGTCTCCAGAGATATCAAATGATAATGTTTTAACAATTTCTGTTAATATTTTTTCACCATTTTCATATTTGCTTTGTTCATAAGTAATTAAATTAATACTGACTTTTTCGTTATTTACCTTTTCTAATTTAGCAATTTTAAACATATAATCACCTTTCAACCCTATTATAACACAGGATTCAAGATTTTATAAATCATATAATATTCTTTTAATCATTAAATTAACATTAGAAAATTCTACACTAGATGCATAATTATCACCTAGTTTAACAGTATTGACACTTAATTTTGTATCCAATTCAAATCTAAGTAATGTTGTTTGACAAAAATGTGCATATTTATCATGGATTGCCTTTTAAACCTACTTCACATTGAATTCATTGGGGACCTGTAGCGCCAGTTGGTCCAGTTGACCCCATAACTGTACATCAACCCCAAATCCACCATTTCTTTTCTAAGTTTTTGTTTTTCTAAAATTTTATCACACAACTTTTTTCAAGAAAGCCACCTCATATGCATTAATATATGCTAAATGATACACATGTAAACTTTTTAAAACCATATTTACTTTAAGTAATACATTTGATAAAATATTAATGGTGATAATAAATGAATTTGTTTGAAATAATATTACTATTAATTGTTATATTAGGGTTATTAGCTATAATTTATGCTTCTATATATAATAACCTAGTTAATTATAAATTAAAAATAGATAAAGCTGAAGGAATAATTGATGAATCTTTAAGACAAAAATACGATATAATTGCTAAATTAAATATTGCTATAAAAAAAGTTGTAACAAAAAAAGATTATTTAAAAGAATACATTGATTTAAAAGATAAAAGAATAACCAACTATGAATTAGATAGAAAGTTAACTGAAGCCTACAATATAATATTAGAAGTTAAAAACGACCACGAAGAATTAAACACCAAAGAATTCAATAAAGATTTAAAAGAAATAGATAGAATTAATGAAACATTAACCTCATGTAAAACCTATTTTAACAATAATACTGGAGAACTAAATAAACTAATAAAAAGAATTCCAACAAATATTGTAGCAAAAATACATGGATATAAAATAAAGCCATTTTTTGATGGTAAAAATATGCAAGACGCTGTTATAGATGATTTTAAACTATAGCAGTTTTTTTTACTTTTAATTGTATAATCATTTATAGGAAATATATCAGTAGTTATATGCCTACCATAACTTTTAAGAACAGAAAAATTTGTTATAATTAGATAGAAAATTTATATTTTAAAAATTTTGAGCTTTATTTGTACCATTGATTACTATATTAAGAAAAATAAAACTTCATTCCTTTTTTGTCCAAGAAATGGGGTTCATATCATGCTCCCTTTTTGTTCAAGTTTTTAAGAAAAACTAATTTACACATATATGTTCTTAAATAATAAATTCACATCATTAATTTTAACTTGTGAAGAGACAGTCTCGCCAATAATACCAGCACTAACAATTATGTCATTTCTATCATTTATCTTAAAAAATTCAGAATCTGTAGGTATAATATGAGTTTCTTGAATATTCATTAAACCTGAAATATTTGTTTCTGTAAAGCTTGCAAACAACATTCCTTCTGTTGAACCTTCCATGATTGGTCTAATATGTCCTTGAGGTCCAGTTGAGCCAGCATCACCTTTAAGATATGAAAAATTAAAACAAATTGTTAAAACCATGGACAAGTATCATGAGCATGTCCAGCATAAATTCATAAGTTATTAATGAAAGGAGTTCAAAATGAACAATAATATAAAAAGAGCAAAACAATATATAGATTGTTTTAACAAAGAAAATCCAAATATAACGTACACTTGCTTCGGACCAACAGGTCCAACTGGACCTACAGGACCTGCTGGAGCCACCATAACAGTTGGTGTAACAACTACAACCGCTCCTGGTACAAATGCAAGTGTAGTTAATACTGGAACACCATCTAATGCCATATTAGAATTTAACATTCCAGCTGGAGCAACCGGACCTCAAGGACCTCAAGGAATTCAAGGGCCACAAGGAGCTCAAGGAATACAAGGGGAACAAGGACCTACGGGACCTACCGGACCTGCCGGACCTGCCGGACCTCAAGGAGCTCAAGGAATACAAGGAGAACAAGGACCTACGGGACCTACCGGACCTCAAGGAGCTCAAGGAATTCAAGGAGAACAAGGACCTACGGGACCTACCGGACCTCAAGGAGCTCAAGGAATACAAGGGGAACAAGGACCTACGGGACCTACCGGACCTCAAGGGTTACAAGGCGAAACTGGAGCAAGCGGAGAAACTCCAACATTAGCAATTGGAACCATTACCACAGGAGCACCCGGTACAGAAGCTACAGCTTCAATAACTGGAACAGCACCTAATTATGTTTTAAACTTAACAATTCCTCAAGGCCCAACAGGACCTCAAGGATTACAAGGTGAAACAGGTCCAACTGGTCCAACTGGCCCAACCGGCCCAACTGGTCCTACTGGATAGAATAATATACAAAATAAACTTCAATATAACTATGATAACAATTGTTACCCAATGTAATTACCAATGCTTATTTAATACTTAAAATAAGCTAAGAAATAAGACTTGGTTTTTCCAAGTCTTATTTTGACCAATCAATTGGTGTTAGTCCATTTTTAACTAAAAACTCGTTAGTTTTAGAAAATGGTTTACTTCCAAAAAAACCTGAATAAGCAGAAAATGGTGAAGGATGAGGGCTCATAACAATATAATGATGAGGATTAGTTATAAGTTTAGCTTTTTCCTTAGCAAAATTTCCCCATAATATAAAAACTACTGTTTCTTCTTTTAGATTAAGTATTTTAATAATATAATCAGTCAACAATTCCCAACCTAAATTTCTATGACTAGCTGCTTTATCTTTTTCCACAGTTAAAACAGAATTTAGCAACAAAACTCCTTGCAAAGCCCATCCAGTTAAATCGCCATTATCCTTAGGCAATACACCCAAATCATCATATAATTCTTTATAAATATTCTTTAAAGAAGGAGGTATTTTTATTCCTTTTTGAACTGAAAAAGATAACCCATGAGCCTCTCCTTTACCATGATATGGATCTTGTCCCACAATAACAACCTTTGTATTTTCATAACTCGTTAATTTTAAAGCATTAAAAATATAGTCTTTCGGAGGATAAACCTCTTTAGTATCATATTCATGCATAATTTTTCTATAAAAATTTTTAAAACCTTCACTATCCCAGATAACTTTTAACTTTTCATCCCAATCATTACCAATCATTTTAAAGCCTCCCGAGTAGCATGCATAATTTCTTCGAAACTATCCGCAGCTATTAAAAATCTACTTGTATGACAAAATCTTAAATATGGAGGAAGATTTTTAACCCACGTTTCAGGAAAATCTTTCTTAAGTTCATTTGTATCTGGATTTATAGTTACCCCTTGGGCAGCAAAACCACCTCGATTTGATGGATACACAACATAAACAGCTTCTGTAAATGGTAAATAATCTTTATAAAAAAGAGGTTCATCCAAAACAATTATTCTTTTATCTTTTGCTTCTTCATAATACTTTTTTACTTTAACTAAATCCTTTTCACATCTTTTTTGTTTATCTATCATTTTTATAAGTATTTTTTTAGCAAACTCCACAGCTTCAAAAAATTCATTATCACTATTTTTTACATCCTCAGGATTAAAAACATCAATAGCAACTGCTAAAGCATTATAACTTCCTGTATTATCCGCTAAATCTAAATCCTGAATTAGTTTTCTATCAATACTTTCATAAACATACTTTCCATATAAAGATGGAGCAAATTCTCTCCATAACTTACCAAATGCAGCATAAGGAATATCATTTTTACGAACTTCATTATCAGCCATATGATGGTCAAACTCACCCATTCCTATATCAAAAACTAATCCATCAAAATCAGCTGGTACAACATTACTTCTTATAATTTCCAGCTTTGGATTTATAATTTTTAAAAAAGCAGCTCCGAAAACATCATCAGCATGAAACTTGCCAGCATGAGTTAAAGCCACTTTCATATTTCTTATTTCATTTACTTTCATACAACCTCACTTATGATACATTTCATGATTATTAATCTTACAAGCCCTATAAATTTGTTCAAGTAAAATACCTCGAAATAGTCCATGAGGAAAAGTCATCTGTGAAAAACTAATTAATTCATCACAAAGACTTCTAACCTCGTCATTTAAACCTAAAGAACCTCCGATTATAAAAGTTATATTACTATTCTGAGGTAAAATTTTATCTATTTTATCAGCAAATTCTACACTTGAATACATTTTACCTTTTAAATCTAAACCAATATTATAATCACTAGTCTTTATATTCTTTATTAAATTACTTATTTCTTTATCATAATTTACATCATCTTTCAATTCTATTATTTCAATTTTTATATATTTTCCTATTCGTTTTTTATAATCGTTTATAAGATCATCCAAATAACTTTCTTTAATCTTTCCTACACATAATATTTTTATCATATTTCAATTACTTCCGTTTTTTCATCTTGTTTTGCACAAATTATATCATGAAAATCAATCCCATAATCTAAAAATGTATTATTAATTGTTTCCATAGCAATACTTTCTAAATTATTTGTTTCACTTAAATGGATTAAAACTATTTTCTTAGTTTTATCTCCCACTAATTTAGTGAGATAAAAGGATGCTGTTTTATTAGATAAGTGTCCTTCATCAGAATAAACTCTTCTTTTTAACCATTCAGGATATGGGCCATTCATTAATAATTCTATATCATGATTACTTTCAAACAAATATATATCTAAATTTTTCAAATACTTAAAGTTTTTAGCATTAACATAACCTGTATCAGTAACGTACGCTAATTTTTTACCATCACATTCAAACACATAGTTTCTAGAATCCGGTGCATCATGGCTAGACTTAAATGATGTTATATGAATACCATCTAAATTTATTTCATCTTCAAGTACAATTATATGTTTATATTCTTTTACATCTTCAATTGAATAAAACATTTTTTCACTTACTATTAAAGCCGCACCAGTTTTATCAAGTAAAGTTTTTAATGCTGATACGTGATCTTTATGATTATGAGTAATAACAACATAATCTATATCTTTTACATCAACACCAATATCTTTTAAATTTTCATTTATATACTTATAATTTCTCCCAGCATCTAACAAAAACTTTTTATTATTTATTTCTAAATAAGTAACATTTCCTTTAGAGCCAGATGATAACACTACTACTTTCATTAGAACCTTATATACCTCGTTGGATTTTGGAATGAATAAGCTCCATGGAATGGCCAGCCAATTGATACCCCAAAATGAAGGTGAGTACCAGCAATTGGATTATATTTACTTGGAGCAGGAACTACAAATCCTGTATTTCCCATTTCTCCAATTTGGTCTCCTTTTTTAACAGTTTGACCTTCTACAACTAAAGCTTGATACATATGAGCATACTGTGTATAAATATTATTTTCATGTTCGATTATTACATAGTTACCATCAGTACTTCTGTAACCAACTTCAACGACAGTTCCTGGAGCAACAGCAAATATCCTTGATCTATAACCAGTACCAGAAATATCAATACCATCGTGATGTTTTCCCCATCGCCATTGGAAAGGACTTGTAATAACAAATGGGTATTCCGTTGGATAACCCCATCCACTAGTGGGATAGTAATAACCACCTGCTCTTCTACCAATCGTATATTGTTCTTGAACCATTTCTCTAATTACTTTACGATCTTTAATTTCAACACCAGTTGATCGTTCCCCATTAATTACTTCATATGTACTATGGATTAATGTTATACCGTTAACACCAACTCTAGTTAATTCTTTATAACTAGGTTCTTTTGTATTATCCACAACTGGATTTTCTGTGGTATATGGTGTAATATTTTCATTTATTTCATATACACTATATGTTAAAGTTATAATTGGATTAATAATAGTGATATTTACTAAACTTCCTACCGCTAGCATTGCATCTTCGCTTTTATATTTAGGATTAGCAATTAAAAATTCTTGAGGATTCATTTTATTATCTTCACTAATACTAGCAATACTATCACCAGATTTAACAGTATATGTATCCATCTTTGCATCAGGGCCAAATAATAAATATTGACTTAATGATTCAGAATCAGTATATATTTTATTTTTAACACTAACATAACCTTCTTTTATAGTTATAATCTCATTAAAATACATATTTTCTATTATAGATCCTATTTCATTTATACTTCTATTTCCATTATTATAATTATTTAATTCTTCTTCAGTAACGAAAGATAAAACATATTTTTTTAAAGAATCTTCAAACACTTTTTTATCTAAAACGTTTATAACAATATTTTGTTTTTCTTTATCTTCACCTTTAATTGTAATAATATAACCTTTTATAGTAAAATCATCTGCATTTTCAATTTTTTCATATATTTCCTCTACCCCCATATAGTTTTCATCAAATGTTTTTGTTTCCACTATATCAAGTCCATCCGGAGGATAAACATAATCAACACCATACTGATCTTTTATATTTTGTTGCTCTTTATTAATTAAACTATATAATTCATTTTCATCTTTGATTAAACCTATTTCTTTTCCATCTAAATAAATTTGATAAGCTTTACTTGCTTCATCAAATTTATAATCATTCTTTTCATTTACAAAATATAAAACAATAATTAGAATTGATAATATAGCAGTTATAACTTTACTTTTATTATTCATTTTCATCTCCAGTGGCCTTTAATTGACTCTTAAAACTACTCATATTAAGTTCAAATAACAGGTTAACTGTTCCAAGTCCTCCTTTTCTATGCTTAGCAATAATTAATTCTGCTGGCACTATTTTTTGATTAAAATCTTTAGCCTTTTCGTAATAATCTTTACGATTTATAAATAAAACCATGTCGGCATCTTGTTCCAAAGATCCAGATTCACGTAAATCTGCAAGCATCGGTTGATTACTTTCTCTTTTTTCAGCACTTCTTGATAACTGTGATAAGGCAATAACTGGTACACCTAATTCCAAAGCCATAGTCTTAAGTGAACGAGAAATTTCTGATACTTCTACTTGACGAGATTCAACTCTTCTTGAACCACTACTTACAAGTTGAAGGTAGTCGATTACTACTAAACCTAAACCATCTTCACTATTGGCAAGTCTTCTACATTTAGCCCTAATTTCTTGAGCAGTAACACCTGCATTATCTTCAATATAAATATTAGTATCAGCAAGTTGTGATAATGCTTCATTATATCTTTTCCAATCCTTTTCCTGCATATTACCAGTTTGCAACTTATAAGCATCAATTTGTCCAATTGAAGAAATCATACGATTAATAAGCATTTCTGCTGACATTTCTAAGTTAAATATAGCAACAGCTTTTTTAGTATGTGTCGCAGCATAAGCAGCCATATTTAAAGCAAGTGCAGTTTTTCCCATCCCAGGACGAGCAGCTAAGATAATCATTTCTCCACCTTGTAAACCAGTTGTTATTTTGTCAAAATCAGGAAAACCAGTTTCAATACCTGTAATACTTCTTTTATTTTTAGCAAGTTCTTCCAATTTTGCTTGGGCTCTTCTTAAAATTTCACTAATAGGTACAAAATCTCCAACACTTCTTGCTCTAACAACATTTAATATGTTTTTTTCAGCACTATCAAGTAAACTATTTACATCTTCTTCATCATATGTAGTAGTAATTATATCACTTGCTGTTTCTATTAAATTTCTTCTTATAGCATAATCTTTAATTATTTTAATATAAAAATCCAAATTAGCACTAGTTACTACACTATCTATTACATCAGTAATATAATCAAGTCCCACAGCATTAAATTTCTTATCTTTATCAAGTTCATTTCTAAGGGTTGTTACATCAATTGGTGTCTTACTTTCATGCAGACTTTTAATTGCATTAAAAATATATCTATTTCTCTCATCAAAGAACATATCACTCGTTACTTCTTCAACTATCTTACTTACTTCATTATTATTTAAAAAAGCAACACCTAAGACACTCATCTCAGCTTCTTTATTCTGAGGCATACTTCTTGCCATAAACCCTCCTATTTAACTAATTCAACATTTAAGTCAAACTTAACTTTTTTATGTAATTCAACACTTACTTTAGTAACACCTAAACTACTTATTGCTACATCACTTTTAATACATTTTTTATCTATTTTATATCCCATATCTTTTAATTTTTCAGATATTTGTTTATTTGATATCGTGCCAAACACTTTATCATCTGCTCCAGTTTTAACTTTAAATATAATTGTTTTTCCATCTAACTTTTTCTTTATTTCATTTAAACTTTCCACTAAAGCATCTTCATTTTTTTGTCTTTCATCTAATTCTTCATTTAATATTTCACTACTTCTTTTTGTATAAGGAACAGCTAAATTATTTTTAATTAAATAATTATTAGCATAACCATCGCTTACATTAATTACACTATCTTTTTTACCTTTTCCTTTTACATCACTTAATAAAATTACTTTCATCTAAAAGACCTCCTTTAAGTAAATAATATTATATCACATGATAAGATAATTCTGCAACCAAACTATTACAAAATTACCCATTCTCCATTCCTTTTTCCATTATTTCTAACAATCATTTTTTTCTCTTGCATTAAAGACATAATAGTCTTAACAGTTCTTAATGATTTATTTAATTGCTTAGCTATTTCTTCTTGTTTTACAAAAGGATTTTTTCTAATTATATTAATTATTGCTTGTTCTTCTAAAGTATAATCTCCCTTATCTTTTTTTAATGTATTATCAACACTCTTTTCAAAATCTACATGAATAAATCTATTTTTTAACTCATAATTGGTATCAGTCAATAAATTATAAAAGAATTTTTCCAAAAAGGTCATATCTTCAGAGATATTTTTACTAAAATTTCGATAGTTTGCCCTAACAAGTGCATTTCTAAAGTACCATGAATGTTTAGCAAACATTTCATCATTAACATTAAATCCAAATGTTTTTAAATATTTAATCATAAAAACTGCAACTGTTCTTGTATTGCCTTCACAAAATGGATGTATTTGCCAAATATTGGATGTAAACATGCATATATGTTCAATGGCTTCATCTAGAGATAAATCTTTATAAGAAAAGTTCTTTTCTTCTGAAAAATCATATTTTAATAGATCCATAATATTTTCATAAGAAGCATAAATAACTGTATCATAATTTAATACCCATTCCTTCTTTGTAAAATTATAATCCCTTAATTTACCCGCATAAAAATATACATTCTTAAATAATTTTTGATGAATATTAATAAGTTCAGTTGGACTAAAATTAAAAGAATTATCACTTAATATCTCTGTTATTTTCACCGCAACCTTATCTGCTTCTTCACTATTATTTTCTTCTTTATTTCTTTTTTTTGTTTCATTATAATAACTATTTATCCTTTTTTCTACATCTTTAATATCTAATTTTCCTTCAATATGCTCTTTAGCAGTATCAATTAAATATTTTGATGGCTCTAACCCATCTACTTCTTGAAGACCAATCGCGGTTTCCCAAGCTTTAGTTTTCTCAATTTCACTTAAATTACCTTCTTTAATATATGTAGAAAGCTCTAAATTCCAATTTTCTTTATTCATCATAACCACCAAGACACATCTATTATATCATTTTTATCATAAAAAAACAATATTCAAAGTGCAAATTTTGCACTTTGAATATCTTTCGTTGCACTTTGAAATTTAAAATCTAAAATATATAAATGGATTATAGCTTGATGCTAAAATACCTACAATACTAAGGATAAATAACACAAGTATTATAATATCACTCATTTTATTTTTCTTATCCAACATATTTTTAAATATTGGTGTACATGCAAATATTGCTAGTATAAATACCAGAATCGTTCTTACTCTAATTATTTGATAATGACTAAATACACTTAAGTTACCAAGTCCATGAACACCAAACAATGTTTTAATAGCTTCCACTAATACACTTGTATTTGTAAAATAAAATATTATAAAGCCAAAAGTAACTAAACTAAATGTATAAATATGTCCTAAAACTTTTGGAAGTTTATCAATATTTTTAAATACAAACTTTTCTAATACCAATAAAACAAAATAGAAAAGTCCCCAGAAAACAAAGTTCCAACTAGCACCATGCCACAAACCAGTTAAAGTCCAAACTATAAACAAATTAAATATATGCCGAGCTTTTTTACATCTATTTCCTCCTAAAGGAATATAAACATAATCTCTAAAGAATGTTGATAAAGATATATGCCATCTTCTCCAAAAATCAGTTATAGTTCGCGCAATATATGGATAATTGAAGTTTTCTAAATAATTAAATCCCAGCATCTTACCTAAACCAATTGCCATATCGCTATATCCACTAAAATCAAAATAAATTTGGAATGTAAAAGCTATGCCACCAACAACCATACCAATAACACCTAACTGTGCAATATCAGAACCAAATAAAGTATCCGCAACATAAGCCATTTCATTAGCAATTACAACCTTTTTAAATAACCCAATAATAAATCTTCTAATGCCAGTTGCAAAGTTTTCTATATTTTCACATCTTTCATCTAGTTCTTCATTAACAGTTTCATATCTAACTATAGGTCCTGCAATAAGCTGAGGAAAAGCACTAATATAACAACCTAGGTTAATAACACTTTTTTGAACACCAACCTTACCTTTATAAACATCAATAACATAAGTAAGTATTTGAAATGTATAAAAACTAATACCAATTGGTAAACTTATAGTTAAAAATTTAATATTTAAATTAAACAAATTATTTATATTATCTAAGAAAAAATTAGTATATTTAAATATAAAAAGTAATCCAAGATTAAATATCAAATCAATTATTAACCATTTCTTTTTATTATTACTTTTATCCATTATTAAAGCAATATAATAATTAACTAAAATAGATAAAATCATTAAAAGAACATAAATGGGCTCTCCATAACCATAAAACATTAATGAAAATATAAGTAAAACAATATTTCTTATTTTTCTTTTTTTAGGTACAAAGTAACAGATTAAGAAAATTGGCAAAAAACAAAATAAGAAAATCAAACTTGAAAATACCATTATTTTACTCTCCCTTCAAAATCATAATCATATTGATCAAATATGGTGGAACCACCTTCATACAAGAATAATACTTTAGAAATATTATTATCACTAACATACTTGCTTAAATTAAAATCTTTATTTTTATATTCATCATATCTTAAGTTAATAACATGTGTTTTATTAAAAGAATTAGCAATTAAATAATCTATTTGCCATGAATAAGAATCTCCGATAATAAGTAAATTTTCTTTATCATTATTATGATAATCATAAACTACATTTCCATATTGCCCATTAAAATATTGAACATAATAATCATAATATTTATAACTTCTATCAAGTCTAATTTCTCTAGGTTTAAATAAACTATCTGCACTTTTACCATTTACATAAACATCATAATCTAATTTTATATCAACATCACTAATATAATCATTTATATTATCATTTAAAGCAGTCTTGGCTAAAGAACCATAAAACAATCTTTTCTTATGTTTCACAATATTTAAATTATTTATTTCATCAATTCCAAGCATATCGCAAATATCTTTATATCCAGCTAGTGCTCCATAAATTGTCCAATGATGATCAGTTTTATAAAAGTATTCTTTATACTCATCTATACTTTTTACATCCATTACTCTTACATTAATATGACTATCTAACTTACTTACAAATTCACTTACATAATTACTTAAATTATCTTTTTTTAATGTAGTAAATTCATATCTCGTAGGTATATAAATATTTACATCTATTTTCTTCTTACTTAATTCATTAAAAAACTTTACTTGACTATCTAATCTTTCATCTAATTCTTTACTTGTATATTTATTTGTTAAATAATAAAACTTATTTACTTTATCATAAAATATATACTCACCATCACTATTTTTCTTAATGGGTACATCCTTAAACAATATCTTATTACTTGCAAAATCCACTCTATTATACAAACTATTTATTTCATTATAAAATGGAAAGTAATTTGTCACTTTGTTTTCCACACTATTTTCTATTTTACCCACAATATTATTTATTTTATCAATAACATTATTAACATTTTTTTCTTTATACTCTGAAAAATTATCCATATTCATACTTCTAATTCCCATTTTAACAAGTATAAACTTACATGGAATACATAAACAAATACCAAAAACTATTATTAAAAATGCTATTACTAATTTTTTATCTTTTTGCATAAGCTTCACCCAACAACATTTTACCACATTAAGATTTTTAAGTATAGAAAAACCCACCAATTGGTGAGTTTAATTATTTAACAAATGGTATTAAAGCCATAAATCTTGCATATTTAACTTGTTGAGCAATATGTCTTTGATGTTTAGCACAAGCACCAGTCATTCTTCTTGGTAAAATCTTGCCTTTATCATTTATATATTTATTGATAATCATAACATCTTTATAATCTACGCTTTTTCCAGCACACATTTGACAAATTTTCTTTTTCTTACGATAAAATTCTGCCACTTTACTTATCCTCCTTTACTTAAAATGGTAAATCATCACTACTTAAAGTAAGTTCATCCCCAAAGTCTTTATAAGGATCTTCACTAATATCAGTTGTTTCAATATTAGATGCTGGAGCCTCAGGACTATAAGCTACACTGTTGTTGCTAGCTGGAGCACTATAACTAGCACCGCCATTTTCATTTTTACTTCCTAAGAATTCAAAATTATCTACTACAACATCAGTTGTATATCTTTTAGTACCATCTTGAGCATCATAACTGTTATTTCTAATTCTTCCTTGAACTAGAATCATTTGTCCTTTACGACAATATCTATTAATAGTTTGAGCACTTCTATTAAAAGCAACACAATTAATAAATTCAGTATCTCTTTCACCATCACGGCTTACAAAATCACTTTGACAAGCAAGTGAAAATCTTGATATTTCCATATTACTTTGAGTCATTCTTGATTCAGGATCTCTAGTTAATCTTCCTGTTAATATTACTTTGTTCATTCTTATTCTCCTTCAACTTTGATAATTAAATGTCTTAAAACATTTTCATTAATAGAAACTTTTCTATCAAATTCTTGAAGGGTTTCATTAGTTACTTCAACAGTCATAACATAGTAGTATCCACTAACTTCTTTTTTAATTGGATAAGCTAATTTTTTTCTACCCATTTCTTTGAATTCGATAACTTTAGATGGTTTCTTGTTTATAAGTTTTTGTAAATCTTCACTAGTTTTCTTAATAGTTTCTTCATCTAATGTTGATTTAACTATAAACATAATTTCATACTTAGTCATCAATATTCACCTCCTTACGGTCTTCTCGGCTTCCTTAGAAGCAAGGAGTAATTTCTTTTACTCGCAAGTATTATAACAAATATATGTTCAAAATACAAGAAAAATGTACACAATTTCATTCACTTTCCAACAATAAATCATTTATTTTATTAATAGCATCTATTGTATCTTCAAAGGTTATATTTTTTGCATATGAATAATTATTTTGATATCTCTCCCACAAACCCTTAATTTTGCTATCATTTGCCACTAGTGAAATATATTCGGCTGAATTATTTAAGTAATTAATAGAATTACGTTTATTACACGTATTATAAATGGCTTTCTTTAACAAAACTTTATCAACAACGTTCCATTTTAATGTTGAAAAAACATACAAATCATAATAATCTTTCATTCTTGTATTTTCAATATTTTTACTAAGAACAGCTTCAAATTTTTCAGCAATAATAGTTTCCATATTGTAAGCCATAATATTAATAACTGATTCATCAAAAATTGTTTTATATGAAAATTTTATTTCTCTATATGTAATTACATCTCCAGTTGTTATATCAATTAATAAATGTTTCTTTACACCTTCAAAATCGGCATTTATATGCACAGAAAATCCAGGATATTTTTCTTCCACTCTAATATCTTTAATAGAAAAAATAGACATTTTTATATTATCACCAACATCGATATTTATTATTTCATTCAATATTTTTTCTATACTTTCTTTTTCTAAAGGTACTCCTTTTAAAGTAGTATCTAAATCCAATGTTGTTCTATAATCTACACCAAACAAAGATGATAACAAAAAACCGCCCTTAATTATAAGATTATCACTATACTTAGAAACAGAAATTCTTTTAAGTAAGGTCTCAAACATATACGTTTGTAAAATGTAACTACTATCAATATTATATTTTTTAGCCAAGTTCTTAGCTTTAGCTTTTAAACTATCTTTATTTTTAATCATGACAAAACTTCAAACACCTCCATCATTTTTTTATATACTTTTAATTTTTTAGCATAATCAAATAATTTAATTGGATTTTTATTAACACTAAAAAAATATTGTCTTAATGCTTTATTAACAAGCTCGCTATCCAATTTATTTTTATTCTTAATAATATCACAAATACTTCTTTCAAGATCATAACATTTAAGTTCATTTCCAAATTCATCAATAATTGTTGTAACTCCCAAATTTAATACTTCTTTATCAACATAATATAATTCAACATTATCTATATGTTGCAAAGAACCGCTATAATCTCGCGGAACAGTAACATCATAAACTAATGGAATTCTATTTGAATACCCATGAAAGTATAATGCTGTTAAATTTGAAAAAATGCACTTATTACTTAAAAATTGAATTTCAAATAATCTATCATTAAGTTCATCACACTTCAAGTATAATCCTCTAGATACTTTTTCTATTACTTTCTCCTTTTGAAGTAAAGAAAGATAATGTTTAGAAACATCTATTTTTTTTAAATCACTAGTTTTTAAATATCCATTTTTAATTACTTTCATAATCTTATCTTCATTTTTCATAATTTCACTTCCACACTGATATTTTATCATTTTTCAGTGTATAAGTAAACAATTTTTACTATTGTACTTAAAAATTAAATTATTTAAGTATAAATGTAAACAATCATTGATCCCATAAAATGCCATAACCAGTTCCACCACAAGAATTATTTAAAGATTCAATATAATATATTTTTTTACTAGTTTTAACAGTTATACTTTTTCTTTTTAGAATTACTTCTTGCAATACTTCTTCACCATCTGTTAAATAATCAAGTAAATTATCAATTTCATCAAAAGATAATTTTTTCAAATTGTTAAACCTCAACATAGCCTCCTTTCTCTCAAAGTTTATACATTAGATATCCTTTCTACTAAATAAATAATACTATAAGCAAATTTCCTTGTCAAGAAAAAAATTCTATAACCTAAGTTACAGAATTATTTCTTTTTTTCTTTCTTACTTGCTTTTTCTTTAATAGTTTCTTTTTCTTTTACTTCTTCTACATTTTCTATTATAACATCTTCATTTACTTGTATAACTTTAGTACCTACCACCATATCATGTAAACCACGATTATCTTTTCTAAACATAACCATTATTAAGTTTAACATATAAATTAATGAACTAAGCATACTTATGACATAAGTTACATAATAAAATTTTACTCCACTTACAATATATACAGCTCCAACATTTATTAAACTTAACCATATATTATTTAATATAACTATTCTAATTAAATACTTCCAGAAATTAAGTTTTTTATCATTAATACTAACAACTCTTAATTTCATTATCTTTTTACCTATTGTTTGACCATTCATTACAACTGGCACAACACCAAAGTAAAGTATTAAAGCTGTCGCAGAAATAATACTACTATAAGTTCTATATTTATAAACTTCATAATTAAGTTCTATTATTTCATCTTTATAATCATGACTTCCATCTTCAGAACTTTTCTTAACTACTTCATTATATTTTTCATAGGTATCTTTATACTTTTCTTGATATGGATCAATTGGTAATAAATTAATTAAACTAACCACAAGAGATATTATAACAACATCAATTACAAAAGCAATTATTCTTTTTAAACTTGTATCCATAAACTAATCCTTATTTTTAGCAAATAATTCTAATATTTGTAAGAATATATTAATAAAGTCTAAGTATAGTTCTAATGCCCCATAAATAGCTAAATTATCTTCTGGTAATCCAGCTGATTCCAAAGCTTTAATCTTTTGAACATCATATGCTGTAATACCTAAGAATAATAATAAACAAATAATACATAGAATTATTTCAAGCATTCCATTTCCAAGAAAAATATTAATTACTGATACCACTATAACCCCAATTAAAGCCATAAGCAAATAAAATCCAACCTTAGACAAGTCTACATTCGTCTTGTATCCAATATATGCCATTACTCCAAATATTACGGCACTAACTAAAAATACCATCAATACACTTGTTAATTCATAAACAACAAATATACTTGAAAATGTTAAACCACTAACAAAAGCATATAAAATAAAACATATCTTCGCAGCAGTTGGACTCATTTTCATAACTCTTGCAGATAAAACAATTACCAATATTAATTCTAATACAATTAGAATCCAAAAAGAACTCCCTGCAAAAATATTTTCCAACATTCTTTCATTCATAGATACACCAAACCCAGTAACAAATGTTACTAAAAGTCCAATACACATCCATAAAAATGATTTACTTAATAACTTATTATCTTCCATTATACATTCCTCCTTTGTTATACATTAAATCGAAAATAACAAATATCTCCATCCTGCATTTCATATTCTTTACCTTCAACACGAAGTTTACCAGCTTCTTTAACTAGTTTTTCATCACCATATTTTTCTAAATCACTAAAACTAGTTACCTCTGCTCTTATAAAACCTCTTTCAAAATCACTATGTATAATACCCGCACATTCCGGAGCTTTCATTCCAACTTTAAAAGTCCAAGCTCTTACCTCATCCGTACCAGCAGTAAAAAATGTTGCTAGTCCTAATAAATTATATGTAGCAAATATTAATTTATCAAGGCCACTATTTCTTATACCAACTTCTTGTAAGAATAATTCTTTTTCTTCATCTTCAAGTCCAGCCAATTCAGCTTCCAGTTTAGAACACATAACTATAACTCCGGAACCTTCAGCTTCTGCATAATTTTTAACCATTAAAGAATATTCATTATCTCCAACAGCAACATCATCTTCATTTACATTAGCAACATATATAATTGGTTTTATCGTTAAGAAACTAAAGTTTTTTAGTAACTTCTTTTCATCTTTATCAAAACTAATTCTTCGAAGTGGTGTATTTGCTTCTAGAGCAACCTTACATTTTTTTAATACCTCTAATTCTGCTAAAGCATCTTTATCTTTCGTAGTTATTGCTTTCTTTTCAATTTTTTCAATTCTATTATTTATAACTTCTAAATCTGCAAGTACTAATTCAATATTTATTACTTCAATATCACTAATTGGATCAACTTTACCAGTTACATGAGTAACATTTGGATCACTAAAACATCTTACTACTTCCACTATAGCATCGCATTCCCTAATATGGGATAAAAATTTATTACCTAAACCTTCACCACGTGAAGCACCAGCTACTAAACCAGCAATATCCGTAAACTCAAAAGTTGTTGGAACAACACTTTTGGGTTTATACATACTTGCTAAATAATCTACTCTTTTATCTGGTACAAATACAATACCAACATTTGGTTCTATTGTTGCAAACGGATAATTCGCAGCAAGTATATTTTGTTTTGTAATTGCATTAAACAAAGTTGATTTACCAACATTTGGTAAACCCACAATTCCAGCTTTTAAACTCATTTTATACCCCCAATCCTACGCCAGCTCCAACACCTATTGGAAACTTAACTAAATACCATATAATTATAAATAATAGATACAACACACATGTAACCGCAGCATATGGTAATTGATATTTTATAGCCTCTTTAATAGTTATTGGTTTATTACTTTGATTATAATTTTCTAAATATGCTAAATAAACAACAAAATATACAAATACAGGTGTAAGACCCAAAGTAACACTACTACCTAATCTAAACACAAGTTGTGTAAATTCCGGAGAAATACCAGCATTCATAAGTTTAATTATAACTCCACTCACAATATTATAACTAAATAATACCGTAGGTTGAAATAAAGCAATAACACCTGCAAATATAAATAACAATAATACTAAAGGTAACCCTCCAAAGTTACTATTTTGCATAAGGTTAGTTAAAGCACCAGCTACAACATTACCTATATTAGATTGTTTAAATATATTAATAAATGCTGATGCAGCAAATATCATAACAAGTATTTTACCAATTCCATTTAAAGAATGACCTAAAGCATCAACAAATTCTTTATTATTCTTTATAGTTTTAGCACCAATTCCATATGATAAGCCTAAAATTACAAAGAATACTGCTACTACAAAGACAAAGCCATTACTAAAAAATGAATTATAACTAAATAATTTATCTATATATAAACTTTGACTATAATCAAGTAAATTACCTGAAAAAGGAAGTCCTGGAATAATATTATAAATAAATATTAATAAATATAATAAACCAGCAAATAAAGAAAATAATAAACCTCTCATTTGCTTCCTTGTTAACACTAATTCTTCTTCAACTTCTTCTTCAGAAAATTCATACTTAGGTAACTTTTTAACTAAATAATTTTCTGTTACATTTGTAATAACAAAAGATAAAGCAATTATTAAAATTACATTAGCCAATATAAATGCCCAACTAGATATATTATATCCACTATTTATTATATTAACATTATTTAAAGTAATATTTATTAAACTAGAATCATAACTAGTTAAAAATAAACTTAAAGCACTACCACAAGTAAGACTTGCAAATGTTGTAATAATTCCAATCATTGGATTTCTTTTACCATATAAAAATAATAATGCTCCTAAAGGAACTAATATGATATATGATAAATCACCAATTAAACTTGCGAGTATTGATATTAATACTAATACAAAAGTAACAGATGTTTTCTTAGCCTTTTTAGTCATTAATGTAATGATTGTTTTTAAAAATCCACTCTTAACCATTATACCAATACCTAAAAGTATAATAATTAAATTAGTAAGTACTGCATAATTAGCAAAATTACTAACAGTACTAGTAAATATATATTTAAGGCCACTTAAACTAAATAATGAATTTACTGCTTCTGTAGTAACTTGAAAATCTCCAGTAACACTTGATATTTTATTAAATGTTGCTTGAACATTAAATAACCTGAGTATTCCACTAATAACAATTGTGGCAAAACTTAAGACTAAAAGCATCATTACGGGATGTAAGCCAATTTTATCTTTAGTTCGAAGTTTTTTCATTTACAATCACCTTTTTTAATTTTTTCATAAATTCTAATCTATCCATCATGATTTCTCTTCCACAATTTTTACATTTGATTTTAATATCTGCTCCATTTCTTGTAATAGTCCATAAATTAGTACCACAAGCATGTTGCTTTTTCATTATTACATCATCATTTAAATTAAAATCTTTATTCATTACTCTTCCTCAACTTTTACATTCATCTTAGAAAGTATCTCTTCTAATTCATCTACCCCATCAAAATATATTTCTATTTTCTTCTTACTAACTCTTACTTTAGTATTTAAATTATCCATAATAATATTTTCATACATTCTATATTTATGATCATATCCTTTATTACTTCTAGAATTACTTTTAATAATTACTTCTTCTTTTACATCTTGACTTATTCTTTCAAGGTCTCTCACCGATATTCCATCAGTAACTATTTTTTTAGCAAGATCTATTACTTTTCCTTCATCATCCATCTTACTTAAAACTCTAGCATGAGACATACTTAAACTATTTTTTTCAACCATTTTCTTTACTTCTTCAGGCAATTTCAATAAACCCAACATATTAGTTACATATGTCCTACTTTTACCAAACTTACTTGCAAATTCTTCTTGCGTATAGCCTCGTAATTTAATTATATTACTAATACTACTTGCTTCATCAATTGGATTCAAATCTTCTCTTTGAATATTTTCAATTAAAGCAATTTCCATCATTTCTTGGTCATCAAAATCTTTAATAATCGCAGGAATACTTTTTAATCCAGCTATTTTTGCGGCTTTTGTTCTTCTTTCACCAGCAACTAATTCATAACCTTTAATACTTTTCTTAACTATTATTGGTTGAACTACACCATATTCTTCAATACTTTTAGCAAGTTCATTTAAACTAGCTGTATCAAATGTTTTTCTTGGTTGATATGGATTACTTCTTATTTCATCCAGATTAATTTCAGTTACATCTTTTTTATTTTCTTCAATAACAGTATCTTCAAAATTATCAAAATCTATTACATTATTAGAAAATAATTGTTCTAGTCCCTTACCTAGTGCTTTTTTCTTAGTTTCCATCTCTACTTACCACTTCCTTTGCTAAATTAGCATAAGCTTCCGTAGCTCTACTTAATGGATCGTATTCATTGATTGGTTTTCCATGACTAGGTGCTTCTACTAATCTTACTAATCTAGGTATTATTGTATTAAATACTTTATCTTTAAAGTATTTTCTTATTTCTTCAATTACTTCAAGTCCTATATTTGTTCTTCCATCTAACATTGTTAAAAGTACACCTTCAATCCTTAACCCAGGATTCATACTTCCTTGTACCATTATGATACTATTTAAAAGTTGCGTAATCCCTTCCAACGCAAAAAATTCACATTGAACAGGTATAATTACACTATCACTAGCCACTAACGCATTCATAGTACCTAAACCTAAAGATGGTTGACAATCTATTATTATATAATCATAATTATCCTTTATTTCATCAAGTCTTAGTTTTAATTGCATATTTTGACTAAATTCTTTATCTTCAAGCATTCTTTTAACAAATTCTACATCCACACCAGCTAAATTTATTGTAGCAGGTATTATACTAAGATTATGAAACTTAGTCTTCTTTATTGCTTTTTTTACTTCACATTTCCCCGTAATTAATTCATATATATCGTTCTTAAAATCATTACTATTTAAACCTAATCCAGTCGTAGCATTGCTTTGTGGATCCATATCTATTAATAATACACGTTTACCCATTTTACCTAATGCGGCACTTAAATTTATACTAGTGGTAGTCTTACCAACTCCCCCCTTTTGATTAACAAGTGATATAATTTTAGCCATAACAAGCACTTCCATTCTATACAACTTACGTACTACTTAATTTTATCAAATTATTAATTACTTGTCTATCATTTTAAGAACAAAAAAATAACTTTCATAAACAGAAAGCTATTCCGGTTTTAATGCTGTTATTGGAACAATATATATTCCAGTTTCTAAATCTTTAACGATATTTTCATTATATCCACAAATAACACACATAAATTTTGGCTTTTTAGTTACATTATCTTGAAATTTCAAAAGTGAATCACAAGCTTCATTAAATTGATTAAATCCTAATTTAATTTCCACAGCGGCATATTCTCCATCAGGAAATTCTAAAATAGAATCTACTTCTAAGCCAGTGACATTGTCTCTAAAGTGATATAGATTTCCATCTAAATAATCCATATAAATTTTTAAATCTCTTTCAACTAAGGCTTCAAATAAAAAGCCAAAAGTTTTTAAATCAGCAATTAATTTATTTGCATTCATATTTAATAAAGCAGCAGCTAAAGAAGGATCAGTAAAATGTCTTTTGACATTTTTACCCACTCTTTCTGGTGAACGATAATTAGTACTATAACTTAGTTGATTACTAAAAAGATTTAATTTCTCTAAAATCTCTATATAATCACTTACTGTTCTTTTATCAATATTTAAATCATCATTATCACTAATATCTTTAATTAGTTTATTGTTACTAACAACGGTTGATTCATTTCTTGCAAGAGATTTCAATAATTTTTGCATCTTAACACTATCAACATTCTTAGATTCATATATATCTTTTTCCAAAATAGAATTTATATAATATTTTGGCATTAATCCATATTTGTCTTTAGCAACATTTATATTAGCGGGCCAACCACCACGTATTATTAAATTAGCTAGTTCTTCTAAACTAATTTTTTTTACAGTTTTTACAATTTCCCTACCTTCATACATATCCATTATAGATATATCACCACTAGAATCATTTGATTCAAATAAGCTCATCGTATTCATTTTCAATCTTGATATTCTACCAGCACCAGAGTGAAATATTTTATTTTCATCTAATAGTGAAGTTGAACAAGATAAAATATAATTTCCCTTCGTTTCTAACAAATCACATTTTCTTCTTATTTTATCCCAAACAGTTGGCTCTCTTGTCCACTCATCAATTAATTCAGGTTTAGATTCATTTAATACTAACTCCGGATTTAACATAAATCTGCTTCTTGTTTCTTCATCATCCATATTAATCACTGACGAGGCATGGTTAAGAGAAGTAAATGTTTTTCCACACCATTTTGGACCCTCAATTGAAATAGCACCTGAAACTTGTAATAGATCTTCTATTTTCTTATCAATAAGTCTAGGCATATAATTATTAGGTTTTAAAGTCATAAAATCATACTCCTTCTATCATTAATTATACACTAAACAAATAACAAGGTCAACACTAATGTGCCATTTTTAAGAAATTTAATGTACCATTTTTAAGAGTTTTAATGTACCATTTTTAAAAACAATTCTTTTAACTGATATGCTACTTTTAATTCTTGATTAACATCTATTAAACTTTCTCTTAAGTCATTCTGCTATATGCTTATTCTTATATCTTCTCTCATACTTACATCACTCCTTCTTTACTATGAGATAATACAAGTATAAAAAAAATAGCCATAAATATCTTAAAATTATAACTTTGTAACTTTAAAATATTTATAACTTTCTATTATACAGACCTTTTTATACAAACTTTTCATGACAGTAAGTTATCACCACCGTGTGGGGCGGATACACCCGCCATCCACGCTAACCAAATCAATCACATCCCCACAATATACGGATTATTTAGGCTACCATCTCCATCTATTTTATACACTGAAGCATCTAGATACAAGACTGGACGAGAACCAAACCCATAGCTCGCGCTGTAGTTGCCCAGAACGCCGCCGCCGCTGACCAAAAAGAACACACCGTAGCTAATCGAAGAACGAGGCGTTAATGTCCATTCATATCCTTTTCCATATAGCCAACTTTGCCCAGCACAAGTTGCACTATTATAAGAACCTAAATTTGTTGTTCTTGCACAACTACTTGATAATACACTATATCCATAATCACTTGGATACATTAATCCGATATACCCAGTTGTGCTTGTTGGTCTTCCACTATACACTGTTGTTCCTCTTTCATATCCATAGAAAATTCCAGCTGTTGGACTATTTTCCAAATATCCACCAAGATACCATGTTACATTTGCTATCATCCCTCTATATCCATCCTGTATTCCTCTTTTTGTATAATCACAATTGGCTGTAACAGTTGTACTATCTCCATAACAATATCCTGAACTTGTCCCATCTTGAGCATTATAATATGCTCCATTTAAAAGTGACTTTAAACTAGATGCTGTCCAATCATTTGTATCCGACTTATGCCATGCAAGAGCATCTAAAGTTTCTGCTCGAATTATTTTAACTAAATTTTTTCCACTTACACCATGTGATGCACTATCAAATACTCCAATTATTCGCCAGTACTCATTATTAAACCATATATAATTATTTGGATTTTTTCCTTCATATCTATATCCATTTTCATTTACTACTTGGCCTGTACCCTGTGTTGATCCAGCTAACCCCGTTATATAAGTCGCTAAATTAACTTTTGATGCACTATCTGTATAATTTAAATTACAAGAAGAATAATCATTAATTGAAGATACTTCAATTCTATTATACTGTTGATTATATGTTGCACTTCCATTGGTACAATTGATACTACCTAATTTACCATATGTAGTTGGTCTATTTGAAATATTAACTGCTACATCCGGAGGTAATACATCAAAATAGGCATAACACTTATCACTTATACTTGTTTTTAACACTAATTTATTAGTTGTGTCATTCCATGTTAATGTTCCACCATTTTCACATTTTGATTTAACACTATTAAATTCATATTTACTTGTAGGATATTCATTACTACTTGATAATTCATATTTATTTGTATCTATACCTGTTTCAAGCATTATACTAACCATATCTGGTATTTTATTACTTGAATTTTCTTTTATTTCTTCTATATGTTTATTTTTATTAAAACTTTTATTATAAGCAAATATTATTACCAAACATGTTACAAATACACAGCTTATTAACACTATTATTTTTTTTCTATTCATTTAGTAACTCCTTCCTTATTATGCCATAATTATATCATGTATAATTTAAGATGTAAATCAATTAATAAGGAAAAATTCAAATGATTTATCAAAAAAAGAAAACCTTAAGTAATAAGATTTTCAAATTATATTTTAAATTGAAATAATATATGGATCATCGTATGAACCTTCACCATCTAAAACATAGACACTTGCATCCAAATAAATCGCAGGTCTAACAGCAAAGCCATAAACAACACTTGATGAATATCCCAAGTTACCACTATACATAATCATAAAAATTTTATTTGCATCTGCAGATGAAGAGTTTATAGTCCATTCATATCCTGGTCCATTAAGCCAACTATAACTACCGCAGCCAGAAGCATAACTATTAGCTAAAGTAGTTCTTGGACAAACATCTGCTAAAACAGAATAACCAAAATCACTTGGATACATCAGTCCAACATGAGCAGTTGTAGTAGTTGGATTGGAACCATAAACTGTAGTACCTCTTTCTTGAGTATATATAGTATCTATAGTTAAATTTGCAGCACTTATACCCCCTAAATGCCAAGTTGCATTAACTAACATTTTTCTATAATCAGCTTGAAGACCTATTAAAGTAAAATCACAATTTCCAGTCAAAGTATTATAATAACTATAACAATTTCCAGAACTAGTACCATTCGTAGCATTATAATAAGAAGTTGTTAGTATTTTGTTTACATAAGAACTAACATAATTGCTATTATTAGTAACATTCCAAGAATAAGCACCAATTGGTTCACTTCTAATAAGTTTAACTAAATTTTTACCACTTTGGCCATGAGAAGTTGAATCAAATACACCAATAACCCGCCAATATTCATTATTAAACCACACATAATTATTTGGATCCAATCCTTCATATCTATAGCCTTTTTCGTTTACTACTTGTCCAGTTCCTTGTCTTAATCCTTTAAGTCCAATTATATAATTATTAAAATATGTTTTCGTAAATGTTTCAAAATCAATATTACAAGTTACATCAGTATCCGTTATATCCTGTACAGATAACTTCCATTCATCATATAACCATTTTCCTGTAGCATTTGTACAATTCACACTAACTTTATACATTCCCTTAGAAGGAAAATTATTTGCTTTATTACCATCTATAGTTAAAGCATACTTAACACCACCATCATATATTTGTTTTTCATCACTATTAATAACTATAAAAGATATAATACCTATTACTACAAATATACAAACTATAATTATTCTAATTTGTTTTTTCATTATAAACACCTTCCAAATTACATTCCAATTATATATGGTGACTTTTGACTTCCATCTCCACTTAATTTTAATACTGAAGAATCAAGATATACAACTGGTCTAACACCATATCCAATATTAGAACCACCATCTGCATTACCAGTGGCAATACCATCAGAACGAATACGATAAGAACTATTTCCATTTCCTACAAATGGAGTAATTGTCCATTGATATCCTACACCAAATAACCAACTTTGTCCTCCACATGAAGCTTGTCCATATGCACTTAATTTAGTTGTTCTTGCACAACTTCTAGCAAGCACTGAATATCCATAATCACTTGGATAAATTAATCCTACATAAGCAGTTACACTAGAAGGATTTGAACTATACACAGATGTACTTCTTTCATTGGTATACATAGTATCACTTGTAACAGCATTAGAAGAATTAGATCCTAAATGCCATGTTACTTTTTTTATCATATTTCTATATTTAGCTTGTATACCATTATGTGTATAATTACAATTACTAGTAGCAGTTGTCATATAACTATAACAATACCCAGAAGTTGTTCCATCTTCAGCATTATAATATGAATCATTTAACAATAAATTCAAACTAGCTGTTGACCAATTGTTAGTATTATTCTTACTATAAGTTAGGCTACCAATAGGATTTGCTCTAATAATTTTAACTAAATTAGTTCCACTTATTCCATGAGTAGCACTATCAAACGCCCCAACTATTCGCCAAAGTTCATTATTAAACCAAACATAATTATTAGGATCTTTACCCTCGTATCTATAGCCTTTTTCATTTACTACTTGTCCAGTTCCTTGCGTTGTACCAGACAAACCAATAATATATGAAGCCAAGTTAACTTTAGATGTACTGTCACTATAATTTAATAAGCAACTTTCATATCTAGTATTCATACTTGATATTTCTATTCTATTATATTGTTGATTATATGTCGCAGAACTATTACCACAATTAATATTTCCTATTTTCCCATAAGTACTTACATTATTTTCAACTCTAAGTACTAAATCTGCTGATTCAATATCAAAATATATTTGACATTTATCAGTTTTATTTAATTTAACAGAAACTGAATTAGTTTCTTCATCCCATATTATTTGACTACCATTTTTACATTGAGACAATTCAGCATTAAAGGCATAACCACTTCCAGGCCATTTACTTGTTTCAGATTGTTTATAAATACCTGAACCTTTTTCAGTTTCAAGAAATATGCTTAATGCTTTATCATTTATTATATTTTTATCATTATTTTCCACATAAACATTTTTATTAATGTTTTTACATATTAATAAAAGGAATATCATTACAAATAAACTAAATAAAATAATTATTTTTTTCTTATTCATATTTAGGCTCCTTCCTTATTATGTCATAATTGTATCAAATTTTTATTAAATTGTCATCCATATATTAAAAAAAATTATATAATTAAACTCATTTTTAACCAAATTAAAAGCACCTAAGTGCTTTTAGTTATCAATAGTCTTCCATTCTGTGTTACCACATTTAGTACAGATTCTCGGAGCTAACACCTTTTTTCCTTTAGGTAATTTCATACCTGTATCAATTTTACTACATAAAAGGCCAGATTCAGGATCTATATAAGCTACCCCAAATTTAGCATCTTCACAACAATTACATTCTTTATCTTTCATATATAAATATCCTCCAACTATATTATGAGAATATTTTATTATTTTATACTAAAGATTAACTTTCAAGTAAAAAATCTACTATATTTTTAACTTCTATTCCTTCAATGGTTTTATTATAAGCTATATCCATAGTTAAAATAATTTTTTTATAATTATCATTTATTGCTAGAAGTGATCTCTTTTCTCTATTTTCAACATCTTCACTTAATAAACTGCGAGTAACTTGATAATAAATTCGTTCAGTTGGACTAACAGCTACAAAATCAATTTCTAAATCATTATATTTTCCAACATAAACTTCATAACCTCTACGTAAAAGTTCCATATAAACTATATTTTCATAACTACTTCCTGTATCATAAGATGAAAAACCAGCTAACACATTTTTTAAACCATTATCTACAAAATAATATTTTCCTTGTGTTTTAAGAAGTTGTTTTCCTTTTAATTCATATCGTGGCACTCTATAGATAAAATATGCATTTTCTATCATTTTTAAATATTTATCAACAGTTTCATTATCTATATTACTACCATTTTTTTTCATAAAGTCAGAAATAGAACTAGGATTAATTAATGTACCAATAACTGTAGACATATATCTTAATAAGTTATCCAAAAAAACTACATCTTTAATTTTATTTCTAGCAATAATATCTTTTTTTAATACTACATCTTTAATATCAGCTAAATAATTTGTTTTTAATCTTTCATTATCATTCATATTAATAAGCATTGGCATTCCACCAAATTTTAAATAATCATTAAATAATTGATATTTATTTTGTACTTTTCCACCTGGAGCTATTTGAATATATTCAGAAAAAGAAAATGGATACATATTAATTGTATAAACCCTACCAGCAAGTAAAGTTGTAAGCTCACTAGATAATAAATAAGCGTTAGACCCCGTAATATAAATATCACAATTTATATCTACAAGCAAAGAATTAACCGCTTTTTCCCAATCTTCAACATTTTGAACTTCATCTAGTAATAAATAAATTTTTGTATTATGATATCTACTTTTAATATAATTATATAAATCTTTATAATTCTTAATTTCATACCATTCAGCACTTTCAAAACTCATATATAATACATCTGGTTCTTTAACTCCATTTTCTAATAAATAGTCTCTATATTGTAGTAAAAGAGTACTTTTACCACATCTTCTTACTCCTGTAATTACTTTAATTAAATTTAGATCTTTTACTTCAATCAATTGATTTAAATAATTATTTCGCTTTAACATTTTTATCACCTATTACTATTATATACTATACTCTTATTATTGTCAAGTTTTGCGGTTGTAACCGCAAAACTTTTATTTTTGTCATTTTTTGCGGTTGTAACCGCAAAACTTTTTGTATCATATCAAAAAAACAACTAATCAAATGACTAGTTGTTTCATTAATTAAACTAATTCTAATCTTACTTCTAGAGCATCGTCTCCGCGACGTTCTTTAAGTTTAATTATTCTAGTATATCCACCATTTCTAGTTTCATAAGTTTTAGCAAGTTCATTAAATACTTTTGATGTAACATCTTTATCATTATGTAAGAAAGCAAGTGCTTTTCTACGAGCTACAAGTGAACCATCTTTACCGTAAGTAATCATTTTATCAACAAATTTTCTTACTTCTTTAGCTCTAGCTTCAGTAGTAACAACATATCCATTCATAATAACATCTTTAGTAAGTCCAGCTAAAATACTTCTTCTAATTCTAGTTTCTCTTCCTAATTTTCTATATTTCATATTCTACTCCTTAAATGTAAGTCCTAATTCAGCAACTTTATCAATAACTTCTTTTAAAGATTTCTTTCCTAAGTTTCTGATCTTAGTAACTTCTACTTCTTTTTTGTTAACTAAATCTTGAACGGTATGAATACCAGCTCTTTTTAAACAATTATAAGCTCTTACTGAAAATTCAACTTCTTCAATTGGAGTTTCCAAAGTCTTAGTCATTGTATCAATTTTCTTTTCTTGCATTATATTAGCAATATTACTAATTGAATTTAAATCTGAGATTATTGAGAAATGTTCAATTAATATCTTAGCACCAAGAGCCATAGCTTCTTCTGGAGTCATAGATCCATTAGTAGTTACTTCCATAACCAATTTATCATAAGATTCATCTTGACCAACACGAGTAGCCATAACTTCATATTTAACCACTTCAATTGGTGAATAATTTGAATCAATTGCTATAACACCTGCAACATTTTGTTCTAAATTTGCTTTATTTTGAGCAGAGGATGTAAATCCACGACCATTATTAACAGTCATTTCAATATTAATTTTTCCTCCAGCAACTAAGTTACAAATAACAAAATCAGGATTCATAATTTCAATATCTGCATCTTTTTCAATATCTGAAGCAAGTACAGGTCCTTCAACTGATTTAGTAAGTCTTATAACTTTTTCTCCATTAGAATGATTTTTAACAACTAAATTTTTAATATTTAATACAATAGTTGTTACATCTTCTACTACACCTTCAATTTTTTGAAATTCGTGAAGTACACCATCAATTTTAATAGATGTAACAGCACTTCCTGGTAAACTTGATAAAAGTACTCTTCTCATTGCATTACCAATCGTAGTACCAAAACCTCTTTCTAAAGGTTCAATTTCAAATTTAGCATAATGATTATTTTCTTGATATTCAGTAATTTTATAGTCTGGTTTTTCAAATTTTATCATAGTACACGTTCCTTTCCTTTATTAGTTTCTTGGTCTTTTTGGTGGACGACATCCATTGTGAGGAATTGGTGTTTCATCTGTAATACTTGTAATTTCAAGTCCTGCAGTTTGAAGTGATCTAATTGCATTTTCTCTTCCTGGTCCTAGACCTTTAACAAATACATCAACTTTTTTAACTCCAGCATCAACTGCAGCAGCTGCAGCAGCTTCACTAGTTAAACCAGCAGCAAATGGAGTTTTCTTTTTACTTCCTTTATAACCAATTCTACCAGCTGATGACCAACTAATAGCGTTACCATCTTTATCACTTATAGTAACAATAGTATTATTATAAGTTGAATGAATGTGAGCAACAGCTTCAGGAATATTCTTCTTTATTTTTCTTTTTCTTCTATTATATGCCATATATTAACACCCTACTTTCCGACCTTTTTCTTATTAGCTACAACTTTTCCTCTACCTTTACGAGTCTTAGCATTTCTACTAGTTCTTTGTCCTCTTACTGGTAATCCCTTTTTGTGTCTAATACCTTCATAGCAATTTATTTCCATTTTGTTTTTAATACTCATTTGAACATCACGACGAAGATCACCTTCAACAGTATAATTATCAATTTCTTTACGAAGTTTTGCAATTTCTTCTTCAGTTAAATCTTTAATTTTCTTAGCTGGATCAACTTCTACGTTTTCACAAATAGTTTTTGCTAAATTTCTACCAATACCATAAATTGCAGTAAGTCCTATACAAGTATGTTTTTCTCCTGGTAATTCAATATTTTTAATTCTTGCCATTTATTATCCTCCTTAACCTTGTACTTGTTTATGTTTAGGGTTTTCACAAATAACCCTAACTTTTCCTTTTCTTCTTATGATTTTACATTTTTTGCAAATCTTTTTAACTGATGGTCTAACTTTCATAATTTCTCTCCTTATCTATTATTCCATTTTATAATCCCACGTGTTAAATCGTATGGTGAAAGTTCCACTGTAACTTTATCACCTGGTAAAATACGAATCATATTCATACGCATTTTACCAGAAACGTAGGCCTTTACAGTGTGTCCATTACTAAGTTCAACAAGGTAATCACTACCCTTTAACACTTCAGTAACTTTTCCTTCTACTTCAATCTTATCTTTTTTTCCCATATTTTAATCTCCTGTTAATATTTCATATCCATCTTTTGTAACTAGAACTGTATTTTCATAGTGAGAAGATGGTTTACCATCTTTTGTTACAACGGTCCAATCATCATCTAATAATGCCACATCTTTACTACCTAAATTAAGCATTGGTTCTATTGCTATAACCATACCAGATTTAAGTCTTGTTCGATTATTATCATCAAAATTTGGTACATCCGGATCTTCATGCATTTCTAGTCCTATACCATGACCACATAATTCTTCAACTACTGATAAACCATGAGCATGAGCATAATCTTCAATTGCACGACTTATATCTCTTATTCTAGCGCCTTCTTTTACTTTTTTTACACCAGCATAGAAAGCATCTTTAGTATCTTTAACCAAATTTCTTACTTCATCACTTACATTACCAACAATAAAGGTTCTCGTAGCATCAGCATGATATCCTTTATAACTTAAAACTAAATCTATTGAAACTATATCACCATTCTTTATTTTACGTTCTTTAGGTATTCCATGAACTACTTCATCATTAATTGATATACAAGCAGTCGCTGGATATCCTTCATAACCTAAACATGATGGAACACATCCAATACTTATAATATAATCATGAATTAATGTATCTAATCTCTTGGTAGTAACACCTGTTTTTATATATTTTTCAATATATTTAAACGTATCACTCAAATACTTACCAGCAATCCTCATTAATTCTATTTCTCTATCACTCTTAATACTAATCATTACAAACATCCACAATATCTTTAAAGATATCTTCTACATTTCTATTAACATTTATTTTATGAAGTTTATTTTTATCTTCATAATATTCCATCAAAGGTTTTGTATTATCTAAAAATGTTTTATATCTTACTTTAAAAGAATCAACATTATCATCATTCCTTTTAACTAATTCTTTTCCACATCCATCACAAATACCTTCAACTTTTGGTTTTAAATTATCTACATTTAGATTATATGACTTTCCACAACTACATGTAAGTCTTCCAAGAATTCTATCAATTGCTTCTTCTTCACTTAAATCTAAATATATTACTTCATAATCTTTATCTAACATATTATCTAAAGATTTAGCTTGATTAAGAGTTCGAGGAAAACCATCCAATATAAATGGTTTTCCATCTATTTTAGCAAGTTTATCATTAATTAAACTAATAATTAATTCATCACTAACTAATTCTCCACGATCAATAATATTTTTAACTTGTAACCCAAAATCTGTACCTGACGAAACTACTTCTCTTAGCATATCACCAGTTGATAAGTGATTATAACCAAAACTTTCTTTTAACATTGTACTTTGAGTTCCTTTACCCGCTGCGGGAGGAGCTATAAATATTATATTTTTCATATTATCTTAATCTCTTTCTTTTAGCAGTATAACTTCTACTTACTAAACTACTTTCCATTTGTTTATATGTTTCAATTGCAACACCTACAACAATAAGCATTCCAGTTCCTCCAATTGTAACTTGACTTGATAAGCCAAATATTAATGAGAATATAATTGGAATAGCAGCAAGTATTACAAGGAATATACTTCCCACTAGAGTAAGTTTACCCATTGAATTACTAATATAATTACTAGTATCTTCACCAGGTCTTATACCAGGGATGTAACCTCCACGTTCATTTAAATTCTTACTCATTTCATCTGGATTCATAACCATAAATGTATAAAAATATCCAAAGAATAATATTAATAATATATATAATACAAAACCTGTTGGTGTATTATAAAGGATATATTTATTAACAAAATCTATTGCACCTTGATTCTTAGTTAAAGCAACAATTGTTGCGGGTATAGTTGTAAGAATTGATGCAAATATTACAGGCATAACTCCAGCTGAATTTAACTTAATTGGTAAAAAACTATTTTGAGCTCCATATGCACTTGTTGATTTATTAGCATATTGAATTGGAATTCTTCTTTCTGCTAATTGTATCCAAATAATTCCTACGACAATTAAGATATATACAAGGATAAATAAACAAAAGAAGAAGATACCCAATGCAGTTTCATATGTTCCGCTTGTTACAAAACCATAATAAGCACCAGTAAATATACTTGGCATACTAAGGATAATACCTGCCATAATTAACATTGATTGTCCATTACCAATACCTTTATTAGTAATTTGGTCACCCATCCATAAACAGAATGCTGTACCTGCAGTCATAACTAAAGCAGTTTTAAGTTGAACAAATACACTAGCACTACCCATATAAGCAATACATAATACATAAGCTTGGAAAAAACCGATTATAATACCCATATAACGATTAATCTTATTAATTTTTTGTCTTCCAGTATAGCCTTGATCTTTCAAATCTTTAAAGTAAGGAATAATGTCCATTTGTAATAATTGAGTAATAATAGATGCAGTAATATAAGGAGAAACCCCTAGTGCAAATATAGAAAAATTTCTAAGTCCACCACCACTCATAATATTAAAGATTTCTAAAAAACCTAAGTCTTGATAAATTTGTGTTGCCCAAGGGATGGTTACGGATGACCCTAAAGCAAACAAACCTAAACAAAATAATGTAATATATATTCTTTTTCTTAAATCCTTATTAGCTTTATTAAATAATTGTGAAAAGCCTCGGAACATCTAAATCACCTCAGCTTTGCCACCAATATTTTCAATTTTTGTAACAGCCTTAGTAGAGAATCTATTAGCTTTAACAGTTAACTTTTTAGTAAGTTCTCCATTACCTAATACTTTAACTCCATTAAGTTGTTTTTTAATTATTTTTCTTTCTTTTAATACTTCTGGAGTAACAACATCTCCATCATTAAAGAATTTATCTAAATCACTTAAATTAATAATAGCAAATTTAGTTTCAAATTGTTTATTATTAAAACCTCTAATAGGAATTCTTCTATATAATGGAGTTTGACCACCTTGGAACCAAGCCTTGATTGATGCACCACTTCTTGATTTTTGACCATTTTCTCCACGAGTAGATGTTTTACCCATTCCAGATCCTGGACCTCTACCTACTCTTTTAGAGGCTTTCATTTCTTTAGTCTTTGGTAAATTTTCTAATCTCATATTATAATTCCTCAACTTTCTTGCCACGAAGTTCAGCTATATGTTCTGGAGTTCTTTGACTCTTTAATGCTTCTAAAGTAGCTTTAGCAACATTAACTTGAGTATTTGCTCCTAGAGACTTAGCAACTATATCCTTAACACCAGCTAGTTCTAATACTGCACGAGCAGCACCACCAGCAATGATTCCACGTCCTTCTTTAGCAGGTTTAACTAAAACTACAGCTCTACCCACTTTAGCTTCTGCTTCATGAGGAATAGTTCTTCCTTGACTAAGTGCAACTTTACATACATTTTTATTAGCAGCTTGTAAAGCTTTTTTGATAGCTTCTGGAACTTCATTAGCTTTTCCACTACCAATACCAACTAAACCTTTACGGTTACCAACTGCAACAGTAGCACAGAAACGGAAATGTCTACCACCTGAAGTAACTTTTGTTACTCTAGTAATAGAAATAACTTTTTCTTCTAATAAATTTTTCTTTTCTTGTCTTTTATCGTCTTTTCTCATGCTACCCTCCTTAAAATTCTAGTCCAGCTTCTCTAGCAGCATCTGCTAAAGCTTCTACTCTACCATGATATTGATATCCACCACGGTCAAATACGACTTTTTTAATTTTTAATTTTTTGCATTTTTCAGCAACATCTTTTCCAACAGCTTTAGCTGCTTCAATATTACCTCCATTAGCAATTTTCAATTCTAAATTTGAAGAACTAGCAAGGGTAGTCTTAGTTACATCATCAATAACTTGAGCATAAATACCTTTATTAGATCTAAATACATTTAATCTTGGCACTTCTTTTGTACCACTAATAGTTTTACGAACTCTTGCATGACGTCTTACACGAGCCTTATTATTTGCTTCTTTTTTAATCATACTTTAACTCCTCCCTATGCCGCTTTCTTTCCTTCTTTACGACGAACTTTTTCACCTTTGTAACGAATACCTTTACCTTTATAAGGTTCTGGTTCTCTTACCTTACGAACATTAGCCGCAAATTCAGATACTTTTTGTTTATCAATACCATGAATAGTAATTTCTGTATTACTTTCACTAGTTACTGATAATTCTTTTGGTGCTTCCATAACAACTGGATGAGAATATCCAGCATTAATAGTAATTTTATTACCACTAACTTGGAATCTATAACCTACACCAACTGCTTCTAATCCTTTATCATATCCTTTAGAAACACCTGTTATCATATTACTAATTAATGAATTTGTAGTACCTTGCATTACATTTGCTTCTTTACTTGGTTTAATTTGTTTAGTTAAAACAACACCATCTTCTACTACAACACTAACAAGTTTACTTACTTCTAAATTAAGTTCACCTTTAGGTCCTTTAACTGTAACTAAAGTACCATCAACATTAACTGTTACACCGTCAGGAATAACTAATTTTCTTTCACCTATTCTACTCATAATAACTTACCATATATAGGCAAGAACTTCGCCTCCTAACCCTTTAGCTCTAGCTTCTTTATCAGTCATTAGACCTTCAGAAGTTGAGATTATAGCAATACCTAGTCCGTTTAGAACTCGAGGAATTTCATCCACTTTAGCATAAACTCTTAAACCAGATTTACTAATTCTTTTAAGTCCAACAATAACTCTTTCTTTTTTAGGACCATATTTTAATGTTAAAGTTAATTTATCACCATTTGTATTTTTTTCATATACATAATCAGCGATATAACCTTCATTTTTAAGTATCTCAGCAATACCTAAAGTCATTTTAGTACCAATAACTTCAACAGTTGCATATCTCATTTGATTAGCATTACGAATACGAGTTAACATATCTGCTATTTTATCTTGTACAAACATAATTTTCCTCCTTCTACCAACTAGATTTCTTTACACCTGGTAATTTACCTTCATTTGCAAGTTCTCTAAAACAAATTCTGCAAATTCCATATTTTCTAAGTACTCCGTGAGGTCTTCCACAACGATTACATCTTGTGTAAGCACGAGTTGAAAACTTAGGTGCTCTTTGATTTTTAACAATCATACTTTTCTTTGCCATAGTGCCTCCTTAATTCTTGAAAGGCATTCCAAAGCCTTTTAATAAACTTTTAGCTTCTTCATTGCTCTTTGCAGTAGTAACGAATATAATATCCATTCCACGCACCTTTAACACTTCATCATATTCAATTTCTGGGAATATTAATTGTTCTTTAATTCCAATTGTATAATTTCCTTTTCCATCAAAAGCATGTCCTGAAACTCCACGGAAATCTCTAACACGAGGAAGCCCAATTTTAACTAATTTTTCAAAGAAATTATACATATTTTCACCTCTAAGTGTTACTTTAACACCAACAGGTTGACCTTCTCTTAATTTGAAACCAGCAATTGATTTACGAGCTTTTGTTACAACGCACTTTTGACCACTAATAGCTTCTAGATCTTTAACAGCTGCAGTAATAAATTTTTCATCTTTACTACCTTCTCCAACACCCATGTTGATAACAATTTTTTCTAACTTAGGAACAGCCATAATAGTAGTATAATTATGTTCTTTCATTAATTCAGGAACAATTTTTTCATCATATAATTTTCTAAAATTACTCATAACTACTTACTCACTTTCTTAGAAGTTTTAGCTTTCTTTTCCGCTTTTTCTTCTACTTTTTCTTTTGTTTTAGAAGCTTTAGCTTCTTTTTCATCAATAACCTTTACATTAGAAACATGTATAGGAGCTTCAATTTCAAATATTCCACCTTTGTCATTCATACTTGTTGGTTTACTATGTTTTTTAACAATATGTACACCTTCAACAACAACTCTAGCCTCAGTCTTTAATGTTTTAATAACTTTACCAGTTTTACCTTTATCAGCACCAGCAATTACTTTAACAGTATCTCCAACTTTTACTTTCATTTTTGCCTCCTATAATACTTCTGAAGCAAGAGAAACAATCTTCATATAATCTTTTTCTCTTAACTCTCTAGCAACAGGTCCTAAAACACGAGTACCAATTGGTGATTTATCATCTTTAATAAGTACACATGCATTATCATCAAATTTGATATAAGAACCATCGCTTCTTCTAACACCTTCAACGCTTCTAACGATTACGGCTTTAACAACTTTACCTTTTTTAACTGGACTGTTAGGAATAGCTTTTTTAACTGTTCCAACAACAACATCCCCGATATTACCATATTTAACTTTTGATCCACCAAGAACTCTAATAACTAAAAGTTCTCTAGCCCCAGAGTTATCGGCAACTTTAAGTCTACTTTCTTGCATTACCATAATAATACCTCCTAAAGGATAACAGCTTTAGTTAAAACTTCTACTAGTTCATATCTTTTAGTCTTAGATAATGGTCTAGTCATTCTAATCTTTACTGTATCTCCTACTTTTGCTGCGTTTTTTTCATCATGAGCAGCATATTTCTTTGAATATTTAACATTTTTCTTATACAAAGGATGACTTTTTGATGTTTCAACATTAACAGTTATAGTTTTGTTATTAGATGCACTAACAACTTTACCAATTAATTCTTGTTTCTTTTCTGTCATTATTTATTACCTCCATCAATTTCTCTTTCTTTAAGAATAGTTTTCATTCTTGCAACATCTCTTCTTAATACTTTAAGTTCAACTGGTTTTTCAAGTGTACCATTTGCGTGTTGCATTCTCTTTGTAAATAATTCTTCCTTTGTATCTTTGATTTTTTTAACTAAATCTTCTGTAGATAACTTTCTTAGTTCCTTAATTTCCAAGAGAATCACCATCCTTTACTTCTTCTTTTTTTACAAATTTTGTTTTAACAGATAATTTATGTGATGCAAGTCTTAGTGCTTCACGAGCTATTTCTTCAGAAACACCACTAACCTCAAACATAATCTTACCATTTTTAACAACTGCTACCCATTCATCTACTGAACCTTTACCTTTACCTTGTCTAGTTTCTAGAGGTTTTTTAGTTCTAGGCATATGTGGGAATATGTTAATAAAAACTTTTCCGCCACGTTTCATATAACGTGTCATTGCAATACGAGCTGCTTCAATTTGACGAGCACTAATCCATCCGCCTTCTAAAGCTTGAAGTCCATATTCTCCAAAATGAAGTTCTGTATTACCTTTAGCTTTTCCATCATAACTTACTCTATGACTTTTACGATATTTAGTTCTTTTTGGCATCAACATGTTTATCAGCTCCCTTCAGATTTTTCTTTGCAGGAAGAATTTCGTCTTTATAAATCCAAACTTTAACTCCAATCTTACCATAAGTTGTATCAGCTTCAGCTATGGCATAATCAACATCAGCTCTTATAGTATGTAGAGGCACAGTTCCTTCAGTATATCCTTCAGTTCTAGCCATCTCAGCTCCGCCAAGTCTACCTGAAACTGCAGTTTTACATCCTTTAGCTCCAGCTTTCATTACATTTCTGATAGCTCTTTTTTGAGCTGATCTAAATGGTGCTCTCGCAGCTATTTGACTAGCTATATTTTGAGCAACAAGTGAAGCATTTAAATCTGGATTCTTTTCTTCAACTATATTAACAAAAATTTCTTCTCCAACTAATTTAGATAATTTCTTTCTTAGTTTTTCAATATCTTCGCCACCACGACCGATGATAACACCGGGTTTAGCAGTATAGATACTAACTTCACATTTATTTTTTCTTCTTTCAATAATAACACTTGCAATAGCAGCTTCTTTAAGATTCTTTTCTAAATATTCTCTGATTTTAATATCATTAATTAAATATTCTTGATAATTATCTTTAGAATACCATTTACTTTGCCAAGTTTTATTAACACCAAGTCTGTATCCTATAGGATTTACTTTTTGTCCCATTATTACTTAACTCCCTTCGCTTCATCAGTTACTTTAACAGTAATATGACTACTTCTTTTATCATGGCGGTCTACATTTCCACGACTTGCAAATTTAATTCTTTTATAAACAGGTCCTGGATTAATGTAACATTCACTAATTCTAAGTTCAGATTCATTAGCGCCATTGTTATTAACAGCGTTTGCAACAGCTGAATTTAAAACTTTAAGAATTAATCTACTAGCTTTAGTATTAGTATTTTCTAATATGCCTCTAGCAGTTTCAACATCTTTTCCTCTAATTAAGTCCATTGTCATTCTAGCAAGTCTTGGCTTAATTAAAGCATTTTTATGAATTGCGTATGCTTCCATGTTACCTCCTACTTATTACCTGCATGGCCTGTAAATTTACGAGTTTGTGAAAATTCTCCTAATTTATGTCCAACCATGTCTTCAGTTATATAAACTGGAATAAAATCTTTTCCATTATGAACAGCTATAGTATGACCAACAAAGTCAGGAAAAATAGTAGATCTTCTTGACCAAGTTTTAATAACTGTTTTCTTAGTTCCTTTATTCATTTCTTGAACCTTTTTCATAAGTGATTTTGCAACATAAGGTCCTTTTTTTAAACTTCTTGCCATTTTTCCTCCTATTTCTTAGCCTTTCTACTAACTATTAGCTTTTCGCTTTTCTTTTTGCTCTTACGAGTCTTAACACCAAGTGCAGGTTTACCCCAAGGTGTCATTGGGCTCTTACGTCCGATAGGTGCACGACCTTCTCCACCACCATGAGGGTGATCGTTAGGGTTCATAACAGATCCACGGTTTGTAGGTCTAATACCCATATGACGTTTTCTACCAGCTTTACCTAAATTAACTAGTTTGTAATCTTCATTTCCAACAACCCCAATAGTTGCAATACAAGTTCCTAGAACAAGTCTTGTTTCCCCAGATTGTAAACGAAGCATTACATATTTACCTTCTCTACCTAGTATTTGAGCTCCAGCTCCAGCACTTCTACACATTTCAGCACCTTTACCAGGTTGTAGTTCAATACAATGAACCATTGTACCAACTGGAATATTTTTTAAAGGTAATGAATTACCAACTTTGATATCAGCAGATTCTCCATTTTCAATAATCATACCAACTTTTAATCCATTTGGTGCAATAATATATCTTTTTTCTCCATCTTTATAATTAATTAAAGCAATGTTAGCATTTCTATTTGGATCGTATTCGATTGTTGCAACACGTCCAGTAACACCAACTTTATTTCTTTTATAATCAATAACACGGTATTTTCTTTTAGCTCCACCACCAATGTGACGAACTGTCATTTTACCTTGATTATTTCTTCCACCAGTTTTACTCTTACTAGCTAAAAGTGATTTAGTAGGAGTTGAAGTTGTAATTTCTTCATTTGCTAGTGTACTCATTCCACGACGACCATTAGTCGTTGGTTTATAATGTTTTATAGCCATAATTTTTTTCCTCCCTACTATATTTCTATTGAAGAGCCTTCAGCTAAAGTAACAATAGCTTTTTTATAAGTCTTAGTTCTTCCAGCATATTTTCCAACTCTTCTTCTTTTAGATTTTGTATTTAATGTATTAATACTAACTACACTAACTTTAAAAGCTTCTTCGATAGCTTTCTTAATTTCTAGTTTATCAGCGTCTTTAGCTACTTTAAATGTATAAACACCATTTTGTCTTTCAGCCATAGATTTTTCAGTAATAACTGGTGCAATAATAATATCAGAATAATGTCTCATTATTTAAGCACCTCCTCTAATTTGTTTACTGCAACTTCATCCATAACAACCACATCAGCATTTACTAAATCATATACATTTACTTCTTCAGCATATATTACTAAACAATTTGGTAAATTTCTAGTTGCTAAATAAAGATTTGCAGCATCATCACTTGTAACAAATAATACTTTATCTTCTAATTTTAATGCATCTAACATTTTTAATGCATCTTTAGTTTTAGTGCTTTCCATATTGAAATTATCAACAACTACTAAAGCTTTTTCTAATACTTTTTGAGATAAAGCACTCTTTAATGCAAGCCCTCTTTCTTTCTTATTAATTTTGAAACTAAAGTCACGGTTACCAACACCAAATGGTACTCCGCCACCAACCCATTGAGTAGCTCTTATACTACCTTGACGAGCTCTACCAGTTCCTTTTTGTTTCCATGGTTTTCTTCCCCCACCAGAAACTTCACTTCTATTTTTAGTTTTTCTTGTTCCTTGACGAGTAGCATCTAATTGTAAACGAATCATTTTCTTTAAAGCATCATCATTTACTTCAATTTTAAAGATACTATCATTTAATGTTAAATCTTTTACTTTTTCACCATTAAGGTTCTTAACACTTATCTTTGTCATTTTAATTCCTTTCTAAGCAAGTATTACTTACTTTCTTCCTTAGTTTCTTCTTTAGTATCTTTTACTTCTTCTACCACTTCAGTAACTTCTTCTGCTACTTCTGGAGCTTCAACAACTTCATCAACAACAGTTTCTTCTACAAAAGTTAGAATTTCTTTTGGATCTTCCTTTCTGCTATTTTTAACAGCAGTCTTAATTAATACTAAAGAATTTTTTGCACCTGGAACATTTCCACTAACTAAAATATAGTTTTCTGCATCGTTTACTTCGATAATTTCTAAGTTTTGAATAGTAACTGCATCAACACCCATGTGTCCAGCTAATTTTTTACCTTTCAAAACTCTTTTTGGTAACATAGTACCAAGTGAACCTGGTCTTCTGTGGTAATGAGAACCATGAGTCATTGGCCCACGAGATTGGTTATGACGTTTAATAACGCCTTGGAAACCTTTCCCTTTTGTTGTACCTGTTACATCAACAATTTCCCCAACGCTAAATACTGAAGCAGAAATTGTATCACCAATATTATAAGTTGATTCTACATCTCTTATTTCTTTTAAGTAGCGCTTAGGAGTAGTATTTGCTTTTTTAGCATTTCCCATTTCTGGTCTAGTTGCTTGTTTTTCTTTCTTTTCGAATACACCAAGTTGAATTGCGTTATAACCATTATTTTCAACAGTTTTAACTTGCATTACTACGTTAGGTTCAGTTTCAATAACTGTAACAGGAATTAACTTACCTTCCTTAGTAAATACTTGAGTCATTCCAACTTTGCGTCCTAAGATTCCTTTCATAATTTTCTTCCTTCCTTTTCTTATAATTTGATATTTACATCAACACCACTAGGTATGTCTAAGTGTTGTAATGCATCAACAGTTTCTTTGCTTGGGTTTTTAATATCGATAAGTCTCTTATGAGTTCTTCTTTCGAATTGTTCCCTTGCATCTTTATATTTGTGAACTGCTCTTAATACTGTAACTTTTTCAATTTCTGTTGGTAGTGGAACAGGTCCAGAAATTTCGCCGCCAGTTCTTTTAACAGTTTCAACAATTTTTCCAGCAGCAACATCAAGTAATTGATGATCATATGCTTTCAAATTAATTCTAACTTTATCTTTTGACATTATTTCATGTCCTCCTTTCGCCTATATCTAGTATAGACATACTCCGTACAAGTTCTCCAATCACACTATTTTACTACCAACTCGTCCTAGTGTATCGGTAACCTCGCACATCTCCGCAGTCATACGACTATAATTATAACATTAAATTCTATGAAAAATCAAGCAAAAAAGTGCAATTTTCGAAACTTTTTCATAAACAAAAAAAGTTCTTAATTATTTTTTTTGTTAAGAACTAGTTTTAAATCATTACATTTTATTTTTTCATCACCCAAAAATTCTCTAACCTTATTATATATAGAAACATCTAAAGTTTCAACCAATCTCATTTTAAACATTCTTTGAAGAGTATAGTAATAGTAATTTATATCTCTAGTATTTTCATCATCAAGCTTTTTAGCAGCATACAAAACAACATCTTTTAAAGATTCTACATTGCCAGCAATTATTTCATCAATTAAGTTATATAATTTTGGTTTTACAATTTCAACATAATCAACTTGATATATTTCTCTATCCCCATAAAAATCCTCTTGAACACCAACTTGTTTAAATTCAAACTTATTATAAATTGTCAAAGGATTACGTCTAGGAATTCCATAACATAAATAACTTCCAGCTCTTTTGATACTACAATCCCTAAACAAATTTTCTTGTAATTCTTTTACTTTTTCCAAGTCAAAACTAATCTCATACTTTAAAATTTCATTTCCATCAACACTATAATAATACATAAAAAACCTCCTAATCTTTTATTATTAATGATTCTGTACCTTCCATTTCTTTGGGTATTGCTATATCCATATAATCTAAAATCGTCGGTGCAACATTAACCAAAGTTCCTTCTTTTTTTATTTTAACTTTATCATCGCAAATTATAAATGGCACTTTACTAGTTGTATGAGTAGTACAAACACTACCATCTTCATTAATCATTGTATCAGCATTACCATGATCAGCCAAGATAATAACTTTATAAAAATTTTCTTCAGCTTTTTCAAGTATTTTTCCAAGACAAATGTCAACAGCACTACAAGCATTTACTGCAGCTTCCATAACTCCCGTATGACCAACCATATCAGGATTAGCAAAATTAACTAAAATAAAATCATAATCATTTTTCATTGATAAAACCACTCTTTTAGTAACCTCAATACAACTCATCTCAGGTTTTAAATCATATGTAGCAACACTTGGTGATGGAATATGATATTTATCACATCCCTTAATCTTGCCATCAACACCACCATCAAAGAAATAAGTTACATGAGGAAACTTTTCACTTTCAGCAATTCTAGCCTGAGTAAAATCAAGTTCACTTAAATACAACCCTAGTGAATTTTTAACAGTTGTGGGTTCAATTAAATTATAAGTTTTAATTTTCTTATCAACAGGTAAAAAACTAAATATAAGAGTATCCTTCATATTAGAAACACTAAAGCCTTCAAAAGAACTCCAATTAGCAAAAGCAGATAATATTTGTTTTGCTCTATCAGCTCTATAATTCATCCACATAATAATATCACCATTTTTAATAGTGTTCTTACTACATATAATAGGCTTTATAAATTCATCTGTTATTCCCTTTTCATAACTACCTTCTATAGACTTTTCTATATTAATTGAGCTCAAGCCTTTACCTAATGTCACTAAATCATAATATGCTTTTGTTCTATCCCAATTTTCATCTCTATCCATTGCATAAAATCTACCACAAATGCTTGTAATATCCCCAACACCATATTGTTTAATAACATCCTTTATAATATTAATATATTTCATTGCATCATGGACACCCGTATCCCTACCATCAGTTATTAAATGAAAATGAATTTTTCTAAAACCATTATTAACTAAAAATTTATACACATTAACAAAATCATCTACACCAGCATGAATATTACCATCACTACAAAGTCCCATAATATGTATATCTTTTTCTTTATTTTCAATCAATTTAATGACATTTTTATTTTCCATATCTGGTGATAGCAAAAAATCATTTACCAAGACCTCATTTTGTTTAAGAAGTCTTCCAGCACCAATAGTCATATGACCAACTTCACTATTACCAGCTTGACCAGGCGCAAGGCCTACCGCTTCTTCACTAGCACCTAAAAGAGCATGAGGATATTTACTCCATAACTCATTAAAATTATTCATATGAGCTTGTTTAATAGCATTTCCTTTTTCTTCATCACGAATTCCAAAACCATCTAATATAATAGTTAATATCTTTTTCATGTTTCACCTTCAATAAAATAATAGCACAACAAAAATTAAATTTCAACAAAAAAGCTCTGCATAAAAACAGAACTTTAAGCAATTAATTCTTTAGTATTTAATTTAAATCTATCAGCTAAAGTTGATAAAAACTCAGAATTTGTTGGTCTACTTCTATCAAAATCCACACTATTTCCAAATATATCTTCCATAAGTTTAATATCTCCTCTTGTCCAACTTATTTCAATAGCATGTCTAATAGCTCTTTCAACTCTCGAAGATGTAGTTTGATATTTATTAGCAATCTTCGGATATATTTCTTTAGTAACTAATGATGTAACACCATCATTAGCATACAATAACATAACTCCTTCTCTTATATATTGATAGCCTCTAACATGACTAGGTATACCTAAATCATGTAACAATGTACTTACTTCTATTTCTATCTTATTGGCTTTAACAAGATTCATTTCATCTTTATGGGAAACTAAATCCATAATTCTACTATTAACAATATCCATATCTACTGGTTTAAGCATAAAATAATTTGCTCCCAAAGCTTGAACCCTTCTCATAGTAAAATCGTCCTTAAAACTTGATAAAACCATTATTTTCTTATTTATATTATGATTTTTTAATTCTTCTAAAATTCTAATTCCATCAAATTGTGTTAGTATCAAATCTAACATTAACAGATCATATTGATCCGGATTTTGTAATAAATAATTTAAAGCGTCCTTTCCATTAGTAAAACCCCCGATAACAGAAATTATTTCACTATTTCTAAAGTACTCCTTAACACTTCTTATCACTGCTTCGTTATCATCTACGACAACCACCTTAACTTGTTTATTCATTGTGTTTCTTTTTCCTTTCAAAGTATAAATATTTCTTCCCTACATCTCCATTATAAGTCACTAAAAGTTAAAATGCTACAAAAACTTTTGTCGAATGTTGTCAACCGTTGTAAACTCTTGACATTTTTTGCTGAAAATCATTTATTTCCAAAAAAAGAAGAATTACTTCTCCATTTCTAAAATCATATTTTTAACCTTATTAACATCCAATGATGATCCACCAACTAAAAAACCAGTTAAACCTTTAATACTAGATAACTCTTCAATATTTTCATCATTAACACTTCCACCATAAAGTATATCTAATTTAGTTTCATATTTTTCATAAATTATATCATTTATAAAACTTATATTTTCATTTATTTCCGATACTTCAGGAACTTTACCTGTACCAATCGCCCACACAGGTTCATAAGCAATCATAATATTTTTTAATTCTACATTATTTAATACTTCACTTATTTCTTTTTCAAGTATTTCAAATGTACTTCCATTTTCTTTTTCACTTAATGTTTCTCCAATACAATATATAACATTAAGATTATTTTCTATAGCGTTATTTATCTTATTTATAAAATCTATATTTATTTCATGTTTATATATTCTTCTTTCGCTATGTCCAATAATAACATATGTTGCCCCTAGACTCTTTACTTGACTAGCTTCAATTTCTCCAGTAATAGTTCTATCCGAAAAAGAACTAATATCTTGAACTCCCAACTCATAACCACACTTATCAAACAATGATAAGTATATAGAAGGTGGACATAAAACCAATTTAACTTTAGTTTCTATATCCCCCAAACTATTATTATATTTTATTATTTCATCTTTAAGTAATTTATTTTTAAAATTACAAACTAGATACTTCATTTTATTCCATCCATTCTAATGCTTTTAATGTTCCATCTGCTATATATTCTAATGTTGCTCCACCACCACTAGATATAAAGTCAAAACTATCCTTAAACCCAAACTTAATACATGCTGATGCAGTATCTCCGCCGCCTACAATAACTTTCTTCCCAGAATCCTTTAAAATCTTAAATAGATTACTTGTTCCTTCCATAAATCTTTCATCTTCAAATTTACCACAAGTTCCATTCACAAAAACTATTTCAGATTTATCAATATACTTTTTATATACTTCAATGCTCTTGTTACCAACATCATATATAATTCCATCATCAATTGTAAAATCAACCGGCAATACTATTTTACCTTTGTATTCGTCCATCAATTTCTTTAATTCATTTAATATTCCTTCATCACTAGTGGCAATACTATTACCTATATCGGCACCTTTTGCTTTTAAAAATGAGTTAGCAATACCACCACCAACTAGTAAATAATCACATCTTTCAATCAAAGATTTAATAATAGGTAGTTTATCATCCACTTTAGCCCCCCCCATAAATACCGTAAATGGATGTGGAGTATTATGAATTAATATATTTAAATGTTCCAGCTCATCCATAACTAAAAAACCAATAGCATGAGGTAAGAACTTAGCTATACCAGCAGTGGATGCATGAGCTCTATGCATTGATCCAAAAGCATCATTAATATATACTTCACCTAGACTAGCCCAATATTCTGCTAAAGCTAAATCATTTCCACTTTCCTTCTTGTCATAAATATCCATAAATCTAGTATTTTCAAGTAATATTACTTCACCTAACCCACAATTATCAACAATACTTTTTACTTTATCACCAAAACAATTATCTAAAAATTTAACATTTTTACCTAGCAAATTAGCAAGTTCTTTTGCTACTATTTTCAAACTATTCTTAGCTTTATCTTCTTCACTCTTTATTCTTCCAAAATGACTTAATATTACTACTCTACAATTATTTTCTAACAAATAATTTATACTCCTTAAACTTTTCTTAATCTTAGAAGAATCTTTTATGATACCATTTTCCATAGGTACATTGTAATCAACTCTTATTACAACTTTCTTATTTTTTAAATCAATATCTTTTATTGTTTTCATAAACTAATCACCTATTATTATTTTAGCACTAATATACATCACTATTCAATTTTAATCATTAATATTTGACAAAAAGATGTAAAAATGATAATATAACTGCCTAAAGAAAGGGGTTTATATGTTAAAAGTTGATATAATAATCTCAAAAAGAAAAGTATATATAAATAATCTTGCTCATTACTATGAAAATAGTAATATTTTAAGATTGGTTTTTAAAAGTGAAGAAGAATATCTATCTTATATGCAATCATTAACATTAACAAACATTGCCTCATTAGAAAGTGTTGTATCTGAAAAAATAAATAAAGTCTTTACACCTTCAGAATTAAAAAAAGCAATTTTAGAAGCACCCCCTCACTTTGAATTAAAAACAATTGATGACTTACCAACTACTACAATAAAAAACAGAAGAAAAATATATTTAAATTTAACAAAGTTATCATTTAAAGAAACTTTTGCAATTTTAAAAAATTCATTAATACATGAAAATGTTATTTTCTTTGATAAATACAACGAGGGAAAAGAAATGTCATTAAAAAATCTATTAACAATGTATGAACAACTTTTAACTTGCATTAAAAAAGCAAAAGAAAAAGAATATTCGCCAGTGGAAAGTCTTTATTTTGCTTATAACATAGTAAAATCTAGAGTTTTTAAAGATGAAGATAAAAATGAAGATAAATGTAAAAGCAGAAGCCTATCTGAAGTTTTAAAATCAGATAAAATTGTATGTGCGGGTTTTGCAAATTATTTACTTTGTTTATGCGATTTATTAGAAATACCTGCAGAAAAAATCGTGTGGGTTCCTAAGCAAAAAGGAAAAGTTGGACATGAAACAATCGCTGTTTATTTAAATGATTCAAAATATAATATATTAGGGATATTTGCTATTGATCCAACCTGGGATTGCAAAGAAAATCAGAGAGATAAAAAATACAAAAATGACATAACGCACTTTTTAGTACCAATGAATATGGAAAAAGAAGAAAAAGAACAAGAAGAATTAAATACAAACTTAAATTGTTCATACTATGCTTTATTAAAAATATTCGAAGGACCAACAAACAAATTAATTATTGATAATGAAACAGAATTAGCATTTAAAGTAGCAGATAGAATATTTAGCTATTTAGGGCTACCACAAACTGATCAAAATTTACATGAATTATACGAAACCATTAAAGAACTTGGAAAAAGAAATATTTCTACAGAAACTTTAAGACAAATAATAACTGCTGTAGAACCAAAATCCAATGTAGATATGAAAAGAACATTAAAAACAAGTCCTTATGAATTTGCTGAAAAACAAAAAAGAAAACTAACACGCAAAAGATATTTTTTTAATTATTAAAGATCATACAAAAAAAACTCACACGAAGTGAGTATTTTTTAATTTTATACTATTAAACCAAATACACTTAATACAAATATATTTAGAATACCAATTAGAATTACTAATTTAATAGCCCATCTAAACCATGTTGAATATTCAACCTTAGCTAAAGCAAGACCACCCATTATAGCACCACATGTTGGCGAAATTAAATTTACTAAACCATTCGCAGCAACCATAGTCATTATTGTAACTTCAACACTATATCCAAGTTGTGCAGCTATAGGTGCAATAATTGGAGTAGATAAAGTTGCAAGTCCACTTGAAGATGGAACTAAGAACGATAATACAACATGTAATAAATAGTTAAGTGGAACGAATGCAAATTCTGGTAATTTAGACAAAGCATTCGCAGCATTATAAACTATATAATTATCTAAATGAGTTTGCATCATTAGTATACTAGCACCTCTTGCAATAGCAATAACTAGTATAACTCCAACCATATCTGCTGCCCCAGAAACAAATGCATCAACATATCCTTTTTCACCTGTTCCATTAATTATAGCAATAATAATTGATAAAATTAAGAACCATAATGCAGAATCGTAGAAATACCATTCACCTAATGGCGATCCAGTTAAGTATTTACTCCAACCTTCAAATAATGTAACATTAAATTCACCCCAAGGAATAAATCCAATAATCATTACAACGAAAGCTAAAGCAAAAACGATTAATGTTGCTTTTTGTTTTCCAGTTAGTTTAGGTTCTTCTTTATGACTTTCAGCATATTTACCAAATTCTTTTTCAGCATTTTTTTGTTCTCTTAGTGATAAGAAAGTAGAACCTTTATCCTTTTGAACTTTTTTAGCATAATTCATAACAAATATAATTGAAAGTATTAATGAAGTTAGCCATATAAACATCGCAATTAAAATTACAAAACCATTATCAGCAGTAATTTCTTTTGGAAGAGAACTAAGTGCAACACCAGTTGCAAATGGGTTAACTGTAGAACCTAAACAACCTGTTCCAGCACCCAATAATACAATAGCAGAACCAACTAAAGGATCCATTCCTGCAGCCATCATTGTAGCAGCAAGTAAAACATAGAATCCAACAGTTTCTTCTAACATACCATATGTAGTTCCACAAATAGAAAAGATAGTCATTAATATTGGAATTAACCAAATTTCTTTACCCTTCAATTTATGAACTAAAACTTTAATACCTGTTTCTAACGCTCCCGTTTGATTAACAACCGCAAGCATTCCACCAAGTATCATAATGAAAATACCAACATCAACAGCATTTTCAAAACCACTAATCGGAGCCATTAATACTTGAGATAATGTTGCTCCTACTGTACCACTCCCATCAACTAATGTATCACCTACAAATTTAGCGTTTGGAAGTAAATGTGATAATATCCCAAGACCAAATATAAGTATTAGAATAATTGAAAAAGACGATAACATTGTTTTTGCCTTTTTCTTAACATTTGCCATTTATTTTTCCTCCTTTATTACCGTACCTGTTTTTCCTAATATTGCATCCTCTGCTTTTTCTAAAGAACTTATTATTGCAACACGATTAGAATTTTTTACAAAATCCAAGCATGCTTCAACTTTTGGTAACATACTTCCTTTTGCAAATTCTTCTTTTTTGATATAAGTTAATGCTTCATCAACACTTAATTCATCCAAATCAATTTGAAAATCAGTATTATAATGAATTGAAACCTTATCAACAGCAGTTAAGATTAATAACTTATCCGCACCGATTAATTTACCAAGAAGAGATGCTGTTCTATCTTTATCAATAACAGCTTCAACTCCTTTTAAGTTATTCCCATCATTAATAACAGGAATACCTCCACCACCTGCAGCAATTACAAGTGAACTTTGTTGAATTAAGTTCTTTATAGCTTCCGCTTCAACAATATCTATTGGCATCGGAGATGGCACAACTCTTCGATACCCTCGTCCTGAATCTTCTACAAAAGTATAACCTTTTTCTTGTTCTTGTTTTAAAGCCTCTTCCTTACTATAAAACATTCCAATAGGTTTAGTTGGATTAGAAAAAGCACTATCTTTTGCATCCACCAGAACTTGTGTTATTAAAGTTACGCATGATTTAACAATGCCTTCTTTCTTTAATTCATTTTGAATACATTGTTGTAAACCGTAACCAATATAACCTTGACTCATGCTCCCACACTCAGGAAATGGCATAAATGGAGTATTAGCCTCTCCTTTAGAAGAATACTCCATTGCTAAAGCAATTTGTCCTACTTGAGGACCATTCCCATGAGTAAGAACAATTTCTTCACCATTTTTTACAAGACTAACAATAATTTTTGCTACACCTTTTAGTAAATTCATTTGTTCTTCTGGATTTTTTCCTAAAGCATTACCACCTAAGGCAATTACTATTTTACTCATTATCTTCCCTCATAGTTGCATAAACTACAGCTTTAATAGTATGCAATCTATTTTCAGCTTGATCAAATACTTTGGATTTAGCTGAATTAAATACCTCATCAGTTACTTCCATTTCTTTTAAACCAAATTTATTATATATATCTTTACCAATTGTTGTATTTAAATCATGGAATGAAGGTAGGCAATGTAAGAATATAGCATCGCCTCTTGCATTATTCATAATATCCATATTTACTTGATAATCTTTTAAAAGATTAATTCTTTCATTCCATACTTCATCAGGTTCTCCCATAGACACCCAAACATCAGTATATATTACATCTGCATCGCGTGTTGCATCTATTACATTTTCATTCATAGATATGGAACCGCCATTTTCATGAGCAATTTCCATACATCTATTTACTAATTCTTCATCTGGCCATAAACTCTTTGGACCACATGCCACAAAATGCATACCCATTTTAGCACATACAACCATTAATGAATTAGCTACATTATTTCTAGCATCACCCATAAATACAAGTTTAATACCTTTTAAATGTCCAAAATTTTCTTCAACTGTTAAGACATCTGCAAGCATTTGTGTTGGATGGAATTCTGTAGTTAAACCATTCCAAACTGGAACGCCAGCATTTTCGGCAAGTTCTTCAACAATTTTTTGATCAAATCCACGATATTCAATACCATCATACATCCTACCAAGAACTTTTGCAGTATCACTAATAGATTCTTTTTTACCCATTTGTGAAGCTCCGGGGTCAAGGTAAGTAACACCCATACCTAAATCCATTCCAGCAACTTCAAATGCACATCTAGTTCGTGTTGAAGTCTTTTCAAATAACAACACAATATTTTTACCTTTTAAATATTTATGTTCTATGCCATTTCTTTTTTTATCTTTTAATTCTTTAGATAAATCTAATAAATATCTAATTTCTTCTGGTGTATAATCAAGTAATGTCAAAAAGTTTCTTCCTCTTAAATCAGGTTGCTTTCTTAAATCAACTTTAATAAAATCTTCTATTCTTAAAAGAGGTATCTCTTCATCTTTTTTAGGATCTAATTCTTCGATGTCTTCACGAATTAAAGGCATACTCATACATCTAGGACCACCTCTACCTCGAGATAATTCAGCACTACTAACTTCAATTACATGGATACCATGTTCTCTTAGAATATTATTGGTAATATTATTTCTATCATAAACAACAACCACTCCAGGAGCAATACATAATGTATTAGTTCCATCATTCCATTGTTCCCTTTCTGAAGAAATCTTTTCTCCACCAGCACATGGAATTAAAGTTATTTCTCTACCTAAATATTTTTCCAAAATAGTTTCTAAAGAACCATTTACTTCAACAACATTTAAATCTTCATCAGAATCTGGAATATCACCTTCAGTTATTTCAAAAACTTGTAATGTATCCATAATACCTGGATGATATGTAAATTTATCATAATCAATTTGAGTAAATACTGTATCTAAATGCATGAAAGCACGAGATTCAGGTATATTAAATGCTAAAATTGTATCAATTTTACAATTTGGATCTTTAAAACAATTCTTAGCAAGCTCATCAATCGCTGCAGCTTCAGTTCTTTGCGAAATACCAACAGCAAGTGTATGACTATTTAAATTAAGTACATCCCCACCTTCAATATGATATGGTAAATATCTATCATAATATTTATATAACTTATCTTTAAAATCAGGATGATAATTAAATATATATTCAGCATAAATTGTTTCTCTATTTCTTGTAACTGAATACATTTTATTTAAAATGACACCATTACCAGCACTTGCAAATGGGTCTCTAGTAAAATAAAGATTTGGCATAGGATCTGCTAAAAACTCAGATTCTTCACTAACTAAATCTACTAAAGATTTCTCAACTTCTCTTTTAGCTCTACTTATTTCTTCAATCTTTATACCTTCCATAGTTTTTAATACAAGTTCTTTTTTATTGTTAAAACTCTTTAAATAATCAAAAACTAAATTTTTATATTTAGGCGTAGTAATACCAGCCTCATAGATAAATTGCCTAATAAATTTATCTTCAATTTCACCACTTATTTCAAGTACGCTTGCCATTAAATCTTCTAAATAAACAACTTCAATACCATTTTCTTTTAAGACTCTAGCAAACTCATCATGTTCTGCTTGAGCATCAGGCAAAAATGGAATATCATCAAATAATAATCTACTTAATGAATCTGGTGTTAAATTCAAAAGTTCATTTCCAGGTCTATGCAAAAGCACTTTTTTAAGTGGACCAATTTCACTTCTTACATTAATTGCATTCATCAAAATCCTCTCCTTATTCTCTACTAAATTATAACAAACTTCATATTTAATTGCAATTTTATTTTTTAACTTTTTGTAAAAATGCTTTTATTCTATCATTTTTATTATTAAAAAACTCTTTATTACTTCCATCAAATATTATTTTTCCGTTTTCTAAAAACAATATTCTATTAGCAATACTTTTAACAAAACTTATTTCATGAGAAACTATAATCATTGTTTTATTTTCACTAGCAACCATTTTAATTAAATCCAGTACTTCACCAATCATCTCGGGATCAAGTGCACTCGTAGGTTCATCAAATAAAATGATATCTGGATCCATCATTAACGTTCTAATAATAGCAACTCTTTGCTTTTGCCCTCCGGATAAACTTGATGGATAGCTTAATGCTTTATCTTTTAAACCGATTTTCTCTAAAAGCATTATGGCTTTTCTTTTTGCACTACCCTCTCCCATAACTTTAAGTTTTACCGGTGCCAGCATCAAATTATCCAAAACACTTAAATGATTAAACAAATTAAATTGTTGAAAAACCATTCCTATTTTTTCACGCGCTAAAGATAAATTTGTATTTTTATCTACTAAGTTAGTACCTTCAAAAACTATTTTACCACTACTTGGTGTCTCTATCATATTTAGGCATCTAAGCAAAGTACTCTTGCCACTTCCAGAAGGTCCCACAATTGCTATAATATCTCCAGTACTAACATCAAAACTGATATCTTTTAAAACTGTATTTTTTCCAAAACTTTTTTTCAAATTTTTAACACTTAGCATCTAACTTTACCTCCATTTTATTAACTAATTTAGTTAATCCTAGAGTAATAACTAAATATATTAATGCAATAATTATTAAAGGAAAGAAATAATCATAGGTCCTAGATGCAATAATATCACTTGCTTTTGTAAGTTCCATAATACCTATATAAGCTCCTGCCGATGTTTCTTTAATTAATGTAATAAACTCATTTCCTAAAGCTGGCATAACATTTCTAATTCCTTGAGGCATTATGATGTATCTCATAACTTTTCTATAACTAAGACCTAAAGATAATCCAGCTTCCATTTGACCTTTATCAATCGAATTAATACCAGACCTAATAATTTCAGATACATATGCTCCAGAATTAAGTCCAAAAGCAACTATACCCACAATAACTATACTAATATCAACAGACTTAAATATAACATAATAAATTATCATTAATTGTAACAATACTGGTGTTCCTCTTATAACATTTACATACCATGTAACTACTTTATTTAATATCTTTAATTTACCATTTGTATCATGATTATGTCTTATTATCGCTATTAAAATACCTATAAAAACACCAATTAAACAAGCAAATAAGGCAATAATTAAAGTATTAAACAATCCTTCAAAAATATATTTATATCTTCCATCATAAATAATGCTTTCATAAAAACTATTATAAATATCTTTAAACATATAAACCTCTATTTTTCTGTATGTTTTATAATAAAACTATTTATTTTACCTTCATCTTTTAACTTTTGTAAAACAGTATTTATTGCACCTAATAATTCTTTATTTCCTTTTTTAACAATCATTCCATAAGAATCATTAGTTAAAGCCCCATCAAGAATTTTAATTCCATTATTAGTTGATACAATTTCCTTCGCAGGAAGCTCATCCATAACAACACAATCAACTTTACCTGCCTTTAAATCTTCAATTGCTGCTAAATACTTCTTTTGTCTTACAATACTTGCATTCTTAAAATTATCTGTAACATATGTATCTGCAATACTTCCAAGTTGAACAGCTATTTTTTTATTACTTATACTATTTACATTATTAATGTTACTATTATTACTTACAATAACTACTTGTTTACTTACAGAATAATTAATAGAAAAATCCACATTCTTAGCTCTATCTTCACTATAACTAATGCCAGCAGCACCAAAATCAGCTTTACCTGTTTTTACTTCATTAATTATTGAATCAAAAGCAATATCTTTTACTACTAAAGTTTTACCTAAATATTTAGCAATTTCTTTTGCTATATCTACATCTACTCCTACAACTTCACCACCATCATAATATTCATATGGAGCAAATCCAGCTTCTGTAACCATTATAAGTTCATTCGTATTTTTCTTACATCCCCCAAGAGCGATTAACGCTATTAATATTATTATAACTTTTTTCATATCACACCTCTATCTTAATATTTATTATACCATTAAAATTATCTAAATAAAAGAAAAAAATTTCCTAAACGAAAAACACTTAAAATATTTATTATCTTATTAATTCTTCATAATAATTCATTATTACATCTATTCTTACTTCCCAGCTTACATCTTAATAACCATTTCCTTTAAAATCTTTTGAAATGCATCATTTAAATTATATGCACATGCTTGTAAAGCATAAGTAAAAATTCTTAATTTATATGCTTTATAAGTATTCATTAAAATACTTCCTTGAATGATTTGGCTATAACGCTTGGCTATATATCAAGACTTCTATTTACAAAAGAAAGTATAACTTTCCCAGTTTACAAAAAAAACTAGCCAAAAACTAGTTATATGTAAATCGCCAAAAAGCAAATGTTTGCCTGGCACGCTCTTTATAAACGTTTGCGAAAAAATAGGGATAAAACCTGATTACAAATATATTGTATCATATTATATTCGAAAGATCAATATAATTATAAAAAGAAAAAGTATCGATAATCGATACTTCTTTATTTATGCTTTTTTGGTGCACGTTGTGATAATGCACTTCCAGCAACAGATTTTGTTTTACGTGACGTTCTGCCATCTCTCAAAAGAGATGAAGCTTTTGATGCCACTTTCGAACTAGTTTTTCTTTGCTTTGCCATATGCTTTCTCCTTTAACTTAATATTTTTTTAATGTTATCTGTAGAATCAATGCAATTGTGCCATGCAGCTTCGCCAGTTAATTTTGCTACAAATAAACGGTCATTATAGTCTATTTCATTTAGTAAACTATCTCTTACTTCTGAAGAACTATGATTACTTTTAACTATCCAAACAGATTCACATATTTTTGAATATGAATATGTCTTGATTTTAGAAATAAGACTAGAATAATCCTTACCAGGAGTTCTTAAGTCATAAGTAACAACATATCTATACATCTTTTTCCTCCAATCTACCTCGCTTGATTTTTGGAAAAGAATGTGATAAACTACTTTTTGAACGCCAATTCAGAATAATAGTCTCACAACGAGGCTATTTTTCTTTTCCATAGATAATATAACATACTAAAACAAGAAAGTCAAATTAAATGTGAGAAATATCACATATATTATGTTATTAACCGTTAAAATTTGCAATTATCGATAGTTGTTTGTGAATAATATTGACATATTGTGTAAATGATGTATAATATTTACAGAGGTGACTTAGATTATGATATTAAGAATTAAACTAAGTAACATTGCTGGGATAAAAGATGAAATGGATTTAAACTTCATTGCTACAAAAACAGACAAAAAAAATATTAACTCAGTATATATTACAGAAGATAATATATGGATTAATAGATTGATTGGTATAATCGCTGGAAATGCCCATGGAAAAAGTACCATATTAGATGCTATTGCAAGTATTGGATCATTTATCGAATTACCTTTAAGAAAAAAGAATATTCCGTCATTAAATGATATTGAAATGAAAGAATACAAAGAAGAATACAAAGAAAAAGTATTCAAACAAATGATTACTGATTATACTAATATCGATTTACCGGCTGGTAATAAATTAAATAATAATAAGAATTCACTAATTGAAATTGAAATGTACATAAAAAATGATGATAATCTTACATCTGGATACTATTTATATTCATTAGAATATAATAAATCTTATAAAACAGATGGTATAAAGAAAGAAAAATTAGCTTATAAAAACAAATATAAAAAGAAGTATTTAAATATTTTTGAAATAACAAATAGTTTTGAAAGTGAAATCGGATATAAAATTGCATATGAGAAAAACTATATCAGTGAATTACAAGCTAATAATATTGATGTTACTGAATTTGAAAAGAAAATTAAATACTATAAAGCCTTTGTAAAACATTACAACAAAGATTCTAGTATTATTTTTGCGGACAATTATGTTTTTCCAGAGTTTTATATTGTTGATATGATTGAAAAATGTAACGTATTGAAAGAGTTAACACAATTTGTAAAACTAGCAGATGACAATATAGAAGAAATTTTTATTGATAAAAATTCAGATGGAAAGAAAAAACTCATGTTTAAGTATAATCAATTTAATTTGGAATATAATGAGGTATCAACTGCTACTCAAAAATTAGTTGCAATGGCATATTCAATACTTGAATCTAACAAAAATAATAGCGTATTTTTAATAGATGAATTTGACAACTCATTAAATTTAGAAATTTCAAAATTCTTAATAGATATTTTTGCTTCTAAAAGTAAAAGTATGTCTCAAATTATTTTTACAACAAATAATCCAGATATATTAGATAATTTAAGAAGAGATCAAATATATTTATTATTGAAAAGAAAATATAATATTAATGCACTCAATTTTTATAATTTTACTGATCCAATAACTAAAAAAAGAGTTAGAAATGATTTTAGTTTTGTTAAAGCATACAAAAAGAATGTTATTGAGAATTTTCCATCTAGTGAATTAAAAGAAATAATTACAAATAGTTTTATGAATTTATATATAAAAAAAGAAGATTAATAGATTATAACACCTTTAAAGTTCACACTAAATAAAAAGAGCCAAAATATGGTAAAATTTATTTAGAAAGGACTTTGGAGGTGTTTTTTCATGGGTAAACATAAAAAATGGACTTTAGAAGATAAAGTCAAAATAGTTAAAGAGTTTAAGAAAGGTGCAACTATATCATATTTAAATAATAAATATGGTATATCAGGTTGTGGTACGGTAAGTAGATGGAACAAAGAATATGACGAAGGAAGACTTGATATAGACAATAGAGGTAAAAGAAAATATCAAACAGAAATCGAGGATATTGACATATTTAAAAAATCCTATGCTCTTCTGATGGAAATCCGCTCTCAGCAACGCAAATAGAAAAATATCAAATAATTGATAAATTAAAACAAGAATATCCAATTTTTAGAATATGTAATGTTTTAAACATTAATAGAAGAAGTTATTATAAATGGTGTAAAAACGAAAAACCAATAGCTAATAACTATAAGCAAGAACTTGCTGATGTGATATCAGAGGAGCATAAAAATGTTAAAGTGATTTATGGAACAATAAGACTTAAGAAACATATAGAGAATAAATTAAAATTAATTTTAAATCATAAATTGATTAGAAGATATAAAAATATATTAGGATTAGAAACAGTTAAAAGAACAAAAAAGGGATTATCTGTTTCGAAAGCAAAAGAAAAGAACCTTACAAATAAGGCTCAATACTTAATTGAATGTAACTTTAAATCAGAAAAACCAGGTCAGAGATTTTCTTCTGATGTTAGCTATATAAAATGTAGTGATGGCACATTATATATATCAGCTATTAAAGATTACTTCAATAAAGAAATTGTATCACTTTCTACATCAAATAACAATGATGTAAAATTAATAAAAGAAAGTTATAAAGAATTAAAACCACAAAAAGGAACAATAGTTAACACAGATCAAGGGGCAGTATATTTTGCATATGAATATGTTGAACTTGCAGAAACTATAAGATTTACTAGAAGTATGTCACATAGAGGACATTGTTGGGAAAACTGTCCAATTGAAAATTGGTTTATGCAATTAAAACATGAATGGCTTTGTCAATTTAGTAAATTAACTAGGAAACAAGCTGCTGAAGAAATTAAAAAATACGTTCATTGGTATAATAATGAACGTATTCAAAAGATTCTTAAATACATGTCACCTGTACAGTATCGTTTAAAATATTCGAATTAATTTATCTTTTTATTTAGTGAGTACTTGACAGGTAGTAGTATCATATTTAATCTTCTTTTTCTATTATTTTTTCTAATTCATTCCCAATTCTTTCAATTATTCCAACAACTAAAGCATTACCCATCATGAAGTTTCTTTTTTTGTCAGTCATACCAGTATTAGTCCAATTGTCTGGGAAACAATTAATTCTTTCACATTCAATTGGAGTTAATAATCTAATTTTCTTAGTTTTATAATCTTCAACTATATGAGTTGTTCTACTAATTCCACCTTCACTAGTTAACATTGTTCTAGCAGGTGCATCTAAATTGTCAGGACATGGCATTGCACCTTCGGTATAGAAATATTCTTCACCATTAGGCTTAACTCTTGGAATTCTTTTATTACCTTTAAGATATTCAAATTTCTTATATGCTTCATCACTTAAGAAGAACTTTTTATCTATTTCTTCATGTTGAATAATCTTCTTTAATGGGAAAACTTCATCACAATCAGCAGATACTTTTGAAGTATATACTTTACCATTCATCATAATACCAGCATTATAGAATTGCGCTTTAAACTTATCACTTACCTCAATTAAATCCTTAAATGAATCTTTTGATAAATTTGTTGTATTAAATTCTAATTCAATATCTTTAATTGAAAACTGTTTAACAAACATTCCATCATTAAAAATAATATCTTTTTGATTGCTTTTTGATAAAGATTTATAATACTCTGTAGATTTATGATAAGCAAATATAAATACTCTTCTTCTTTTTTGTGGTAAACCATATTCACCAGCATTTATAACTCTCCATTGAACTGCATAGCCATTATCTAAAAAGCTTCTTAATATGATACCAAAATCTCTACCTCTTTGTTTAGCAGGAGATAACAATAATCTATCAACATTTTCTAATAGTACAAATGGAGGCTTTTTAGCTTTTAATATGTCATTGATTGCCCACCATAAAACTCCTTTTTTACCTTCAATACCTTTACTATTCGAAAGAGTTTGAGCTACTGAATAATCTTGACATGGAAAACCACCAACTAAAAGTGTATGGTTTGGAATCTTCTTTTTATCAACTTGAAATATATCAACATTGCTTGCATCTTTATCTCCAAATCTTTTAACATAACAATCAAAAGCTTCTTGAGTTTTGGTTGCAGGTTCCCATTGATTAGCCCATACAAACTTCCAATCTCCATTTTCCTTAACTTTGTCATTTATAAGTTCAACTTTATTTAAACCACATCTAAATCCACCAACTCCGGCAAATAATTCTACCACTGTTTTCTCCATGATTTTTGTACCTCCTTATTGTCTAAATTCCCTAAATATATTATAATATATTTGATTATAAAGATCAACCTTATATTTATATTTTAAACTAATTTTTGAATTAAAACAAGATCGAAAGGAGAATTTTATGAAAAAAGGTAGATTATACAACAGACAAGAAATAGAAATAATTTCTAAATCAGCAATCGGCAAATCAATTAATGATATTTTAGATGAGGAAGTAATTACTATAGAAGACAAGAATTGTCCTAATAAAGGTGGATTAGGACAAATGGTAGAACAATTCTTATTTGGCATTCAAACTAATAGTGATTCAGAACCAGACTTCATGCCAGCAGGAATAGAATTAAAAGTTACTCCTTATAAGAAATTAAAAGATGGTAAGTTATCAGCTAAAGAAAGATTAGTATTAAATATAATTGATTATATGAGCGAATATATAAATGAATTTAAATCGAGTCATTTCTGGTTTAAGAATAATACTATTCAACTACTATGGTATTTATGGGAACCTAATAAAGACACAAAAGATTTAAAGATAACTCATGAAAAATTATTAGAATTAGTAAAAAATGAAGATTTAAAGCAAATAAAAGAAGACTGGGAATTCATTATCAATAAAATTAAAGAAGGAAAAGCACATGAAATATCAGAGGCTGATACTATGTACCTTGGTGCTTGTTCTAAAGGAGCAAATGCTAGTTCAGTTCGTGAACAACCATTTAGTGAAATTCCTGCTATGCAAAGAGCCTTTTGCTTTAAAAACTCTTATATGACTCAGTTAGTTAGAAAATATATTGGAGACTATTCAGATGTTGAAAAAATACTTAAGGGAACAACTGATTCATTTAATGAATTTGTAAATAGTATTATCAATAAATATAAAGGTAAATCTCAAAAAGAATTAATGAATGAATTTAACATTGATTCATCGGCTAAAAACGTTAATAGTATGTTAGTTAGTAGAATGTTTAATGTTAAGAGTAAACTTGAAGAAACTGAAGAATTTCAAAAAGCTAACATTATTCCAAAAACAATTAGAATTGAAGAAAATGGAAGAATTAAAGAATCTATTTCATTCCCAGCATTTAAATTTACTGAAATAGTAAATCAAGATTGGGAAACATGTGATTTAAGAGAAGAATTAGAAACAACTAAATACATGTTCTTCGTATTTAAAAAAGAAAAAGATGATTACATATTTAAGGGTATTAAACTATGGAATATGCCTGAAATGGATATTGAAACATCAGTTATGGAAATGTGGAAGAAAACTTATAACACTATTAAAACTGGAAACATTGTAAGATACATTAAAGATGGAAAAAGAAAAACAAACTTTGTTGGTATGAGTGAAAATGAAGTATGTCATGTAAGGCCTCATGGAAGAGATGCTAAAGATACAATTAAATTGCCTGTGGCTGATAAATTAACTGGTGCATCAGAATATACTAAACAATGTTTTTGGATTAATAATAATTATATAAAAGATATATTTAAAGAATTTATTTAAAGCAAAGAGGTGGTAAATATGGCAAAGAATTATACAATACATGTTAAAGGCGGATTTTCAGAAAGAAAGGGACTTGCACAATTTTCTGATGTTGTTCAAACGACAACATTAAATACAAGAACAAGAAATAAAATATATACCACTATTCAAGATGTTTTTACATCGATATCTGATAGAGATATTCATGGTTTAAAAGACAAATTTTGTGAATATTTTTATGAAGAAGTATTGTCATTAACCAAAAATCATATTCCACAAAGTTATGATTTTTATTCTCCTTATGATTATGAACAAGTTTTAGAAAATATTTATGAAATAACATTATCATACGCCTATAATGAAGTATTTGACTTAATAGAAAGTATGATAAAAACATTCAATTATGTAGACAAAAGTAATCCTTATAAATTCGAATCAAAAAAAGAAGAATTTATTAACAAAATTAATAAAATATTCTTAGAAGAAAACGTCAATTACAAAATTGTTTCAGGATTAATAACTGATATAACTAGTGATGAGGAAATAAACTCAATTAATGATACTTTAGAAAATAAAGAAAAAGTTGTATCTACTCATTTTCAAAAAGCATTAGAATTATTATATGAAACAAAGGATTATGATAATTCAATAAAAGAATCAATAACAGCTGTAGAGTCAATGTGCCAAATAATAACTGGAAATGATAAAGCAACATTAGGGGACGGATTAAAGGCATTAAAACTAGAAATACATCCTGCATTAAAAACTGCATTTGAAAAATTATATGGTTACACAAGTGATGCCAATGGAATAAGACATGCAAATGGCATTTGCGAAGGTAATTCAACATTTGCAGAAGCAAAATATATGCTTGTAAGCTGCTCAGCATTTATTAATTATTTAAGTGAACAATGTAATAAAAATAACTAGAAAAATAGTTTTTTTATATCAATATATATGGTTGAAATTGGTTGATTATCGACCATAATTACATTATTTTTAGTATTAAAAATAATAAGAGCATAAGAGATTGTCCATCAAATATATTTAAGCCTAGATAAATACTAGTTTTTTCATAGGGACAAACTTATTTTGCACTTGCAAAATTCAACCAAAAACTTGGTTGTAATAGTAAAACAAACCCTTATATTATAAGGATTTGTTATGGTTGTAATTATGGTCGGTTTGAAATTGTATCAACTAATGTAGTAACAATACCTAATTTAAATTTATTTAATACATTTTCAAGATTATCTATATCTTTAATAATAGGAATTAATCTAAATATTTTTTCATTAGGTTCTAAATCAAATGTAATTTTATCCGGTATATCATTTATCGTATGATTAAATGTTGGATGAATATAAAAGTTAGTTGCATGATATTTATTTAACTCATTTAAATATTCTTTTATTTAAGATTCTTTTAATGGATATCCAACATTAACTCTACATGATTTATTATTTGAAATAAGATATACTGGATATTCACTTGCACCAATTTCAGAAAGCTTATTAACTTTTTCTTTAAATAATGATTTGAGTTTTAGATCAACTATTTTAATTCCATATTTACTATTCTTATCATTCTTAAAGGTTAATGATTCAATATACTTAGAAATAAACTCTTGTTTTTCTTCTTTTGTTTTTATATCCAATTCATTAAGAAAGAACTTATTATCATATCTAGTATTTAAGAATAATCTATTTATATCTCTTTTAACCATTACTTTTTCTGACGTGAATACATTTTTACTATTTAAATCTTTGTCTTTCTCTAATTGCTTATTTAATGTATCTAATTTTTGATTAATAAGTTTTAAATCTTCTTTAAAGTCATCAAGTTCAACTGCTTCAGACATATATGCTTTTTTATTCTATCTTTTTGTTTAGTTAATCTAATTATTTCTTTTTCTATATCTGATTTATCAGCATACATTTCTTTATCAGCAAATAGTGGCAAGAACAAATTATTATATTCATTATCAAATTGTATTAGTTCAGCAACTAAAGTTCTAAACGCTTCTTCAATATATGTTTCTCTTATATTCTCATGACACTTTTCACAATTATAATAAACATACTTTCTTTTCTTTCCTCCAGCACCTTTGCATTTCAATATTCTTCCACAATGCGGACATTTTATCTTTTGAAAGAAAGTATAAACTCTATCCCTAGTATAAGTTCTTTGATTAATAACTTTTTGTGCTTGGCATTCTTCCCATATATATCTTGGAACAATCGGTTCAACTACATTCATATATATAATAGGTTCAAGTCCTTTTTTTACCGATAGATTTGTATTCTTCCCAATCTCCCATATATACTTTGTTATTAATTATCTTTTCAATGTAAAAATCTCTCCATTTTTTATTTAAAATATTTTCATTATTAAATATAGTAACAATTTGTAGATAAGTTTTACCTTGTAAATATAAATCAAATACTCTTTTAAATAATTGGAGCAGTAGCTGGATCAATGATAGTTCTTCTAGTACTATCATTTTTATATTCTAAAGATTTAACTCCAGGTAAACGACCAGACTTAATTGCACCAACCATTCCAAACTTAGTTCTTTCTGATACGATTTCAATTTCTAATTGTGATAAAACAGTAAGCATTCTTACAAAGAATCTACCATTAGCAGTAGAAGTATTAACATCATCTCTATCACATACTAAATATGTATTATGCTTTTCAAATGGTGTTATAAGCTCTTCTAAATCTCTAACTGAACGAGTAACTCTATCAAGTTTATATGCAACAATATAATTGATTCTTCCATCTCTCATATCTTGTAACTTTTCTTGAAACTTAGGTCTATATTCCATATCTTTAGCAGATATACCAGCATCACAATAAACTTTATAGATTTCATAACCTTTATAATCACATAATTGTCTTAATTTTTCTTCTTGTTCTCTTAAACTAAAACATTCACGAGCTTGATCTTCGATTGATACACGAATATAAATACCTGCTATTTTTCTTTCTTCCAGATTAAACCTCCTTTATCTAATACCTTATTAATATCCTAATCTAATTTCTTTATTAATAATTCATATTCTCTTTTAGTTAATAATCCTTCTTCAAGAAATTGTTTAAATAATACTTTTACATAATTTAAACTAAATATTTCTTGGATTGTTTCAAATTCTTTTTGAGTTGCTTTTCTCATAATTTCCTTTCATATTAACGAAAAAGAGGAGACAATAGCATCTAGTTAAGTCTAAATACTATTGACTCCTCATAATAATCAATATTATAAATATTTAATTTGCACTCAATCATAGATGTACCTCCACTTCTAGAGTATACCTCTTTCATTGGTTATTTATAATATCACGATTATATTAAAAGTCAAGTAGCTTAGCTTTTTTAAACATAGTTTCAAGATTTGAAAACTCATGTTTATCATTTAAAGAATTAATATAGAAACAATCAACACCATTGAAAAATAAGAACTTAATATTATTAATAATTACTTTGTGCGGATCTACATAAGCAATATTAGTTGGTTCTAGCTTAATTAAAGCACCTTTCTCGAGAGTAATAGATGTGGAAGTGTATTTACTTGCCCAATTTATTTTCTTTCTTAAATCAGGACTTAATTCAAGTTTTTCTTTAACGACATTTAACATATCTATCACAACCTTTCCTACAACAAAAAAACTTGATTTCTCAATCAAGTTTTATCTCAACGTCGAAAAGACTCGACGATTTTTTCAAATGGCAGGGGCAGAGAGAATCGAACTCCCATCAAAAGTTTTGGAGACTCCTATGCTACCATTATACCATGCCCCTAAATTCTTTGGAAACAAATAGATTATAACATAATAAAAATAAAATTACTAGCATTTTTTACAAATATGTGCTTAAATATACTTATGGAAAAAAATTTTTTAAGAAAAACATATAAAGAAAAAAGAGATAATATCAAAAATAAAGATATTAAAGATAATGAAATATACAAACAAATTATTAACAATCAAAATGTATTATCAGCAAAAATTATCTTAATTTATATCTCTATAAAAAGTGAAGTAGACACATCAGAAATAATCAAACATTTTATAAACTCTAAAAAAATAGCTATACCTAAAATAATAAATAATAATATGAAATTTTGTTACATAAAAAGTTTAAATGAATTAATACCAGGAAAATATAATATACCAGAACCTATAAATAATAATTATGTTAATGATTTTGATAGCACAATATGTATAGTTCCGGGTATATGTTATGATAAAGAAAATTTTCGTGTAGGTTACGGAAAAGGCTATTATGATAAATTTTTAAGTAAGCATAAAATTAAAACTATAGGTTTGTGTTACAAAGAATGTCTTGTAGAAAAAATTGATACTGACAAATTTGATTATAAAATTGATGAGGTAATAACAGATTAATTATAAAAACATACACTATATTAAGGTGATATTATGCTTTTTAATTATACAAATCGAGAACTCGATTTACTTGCAAGAATTATGCGTGCAGAAGCACTTGGTGAAGGCAACCTTGGAATGTTAATGGTAGGAAATGTTGTAGCCAATAGAGTTTTAGCAGATTGTTTAACTTTTAAAAATGTCGATAGTATTTATGATGCAATTTACCAACCTAATCAATTCACCGGAGTAAATTCTTCACTATTTAACGCAACAGCCACAACTTTAGAAAAACAATTAGCACAAAGAATAGTGCGTGGAGAATACTATCATCCAGCCACTAATGCCTTATGGTTTTATTCACCAACTAAAGGGGCTTCATGTAAACAAACCTGGTACAATCAAGATCTAGCAGGAAGTTACAAAAGTCATTGTTTCTATATTCCCGATCCTGGAGTATGTACAAAAATTCATTAATCTTGGCATAATTTAACAAATAATGTATAATAATGAATAAGGAGAGATTTCTATGTTTTATTCTTATTGTATATTATTTTTTATTTATTCATTTTTAGGTTGGGTAATGGAAGTATCGTTAACATTAATAACAGATAAAAAATTTGTAAATCGTGGTTTCCTCCTTGGTCCTTGCTGCCCTATATATGGATGCGGATGTATTTTACTAAATTTATTATTACAAAACTACATAAATAATATTTTAGTTCTATTTATTTTAACATTGTTTACTTGTTCACTACTTGAATATATTACAAGTTTTCTAATGGAAAAAATATTTAAACTAAGATGGTGGGATTATTCTCAAATGAGATTTAATATAAATGGAAGAATTTGTTTAGAAACAATGACGCCATTTTCTATTCTCGGAGTACTTGCTATAAAGTATGCAACACCATTTTTTATAACAAACATTAATAAATTACCTGAAAAAACAATTTTAATTATATCTATTATTTTAATAACTTTATTTATTATTGATGTTATTATTTCTTTAATAATTGTATTTAAACTAAAATTTGTATCTAAAAATCTAAAAAAAGATTCAACGTTAGATATTAAAAACGCTATAAAAAAATTTATAAAAAATGATTTCTATGTTTATGAAAGAATAATAGAATCATTTCCAAATCTTACAAAAAGTTTAAAAGAAAAGGCTTTAAAACTAAGAAACAAGTCCAAAATTTCAAAATAATTTTGGACTTATTGTTCATTTACAGAAAAACTACTGTTATGGTAACAATAATTTCTGACCTATACTTAACGCATTTGATGTAATATTATTTAATTTTTTTAAAGCATCAACAGTAGTTCCGTATTCACGTGCTATGCTATACAAGCTATCTCCTTTTTTTACTGTATATACTACATTATCTTTAGTGGAATCTTCATTTGGTAATTTAAGAACTTGACCTATACTTAAAGTGTTTGACGTTAAATTGTTAATATCTTTTAACTTATCAACAGTTGTATTATTAGCTCTGGCAATACTATATAAACTATCTCCCTTTTTAACAGTATATGTATTATCTGTTATACTTTCTTCACCAGGAATTTTAAGAATTTGACCTATTGCTAGAGAATCAGTAGTAATATTATTTAATGATTTTAAGTTATCAACACTTGTATTAAATTTTCTTGCTATACTATATAAAGTATCACCTTTTTGAACAACATACTCATCACTTACTTTTTCAGGAACTTTACCAGGGATTATTAAGTTTTGACCTATACTTAATAAATTACTTGATAAATTATTAGCTTCCTTTAATTCAGCTACAGTTACTCCGAACTTTCTTGAAATACTCCATAAACTATCTCCGCTTTTAACTGTATAGTAATTTGAATCTAACGGAGCAACATATTTTCCTCCGGCATATTCCACAATTGCTTTAGTAACAGCTTCAGCTAAGTTTTCCCAATTATTCTTAAGTTGTGAAACATCATCTCCATCAGAATCAGCAAATCCATATTCCACAATTACTGTTTCATTATTCGGAGTATCACGCATTATATAGTAATAATCTTTCGCTGGGTTACTCGGAAGTCTTCTTTGATAATATTTTCTAACATTTTGACCAGCATTTTCAAATTCTTTAGCAATTTTCTTAGCAAAAGTATCATTATTTCTTAATGCATATATTACTTCTGCACCATCGCCACCTCCTGCATTTATATGATTTGAAACAACAATTACATCACTACCGTTACCATAAAAACTTTGTACTTTTTTAGGTCTTTCGCTTGGTGTTAAAGTAACATCACTTGTCCTTGTCATTTTATTAGGCACACCCATTTCATCTAATCTCTTATGAATATAGTCACTTATCTTTAAATTATAGTCTTTTTCCACTATTCCATTAGCCACAGTTCCACTATCAGAGCCACCATGACCGCTGTCTAAAATTACTTTTTTTAAAGCTCGTTTATCCATGTACATCACCTAAGATATATTATGAAAATCTAATCATTTAGTGATTAAATCCAAAATAGTTAAATTTTTTATAATAATGTCAAATCAAAAAACACTAATAAAAAATTAGTGTCATAAAGAATTGCATCTCTTTTTCATATTTAATATATTATACCGGTTAAATTGCTATCAAATATAATTACAACTTGTTATTTGCATTTATAATCTTTTTTTCATACATTTCATATGATTTATTCCATGAATCATACTTTTTATCACCTTTATGATTAGTTAAAATATTTAAATTATATAAATAATTTCCCATGTAATCCGTAATTTTTAGAGCACCATAATAATTTAAATGATCCCCGCCATCTCTCGAATCAAAATTCCAATCAATTCCTAATTCATCAACATTTAAATTTAAATCTAAATAAGCAATATTTTTAGAGTTAGCATATTTCATTACTTCATTATGTCTTTTATTATTCCAATTTAATGTACTTGGAACTGTATACAAAATAATTTTTATGTTATTATCTTTACATTTATCAACAATTTTATCTAAATAATACTTATTAATAGTACTAATACCAGTTTTTTTCTTATTATTTTTCATATAATCTCCGACATATTTCGGAGGAACAACTGAAGTATTATAATAAAAACCCTTCAATTCATCAGTCCAAGTATATTTTACTTTATCAGTAAAATCTCTACTATTTAAATTTTTCCATCTATCATGATATTGAAGTATTGGCAAAATTTTTTGACTTTTTGTTGAAATTACATTATTAACGCTCATTCTTCTATAAATAGCATTTGCCTCAAGCAATACAACCTTAGGACTTTGATATTTCAACACTTTATTTAAATAATCATAAGTATCTACCAAATATTGTCTAGATACACCACCATTATACATTGTAAAACCATACTTATTCCAAATTGGTAAAGGAGAAATACTCGTAAAAGATTCACTATCACCTATAACTAAAACATCAATAGTATTTTTTTCCTCTCCAAAAACTCCATTAGATCTGGCTTCATGAATTCCATTACCTTTAACATTATTCTTAGGCATAAACCAGCCTGATATTCCTAAGAGAATTAAAAATAATATAAAGATAAAAATTATTGGTTTATAAATATTTTTTAAATTATTCATCTTATCTCCTTTAAAAATTCGCATATATTGGATCTACCGGAGCATATCCAAATCCATAAGCCCCAAAAATAATTATAATAAGTATTAAAGCATAATATAAAGTCCACCTAAAGCATATATTCATTTTTGCAACAGATTCTCTAATATTAATATCTTTTTCTTTTAAAATACTAGTTACTAAAATAATTATTAAAACAAAGCCAATTATTAAAAAGTCAGATCTATCACATCCTAGTTTAAATAAAGAACCATTCTTTATAGAGCTCAAACTAAAATCTGTAAATATTTTCTTAAACATTTCTAATCCTCCAGATAAGGAATTCGCCCTAAAGAATAACTCACCAAATATAACTAAAATAGTTGTTTTTAAAACTTGCATCATTACATATGGTTTACCTGACCTATTAACATGAATTTTACTACATATTTTTTGTATCAATGGCGTAAATACATTACCTAAAACTATTAAAACAAAATGATACATTCCAAAAAATACATAAGTCCAAGCAGCTCCATGCCACAACCCATTACTTATCCACACTAAAAATAAAGCTATGCTACCCGCTAAAAGTGGACCATAATGATTACCTAAAACTTTTCTAGAAACAAGTGTTACTTTTTTCATTGGTTTACTTAATGAAACAGGATAAAATATATAATCTCTAAACCAAGTACCTAAAGTTATATGCCATCTTGTCCAAAAATCAGAAATATTTTTGCTAAAAAATGGTTGTTTGAAATTCTCAGGAAGTGTTATACCAAACATCTCAGCACTACCAAGAACTATATCAATAGTGCCCGAAAAATCCATATAAAGTTGAACGGTATAGAAGATAGCGCCAATTAAGATAACTCCTCCATCTAAACTATTATATTCAAAAAATATTTTTTCAATAAATGGATTCAATCTATCTGCAACAACCATTTTTTTCATTAACCCCCAAAGAATTCTTTGAACACCAAAACTCAAATTCTTATAAGTTAATGATTTGCCTTCATATAACTTTTCTGCAGTATCGCTATATCTACATATTGGGCCTTCCATAATACAAGGAAAAAAAGCCATAAACAAAGCAAGTCTTCCTAAATTATCATCTGCATTTATCTTTCCTTTATAAACATCAATAATATATGATAACCCTTGTAATGTATAAAAACTAATGCCAATTGGTATACATATCTTAGGTATTTTAAATCTAAAATCTGTATTAAACAATGCTAATAAATTATTAATATTTTCACCAAAAAAGCCAGTATATTTTAGTATAACTAAAAGACCAATATGAATTAGCACCGCAAACAGTACTATCATATTTGTCTTCTTTTTATATGCCTCTTTAATCTCTTTTTTTTGTTCCTTAGAACATTTTTCTAATTCCTTATCTCTATTTTTATTAAATTTATCAATCCATAATCCAAAATGATGAATTGACAACGTTGAAAACAACAAATATACAATTAGTTTACCACTTAAAGATAAGAAGAAAATATAGCTTGCTATTAATAAAACAAGCCACCTTTTCTTCTTAGCAGTTAGTGCATAAACCAGTAATGTAATTGGTAAAAAAACTGCCAAATATATTGCACTACAATATTGCATCTTAATCTTCTTCCTTTATTCTTTCAATTAAAGCCCATAAATTTTGAGCAGAATTAAAGTTATTAGGAATAATTTCAACTGTAGGTATAACAACATCAAATTCTTCTTCAATTTCAGCAACCAAAGATAAAATTGCAAGTGAATCTAAATAATGTCCATCTATTAAATTGGTACATGTATTATAATCAACTTCAGGATTTAAATCTTCTAATATTTCAATTAATTTTTCCATTATATTTCACCCCCTTCATCAGGCATATTTAATTTATATGTATTAATATTTTCTCTAACTATCTTCATATTTCCCCCACTTACAAACAATACCTTCGGTAAATCACGACTTAAAAACAAACTAATTCCTTCAGTCATTGAATAAGCCCCAGTATTTTTGAATACAAATATATCTCCTAACTCTAAATTAGAAACTGGTAATTGTTTAACCACTAAATCATTTATTGTACATAAAGCTCCAACTAAATTCCAATTTTCTTTTTTATTTTCTCCTCTTTTAGGAATAATATCTAACATTGGTTTTTTCATTGCCATCATTTGACCATAATATACTAAATGATTCATACCACCATCTAAAACAGCAAAATTTCCTTCTTTATTTGTCTTTTTATCAACAACTTTTGTATAATAACTTCCACATGATGCTACAATACTTCTTCCAAGTTCCATAGTAATATGTCCTTGATACTTCATATTCTTTATTTTATCAGCTATTTCCATCAAATATGTTTTTTCATCAAAATCCTGTTCAGCTTCAAAATAAACAACTGGAAATCCAGGTCCAAACTCTAGTTCTTCCACAACAAAACCTAAATCGATTTTTAACTTTTCAACAAATTCATCAACATATTCCAATTCCTTAATTATTCTTTTTGATAATTTCTTTTGAGTACCAGAGAAATATTGAATACCCATTATATTTAAACACTCATATTTAGCTCTGTCTTCCAATATTTCAATTACTTCTTCTTCAGACATTCCAAATTGATTACCACTTGTAAGTCTTAAAATAATATTTATTACTTTTCTTTTTTCTTTAGTTAATTTATCTAAAAGAGCTATCTGATTTAATGATTCAATTGTAAATACTTCACCATTTTTTTGATTATTAATTATATTGTCCATACTTAATTCATCTTTATAAACGCCAGATATAACCATCTTACTATCAGTTATCCCCATTTTTTTGGCAATATTCCATTCTCCATAAGAACAAATTTCATATTTTTCTATTATCTCATCTATTTCTTTTACTACAAATGGATTAGCCTTCATAGCATAACATAAACAAACATTCTCAGGCATCATACTTTTTAGATAATCAATCCTTGCTTTTAATATATCAATATCAAATACATAAAATGGTGTACTTACTTCACTAATTATTTTCTTCTCCAATGATTTTTCCATTATATCAATTCCTCTAACTTTTTACGATCTATTTTACCATTCTTAGACAAAGGCATTTCTTCTACTTTAATAAATTTGCTTGGAATCATAAATATCGGTAACTCTTTTGATAATTTTTCATGTAATTCTTTTGGTTCCATATCCCCGATATAAAAAGCATATAATTTACTTTTTTCTTCTCTAAATATAGAACATACTCGTTCAACCCCTTCAAAAGAACCAATTGCTTTATCTATTTCTTCAAGTTCAATTCTATGTCCCATATACTTTATTTGAAAATCTTTTCTTCCTCCAAAATAAAGTTCATTATTTTGATAATATCCTAAATCTCCAGTTCTATAAATATATTCAATATACTTATCATTCAATGGGTTTCTTACAAATGCTTTTTCAGTTTGTTCTTTATTTTTATAATATCCCAAAGCCAAAGCAGTACCTCGAACACAAATTTCTCCTTTTTCAAGTTCATTATTTACTAATTCATTTTTATCATTCAATAAAAACACAGCTTCATTATTAAATGGAATTCCTATTGGTATTTTTTCATATTCCCTATTTCGATCAATTATGTGATATGTACAATTACATGTAATTTCTGTTGGACCGTATAAATTAACAAACATAGCATCAGGTAAATGTTCCATCCATGAATTTAAATGTTTCATAGGCATTACCTCACCACTAAACATTATCCTTTTAACAGTTGTTGGAACTTTATAATCAAGTCCATGAAATGTTGTTATTAAACACAAAGCTGATACTGCCCATGTCATTGTTGTAATATTATTTTCTACTAAGAAATCAATCAATTTAGCTGGGTTTGAAAACAATTCTTTTGGCACAATTACAAGAGTTGCTCCAGTTTTTAATGCAGGATAAATATCCTTAACCGATACATCAAAATCAAATGGTGCTTGATTTGCAATAACATCTGTAGAATCAATTCCAAAAGTATCGACAAAATTGTCTACAAAATCTATAATAGAGCGATTACCAACAATAACCCCTTTAGGAACTCCCGTAGAACCGCTTGTAAAATTAGCATAAACTGGATCTAAATCAACTTTTTTTCGTCTTATATTTGAAAGTAGCTCTTCATCAATTTTTTCTTTTATTAAATCCTCATATAAAATTATTTTTTTATCTGAAAAAAATTCTTTCGCAGCCTCTAAATGTTCATTATCAGTAATAATATAATCTACATCTAAAACTCCAATAATTTGTTCAAGTCTCATCTTAGGTAATCCAACATTTAATAAACTATAAAAGCCTCCAGCATACAAAGCTCCCATAAACACTTCTAAAGCCTTAATGCCTTTTTCCATATAAATCGGAACTGGATCATTATTTTTAACAAATTTCCCTAATCCACTACCTATTTTTTTGCTAAAAGTAAGTAGCTCTTGGTAAGTAATACTTCCATTTTCATCAATAATTAAATTATTTGTTTTTACATTTTCTAAATATTCTAATACACTTTTCATATCCAACCTCAAACTAATTATATAATACTTAAATAAATAAAATCTTAACTAAATCTTAATTTTTATTAAGAATTCTGTTTTTAAAGGTTTTTTTGGTTTTTTAACAAGTTCTATCTCACCATTATGAAGTTCAACCAAATTTTTAACTATTGAAAGACCTAATCCAGTACCATTACCACTAGTTCTTGCACTATTACTAGTAACAAAAGCTTCAAAGATATTATCTTTAATATTTGCATCTATACCAACACCATTATCACCAATAGAAATATACAAATTTTTATCTACCCACATTTTAAAATATATTTTCGTATCTTTTTTATTATATTTAATTGAATTATTTATTAAATTTTCATAAATTCTTCTAAAATTTTTCGTATCTATATCAATATTTAATTTATCTATTTTTATATCAACATCCAATTTCATACTATTAGATTCAATTTCATTATACTTTTCAGCTAAATAGTTCTTGCTATACATAACAATATCTACATTTTCAAGTGAAAGACAATATTCAGGATGATTTAAATGAGCATACATAAATAAAGAATCAATTGCATCTGTTGCTACTATAGATTTTTTATAAATGGTTTTTAAATATTGTTCTTTTTTATCATCTGGTACTAGATTATCTAAAAAAGCTTTTGAATATCCTTGTATAACTGTTAAAGGAGTTTTTAAATCATGAGACAAATTAGCGATAATCTTTTGTCTATCTTCATAAATTTTAATTTTGTCATTTTCTAGTTTTTTAGACTTTTCCATAAGATTTTCAAAACGACTTGCCACTTCTTCAAATTCTCGAGGTAATTTTTTATATCTTTCACAACTACCATTTTCTTCATATGAAGTCACAATATTTTTTAAAACATCTAAGCTTTCCTTCACTTTTTTATTAAAAAAGTAAGTTTCTATTATAATAAGCAAAATCAAAACGGGAATAGCAATAAACCATATTTTTTCCGAACTTGCAACTGCAGTATCATATGACTCAGAATTAAAAACTGGTGACATAAACAAAAGAGTTCTTTTATTTCCATTTTCTATATCATAATCATAATTCGTTGTAAATTCATATTTTTCTACCATTTGCTCATCATTATAGTAGCCATACAGTAAATTAAGTTCTCTATCTGTTAAAGTATCATTAGATTTAAATAATGTACCTCCTAAAACATTTAAATATTCATCAAGCTCAGCATTACCTACTACAACTTCATCTGATAATTCATCATTATATTTTGTTTCATAAATTTTATAAACTTTTTTATTTTCTTTATTTCTATAATTAAATATATCATAATAAACATCACTATAATCATTTACAAATATTAAATCACTACCTAACACAGCATCTTCAGTATTACCATCAGTTGTATATATTAATTCATTATTATTATCATAAACTGCAAAATCACACCCAGGAAATTTAGACATAGGAATTCCCGCATAATCTTCATACTCAAGTTTATCCTTATATTCTAAAAAATCATCTAGTACTAAAAAACTATTGCTTAATCGCCAATTAATTAAAAAATATGTAACAATTGTAACTCCCAATATAATTAAAGTATAAATTGCAAATTGAACAATTACATATCTACTAAAACTATAATTCTTCTTTGTTTTCAATTTTATAACCTAACCCCCTAACTGTTTTAATGTAAGCTGGTTTTGATGAATTGTCTTCTATCTTACTTCTTATATTTGATATATGAACCATCATTGTATTATCATCACATTCATAATAATCTCCATTTATTACCTCATATATTTGTGCTTTAGTAAATATTTTACCTGGATACTTCATTAACATAGTTAATATTTTTAATTCAGTTGATGTTAAAGGAATAACTTTGTTATTCTTTTTAAGAATATACTTATTTAAATCTAAGGATAATTCCCCCACCTTTATTACATCACTTTCTTTATTACTTTCCTCAAATTCATTATACCTTCTAAGTAATGCTTTTACATACGCAACCACTTCTAAAGGATTAAACGGTTTAGTAATATATGCATCAGCTCCAATATCTAAGCCTAATATTTTATCACTATCCATATTTTTAGCAGATATTATTATAATAGGAATATTACTATTTACTCGAACACTCTTAATTAATTCATAACCATTCATCCTTGGCATCATAATATCAGCAATTATAATATTTATTTTCTCTTTTTCTAATAATTCCAATGCATCAATTCCATCATAAGCAACATATACTAAAAAATTACTAGATTCAAGATATAATTTAAGAAGTTCTAATATATCATTATCATCTTCAACAATAAGTACGCTTTTTTGCATAATATCACCTCAAACTTAAGTCATATTATACCACAAAACTAAAAATTACGTAAATTTAAAAAGTTTTTACGACATACCGTAAAAACTTTTTGCCAATTATAACTTAAATTGTGAATTGTAAAGTTCTGCATAAAAACCATTTTGCTTCATTAATTCCTCATGATTACCTTGTTCAATAATATTACCTTCATTCATAACAAGTATTAAATCAGCATTTTTTATTGTGGATAATCTGTGAGCAATTATAAATGATGTTTTACCTTCAGTTAATTTATCCATTGCTTTTTGAACTAATTCTTCAGTTCTTGTATCAACATTACTAGTAGCCTCATCTAGAATCAAGAATGGTGCATTTTGGATCATACCACGAGCAATTGTAAGAAGTTGTCTTTGACCCGCTGACACTGAATCATTATCGTTAAGAATTGTATTATAACCATCTGGCAATGTTTTAATGAAATGATCAAGCCCAACAGTTTTACAAACACTTTCTACCATTTCCATTGAAACATCTGAAGTATTATAAATAATGTTATCTTTAATTGAACCATTAAATACCCAAGTATCTTGAAGAACCATTGTAAATAAATCATGAATATTACTACGAGTTAAATCCTTCGTAGAAACACCATCAATTAATATTTCTCCTTTATTAATATCATAGAATTTCATAAGTAGATTAACCATTGTAGTTTTACCAGCACCAGTTGGCCCAACAATTGCTACTTTTTCACCAGCTTTGGCTTTAGCACTAAAGTTCTTAATTGTGGGTTTATCATTACCATCATATTTAAACTCAACATTTTTAAATTCAATATTGCCTTTTACTTTTTCTTTATCCAAAGTAGTTTTAATATTACTTTCATCAGCCATTTCTTTTTCATCTAAAAATTCAAATACTCTTTCACTAGCTGCAGCAGTTGATTGGAGACTAGTCATCGCTTGCGCAATTTGAGAAAGCGGTGAAACAAATAATCTAACATAAACAATAAATGCAACAATTACACCAAAACTAATATGTCCATTTAAAGCAAGTAAAGCTCCGACAACACAAACCGCAACATAACCAAAGTTACCAATAAAACTCATCATTGGCATCATTAATCCTGATAAAAATCCACTCTTCCAATTTGCTTTATATAATTTATCATTCAATTCATCAAATTTTTCATTTGATGTTTTTTCACCATTATATGTTTTAACAACATTTAGCCCTGAATAAACTTCTTCAATATGACCATTTAAAGCTCCAAGTTCATTTTGTTTAGCAACGAAATACTTTTGCGATTTAGATAAAACTAATGACATAAACACAAAGCCAAATAAACTTGCAAGTATAGCCGTAATAGCCATAACACTATTTGTTACAAACATCATAATAATAGTTCCCACAAATAGAGTAATAGCGCTAACTAAAGTTGATAATGATTGGTTCATTGATTGAGCAATTGTATCAACATCATTTGTAACTCTCGATAATATATCTCCAATTACATGTTTATCAAAATATTTCAAAGGCAATTTATTAATCTTACTTGATATATTACCCCTTAGTTTTCTAGCAAAATTATTTGATACATCAGTCATTAATATTGCTTCAAAGTATTCAAATATGGCACTTATTAAATAAATACATATTAATAAAATGGCAATATTTTTTATTTTATCTATATTCATATATGGTTCTACAACCACCTTCACAGAACTAGGCATGTTATCTACAAGACCATATATTTCTGTGGCACTTACATCTTCATTTATATTGCTTGCAATTTCTAAAAATTTACCTTGATCTGTTGCATCTATTACATGACCATCAATTTCAATATCTCTAAATATTTTACTTGCAACACTTTCAGGTATTACTAAATTACTATTTAAACTTTTTATAAATACTTTAGCATCGACATCATTATTAACTAAAATATCTAAAATACTATCTGGCATTTCACTTATTACTTTAAATGATTTATTATTAGTTTCATCATTTAATTTCGCCATTATTTCTTGAAATTTCATTAAATCATTCTTAGGAATATTTGAGCTTATCATTACTTTTCCAATATTTTTTTCACTAAAATCAATTACCTTACTTATACTTTCTTCATTTAAACTACTAGTTACTTCTTTAGTTAACTTTTCAAAATTATCTTTATTTAAAACTAATCCCTTAGATATTTCATCAGTTAAATCAGATAATATATTCGGAGTAACGATAGTAAGTATAGCCCCTAAAGCAGCTAAAACTAAAGATATAATAATTAATTTTTTAAAACCTGATAACTCTTGTAACAATCTTTTAATTGCCCCTTTAAAATCTTTTGCTTTTGACACATCTCTATTTGGCCTTGGCATTATCTAATTCCTCCTTTGAAAGTTGTGATAAAGCAATTTGTTTATATACTTCACAACTTTTTAATAGTTCTTTATGTGTACCAACTCCAACCGACTCACCATTATCAAGAACAATTATTTTGTCAGCATTCATTATTGTTCCAATTCTTTGAGCAACAATTAAGCTTGTAGCATCTTTTGTATACTTCTTTAATTCGCTTCTAAGTACTGCATCAGTTTTATAATCAAGAGCAGAAAATGAATCATCAAAAATATATATTTCAGGATTCTTAGCTATAGCACGTGCAATTGCAAGTCTTTGTTTTTGACCCCCAGAAACATTCGTACCACCTTGAGCTATATGAGATTCATACCCATCATCCATTTTAGAGATAAATTCATCAGCTTGAGCGACTCTTGCTGCTTCCACTATCTTTTTATCGCTAATTTCTTCCATTGATTCACCGTATCTAATATTACTATTTACGGTTTCATTAAATAAAACAGCCCTTTGAGGCACATAACCAATTAATTTATATAAATATTCTAATTTATAATCTTTAATATTAACGCCATCAATTAATATTTCTCCATCTGTTACATCATAAAATCTAACTATTAAATTAACTAATGTCGATTTACCAGAACCAGTTGAACCAATAAAAGCAACGGTATCTCCTTTATTTGCCTTAAACGATATATTTCTTAAAACATACTCTTCGGCATCAGGATACTTAAACGAAACATTTTTAAATTCAACTGTACCAACTTCATCTTTATTTGTTACATTACCATCTATTACACTAAGTCTTGTATCTAATACCTCATTTATTCTTGACGCAGACACCTGAGCTCTAGGTAATATCATAAATATCATTGCAAGCATTAAAAATGACATAATTATTTGCATTGCATATGAAGAAAATACAACCATATCACCGAATAAACCAGTTTTATCAGCCATTAACGCATCTTTAATTAAATAAGCACCGATAAAATAAATAACTAATGTTAACATATACATAACCAAATACATAACAGGCGCCATAATTGACATTGCTTTTTGGTTAAATAATTGTAAGTTTGTTAAACTATTATTCACATTTTGAAACTTTTCTTGTTGATATTCTTCTGCATTAAAGGCTCTAACTACTCTAATGCCCATTAAATTTTCTCTAGTTACCTCATTTAATTTATCGGTTAGTTTTTGAACTATCTTAAATTTAGGCATAACAATAATTGTCAAAATTCCAATAACTAATAACAAAATAACTACAGCAACAGCAGTTACCATACTCCATTCCCAGCTTTTATTTAAAATTTTGGTAATAGCCCACACAGCAGTAATCGGAGCCTTAATAAGAAGTTGAAGACCAAAACCAATAAACATTTCCACTTGTGTAATATCATTAGTGGTTCTCGTAATTAAACTATTCGGTGAAAATTCTTTAACTTCACTCATAGACATATCTTCAACTTTTCTAAACAATTTAGATCTAAGGTTTCTAGAGAAACCTGATGCAAACAAGGCAATTAAGTAACCAACAATAACAGCACCAACTAAAGAAACAAAAGCACACATAAGCATATATCCTCCATTTTTAAGGATTTCGCTCATTTTACTTCCTTCAGTTTGCACAAGTACAGTTACTTTAGACATATAATCTGGCATCTTTAATTCAAACCAAACCTGCATAACTATCAAAGCAATACTAACGATAATTATCAACCAATCTTTTTTCTTAAAATTTTTAATTAACTTAGACATAATTATCCTTTCTTTTTTATTATATTTCTTTTTTAATTTTATAAAACCTAAACTCTATCACTTGCCATATAATACTAAACTATTTATAAAATTTTGTCAAGACAACATATACTTGACAAATGCAAAAAAATGGCTATAATAGATAGTACTTCAAAAAAAGGGGGAAATTATAATGAAAGATTATTGTGGTAATTGTGCATATTTAGATTTAAATCAAAAAGAATACTGGGGAGACAGATATTATTGTACTGAAAATTGCAAATACAAAGAAAAAAGCGATGCTGCATGCAATAGATATATAAAGAAACCAGATAATGGCTATACACCGGCAGGATGTTTTATAACAACAATTATTTGTCAATCTCTAGGATACAGAGACAATTGTGAATACTTAGTAATTTTAAGAAATTTTAGAGAACTTTATTTAAAAAGTTTTCCAGCAGGTGTTAAATTACTTCAAGAATATGACCAAATTGGACCAGTATTAAGTATGGAATTAGCTAATTGTCCAGCAATTGATGCAATTATGCTTATGGACAGATTTATTATTCCATGCACAGATGCCATTAAACTAAAAAACTTCGATGATGCAATAGCTATTTATGAAAACATGGTAAATGAACTTAAACACAGATTTAGATATGTTCTTGATACTTTCAAAGTTGATTACACAGCTGAAACACCAATCGAAGATTTAGGAAAAGCAAGAGCAAGATTAAAACCAGCAAACGCATAAGTTGCTGGTTTTTTAATATTAGAAAAGTCATGCTTTTTTGTAAATAAAATACTTGATATATGGTCAAAAATAAGTTATAAATAAACTATTCAAGGGGAATGGTTTAACGAATACTTATAAAGCATATAAATTAAGAATTTATCCTACAGATTTTTAAAGAAAACTAATCGAAAAGTCTTCTGGACGCACTAGATATATTTATAATAACTTTTTGGCAGAAAGAAAAAGTAAATATGAAGAAAATAAAACAAAGATAAGTGTATAAGAACAATTAAAAGAATTAACAAATATAAAAAGAGAAAAAGATAAAGATTTGTATTACCAAAGTATAATAAAGTAAATAAATAAATTATAAATCTATTGAATAATCTATTATTTTAATATATAATTTCCTAAGAAAGGAAGAAAAATGGAACCAAAAGAATTAAATAGTATTTTATTATTTTTAGCAAACGCTATAAAAAACAATGATTTCGGTGATGACAACACTAAAATAAAATATTTATATAATGAATTAAAAAATATGAAAAATGTTTTACCATCTGAAGAAGAATTAGATAAACTTCAAAAAATTGAAATAGATTTAGAAGTAAAACATGATAGTTTAAATGAATTATCTTATTATTTTAATCCGTTATATGTAAAAGTAAAAAAAGAAATCCATGAAAAAAATGTAAAAAAAATTAGAGAAGATCAAAAAAGAAAGAGAGGAACAAATTAATATGTCAAATTTTGATTATGATAAAATAAAAGATATGGAATACGATGTAGACAGAAAATGTTATGTAGGAAAAAATGGCGAAGAATTTCATGTAACTCCATATTCTGATGGAAGTGGATATAAATATGATTACTATGATAGAAGTCCATATGGAAATGCTCCACATAACTCTACTCACGTTAAATCAGATTTAAATGAAAACTGGACTAGAACAGACAACGATAGAGATAATGGCACCCAAGAAAAAAGTTCAGGCTCTGGTTGTTATTTAACTACAGCTTGCATGCAACACATGAAAGAAAAATTTGATGACAATTGTAATGAACTAATGACATTAAGATGGTTTAGAGATAACTTTGTTAATGAAGATGATATTAAGCATTATTATAGCATTGCACCAATCATAGTAAAAGAAATAAATTCAATTCCAAATAATAATAAAATTTACAATTGGATTTACGAAAATATTGTTCAGCCTTGCGTTATAGCAATTCAAGAAGGTAATTATGAATTTGCATATATGAAATATAAGAATAGCGTTATACTGTTAGAAGAAAAATTTGCAAAACCAATGTTACAAAACCAATTAGTTAATACATTAAAAAGAATAAGACAAATATAAATTATAAAAGACCAAACCCAGCAAAACAATTGCTGGGTTTATTAATATAAATTATTTAGTAACATCTATCCAACTATTAAATTGAACTATATTTTCTAATTCACTAATTGTAAGTTTTATAGCACTATTAGAACTTCCACATGCTGGATATACAAATTCATGTTTTTTTAAAGATCCATCAAGATAAATAGTAACACCATCATTAACACCAAAAGGACAAACTCCTCCAGCTTCATGACCAACTAGCTCGACTAAATCCTCTCTAGGTATCATATGAGCCTTTTCGTGGAAAAACTCTTTATATTTATGATTATCACATCTTTTATCACCAGCCATAACAATTAAAATAGGCTTACCATCAACTATAAATGATAATGTTTTAGCTATATCTGCTTCACCACAACCAATTGCTTGCGCAGCCTCAGCAACAGTTGCACTTGATTCATCAAATTCCACTATTTCTTCATCTTTTTCATATTGCTTTAAATATTCTCTTACTTTAATTAATGACATTTTTTACCTCCATTACTTCTGTACCACTTAATAAATCATGTAAACCTTTTCCATCTTTTCTAAATAAAATCATTCCATAACCCAAATAAGTGATAACATAACCAATTATACTAACAATCAAAGATAATGTAAAGAATAATTTTGTGTTAAAACATAATGCTAAACAAACATTTAAACCACTAAAAAACAAATTATAAACAATTAATGTTCTAATTAAATATTGCCATACTTTTACATCATCTTTTTTATTTTTATTAACAACTTTTAAATTCATCAATTTCTTACCAACGGTTTGATTCTTATTCCATTTTTGAAATCCTACAAAATATAACAAATAACAAACTAAACTAATACCTGTAGAATATACACTATATTTCAACGTATTTTGATATTGACTTACAAATTCAGCACTATAAAACATATCCATAACATTTTCTTCATTTATATTCTTTAATGTTTCATTAAAACTTTCATAAGATTCCAAATAATTATCCAGATATGGATTTAGTATATCAATGTTAGCTAGTGCAGATGCTACAAATCCCACTATTAAAATATCAATAATATATGCCAATAATCTCTTCAATTTCATAGACCCTCCAACTTAAATAAGCAAACTATGTTGTTTGCTTACTTGATGCTAAAGTAACATTAAGTTCTTTAGTTTTTCCATCTCTTATTACTGTAACTTTAATTGTATCTCCAACTTTATATTGATATAAGTAATATCTTAAATATGCAATATTTTTTACTTCTTTACCATCTATCTTAGTAATTATATCATTAGCTTCCATTTTACCTTTCGCAGCAGGACTGCCCTTTTCAACACTATTTACAATTACCCCGCTTGCAACACCAGAAGATTGAATTAAAGAACCATATTGATAAGAATTATAATATTTATTTACATCATACATTGATACCCCTATATATGGATATTCAATAGATTCACCTTTAATTATTTGTTCTGCTTTTAATGTAGCATCTTCAATAGGAATTGCAAAACCCATTCCTTCAACACCACTACTTACTAGTTTAAGTGATGTAATTCCAATAACTTCTCCATTACTATTACATAAAGGTCCACCACTATTACCAGAGTTAATCGCTGCATCAGTTTGTAAAACTTTCATTATATAATCATTATTTCTTGAATTATTTAAAGATACTTCCACTAATCTATCTTTACCCGATAAAATTCCTCTTGTTACTGTCCATGAATAAGCACTATCTAAAGGAGCCCCAACAGCAAATGTAGTATCACCAACTCTAGAATTATCATTTTTACCTAAAGACGCTACAGTTAATTCATCTTTTGATTCCATTGACAACACAGCAATATCAGAATATTGATCAGAACCAACTACTTTAGTTTCTACAACCTTACCATCAGTAAATGTTATAGTTACTTTATTACCACCATCAATTACATGATGATTTGTTAAAATATAATATTTATTACCATCCTTCTTATAAACAAAACCCGTACCAGACGCAATATAAGCATCATCTTTATATGTCGATACAATAACTACTGCATTATAAACTTTTTCTACAGCATCTGCGATACCTGTATCAGTTACTGTTACATCTTTTTCTAACTTGGTTACTGATTCAGTAATGGTTGTTGGGAAAAAATATACAACAGCATACATTGCTAAACACCCTACAAAAAATACTATTAAATAATTTACTAAACTTCTTCTTTGTTTAATTTGTTCTTCATTCATTTTTCTAACCTCACTATTTCTTTATAATTATTTGGAAATCCCATCTCATGCAATACTTTTTCTATTTTAATAACTTTAAGCTTACCAGACAATCTATCTAATTCATAACTTATTTCATTAATAAACAAATTAAAATTATTTTCTTCTAACAACTGTTTTAATATAATTATGAGTGCAAATAAATCATTCTTTCCATATATATATTCCTCACTTATCTTTGGAATATACAATAATCTATGATATTTTGTATCATCAATAGCTTTTTGAGTTCTATTAATATAACAAATATCTTCATGAGCACATAAATTACGATAATTAGCAACAATTGGTAAATAATCAACCATACAATCAATACTTACTCCAAAAACATCAGCTATTTCTTTTTGGTCTTGATATTGAAGTACCGTATATAATTCTCCAACTATTCCAAATGATAAAACCTTTACAACAACCCAAAGAGGAATATAACCATAATTTATGATGTAATGTGCTGTTGCTGTATGTTGTTTACCATTAACACTTATCTGTCTTTTCATCTTTCTAATTAAATCATTAATTTGCCTATTTCTTCTTGAATCTTTAACAAAGTTATTAGGATTTAAATAATTATTTTCTTTAAATCCATGATTCTTACTCATTATATAAGCTAATACACTTTTTAAATTATTTTCTACAATCAAAATATTTTTAAAAATTATATTTCTTATTTGTCTATCAAAAAGAAACATTGAATATAATTCATTAAAAGTTGTACCTTCTAGATAAGTTTTGTTATCATCAGGCTTCATAAATAAATGACGGTATCCACTTAAGAAAAAGTAGTTTTCACGCAACAAAATAGTTTTAGCAGTCTCAATATCTTCTACTACTAACCCTTTTTTTGTAAGTATGTCAATTTGTTCATCTAATGTTTTAAATGTTTTCGATTTCACACTATACCGCCTTTACTTTAAACATTATACCACAACTGACTTAATAAATATATAGCAAAATAATGGTTTTAATGTAAAAAACTTGTGAAAAAAAAGTGAAATTAATAAAATTAATTATAATAATGACTTATTGCTTGCGCTAATATTTTTGCAAATTTACTTTGATATTCTTTTGTAACTAATTTACTTCTTTCAGTTGCATTAGATAAAAAACCACATTCTACTAACACTCCATTTGTATTTAATTTATCATACATATAAGTTGATGTAGGTATTTTTTTTACCTCTCTATCAGTATTTGTATTATTATTTAAATATTCTTGTATAGATTTAGCTAATTCTTCATTATTTTTATTATAAAAAACTTGAGCACCATAGTACCTTGTATCTGTAAGATAATTTAAGTGAATAGATAGATACATATCAACAATCTTTTGATTAATAATTTTAATTCTTTCATCAAAATCGGCCTTTTTACGATGATTTTTAACACCATTACTTAAATCGTTATCACTTGTTCTAGTCATAATAACTGTTGCTCCCATTTCACTTAAATATTCTTCTAGATATTTTCCAATAGATAAAGTAATATCCTTTTCATAAATATCATTATATAAAGACCCCGGATCCATTCCACCGTGTCCACAGTCAATTGCCACAACCCTACCTTGCAAAGGCAAATCAGCCCTAACCGGATAACTAAACATAGCCAAAAATAACACTAAAAAAACGGAAAATACTCCAATATAATATTTTTTCATATTAAATTATATTAATATTTTCCATTTTTTATTTATCATATTCATCCATAAAACTTTTATAAATACCATTCTTTTTAGTACCCAATACACAATTTAAATTAATATTATCTAAAGATTTAAATATATTATAATCTATATCAGGATTCAATTCTCGCAAATATTTTATCAACTCTTTCATTTCTTTTCTTTTACTTACAGGTTCATCACTCAAGCTAACTCTTTCTGTAAACTTACATGCACAATTTATAAATTCTAGATTATTATACTTTGCCCAAGCTAAAATACTATTTTCTTTTACTAAATAAAGTGGTCTAATAAGTTCTATATTTTCAAAGTTTTCACTATGAAGTTTGGGAAGCATAGTTTTAACCTCACTACCATAAAACATTGAAAGTAATGTAGTTTCTATTACATCATCAAAATGATGCCCCAAAGCTATTTTATTACACCCTAATTCTTTTGCTTTATTATATAAATGACCTCTTCTCATACGAGCACACATATAGCAAGGGCTTTTTTCATTTAAACTATTAGCTACTTCAAATATATCACTATCAAACATCTCTAAGTTAATATTAAGTATTTTAGCATTTTCAAATATCTTTATTTTATTTGCTTCATTATATCCAGGATTCATACATACATAACACGCATCAAAAGGAATGCCTCCATGTTTTTGTAATTCTTGGACACATTTAGCAAGCAAAAAAGAATCTTTACCACCAGAAATACAAACCATTACTCTATCATTTTCATTAATTAGTTTATAATCTTTAACAGCCTTAACAAATTTAGCCCATATTTCTTTTCTATACTTTTTTATAATACTTCTTTCGATTTCTTTATATCTTTCCATTACTAACCTCACTTAAATATTTCTTTACATAATTATAATAATATTTTATTTTATTTTTATATATTAAATTATTATATATTTCATCTATAATATTTTCTTTTTCTATATATTTTAATGTCCATTTATAATTTATATCAAAAACAAAAGCTAACTTCAATAATACTTTATCCGAAAACGATTTCACCTTTGTATGATCTATACTTTCTTTGTTTAAGAATTCATTTTTTACATCACTAGTAATACTTTCATTATCTTCGTCAAGAACAATATCATTTATTTTTATCATATACAAAATATCTGTTTTATCTGCATCACGAAGAATTTTAGACATTAATAAATCAATGTCTTTTGTTTCATCGGCAATTTTATATTGATTATGATTTTTTATAGCAGAATAAATAGTTTTATCCCATTTATGATCAATTTTAAATCTATTTATCTCCTTATTTTTAAAAAGCACTTCTAATCCTAATAAAGCATGATCCTCGCTCTTCAAATCATCAAAAGTTTGATATTTTTCCCATTGTACAAATCTTCCAATATCGTGAACCAAGCCAATAAATTCAGCTAAATATATTAAATCATCAGCGAGATTTAAATCAAGTGCAATACTCTTACATAATTTACTAACACGCAAAGAATGATTTATTTTTCTCTTAATTTCTTTTTTATTTACATCAAAATTATTAGCATATAAAAGAAATATTTTTTCATTATTCAAAATTATCACTTCCAAAAAGAATCCAAGGATACTCATTCCAAAATGGTTCGCATTTAAAAACTTCTTTTTCTTTTGTAATAGGATGTTTAAACTCTATTTTATATGCCCACAAAGCAATTTGTTCACCGACTTTGGCATTTTTATTATATTTTTGATCTCCCCACAAAGGGAATCCTCGTGAAGAAAATTGCACCCTAATTTGATGTGACCTTCCAGTTTCTAAATTTATTTTTACTAAACTAAGTCCATCAATATATTTTATTAATTTATAAGATAATTTAGCATACTTTCCTTTTTTATCAACAATAGTTCTATTTTCTTTTTCAAGTTTTAATAAATTGTCTTCAAAAATCCCATCATCTGGAACTTTTCCTTCAACAATAGCTAAGTATGTTTTTTTAAACTGATGCGTTCTAACCATATCACTAATTCTTCCCGCGGCTTTACTAGTTTTAGCAAAAACCATTACTCCACCAACAGGTCTATCAAGTCTATGCACTAATCCCAAATAAACATTACCAGGTTTATTATATTTATCTTTAATATACAATTTTAATTCAGATAATAAATCTGTATCTTTTGTTTCATCACCTTGTACTAATATGTTTCGAGGCTTTTCAACAATTAATAAATGATTATCTTCATATATTACATTATTCATCTTGCCATCTTCCATAAATTCCACATGGTAATACTAAATCATTTTTACTTATAGGAAGTCCAATTTCTCCGGCATCAATTACACCACCATAAGACTTACCAACGGTTAATTTTAAAATATTATATAAAACTGTACTTGAAACACCTGTTGTATATGCATTAACAAGAAAAAATAAAGGGTTATCAGATAAAAGTAAAACACATCTACTTACTAATTCTTCCAAATTTTTTTCAAGTTTCCAAACTTCACCACTGGGGCCTCTTCCATAAGAAGGTGGATCCATTACAATAGCATCATACTTATTTCCTCTTCTTATTTCTCTTTCAACAAATTTTAAACAATCATCAACCAAAAATCTAATATAATTGTTTTTAACTCCAGACAATTGAGCATTTTCTTTTGCCCATTCAACCATACCCTTAGCAGCATCAACATGAACTACAAGTTCAGCTCCAGCTTTACTACAAGCAACAGTTGCACCACCCGTATATCCAAATAAATTTAATACCTTAATTGGTCTTTTAGCATTTCTAATTTTATCCATCATAAAATCCCAATTCGTAGCTTGTTCCGGAAATAAGCCTGTATGTTTAAAATTTGTAGGACTAACTTTAAATTTCAAACTTTTATATTCAATAGTCCAAAAATCAGGCAACTTTTTATTAAATTCCCAATGTCCTCCACCATCGACAAATCTATAGTAAACACCATCAACAGTTTTCCACGATTTATCAACTTCAATTGGCCACATTGCAAGGGGTTCAGGTCTTCTTAAAATGACATTTCCCCATCTTTCTAATTTTTCGCCATTACCAGCATCTATGCATTCATAATTTTTCCATTCATTGCTTATTCTCATAGATAACACCTCGCTAAACATAATTTTACTAAAATTTTCTTTTAAATACAATAAAATCAAGACACTTTTGCCTTGATTTTTTATCATTTATAACAATAACTTGAATTAATCTTTGTATATCCGCTTTCACAATAATATGTTGTAGAACAGCTTGTAGTACATCCCCCACCTGTTGTATAGCACCTAGATGCAGACCTATCTACATTAGGAAATGTTGAAGGGCAAGAAGAATAATAAGCACTGTAACAAGTTTTCCAAGTTGGCTCATATGCTCCTCTATTACATGATTTTCTTGCTATTTCGGATGAAGAAGCATTATAGTAACAAACAAGATCACATACTTCTGTTCCTTCAGTACATGTTTCACTACAAGACCTTGAACTAGTCGTTTCTATTATTTCTATATTGCAACTACCAGTATTACCCGCTTTATCAATTACATAACCATAAAATTTTCCTGTACTAATGTTTACTGTTGCATTAGTATAATCAGCAGTTATATTTTTACTAATACCCGATTTTTGGACATCAGTAGATTTTTGACCAAAAGATATCTTTGAACTATTTGCAGTTAACTTACAAGTTGGTGCCGTTTTATCTATTTTTAAAGCTTTTCCATTAGAAGGAGAACTACACTTATTTTGATAACAATTTCTAACATAAATAGTATTATCTATTTCAGAACTATATAGAAAACTTCCTTTATTTCCATCTATTGTTCCCGATGCAGTTATCCAATTGCCATTACCAATTTTATACTCAAACTTTGTAACAACATCATTTACAGATCCAGGATTAATTTCAATATAAATTGATTTATTTGTCCATAAACCATTATATACCTGACCACTACTCGATTCTAATTTTGTAATAATAGTTGGAGTAGAAGGTGTTAATGGAATAACTTTTAATTCTGTTGTAGCTTCAGCAGTTTTTCCATTACCTCCTGTAGCAACACATTTTAAAGTATATGTTCCAACCGCTAAAGATCCAGTTGCCTCAGGTGTACAACTCAGAGTACCACCACTAATTGAATAAGTAACTATAAAATATGAACTAGTTTTATTATTTGTACCCATTTTTATTTCATTGCTACTAGATTTAGCCACTATACTTGGACCAGCATCGTCTATAGAAGTAATTTCTATTTTTCTTTCTGTTTTATTTCCAGCTTTATCTTTTACACACACTTTATATTTGCCATTTGAATTAATTGTTATTTCTTTATTTTTATTATAATTTAAGCACATTTCATTTTCTTTAACAATAGCATAACCATCAATTCCTGACCCAATTCCATCGCTTGCCATTATTTCAATTTTCTTATTGACACTCCAATTAGTATTATATTTGATTTCATTTATAACTGGAGCCTCTTTATCAATTTTTATTCCCTTTGTTGCAGTTCCAACTAAATCCTCGCCATTATTGCTTTTACCTTTCACTTCACACTTATATCTACTATTTAATAAGTTTCCATCAACACTAATAGTAGCCTCATTACTAGAAAATCCAGTATTACTTGTCCAATTATAAGTAGTATTTTGTTCAGTTAATAAACTTCCTCGATGCATTATCCCCAATGTAACTGCACTATTAAACCAAGTTGTATCATCAAATTTAATACATTGTCCATTCAAAAATTTACAAACTTCATAATCTGTTGTTACCTCATATTCATTACATTTTCCGTTTTCATCTTTGCCCAAATCTTCCATTAAAGTTGAATTATATTTTCCATTTTCAAAATTAGATTTAATAATAAAACAATTCATACTTTTATTATCTCTAGGATCATAAATATCAGTTTCATCATCAGATTTTACTTTACCTTCCTTAATTAAATCCTCAACATTTATCGTAGTTATCGAAGTTTCTTCAGCATATTCTGACGCTTTCGTTTCTAAATATAAAACTAAATTATTATATTCTTTCTCTAAAATATTTTTTCTAATATTTATAAATAGCATTACTGAAGCAGATATTAATATTGATAGTACTACTAATACAGCTATGAGTTCAATTAATGTAAATCCTTTTTTATTCACACTATCACCTATTATAATAATAAAATAAATAAAATAATAAGTCAATAAAAAACCACGGTAACCCGTGGAATAAAATGTCTACTAACGTTTTGAGAATTGTGGAGCTCTTCTTGCTTTTTTTAGACCATATTTCTTACGTTCTTTAACTCTTGGATCTCTAGTAATAAATCCGGCATTTTTAAGAATATGTCTGTAACTATCTTCTCTTGTTTGATCAGTATTAGCGTCAAATGCTAAAAGCGCTCTAGTAATACCTAAACGAATTGCTCCAGTTTGTCCAGAGAATCCGCCACCTTTAACATTAATATCAATGTCAAATCTGTTTTCATTTCCAGTAGCAACTAAAGGTTGTTTTAAGTCCATTACTAATGTTGCATAAGGCATATAATCATTAACATCAACACCATTAACAGTAATATTACCAGTACCACCAACAAGTCTAACTCTTGCTACACTTCTTTTTCTTCTACCAGTTGCTGTCCATTCTTGTTTCTTAGCCATAATTCCTCCTAATTAATTTCTAAAGCCTTAGGCTTTTGAGCTTCATGCTTATGATTTGCATCACGATAAACAAATAATTTTTTACCCATAGCTCTTCCAAGTCTGTTGTGAGGAAGCATTCCTTTAACAGCTCTTTCAACCATTTCTTCTGGATATTTTTCAATCATTTCTTTAGCATTTCTTTCTCTTAGTCCCCCTGGAAATCCACTATGATTATAATATTTCTTATCTTCTAGTTTGTTTCCAGTTAAAACTACTTTGTCAGCATTTACAATAATTACATAATCTCCGCAATCAACATATGGAGTATAAGTAACTTTGTGTTTTCCTCTTAATACATGAGCAGCTTTAGTTGCAACACGACCTAAAGTTTTACCTTCAGCATCAATTACATACCAATTTCTTTCAATATTTTCTTTTTTTTGCATAAATGTTTTCATAAAACTAATTCCTTTCACTATGCTTATTGTTTAATTTTCCCACGACTAAACAAATCACATAAATAAAATGTACCGATTAAAATTATATGAAAAAAACAGCCAAAAGTCAAACCTTTTTAACTATTTTCTTAAAATAATATGCAATTTCTATCTTTTTTTGTATTTTTTGGCAAATTTTGCAATAAAAATCAATACCAAATCTTTTCTAAATATAACCCGTCCGCTGGAACAACACTTAATTTCTTATCTATATCCTTATCTAACATATTTTCAATTATATGAATATCTACTTTACCTCTTCCAACATCAAGTAAAGCCCCAACTAGATGTCTAATCATATATCTATAAAAACCAATACCAACAAATTTAAATACAATAATATCTCCATGCTTTCTTATTTTAATATTATAAATCGTAGATGTATAATCATCTCTATAACCACTTACAAAATTATGATAATCATGCGTACCAATTAATAACTTACTTACATTTTTCATTTTTTTAATATCAAAATCATATTTTACTTGATAATAATATCCATCATATTCTTTCTTATATTTTCCATTATTTACTTTATAAGCATACATTTTTTTTATAACATTATGCCTTGCATGGAAATCATTACTAACAACACTAATTTTATTTATAATAATTTCATTATTTAACAATATATTTATTTTATCAATATCCTTATTGCTTACACTTCCATCATAATCAAAATGGGCACATTGCATATGAGCATGAACTCCAGCATCGGTTCTTCCGCTACCTTTAATTAAAATATTACTTTTTAATACTTTACTTAAAGCATTTTCTAAAGTTCCTTGCACATTTTTTACATTATTTTGCCTTTGAAATCCATGAAACTTAGTACCGTCATAACCAAACTTAATTAAATATCTCATGATTTTACCCTATATATAGCTTTTAATAAATCGTCTATTTCTTTATAATGATTAATATTAACACCAAGATCTAAAGATTTATTTGTAAATTCCACTATCTTGGGTACATCAATATATTTACTTAATTCATTACTATATAAATCATTAGTTTCTAATACAATTTCTTTGTTAATAACATACAAGTTATCAACACAATTAAAAAACAAATTGCTATTTTTATCTACTAAAATAATTTTTCTTCCATAACTTACTATTTTCTTAAATAACTTTTTAAAAAATTCTATATCTTTATTTGTTAATCCTTTACTAAAATTTACTAATAATATTTCTTTATCTTGTAATTTACTTGCTAAGATAACTTTACTTTTATTTCTTAATGATAATTCTTCATAATCAAGCTCTAAATAACTTCCATCAAGCCCTACCATTTTTAAAGCATCGCTAGCTTTCTTTAATACTATATTTTTTACTTTACCACTATAATTGCTTTCACTAAAATCATTACTTATAACTCCGACAATATTACCTTTAAGCTCTAATTCCATAAATCCTCCGTTAGTTTATCCATATTATAGTACACTTTATCTAATATATCGTAATAAGTTAATTGAATAGATAAATCTACCACGAAAGGAAGACCATATCCTAACTTTTTTAATACTTTTTCATTTCTTAAAACAACTTCTGTATTACCTTCAAGTACTTTTTTATCTTCATCATAAACAATAACATAATTACTTAATAGTGAATCTTCAATATTACTTGTAATATTAACAAAATTTATATTTTGCTTCTTTAATAATTCTATAATAGATTTCTTCTCATTGCCACTTAAATTAAACCAAGATTCATTAAATACAACTCTTTTACTTGGAAACATTTCTAATTTTTCTTTTAATTCATCAAAAAACATATTACTCCCAATAATTGAATAATCTTTGAATTGATTAAAAAATTCTTTATTAGCGTTATTAACAAGCAAAGTATAATTTACATTATCATCAAACATCATATAATACTACACCTCCGGCTTCCAAGCTCTTTTTTACATCTATTAGCCTTTGATTTGTACTTCCTCGAAACTTGCAATTCAAACTCTTTTTATCCATCATAAATTTACCATCAACCAATACGTCTACATTTTTTAGTAAATCAAGCCTACTTTTATCACTAAGTAAAGCCTCATAAGTAAAGCCCGTGTATGCCCAAACGTTTAAACCAACACTTTTAGCAAACTTAGCTATTTCTAACGCAGCATCAGGTTGAAAAAATGGATCTCCTCCAGACAAAGTAATCCCACTTTGATATTTCAAATTTTTTAGTTTCATTTTTAATTCATCAACATCCACAACTATTCCGCCATTCATATCATGAGTTTCAGGATTTTGACATCCTTTACAATTATGTAAACAACCTTGAAACCAAATTACAGTTCTAATACCAGAGCCATCCAATATACTATCAGGTTGAATATCAGCTGCAAGTCTTACTACCATTATCTTCACTTCTTTCTTTATGTCTTTTAACTAAATTATTTATTTTAATAAAATGATGATTAACTCCAGATTTACCAATTTTATAATTATTTTCAAGTGTTACAATATCAGCTAATTCTTGCATTGATACCTCTGGATATTTCACCCTAGCATCCGCTACTATCCTTGTATTTTCTTCAAGCAATCCAAATAAATCATGATCTTTTAAATAGTTAATGTTTTCAAGTTGAACTTGTCCAGTTCTAAAAGTTTTTTCTTGATTAGCAATTTCACAATTATTTAATCTATTAACCATATTTTTATGGTCTCTATAAATTCTTATATCTTCAAAATAAAATAATGAATTCGTTGCTTTAAATCTTTTTATTAAATCACTTATACATTCACTTGCTTTAATATAAACAATATTTTTATAGCCCCTTTTTATTAATTTTGATTTCATATTGAAATAATTAAGTAAATTAAGAACCTGTTTTGCAAGTCTTTCCTTAGTAAAAATAAACTCTAAATGATAACCACTTGTACTTGGATTAGAAACATTACCAACTGCTAAGAAGGCTCCTTCTAAAAAGGCTATTTTTTCTTCATCACTTACTAAATCATCTACTTCTATTTTTATACCCACACTTATATCTTTTTTTATTAAATCAATTTTTTCTTTAATACTAAGAATATATATTTGCTTTACTTTAAATCTTTTTTGAATTCTAACCATTATACTGGGACTAACCCCATATATTTCTTTTATTTCTTTATATATTCTTCTAGCAATACTAGCATTTTCTAAAGTAATGTTTATTTCTTCTTTATTAAATTTAGCAACGCTATTTAAAAAGGCTATCAATTCATATCTTGCCTCAATAATATTAATATCATTTTTAGCTATTTCTTCTTTTAAACTTGTAGTAAATGTCATTTTCTACCATCCATTAAATATGAAAATAATAAGTAACCTGTTTTTAATGCATCATGTCTATACCACCCATCTTCAATTGTAAATAATTTATCTTTTATAACATATATATTACTTTCATCTAATTCATGCATATCTAATAAAACAGGATCTTTTTGTTCTTCATTTCTATATTTCTTTGCTAAATCGCTGCTTATTACTTCATCATTAGCTATAACAACATCTATACTTCCTTTACCTAAATATTTTTCTAAATAATCTATATGATCTTTCACAGTAAATCCATCAGTTTCTCCAGGTTGGGTAAATAAATTACAAATATATACTTTTTCTCCTTTAGCTTTATTTATTACATCTACAAGACTTTTATCAATTAAATGTGGGACAATACTTGTAAGTAAACTACCAGAAGAAAATATAATTAAATCAGCTTCTTTAACAGCATTTATTACTTTAGGATTAACAGTTATTTCTTTATCATATTTTACTTCCACTATCTTACTTGCACATTTAGTTAATTGATGTTCACCAATTACTTTCTTACCACTACTTGTAATACCAACCAAATTTACATTATCTTCAGTTAATGGTAAAATATTTCCTTTAACATCAAGTAATTTTTCCATCACAGGCATAGCACTAGCAAAATTACCTTTTAAATCCATCAAAGCCATTAATAGCAAGTTCTTAACTGAATGAATACCTAAACTTTTCGATTTAGTAAATCGATAATTCATTAAATCTATTACATCTTGATTTGTATCAGCCATACTAAGCATTACTTTAGTAATATCACCAACCGCAGGTATTTTTAACTCACGTCGAAGAAGACCTGTGCTTCCTCCATTATCAGCAACAGATACAACTGCAGTAATTTCTACTGGAAATAATTTTATTCCTTTTAAAAGTTGAGAAAGTCCACTTCCTCCACCAAATATAACAATCTTTTTCATAAGCAATCACACTAATAGTGTATCACAAATCTTATAAAAATGGAATATTACTTCTTTTAACTCCACCATTTACTTCATAGCATTTATCAATTATCATAAATGCACTTGGATCAATTTCTAAAATTCTTTTTTTCAATAAATAATAATCGCTATTAGAAACAGCACACATTATCATCACACCATTTTTGTGAGAATATCCCCCAGTACCTGGAATAGTTGTAAAACCAGTTTGAAATTCTTCAAGTATAACTTTTTTAATCTTTCTTGTCTTTCTTGTATAAATATAAAACAATTTACTATCTGAAATACCAAACATAATTTTATCAACAAAATATGTAGAACAATAAAGAATAATAAAAGAATAAACTCCTTTAGTAAAGCCAAACACTAACATACCAGAAAGTATAATAAAACCATTAGCAAATAACAAAGCCTTAGATTCACTAACTTTGCAATACTTATTTATTATTTGCATAATTATATCAGACCCACCCGCAGTAAAACCACTTCTATATATAAAACCACTGCTTATTCCATATAAACATATTGCAAATAATAAAGTTAAATAGAAATCTTCTGTAACTAAATAACTTGATAAAAAGTTTGCAACCGGCATTGATAATGTAACCATTAATGGATATAACAAGGAACCAATAATATTTTTTTTAGTCGTACTCCATCCCAAAAATATAAAACAAATAACTAACAAAATAATATTAGATATTAATAAGAAAATTGATGGTGTCCATCCAAATAATTTTTGCATAACAATAGCAATACCACTAAAGCCAGATACAACTAAATCATTCGGAGTTAAAAATAAGTTAAAACACATTGCATAAAAAAATAATCCAAATACCAGTGAACAACCATCAAATATTATCTCTTTGTAATTAATTTTCTCCATATCTTCAACCACTTTTCTATAATAATTATAAACTAATATTTATTTTTTAGCAATTATTAATATTAAAAAACATATATTGTTTTAGAGGTGAATATAAAATGAATGGTAATTTCTACCAAAATCCAACATTTCCAAGTTCTAATTTCGGAACACCACCAGGAAACATGTCTGTATCTGAAGTAAATAATAGCAATTTACCAGATGAACAAAGCTATATTGAAAATATCCTAAGGTTAAATAAAGGAAGAAAGATAAAAGCTTATGTTTCATATCCAGACAGTAGTGCATGGCAAAACAAAGTATATGAAGGAATTATTGAAGAAGCAGGAAGAGATCATCTTATAATCAGAGATAACACAAATAATCTTTGGTACTTAATTAGAATAATTTATTTAAATTATGTAGAATTCATGGAACCAATTATTTACTCACATAGTTTCTCAGAAAAAACTTATTAAAAAAAACTGATAGCACAACCTATCAGTTTTAATTTTATTCAGCTATTATATTATCTAATAATAATATTTAAAATTATTCTTTTCTCTTCCCAATGTACTTTTAGGTCCATGACCAGGATAAATAACTATATCATCGGGATATTTACTAATTTTTTCTAAACTTTTTATCATATCTATATCACTACCAGTATCTAAATCAGTTCTTCCAATAGAACGATAAAACAAGAAATCACCAGTAAACATAACTTTTTCATTTTTAAAATAAATACTTCTGCTATCACTTGTATGTCCTGGAGTTTCAATTATTTCATAATCAAACATACCACTCTTAACGTTTTCTTCGAGTTTATAATATTTCTTTAACTCATCTAAAGCTCCAATATGGTCAAAATGATGATGAGTAACAATTATCTCCACAACATTTTTACCCATACATGCATCAATTATTCTATTAGCCTCATCACCAGGATCAACAATAAAAGCATTATTTCCAATACTACAGACATAACAATTTTCTTGCAAAGCGCCAACAACTAACACTTTAATATCCATATACATCACCTAAACCACTGAGTTCTTGAATAGAACCAACCACCTGCTGATGGATAACCTTCGGGTTTGATAGCATTTGCCATCCAATTACCAATAAAATATTTATTATTAGCAATTTTGCCTTTAGCGATACCAAAGTGTAAGTGTGTTCCAGTTGAACAACTTTCCCATTTTCTAGTACCAGCACCTCCACCTTGAAGGCCAATAACAGTATCCTTAGTTACAACATCTCCGGCTTTAACATAAACTTTTAACAAGTGAGCATATTGAACGGTATAATATTTACCAGCAACTTGCATCCAAATATATACTTGATTACCCCCACAAGTTTTTGTTTTCTTTGAATTATATGTTTTTTCAGCATTAATAACCATTGCAACAGAACCAGAACCAACTGCATAAACTTTAGTTCCTTCACCATTACCACCAATATCAACAGCTTGATGAACCTTATAAGTACCAGGTTTTAACGGATTATTTCTAACTCCAAAATTGCTATTTACTCTTCCTTTAATTAAAGGCTTTAACCACATAGCATTTCCCATTACTCTAGAACATTCATCTAAGTCTTGATTTTCTTTACAACCCATTTGTTCATAAACTTTAATTAATTCTTTTTGAGAACTAATCTGAGAATTAATATCTAAAGCAATATCATTTAAATCAGACAAATTATCTTGAAGACTATAAACTGCATCTTGATATGCAATAATATTTTTTTCTAAAGTTACTTGATACTTTTTCATATCAACTTGTAATTGTTCATTTTCTTTAATTAAGTCTTCTAATTTTTTTAGTCTCTCTTGTTGATAATTTGTTAATTCTTTAACAGCATCACTTCTCATTATTAATTCTGTCATATTAGATGATTCGGTAATAAATTCCATATAAACATTATTACTTAACATTACTTGATAATAAGCAATTAATTCTTTGTTTTTTTCTTCTAATTCAGCAATCTTTTTATCAGTTTCTTCAATTAACACTTTTGCATTTTCTATTTTTTCTTTACTATTTGTTATCTCTTGATTGGCATTATTTATCTCATTTTTTTTATTATTAATTTGACTTTGTGTTAAATTCTTTTTGCTATCATTTGCTCTTTTTTGAGCTTCCAAATCTTTTAAATCAGCCCTAAGACCCGCCAAAGTATTTGCAGACTTGGCATACGCATTAGATGGCTTAAATATAAAACATGACACAAATATAATTATTGCTAAAATATATCTAACAAAATAACTACTTAATTTTTTTATGCTCATAGTTACACCTTCAAATACTTTCTTACAGCTTTAATACTGCCATACATACCTACTAAAGCTCCAATTGCTATAACTATTAAAGAAACCCAAAATACAAATGGATATGGCTTAATTAACATAATCATATTTGAAAGCAATTTACCATGCATTCTTGAATAAAGAATTACATATCCATAAATAGTAATACATACTGGAATAATTGAACCAATTAAACCAATTATGAACCCTTCAAATAAGAAAGGTAATTTAATTGTAATATTGCTTGCTCCAACTAATCTCATAATTTCAATTTCATTTCTTCTACTAAATATAGTTAGTTTAATTGTATTACTTATTAAGAAACTTGTTACAACTACTAAAGCAATTACTACCACTACTACTATTTTTTGTACTATATCAAATACAGATATTACTTGTTCAACCATTCCTTCTCCATATTTAACAGTATCGACACCATTTATTGCTTTAATATATTCACTTGTTTCGCTTAATTTTTTTACATCATTTACTTTTAATACGAATGAATCCATTAATGGATTTTCATCCAAATAATCTAAAACTGTTTTAAATGAGTCGTCATATTCACTCATTTCTAATTTCCACTCGTCTTTACTTTTAAATGTTACTTCTTCAACATTTTTATAACTTGATATTTCACTTTTAATATTATCAATTTGTTCTTCAGTTACATCTTTTTTTAAATAAGTAACAATTGTTAATTCATCTTCAATTAACTTTGTAGCATTATTTACATTTGCTGCAGCAACAACAGCCACAGCTACAAGTATTAACGTAATTGTAGTACACATAATAGATGCAAAACTCAAAGAAAAGTTTCTAACAACACTCTTAAGCGCATCTCTTATACTTCTAAAAAATATTCTAAACGCTCTCATTTGTCTTATAACTTCCTTTCGCATAATCGCCAACAAGCACTCCATGATTAATAACTAAAACTCTTTTTTTCATTCTATTTACTATATCTTTATCATGTGTGGCCATAATAATTGTCGTACCTAATTCTTTATTAATTTTTTCAATTACATTCATAATTTCTTCACTAGTTTTAGGATCTAAATTACCAGTTGGTTCATCACAAATTAAAAGCTTAGGCTCATTAACAATAGCTCTAGCTATACAAACTCTTTGTTGTTCTCCACCAGAAAGTTCTCCCGGAAATGATCTTACCTTTTCTTTTAGGCCTACTCTTTCCAAAGCACTCATAACTTTAGGTCTAATTTCAGAGCCTTTCATGCCAATACATTCTAAAGCAAAAGCTACATTTTCATAAACCGTAAGTCTAGGCAACAATTTAAAATCTTGAAAAACAATTCCTTCTTTTCTTCTTAATTTATATACTTTTCTATTTCTAAGTTTACCCACATTTAAACCACCTACAAAAACAGTTCCCTTCGTAGGCTTTTCTTCTCTATAAAGCATTTTAATAAATGTTGATTTCCCACTTGCAGTAAGTCCTATAACAAAAACAAACTCACCCTTACTAACTTCTACTGACATATCAGCAACAGCAGTTATACCATTTTTATAAGTTTTATTAACATTTTTTAATTCTATAAACTTCATAGGATCCTCCACCATAATTATATCATTAATTATCTATTTTATAAATGGCAAATTTATGTAATTTACACTTATTTGTTTAACTTTCCTTGCTTACATACCATAATTTTAATATAATAATTACATACGGAGATGATATTTTTGAAAAAAAATGAATTTATCGAAGGTGCACTAATAGCTACGATTGCTATAATTTTATCTAAAATACTCGGAGTACTTTATGTAATCCCTTTTTATAATATAATAGGTGAAAACGGTGGTTCTCTTTATGGATATGCCTACAACATATACAACTTTTTCTTAATCATATCTTCGGCAGGTATACCGCTCGCTATAAGTAAAATTACCAGTGAATATAACACATTAGGAAAATTAAAAGAAAAAACATACATGTTTAAATATTCAAAAAAAATTATTAGAATATTTTCCATTGTATCATTTTGTATATGTTTCTTTGGCGCAAACTTAATAGCAAATGCTATCGTCGGAGATTTAACTGGTGGAAACACTGTATCAGATGTTGCTTTTGTAATTAGATGTGTATCATTTGCCATATTAGTTGTTCCTCTTTTAAGTATATTTCGAGGCTACTTACAAGGACATCATTATATAACGGCTCCATCAATTGGTCAAGTAATTGAACAATTTGTAAGAGTCTTAATTATAATCGTAGGATCTTACCTAGCATTAAAAGTATTTCATTTATCAACAGCAGAGGCTGTAGGTATTGCTGTATTCGGAGCTTGTGCCGGTGCTTTAGTTTCATATCTATACCTTCTTATTAAAACAAACAAAGTAAAAAAAGAATTATTTGTACCTTACGAAGAGGTATCTGCAACTGAAAAGAAAACAATCTTAAAAAAATTAATTGGTTATTGTATTCCTTTTATAATTATAAATGTTGCTAATAGTATTTATAACACTGTTGATATGATATTAGTTATCAAAGGATTAAATTGGATTGGTTATCCAGCCCAAGATATTGAAACAATTTCATCAGTATTTACCACCTGGGGAAGTAAATTAGTGAGTGTAGTAACAGCAATTGCAACTGGACTTGTAATAAGCTTAATACCTACAATCGTAGAATCATATACGAAAAAAGATATGAAAAAAGTTAATCAAGATTTTAATAAAACATTACAAGTACTATTATATGTTATATTACCTTTATCAATATTCTTAAGTATATTTTCAAAACAAGTATGGACAATATTTTATGGAGAAAGTTTCTATGGACCATTAATATTCAAATATACAATCCTACTTGCCATATTAGATTCAGCTTACATAATGATATGTAGTGCTCTTCAAGGACTATCTAAAGCAAAACTAATTTACATCTCTTGTGCAACCGGTCTAATTACTAAAACATTATTAGATATTCCATTAATATTCTTGTTTAATAAACTAGGTATTTATCCATTCTATGGTGCAATACTTGCAACAACAATTGGTTATTTACTATCACTTGCTATTCCACTTTACACTTTACATCACAAATATAACTTTAGTTACAAAGAAACATTAAAATCAATACCAAAACTAATAGTAACTATTGTTATCTTAGTAATAATATGCTTAATCCTAAAACCATTAGTATTTAATCACATAACTAGAAAATTAGCGATGTTACTTGCCCTAGCTGGTATTGGGCTTGTCTCTTTAATACTTTATTACATAATGAATAAAGATTTATTAAATGAACTAGTTGGCAACAGATTATTAAATAAGTTTAAAAGAAAAAAATAACTCTATCAATATATCAAGATTAAAAGCAATTAGAGAAGACCATGATTTATACCAAAAAGATGTTGCTAACCTACTTGGAATAACACAACAACAATATAGTGAATATGAAATTGGCAAAAGATTAAAACCAACTATCTATCAGATTTAGCAGATTACTATGATACATCAATAGATTACTTATTAAGTAAAACAGATGAAAGAAAACCTTATCCAAAATCAATATTAAAATAACCTTCAGAAAAAACTGAAGGTTTTAATTTACAACAATTTTATACGGATTATTTATAGTACCATCACCAAGATAATACGAGACATCTGAATTTAAATAAAAAGTAGGTCTTAAATACATAATATTATCACTATAACTCAAATCAATATTACCTTCTTTTAAAACAACAGCCACACTACTATCATAATCTGAAAATTTTGTAATAGTCCACTCATAATCTCCAGTATACATCCAATTTGCATTTATTGATGCTCTATAATCAGTTAATTCAGTATCACTATACTTATATGTCCAATAACTTGGATTTGCAGCATAACCATAATCTGATACATACATTAGCCCTATTTGTGATGCAAAAATATCTGATGTAGTGGGATTAATTATTTCACTTTGATAAGATGATTTTACAGTTGTATATAATAAATTATTTCTTGTATTTCCACTAATATTCCATTTAACTACAGCAATTTTATTTGACCAAATAGTACCAATATTTGTAAGAAAATTAAGATTTAAATTTTTAGTATTTAATATACTTTCATTCCAATTATTTGAAACACTCCCACTATTATCTGGAGCACCATCTTTAAAATTCCATTTATAAGCGCTTAAAATGGTTTGGTTTCCCAAATATGATGAAGAAGGATTTGCATTTACAGCAAAATTTCCATCATTTCCTAGTAAATCACTAGTTGCAAAATCTGATTTAATTAACTTTAAATAATATTGTTTAAGTTCATTATTTTTAAATACCCCGATTATTCGATACAAATTATCTGCTGGACATTCAGCTTCTGTTGAACCGAAACAAATATAATTATTTACATCACTTGATGAACCGGCATATCTATAAGATAAATCATTAGCACCATTCTTCAAACTTGCATCATGATAATAAATACTACTACTATTTAAATTACCATATTTTTTTGCAATATAACATGATAATGTATTATCGTTACACTCTTGATCATATCTTGCAACATTAAAGTAAACGTAACATTTATCGGAAATATTTCCACTCATTAATACTACTTTTTTTGCATTATCCCAACTAAGTTCACCACCATTTTCACATTTAGATAATTCCGCATTAAATATATAACCTTCCCTCGGCCATTCAGTGTAAGTTACAGATTTATAATCACCAGCTCCTGCGGTTTGTTCCAAATTCATTGTTAACAAGTCTTTTTTTATCAACTTTTCATTAAAATTATTATTAAAAACATCATTATTATTATGATTGTTAAATACTATTGTTGATAACGTAACAGTTATTAACACAAAAAATAATATAAATATTTTCTTCTTCATATTTCACCTTACGAATACAACTTATGGTTGTATTATATTTTTATTATACTACTTCAGGTTGTATAAAGCAATACAATTATTAGTTGTATAGTAAAATTTATTTAGAGGTGAACTCATGAATATATCAAGATTAAAAGAAATTAGAGAAGACCATGATTTATACCAAAAAGATGTTGCTAACCTACTTGGAATAACACAACAACAATATAATAAATACGAGCTAGGAATAAATGCTATTTCTTTAGAAAAAATAAACATACTTGCTGATTATTACGAAACAAGTATAGATTATTTAACATGTAGAACAGATGAAAGAAAACCTTATAATAAATCAATTCTAAAATAAATAATTTTAAAACATTAAATTTGCGATATACCATTTTTAAAAATTACACACAAAAAAACTCTCGAAATTTATTGAGAGTTTATTTTATTATTGAAACATTTTCTTTGCAGTTCTAAGCATTTGTGCAGTATAACCATATTCATTATCATACCAAGCGAGTACTTTAACTAATTGTGTGCCATCAGCTTCAACAATACTTGTTGAAAGACCATCAACTATAGCACCAACTTTTTTACCTAAACAATCACTTGAAACAATTGGGTCCATAGTAAATTTAATTGTTTCATTTTGATTATCTTGAAATAATTTATTAATTTCTTCAACACTCGTATTTCGAGAAAGTTCTAGTGTTAAATCCACAACAGAACCATCAGCAGTTGGAACTCTTAGTGCATTACCATCTAGTTTTCCTAAAAGTTCAGGAATAACTAAGCCAATAGCCTTAGCAGCTCCAGTACTAGATGGAACAATATTTTGAGCACAAGCTCTACCACGTCTAGATTTAATGCCTTTTTTATGAGCAATGTCAAGAGTTGCTTGGTCATTTGTATAAGCATGAACTGTTGTCATGAAACCTTTTTTAATACCAATATTTTTTTGTAAAATATTAAGTACAGGTGCTAAACAATTTGTTGTACAACTTGCAGCACTAACAATAACGTCTTCATTTGATAAAACATTATCATTAACACCATAAACGACAGTTTTCATTTCACCTTTTCCTGGTGCACTAATTAATACCTTTTTAGCTCCCGCTGTAATATGTTTCATTGCATCTTCCTTTGCAGTAAACTTACCAGTACATTCGAGCACTAAATCAACTCCAAGTTCACCCCAAGGAAGGTTAGCAGGATCAGTTTCACTAAAAACTTTAATTCTTTTAACACCTGCAACAACTATTTCATTTCCTTCAGCTTTAATTTCATCTTCATGAAAGCTTCCATGAACAGTATCATATTTAACTAAATAAGCTAAATCTTCTGCACTTGTCAAGTCATTAATAGCCACAATATCAAAATCAGTTTGTGTAACTATTTGTCTAAATGCTAATCTACCAATTCTACCAAAACCATTAATTGCTACTTTAATCATTATATCTTCCTCCTATAAATTCTCGCAATATTGATTCATCATTAACATATTCTCCCGGTATTGGGAAAAATTGTTTTAAAAAATCCACTAATCTTCTTGCTTCTTCATAATAAATGCTATCAACACTTACCGATAAAAGCAATGGCTCAACATAAACCTTCAAAACCCCAACTTCATAGGCTAACGCTGTATTAATAATAACATTTGCTTGGTGTATATATGGGAAAATATACTTTTCTTCTCCATTTCTTACACTTTGCCAATTATCTATTGTTTTAATTACATCATAACCCCTCGTTCTATTATCTCTCACTATTCTTCTAAGTAATCTTAAATCAATTGTTGATACATAATTATATTTATCTATACTTAAAGGAATAAAAGGACTCAAATAAATTTTAAACTTATATTTTTCTTCAATTTCCTTTGTTAAATTTTCATTCAATGCATGTAATCCTTCAATTAAGAAAATACTTTTATCAGTCATTTTTATTTCTTCCTTATAATATTCCCTTAATCCAGTCATAAAATTATACTTTGGAAATTTAACACTTTCACCTTTTAATAAATTATTCAAATTTTCATTAAACAACTTAACATCTAAAGCCTCTAAGCATTCAAAATTATAATTACCAAATTCATCTTTCGGAGTTTCTTCTCGATCAACAAAATAATCATCTAAACTTATTTTTATCGGATTATAACCTAAAGCCTCAAAATAAGATGCTAATCTACTTGTAGTAGTAGTTTTTCCGCTTGAAGAAGGGCCAGCTATTAAAATAAATTTAACATCTTTTCTTTCTTCAATAATTCTAGCAACATCTGATATATTTAAATTAAACATTAATTCGCAAGACTTAATAAAGTTAATTATTTTACCATTACCAACATCTTTATTTAAGTCCGTAATATATGGCATATTTAAGTTGTTTAACCAACTTTTTCCATCCATAAAACTTTCAATTATTTTATCATAGTGAACATATTCAGGAACCATACCATTGCTTCTCGTTGTAGGAAATAACAAAATTATTCTATTATTCCCCAAATAAACTAACTCAAACTTTTCTAAAGCCCCCGTACTGTAAGGCATTAATGAGTAAAAATAATTCAAATTATTTTTTAGCTTATATAAATTAACTACCTTATCACTTATATTTTGGATATTATTAGCTTTTTCATACTCTTTTCTGTTATTAAAATACTTTATTGCATCTTTTGGTGAAACATTTAATTTAGTTATTAGCTCATTATCACTAATAAGTTTGCACATTCTAGCTTTAATTTTTGATATATCTTCATGACTTAAAATTCTTGGTCCTTTTAAAACTCCCAGCATCCCCCTTGGTACACTATGTTCATAAACAACATCAAAGTCATTAAAAACTTCTTGCAAAGAAACTAAAAACAAAAACTTTAATCCGGCTTTATATATTCTATTACCAATTAAATCATTAGTATTTATAAACTCTATTTTTTCATCTTCAAGTATTTTATTATCCAAAGAAAATACTTCATTATTTATTTTATAACCTACAATATTATTCATATTATAATCTTTACTTGCATCATAAAAAGAAGTACCTTTTTTATACTCATGAACAGTATTATCATTAAATGTAATTTTAACTATATCCATCTAATCAACCTCTATTCTTTATAATTATATCAATTTTTTATAAATTTGTGAATAAAAATTAACATTATTTACTATTATTTACTTAGGTGATCTATTTTGAATATAATTCCAACAGTAATAACAAAAACTAACAATAAAGAATATGCATACGACTTATATTCTAGACTTTTACAAGATAGAATTATATTTTTAACCGGGGAAATTGATGATACAATATCAAACATAATAATAAGTGAATTACTTTATTTAGATAATATAAGTCATGAAAATATTTATTTATATATTAATTCTCCAGGTGGAGCTATAACATCTGGAATGGGCATATATGACACAATGAGATTTATCGAAAGCAAAGTTATAACAATCGGAGTTGGAATGTGTGCAAGTATGGCAGCATTTTTACTATCTTCGGGAGATGAGAGATATGTTCTTCCAAATGCTGAAGTTATGATTCATCAACCTCTCGGAGGAGCTCAAGGCCAAGCAACAGACATTAAAATTGCAGCTGAAAGAATTATTAAATTAAAAGAAAAATTAAATAGAATTTTATCAAATAATACTCACCAACCAATTGAAAAAATATATGAAGACACCGAAAGGGACAATTTTCTAAATGCCAAAGAAGCTAAAGAATATGGTTTAATAGATGATATCATAAAAAAGAATGAATTTTAGTTCATTCTTATGATAAGTTCACCATTTTCTGAGTACAAAAACTTTTCTTTTGCAAATCTAACAATATAATCGTCATCTTGCAACTTAGTAACTTCACTTACTAATTTTTCTTCTTCACTTAATAAATCATTATATTGTTTATTTAAACTTGTAATTTTACTTTTGTTTTCCATTATTTTAGTCCAATCTCCAGCTACAGAACTAACTAAAGACACAACAAGAAGAATTATAACAACGGAAATAACAAAAAGCCGTTTTTTTTCTTTTTTTGTTTTTTTCATATCGAGACATCCTCCCCATTCTTATCTGAATTATAATTAAAATTTATAAACTTGTAAACAATTTAAATTCACGAATTACTTCATTGACAATAATTTTACAAAAAAAAGACTATTTAAGTCTTAACTTTTTTAAACATCTTTTAATTAACATAGAGCATTTATCATACAAAATCATCATAAAAATATAGCCCACTAAAACAACGGCAACAAAATACGGATGTATCATTCCAAAATTAACTTTATACATAATATAAATATATAAAATTACCATATCTATAACAAAAACTAATGTTACCAACAACTTAATAACATTATTTTTATTACTTAACATAAACTTATTAAATCTTGTAAATAAATAAAATATTACTCCATATATAAAAGATATCAAGAAAGATATTACTTGAATATAACTATTCATTTAAACAATTTAGTTATAATACTTTCTTCTTTATTTTTAGTTTTACCATCAATATACATAAACGAATTAATCTTTCCCTTAATCTTTACATTTCCATCTACAGTGTCTAATTTTAATAATTCAAGGCCATTACCTAATATTCTTAAATTTCCCATTACCGTTTCCATCAAAAACTCTTCATCATCAAAACTAACTATTTTATTAACACCATTTATACTAATATTACTTCTATCAACCATTTTTACTTCTTGTGTTCCAAAACTAGCTTCTCCCATTAATATCACCAATAAATAATATGAAAAAAATAGACAGAATATTCTATCTATTTGATACATGTCTATTCAAAGATAAATCATTTAATTCTACTAGTGGATTTTCTGCTCCTAAATGATCTACATAAGCCGCCATTCTTTCCTTTACTATACTTTCTGTCGCTGATTTTCTATAAGGTTTTAATGCAGCATCTAAAGATTTTTGAACCATTAATGAACTAACCCATGGAATAACAATATCTCCAGCTTCTAAAAACTCATATTTATCTGTGCCTGGAAAATAAATAACTCCAACTGCTCCTAGTTTTTCATATTTATTTTTAAATACTTCAAGATTTTTTACTCCAATTGCATGAGCATTAACACTATTGTTTAAAATATCCTCTAATGAGAATTCCAATCCAACATATATTTCTTGAATAAAAGTATATCTTCCATCAAATGATATTACTTTTGCTCCCTCAAGAATTTCTTTTTCATTTTTATCTTTTCCATAAACATATTGTATACTATATAACATAAATAATCACTCCTTTTTTAGCGACAGGTCTAATTATATAACACATATACATTATATGTCAAGGACAAAATTTTATGAAATTACAAACAAAAAAGTTAACTATTCGCTAACTTCTTCATTTAATATTCTATTATATTCATCCAAAATAACTTTTTCAAATTTTTCTCTAGTTTCTTTGTTTGTAGGGAAAACGACGTTTTCTTCTTTACCATCTTTATTTAATTTACCAGGCATAGAAACAAACAATCTTGAATTTCCTTCAATTATTTTAGCTCCTCTTATAGCTAAACAGTCATCAAGTGTAAAATCTACAAACGCTTTTAATCTTGAACCTTCTTTTTCTCTTCTGTAAACCTCTAGTCTTGTTATTTCCATAATACTACCTCCTTATGTTGTTTTGCTATCTTAATTTTAAAACATAATTCTCATTTTTGCAACAAATTTTTTTAAATTTATAAATAATTTATTTTTACATCACCAGTTATAACATCTCTATAACAAAAACTTTTTTCTTCTCCATCCACTAATACTGTAAAAAGATTAGGATACGTTTTATATAATATTCCTTCTAGTCTGTTAACTCTATTACGCATTCCATACACAGATACTAATACTTTACTATTAAGTTTGTTATTTATTTCATTTTTTATTATATTAATATTCATAATTTCTCCTTATCTTGGATATCCCACATACATAAGACCATTACAAATAAGACCTCCCATACCATCTTCTTTATATTTAGTTTTTTCAAGTAATTTCTTTAAGTCAATTTCCTTATTTCTTTCTGTTAAAGCTATAGTACTAGCTATAATTGCAGGATCCAAAGCGTGAATATTAACTCTTTTAGGGCTCGATGCAAAGTTAGCACCAGCTTTTATTAGTTCTTCATAATCACTTTGACAAGCTCCAGCAATAACAACTAACTTTTCATGACTTTTTTCATAGTTTCTAGCAGTCTTAACAGCTTTAACAAAATAAAGAGAATTTTTATAATTATTTATATCTTTAGCATCCCCTTTTTTTCTATAATAAGCATCATGTCCAGTAATTATAACAATATCAGGTTTAAATTCTTTTAAAAGCATTGGTAATTGTTCATAAACATTTTTTTCATTTATCTTTTTACCAATTGCCATAATACCATTTTTTTTATAAAACTTTAAACATCTCGATAAATACTCTTCATCTGAATCGATATGTAGAACTTTTGCTGGCAAATAAAAAAACTCTCCTCGATCAAGATTATCATCTAATAAATCAATATCATCTATTACATTATCTTCATTTATATTTTCCTCTTTTCTTAAATCAGTTACTTCAGCATCCGCAATTAATCTTACTTCAACACCTTTTAAATAATATACACCATTTTTAATATTAATAACTTTAAAAACAGTATCATTACCATAACTGTTTCTAGTTACATAATCACCCTTTTCTATATTCAAAATATATATCACCATTAAATAATATGCTACAACAAAAAAAAGAATTCTCATTTAAGAATTCTAACTTATATTTTTACACAAATCTACTAATATTTCTTCTGATAACTCTTCTGCTCGAACACTTAAATCAAATCCATATTTTTCTAGTACTTCTTCTACTTTTTCTAAATCATACATACCACTTAAATTATTTTTCAAATTTTTCCGTTTTAATCTAAATGCGTTTTTTAAAAATTTAAAATAACTTTCAACATTAACATCTAATTTATTTTTTCTAGGAGTAAAACTTATTACGCTACTTTCCACTTTGGGAACTGGATTAAACGCATATTTAGAAACATCACATACTTTACTTATATCAAAATAATATTTAAGCACTAAAGTTATGTATCCATAATTTTTAGTTTTTTCATGAGCCATAAATCTATCCGCAACTTCTTTTTGAATCATAATAGTAAACTTAGTAAAATTTATATTTTCTTTTATAACATGTTCAATAATCGGAGTCGTTATATAATAAGGAAGATTTCCTACTAAATATAAATTGTTATATTTTATATCTTTAATATCGTCATTGATATTACTATTTAAAAAATCTTTATAAATTACATGTAACTTATCATCTTCTAACTTACTTAATATATTACTTAAGTCAGTATCTAACTCATATGCAATAACATTACATCCTTTTTTCTTAAGTTTACTTGTAAGGGCACCTCTACCTGGCCCAATTTCAATAATTAAATCATTATTACATGCTGAAACTTCATCAACAATTTTATTGATTACATTATTATCAATTAAAAAATTTTGTCCCAAACTCTTTTTTGCTTTCATAAAAAAATTCGAGTGGGGTTTATTCCCACCCGCTCCTTAAAACATCATATGTTATTTTACTTCTACCTATATTTCTAGAAGCATATTCTTCACTTGGTGTAAGTAAATCAAGAGCATAGCCACCAACTCCACGATCAAGTACGATAGCAAATTGTTCACCTTCACCAACTCTGTTACTTGTAAATCTTACAATAGATCCACAAGCTAAATTCTTACTTGAAGCAACAATATTTACTTCTCCATATTCATAATCTTTATATGTTGTTGTTCCATCTTTTATATTATATTTTGGCATACATCCAAGAGTTCCATTACATAATGGGCAATTATATGCATACCCAGTTAAATCTCCAGTATATGTTGCTATCGGAGTATATTTAATTGTATCTTCAACTTCAATTATTTTCATAGCCATAGTTGTTAAATTAACAGTTTTATTCAAATTATCATTTTCAACAATAGCCATTTTTGTATCTGAACTGCTTTTAGCAATCACAAGCATAAATATAACAATTGACATTCTAACAAAATAATTTACTACTTTCATTTAATATCCACCTTTCACTGGACAATTAAATTATAACATTAATATGTTAATAAAGCAATTGACAATATTTTACAAAAAAGCATTTCAACTTTAAATTAGTCAGGGATGTTACTTTAAATTAGTCAAAAAAAGATAAAGTTAAAAATTAATCTAACTTCATCTTTTTATACATATTAGCAATATTTTTATTTGTTTTTTTTGCTAACTCTTCTAATGAAATATTATATAAATCAGCTACAAACTTGGCAATTTCAAATACATGTCCTGGATTATTTTGTTTACCTCTAAAAGGTTCTGGGGTAAGATATGGACTATCAGTTTCTAAAATAATATTTTCAAGACCAACTTCTTTAATCACTTCTTTTATCTTAGCATTTTTAAAGGTAATAACTCCATTTACACCTAATAAATATCCCATTTTAATATATATTCTTGCAGTTTCTAAACTTCCAGAAAAAGAATGAATTACACCTTTACAATTAAATTTCTTTAAAGAATTAATTGTATCTTCTGTAGCATCTCTTGAATGTACAATCACAGGTAAATTATATTTTTCTGCTAAAGCTAATTGAGTTTCAAACAATTTAATTTGTTCTTCTTTATTATCTTTAGTATAGTAATAATCCAAACCAATTTCTCCGATTGCTACTATTTTTTCATTACTTAAATTATCTTCTATAAATTTAATATCTTCTTGTGTTACATCATCAACATCTTCTGGATGAATACCAATTGCACCATACATATTTGGATATTTTTTAGTTAAATCTAATACTTCTTTATTAAATTTATTATTGCTTCCATTATTAATGACATATTTTATATGATTATTACTTGCATTTTTTAAAACTTCATCTATATTTTCATAATCAGATTTAAATACATGACAATGCGTATCAACAAAATAATTATTCATTAATCTCAATCCTATTAAATAGTATTTCCGGTTTATTTAAAGTAATTCCACACTCTAAATTACCAAATTCATTAATACTTTCAATACTTCTTTCATTTGTATTAAGTTCATTTAATATTTTTTCACTTGTTACATTAATAAACGGTTCAAGAAGTATTGCACATACTCTAATACTTTCTAAAATATTATATAAAACAGTTTTTAATCTATCTTGCTTTGCTTCATCTTTAGCAAGTATCCATGGAGTCGTTTCATCGATATATTTATTACATCTTTTTAATACTTCAAATATTTCTTCTAAAGCCTCATTAACTTTTAAACCATCCATTTTTTCATCGACTTTTATCTTTAAGTTTGTAACGGCATTAATTAAGTCATTATCTATTTCTTCATTTACTTTTGGATTTTCTACCACCCCATCAAAGTATTTGTGACTCATACTTATAGTTCTATTAACTAAATTTCCTAAATTATTTACTAAATCTGCATTTGTTCTATTAATTAATGCTTCTTCAGAAAAATTACCATCACTACCAAAAGATACTTCTCTTAGTGCAAAATATCTAACTGCATCAACACCATAAGCATTAATATATTCTCTTGGATCTTTGTAATTTCCTAATGATTTAGAAATTTTTCCACCATTAATAATTAACCATCCATGTCCAAACACTTGGTGAGGTATTTCAATTCCTAAAGCCATAAGAAGTGCTGGCCAAATAATTGCATGGAACCTTGTAATTTCTTTACCTACTAAATGTAAGTCAGCTGGCCAATATTTCTTAAATAATGGTGCGTTTTCATCTGGATATCCTAAAGATGTAATATAGTTTGATAATGCATCAATCCATACATAAATTACATGTTTTGGGTCAAAATCTACAGGAATTCCCCATTTAACTGAAGTTCTTGATACACATAAATCTTCAAGACCAGGTTTAATGAAATTATTTACTAGTTCATTTTTTCTTGAAACTGGTAAAATAAATTCCGGATTCTTATCATATAATTCAACTAATTTATCTTGATATTTAGATAATCTAAAAAAGTAAGCTTCTTCAGTAACATTTTTAACCTCACGACCGCAATCTGGACATTTACCATCAACAAGTTGAGTAGCTGTCCAAAATGATTCACAAGGAACACAATATAGTCCTTCATAAGACCCCTTATAAATATCCCCTTGGTCATATAATTTTCTAAATATTTTTTGAACAGCTTTAACATGTGATTCGTCAGTAGTTCTAATAAAATAATCATATGAAATGTTTAAACTTTTCCATAAATTTTTAGCATTTTCGATTATAACATCAACATATTCTTTTGGCGTTACACCAGCATCCTTAGCTTTTTGTTCAATTTTAGCTCCATGTTCATCAGTTCCAGTTTGGAAAAACACATCGTATCCATTTAATCTTTTATATCTTGCAATAGCATCCGCTATTATAGTTGTATAACAATGACCAATATGAAAATTTGCACTTGGATAATATATTGGTGTTGTTATGTAATATTTTTTATTCATTTTTATTTCCTTCTTTCTTTTTATTTGTACTACCTATGCCACCAGTTCTAACTGCATCAGCTTTATCATCGTCAGTTATTAAAAATTTAACAAAAATCCCTTGGGCATAAGCATCTCCTTTATTTATTATATATTCTTTATCACCATGATTTTGTAAACATACCCACATATGGCCTTCATTATCACGATTATTATAATAATCACTTTCAATAATACCTACTTGATTAGTAAGCCTAACATTATATTTAAAACCCATACTACTTCTTACCACGATCATAAGCATCTCATCACTTTCAAAAGTAGCCTTATAGCCAGTTGGTATTTTTACAATCTCATTTGGTTTAATAACATAATCTTTTATGGCAAAAAAATCATAACCTGCACTACATTTCGTCCCTCTTAAAGGGAGCATATAATCATCATACAAAGTTTTATTATCTCCAAAAACTTTAACAAATTCAGGATAACTTATTTTTTCAAACTTTCTCATATTTCCTCCAACAAAAAAATCACAAACTAAGGACGAGTATAACCCGCGGTACCACCTTAATTCATGATTTATCATGCAACTTAAAAATTTATAACGTAATTACCCGATCTTAACTCCAGAGCCATATTCGCATATCTTCATTTTTTCTTTTCCACCAACCAAGAAATCTCTATGAAACGAATGATACCTACTCTTTCCTTCCTCGTTAAACTAAACATAGTTTACCATACATTTAAGTTTAATTCAAGTTAAAATATATCAATTTTATCAGCAATAATCTTTGCTAGTAGTTTTCCTAAAAAAGTATAGTCATTTCCACTTGCACTAATTAAAATAACAAGTCCTAAAGAATCACTAGATGCAATAATTGGTACAACTGTATAATAGCCACTAACATCATTTCCAAAATTTATTGTGGATAACTCTTTACTTATAAACATTTCTCTATTATCAATAAGCTCTAAAAATTTGTTATTAAGTTTAGAGTTTTCCACAATTTCTTTATTTGAAGAACTAATAACCTTTTCTCTATCAGTTATTACTAAATCAACATTATAAATATTTTTAATAAGTTCACATAACTTACCACTTAAATCTTCATATTTTCGTACCTCAAAATATTTTTTTAATATAATACTATCTTCATTAGTAAATATCTCTAAAGCCTCACCATTTCTAATACCTAAATTTTTTCTAATTTCCTTTGGAATAACTATTCTTCCAAGTTCATCTATTTTTCTTGTTACACCAGTTTGTTTCAAAAAAATTCACTCCACTTCATTACTTATTGTGGAGCAAATTATTTTTTTTATGTATTAAAGTATTTTTTCTAATAAAGTAACTATATAAAATATAAAATGTTTAGGTAGATCCTTAGTATAAAGCAAAATACTAATTCTTTTATTAACATATTTTATATTAAATGATCTTGATAAATTCATTGCCTCAATTAAAAGTTTATCTCCTTTAATACTATTGGATATTTCTTCTGGTAAAGTAATTTCAATACTTCTATCAGTTTGAACAACTTGTTTAATATTATATTTTTTAGCAAGCTTTTCAAACCACTCTTCATACATATAAACAAGCATTTCATCAGTTACTTTTCCAAATCTATCTTCAAGTTCATTCTTAATTTCTAACATCTTTTCATAAGAATCGATTTCATTAATCTTTTGATGTATTTCAATTTTAATATCTTCATCAGTTACATAAGAATCACTTATATGAGTACTCACATTTATTAAAGCTTGTGTATCAGTATCTTCTTCTTCAACAAACTCACCTTGTTGACGTTTAATTTCATCTTCAATCATTTTCATATATAAAGAAATACCAACACTATCTACGAACCCTGCTTGAGATGCTCCGAATATGTCCCCGGCACCTCTTAGACTTAAGTCTCGCATTGCAATTTTATAACCACTACCAAGTTCAGTAAATTCTTTTATAGTATTAAGCCTTTTAATTGCAATATCATTTAACATTTTATTTTTTTCATACATCAAATATGCATATGCAATTTTATCACTACGACCAACACGACCTCGAATTTGATAAAGTTGACTTAAACCAAAATTTTCTGCATCGTGAATAATTAAAGTATTTACATTTGGAATATCAATTCCACTTTCTATTATTGTTGTGCATATTAATATATCATATTCATAATTAATAAATGAAGACATTATATTATCTAGTTCGTCCTTTTCCATCTTACCATGAGCAAAAGTAATTCTTGCATCAGGTACAATTTCATGAATATGATTCATATATTTTTCAATAGTTTCCACTCTATTGTAAAGAATAAATACTTGTCCTTTTCTAGCTAGTTCTTTATAAATTGCATCTTTAATTAAAAAGTCATCTTCTACTGCTACATAAGTTTGAACTGGATATCTATTAACGGGTGGAGTATCAATAATTGATAAATCTCTAAGTCCTGACATCGCCATCTTTAAAGTTCTAGGTATTGGTGTTGCACTTAGAGTTAAAACATTAACATCGCTTTTCATGGTTTTTATTTTTTCTTTATGTGTAACTCCAAATCTTTGCTCTTCATCAACTACAAGCATACCCAAATTCTTACAAACAATATCATCACTTAGTATTCTATGTGTTCCAAATAGTATATCAATTCTACCATTTTTTAAATCATCAAGTATTTTATGAGTTTCTCGAGCACTTATGTGTCGATTTAATAAAGCAATTTCTATTGGCCAATTTTTAAATCTTTCCTTAGCAACATTATATTGTTGTTTTGAAAGAATGGTCGTAGGGCATAAATAAAGCACTTGTTCATTATTTAAAACTGCCTTAAACATTGCTCGCATTGCTACTTCAGTTTTGCCAAAACCAACATCACCACATAGTAACCTATCCATTGGATTATTTTTTTTCAAGTCATTATTTATTTCTACGACTGCTTTCTTTTGATCTGAAGTTAAATTATATTTAAATTCACTAGCAAATACATCTTCTTCAGGATAATCACTATAAGGTTTCTTTTTTAATTCTAATCGTTTTTTATAAAGTAGAATTAATTCTCTTGAAATATCTTTGACTTTTTCAGAAATATATTTCTTTGTTTTTTCCCAATTAGTACTCCCAAGTTTATTAAGTTTAGGTTTAACACCATCTTTACCAGTATATTTATAAATTAAATCTATTTTTTCTACAGGCACATAAATTTTATCTGTACCTTCATAATAAATTGTTAAAAAGTCTTTTTGAACACCACGAACAGTTAAAGTCGTTATTCCTTGATAAATACCAATTCCATGTGATATATGAACTACATAATCGCCTTTTTCTAATTGATTAAAATCTTTAATTCTTTTACCAACATGAAAATTATTTTTATAAACTCCTTTGACTAATTTTACATCTTCAATATCATTTTCAGAAATTACCACATACTTATCAAGTATAAATCCATGTGATAATTCTTTCATGACTATATTTGCACTAGGGATTATCTTTAATAATTTCTTTTTTTCATTATTATTACTTAAATAAAAATAAACTATCTTTCCTTCTTTAACCCAATTATTATAATCACTTGTTAATTTTTCAAAATTTTCTTTATAGTTTATTACACTTTGAGCCTTTAAATCAAGGCCTCCGGTTGAAAATAAATTAACAAATATTTTATCATTATCTTTTATATCATCAAAAGAATACATAATATCTTCACTAATATTATTGGATTCTTTATATTCAAGTATATCATCATACAAATGTGTAAATGAGGCATCAATCTGTGATTTATCTACATAAACCACCAAAGGGTTATTAGCATAATCAAATAAAGAATTTTTATCACTTGATACAATTTCATCAATTGCTTTTATTTTTATAGATGAAATATCTTCCATTGACATTTGTGTATTTTCATTAAAATATTTAATATTATCTATAACATTTCCATCAAATTCAATTCTAATCGGATGTTCAAAATCTATCGGATATAAATCCAAAATGAATCCACGAACAGCATATTCACCGGACATAGTAACCAAAGATTCTCGATGGTAACCAAGTTCATCAATTTTACTTACTAACTCATCCCTTTTTATGAGATCATTTTTACTTACCTCAAAATAATTCTTAATATCTTTACTAGGTAAATATTTTAAATATCCCATTAAATTAGTTACAATTATATATTTTTTATTATCTTTTATTTTATCTAATGTCTCTAACCTTTTATACTTTAATTCTGGGCTACTTGCTATAATCATTGATGATAAAAAATCATCCATTGGAAAAAGTAATGTATTTTCATGTATTTTAACTAATTCATCATATATTTTATTAGCTTCAAACAAAGAACTAGTTAATACGATAATATTTCTATCATATTTTTGACTCAATTTTTCTACGAAAAAAATGTTTAACTCATTTGTTAAACCAGATATTTCTGTTCCAATTTCGTATTTAAAATATTCGTCTAAAAAATTCATATTACCTCTTTATTTAGTATTATAAACATTCATTGTTTTATCTATTCCTACACTTATAAATGAATCTATTATTTTTCTAAAAGTAATAAATTCACTATTTAATGTTTGTAACTCTATCTTACTAAATTTACCTAACACATAATCTATAACTTGATCTTTTTTAACACTTCCAATTCCAACCTTCAGCCTTGAAAAATCTTGATTTCCTAAAGAACTAATAATAGATTTTATACCATTATGGCCTCCACTTGATGAATGACATTTCAATTTATAATCACCGACATTTAAATCTAAATCATCTTGAATAACTAAAATATCTTTCATATCTATGTTAAAATATCTAACAAATTCGCCCACAGCCTTACCAGAATTATTCATATAAGTTAAAGGCTTTATAAATAATACCTTTTCTTGATTTATAACACTTTCATAATATAGAGCATTAAATTTATTTGACCATTTTACATTACCCAAATAATCATCTAAAACCATAAAACCAATGTTATGTCTCGTCTTATCATATTCTTTACCAGGATTTCCTAATCCTACCACTAGTTTCATCTAAAAAACCTCACTTTCAAATAAATGTTGATAAGTATCTAGGTTATCAACGCAAATTTCTTTTCTCAATTTAATACCAGGTTTACTATTTTTCACACACTTAATCAAAATAGTATTCGCAGACTTTTCTTTTTTCGTAGAAATAAATTGCAATTCTTTAACATTCAATTTATTTTCTCGTGCTAAAACTATTATATCATCTAATCTTTCTACACGATGAACTAAATAAAACGCTTTATTACTTTTCAGATATTTACTTGCAATCTTAAAAATTGTCTCTAAATTAATGGCAATTTCATGACGAGCTAATGATAAAAAATCGTTTTTATTTCTATATCCATTTTCTTTTGTTTTAAAATATGGTGGATTACATGTTATTATATCAAATGTATTACTATCAAAATAATTATCTATGTTTTTAATATCATCATTTATTATTTTAATATTTTTTTCTAAACCATTAATTTTTACTGACTCTAAGGCTAATTCACTAATTTCTTTTTGTATTTCAAAACCTATAATTTCCGCCTCAGATTTTAAACTCAAAACCAAAGGTACCGGAGCATTTCCCGTACACATATCTAATATTTTTTTATCATCTTTTTTTATATTAACAAATTCTGCAAGCAAAAGTGAATCAAGTGAAAACTTAAAACCATCCTTCATTTGCATAATATATCTATTTTTATAATCAAATAGATCATTTTTCACTTTCGAAATCATAATCTATTTTTTCTCCATTTAATAAAATTTTACCACGATGATTTATTATATCTACACTTAATACTTGTGCTTCACCAAAAGATGTAATTATTTTATCTCCGGCTTTAGGTAATTTACTGGCTGCTTCAATATATGCTTCATCCTCATATGCTAAACAACACAAAAGCCTTCCACAAGCTCCATTGATTTTTGAAGGATTCAACGCCAAATTTTGATTCTTAGCCATATTCATACTTATAGTATCCATTTTTCTTAAAAATCTAAGACAACATAATTCTCCACCACAAACACCAATTCCACCTATTTCTTTAGCTTTATCACGAGCTCCAATTTGTCTTAACTCAATTCTAGTGTGATAAATGCCTGCAAGTTTTTTAGCTAGATCTCTAAAATCTATTCTTCCATCAGCTGTAAAATTAAATAGTAATTGACTTCTATCTAAATTAAATTGAGCGCTTACAACATTCATTTCTAATTCTAAATCTTTAGCATATTCTATGCATTTTTTTAAAGCCTTATCGGCATCCTTTAAATTATTTAAATACGCATCATATTCTTCTTCAGTTGCTAATCTTTCAATTTTTTCCATTTCTTCTTTAGGTTTAACATCTTCAAGAATTTGTACTACTTTTGTAAGTTGTAACCCTCTTTCAGTATTGATTAAAACCAAAGATCCAACTTCATAATCTTCATCGCTCAAATAATAATATTTTTTATCAATATTATTAAATTTAACTCCATATACTTTATTCATTGTAATCACCCAACTCTATCACAAATTTATCTAATAACAATTCTATATTTACATTACTATCAATATCTTCAATATATCTAATTAACATTTTAATTCTTTGTATTATTTCATTATAGTTTAAAAAACTAAATTTATTTAATACTTCCAAATCTAAATTGTTTTCCAAACCTAAGTTTTTATTTAATAACTCTTCATAAATAATAAGAATAATTTTAAATATAGTTTTTATGTCATTTCTTTCATTAAATTTATTTAAAACTATATCTCTATTATACATTATTCCATCTTTTTTTTCTACTTCTATTTTTTCTAAATATTTAACAGCTATATCATAATAATCTTTATACTCATTACTTATTAAAGTTTTAGAATCTAATTCATTACTTTTATATATAGCCCTTATTACTTCACATCTACTTCTTATCGTAGATATTACATTATTTGCATTATCAGTTATGAAAAAGCCAATAATATTTGGTTCAGGTTCTTCCAAAAACTTAAGCATTGTATTTGCTGATGCTCCATTTAATTTTTCAGCATTTTTTATAACATAAATATTTTCTTTTGTATAAATTGGAACAGTGCTAAATTGTTTTTTTAAATCTAAAATCTGTTCCTTTTTTATATTCATCCCATTTGGACTAATAACAATTAACGATGGCAAGTAGTTTTGTTCAATTAAATTACAAATATTACATTTATTACATTTTTCACTAAACTCGTTTTGACAAAAAATTTGTTTAATAACAACTAATAAATCATTAAAACAATTTTCTAAATTATTTGTTTCAATTAAATAAGCATGAGATAATTTATTCTCATGATAATATTTTACAAAATTTTCTAAAACATTTACTTCCACAAATCCTCCTATAACAAAACAAAATAAATCGCTACTAATGCCAAAAGTCCACTCATTCCTAAAGACGCTACAACACTTACTGTAATTACATTTATAGGAATAAATATTTTTAATCCGCTTACCAACAAATTAAATGCATATACTAAAAAAACAGCTAATATTATTTTCTTAATTACTATAAAAATTATTTTTTTCATAAGTTTCTCCATTTAACTATATGAAAAAAATAATTATTTAATCACTTATTTTCTTTCTATCTTCTAAGGCTTTATCTAGTGTTATTATATCTAAATAATCTATTTCAGCTCCCATTGGAATACCATATGATAATCTAGATATTAACACATTCTTTTTTTCAAATATTTTCTTAATATATAATGTTGTTGTTTCTCCTTCAATTGTTGATTTTAAAGCTAATATTAATTCAGGTTTTTTAGCCTCTTCAACTCTTTTTACTAAACTAGACAAATTAATATTATCAGGACCTATATTATCTGCAGGGCTAATAAGACCATTAAGCACATGATAAACCCCTTTATAATTACCAACTTTTTCAAAAGAAAATACACTTTTATAATCCTCAATAACACAAATCAAATTTTTATCTCTTGATGGATCACCACATATGCTACAAATCTCATTTTCAGTTAAATGACCACATATACTACATTTATGTATCTTTTTTATATTTTTTAAAGAATCTGAAAATTTATCTAAGTCTTCTTCTTTAAAATTTAATGTTGCAAGTGCTAATCTTTCGGCATTTTTTTCACCAATTCCTGGTAATTTTTTATAATAATTTATTAATTTTTCTAATGACTCAGGATATATCATTTTAGAATAGCCCACTCATAGATGCATAACTTCCTAATTTACTTTCACTTTCTTTATCTATTTTACTAAATGCATCTTTAATTGCTATCATAATCATATCTTCTAGCATTTCTTTATCATCAACATCTATTTCATCTTTTAAAATCTTAAATGATTTAATTTCTCTTTTTCCATTAAATACTATTTCAACCCATTCAGATTTTCCAAGAAACTCCATTTTATCAATTTCTTCTTTTTTCTTTGTAATATCCCTTTGCATTCTTTGTGCTTGTTGCATTATTTGTTGCATATTCATAAATTATACCTTCTTTCTTTATTCTACTTCTATTTTATTTATATCAAATATATCTGCAACATCAGATATATCAATATTACTATTTATCTTTTCTTTGGTTTCTTCAATCAAAGTATATTTATAACCACTTTTTAAATTGTTTATATACTCTAATTTTTCTTTTTGCCATTTATTTTCATCTATAAAAACAAATTTATACTTGAAGTTATACTTTTTATTAAATAAATCTTCAAATAAATCAATTTTTGCATTTAATTCTATATCACCATGAGGAATTGTTACTTCCATAATAGCATAATCATTTGATGCTGCCACCACTAATGTATCTGTAACTATTCCTTTTATTAAAGCGTCATCTAAATTATTTATAAATTCATCCCATTTATTTTTCATTTCGTTTAAATTGTTTTTGGTAGCTCCTACAAAACAATTATTTATTCTAATATCAACACTTTTATTATCTGCACTTCTATTTTCAAAAGATTTAATTCTATGATTTTCAATATTTTTTGGTAATTTAGCATCAAATTTTTCTGTTTTTTTTGGCATTTCAACTTCACTATTTTTAAATTCAATATTATTATTTAACTTAGCATTTTCTATATAACTTAGAATAATCATTTTAATAAGTAAATATGGATTAACACTAATATTTATTTTCATTAATATATTATTTAATTCAATAACCATTTTTTTATAATCATCAAAAGATAGTCTAGAAACTTCTGGATTTGATAAAACCTTAACACTTTTCTCACTTAAAATAAGAATTAGTTTTTTAATAAATACTTTATAATTCAAGTTTATACTTTGTAAATCGTTAAAGAATTTTTCTATATTTTCTATATCATTTTTATCTAAATATATTAAAAGATCTTCAATTTTTTTATTTGATATACTTCCAATTTCTTTTGAAACTAGAGCACTAGTAATAATCTCTTCATTTTTGGATAATTGATCTAAAATACTTAAGGCATCTCTAAGACCTCCATCTGCCAATGTCGCTATTTCTTGTAACCCATCTATCTCATATTTTATTTTTTCTTCATCACAAACAAACTTTAATCTATCAATTATATCTTGGTCAGTTATTCGATGAAATTCAAATCTTTGACACCTTGAAACAATTGTTATAGGTACACTCTCTAAATTAGTCGTAGCTAATATAAATATAACATGTTCTGGAGGCTCTTCTAAAGTGAGTAACAATGCGTTAAAAGCGCTTTGACTTAACATATGAACCTCATCAATAATATAAACTTTATATTTTAAACTCGTAGGCATTATTTTAACATTATTTATTAGTTCTCTTATTTCATCTACACCATTGTTTGATGCTGCATCTATCTCTATAATGTCAGGATTTCCATTAAATGAAAGACAATTTTCACATTTACCACATGCAATACCAGTTTTATTATCTAAACAATTAATTGATTTAGCCAAAATTCTTGCAGTTGATGTTTTTCCAGTACCTCTTGGGCCAGAAAATAAATATGCATGAGCTAATTTTTGTTCTTTTATAGAATTTTTTAATATATCCACAACATGTTTTTGACCTATTAACGAATCAAATCCATCTGGTCTATATTTACGATATAAAACTTTATAATTCATAATAAAACCTCCTTGATATCATTATAACACAACAATTACTTTTTTTCTCTTAATTCTTTAAAAAAATTACTTAATATATCTAAATATTCTTGTTCTTTATTTTTTTTATTTATTTTTTCAAATTTAGTTTTATAAAAGTCCTTTTTTTCATCAGGTTTATCCAATAAATAATAAACATTATCAATTCTAGACTGTTTTATTATTTCTGCACACATTGAGCATGGTTTTAAAGACACATACATATCACACCCATTTAAATTCCAGTTTTTTAAAATTTTTTGAGCCTTTAAAATACAATTTATTTCTGCATGTCCTAATACATTTTGATCTTTTTCTCTTGTATTACAGGCAGATGAAATTAAAACCCCATCTTTAACTATAATTGCTCCAATAGGTACATCCCTAGAATTAAGCGATAACTTTGATTCTTCTATTATTTTATCTATATTATTCATAATATTTTCCTCCAAAAAAAAGTGCACACAAACATAGGCTGATGTGGCTGCTATTTTCCAATCCTGACCAAGTTACAGCATATTTGTTGCACGAGTAAATCGTATCAAATATAAAGAAACATGTCAATACTTTTTATTACATATATTCAAATTACATTTTTATACATTGTTTTAAATAATTTTGTGTTGATAACTTAAAATTATTTATTATAAATGTTATAAATTTTGGCTAATATATGCCAAAAAAACAATAAACAAAATGTAATATTAATAAAATATCATTAATTTTTATTAAAAATCACAATTATTTCCCGGGAAATAATTGTGACAAAAATATTAAATTATTTTTTTGTTACCTTTTATATTAAAAAAGTTCTTAATCCTTTTAATTATCTAGTAATTTTGCAAACAACGATCTTATATATTTTTAGTTTAAATATTATGTTAACTAAATATTTCCCGGGAAATATTACTTTTAAGATTTCATCAATATTTTACTCATTTTTTGCAACAATTCAAACATATGTACGTCATAATGTTTCGCGTGAAACTAAAATCTAAAATTATATTCCGTTTGTAAACGTAAATTTATTTTTTTATTCGCTAATTACTAACTATAAATAATTTTTTATTCACATTTTATTAACATCAATTGTTTCACGTGAAACAACAAGCTTAATTTTTTTATAATAATATAAATATAATGTTTAATAAACAAATTAGAAACACAAAATTAAATATTTAAATGAAAAACATAAGCTTTCAACAAGTTATCAACATATGTTTCACGTGAAACATAACAGTATTGAGGTATTAAACATAAAAATAACAACAATATTAAAATAATATTAATTTATAGCTGAATATTAATATTTATTTCATATAAATAATATCAACAAGTTATCAACACAAATGTTTCACGTGAAACACAAAAGTAAATAATGGTTATGTATGAAATTTCTTAATTAAAATAAATAAAAATCAAATTAAGATAAATATAAAATACAAAATCATATTTGAATACAAAAAAATTATGATCTTGTATTAAACATTGATTCAATTCTTTTTAAGAAAATATAATATCATAAATAAATAATATTATTAAAGTTGCAAAAAAAATTATTAACATATGTTTCACGTGAAACAAATAACATTATAAAAAAATATAATACTAAACAAAATAAATTAAATTGTATTTAATAATAATTAATAATTACATATACTCTATGTATTAAAAAAAGTTTCACGAGAAACACTTTTTTTAAAATTAATTAATATGTTAATAATTATTGAATCCGCA
>ENA-ORNY01000007-ORNY01000007.1-human-gut-metagenome-genome-assembly--contig:-NODE-7-length-197350-cov-24.198844_pt1 | contig 197350 bp, 174 predicted proteins | sample MGYA00242122_ERZ509036 | MGnify/ENA primary metagenome ERZ509036 (study PRJEB26280, sample SAMEA2338696) | human gut metagenome | biome: human gut; feature: human-associated habitat; material: faeces... | reverse complement strand
GTGCTCTTCCGATCTGGAATATATATAAAATTCGGCATATAGCTGCCCATTGCAGCCTGCAAAAGTCCGCTGCCTGTTTTTATAACGCCCACTATAGTAAGCTGTTCGGTATTACCCTGCAGTGTAACTGTCAGATTATGTCCTACCACATTCTCCTTGCCATACATTTGTTTTGCAAACGCCCGATCAACCATACAGATATTTGAGTTATTTCTTATGTCGGACTTATTTATTTCCCGTCCATACATAGGCTGTAACGCTACAATGTTTTTTGCATTGCTGTCTATACCCCATACTATGGCGTTTTCGCTTTTTCCAAAGCCTGACACCGCCTTTGAAGCCTCCATATATACAGGTGTGGCATTCTTAACGCCGTCAAGGCCTTTTATAGCGTCAAGCTCGCTCTCGCCTAGCGGAATGTCGCTTGCTTGTGCCGCCACAGTAAGTCCGCCCATTCCCAAGCTGTCAAGCTCGTTGTTTACGGCATATGTGCCGTAAGAGCCAATACTATTTATTATTATAACAGAACAAACACCAATAGCAACACCTAAAACAGTTAAAAGACTTCTGCCTTTTTTGCGGAACATATTTTTAAAAGGATAAATTATTATTTCTTCAATCATTTTTTAATCTCCAGCAGCTTATTTACTCTTACAGAACCTGTATTACCGATTTTTTCAGGTGCTTCAATTACCAAATCATTTTTATTTAGTCCGGATATTATTTCTACACCGTTTTCATATTCATTGCCGATTTTTACAGATTGCTTCTGTGCCCTTCCGTTATTAAATGTATACACTGTACCGCTGTTTTCGCTGTCCATTTCAACTGTTTCATATGGAATTATTATGCCGTTATTCTTTATGTTGGTAGTTATAGTGCATTTTGCCGTATAGCCCTGTTTTATAAGTTGGTTTGGATTTTCAATACTAATCTTAACATCAACAGCAGTTTCTTTGCCTGTGGTTGTTACAACCTGTTTTGCAATACTGTCTATGGAGGTAACTTTACCGCTGTAGTTATGATTTTCAAAGGCTGTTCCGGTTATTTTAACAGGCTGACCTGTTTTTATTTTAGAAATTTTATTTTCATTTATCGGTACATTTACACAAAGGTTATTACTGTTTACTATGGTTATAGCTGTTGCTCCGCCTGCTATTGCATCCTCGCTTTTAATATCTACAGACAGCACTGTGCCGGATACGGGGGCTTCTACATTCATAGAATTATTATTTACAACATTTGCCAAAGTGGCTTTGTCGGCTCCCCTAACATTTTCAGCTGAAATATTGGCAAGCATTGAAAATAATTTATCGCCCTTTTTCACCGTATCGCCCCTTTCTACAAATACCTCCTGTACAATGCCGTTGGCAGCAGGTGAAACCCGGTTGGTTTCAGTATACTCAATTTTACCCGAGCAGATAACGGTGTCCTCCAGCTGTGTGCCTGTAACTCTGTAAACATTTACTGCCAATACATTACTTTTAATCATTACACCTGAAAACAAAAGGAATATTACAACGCCAAATGCTGCGGCAATCTCAATAATAATTTTTTTCATCTAATCAGCCCCTTATAGCTAGTATTTATAATAATTGCTAAAATATTACCCGGGAAATCATTTTATTTCTTTTTAGGCTTACCACCACTATTAACGCAGAGCCAAAAAAAGCAGAGCATACTTTTTCCAAAATCTGTTTAAATGGGATTGTTTTGAAAACCATTTGAACAGAGAAGCAAGTATGCTCTGCAATTGTTTATAAGTCCGTAAATAGATAAATCCCCTAGCAAAGCTAAGGGATCTATCCAGATAGTGTATTAGGGTTAATTGTAAGTTGTAAGCAATTAATAACTGTGATAAGCAATTCCTTATCACAGTTGCTATTATAGCTGATGTTTTAAAAAAAATCAAGTGTTTTTATAAAAAAACTTGTTTTTTTTTTTTAAAAATAAATAATTAGTGCATACACAATAAGCAGTGCAGCAAATTCACTAATGCTTATTTCTTTTCAAATGACATACAGTCTGTACACTGGTCAACTGTTGGGTTGCATTCGTGAGTACCTACCTGTATACAATTCAGGGAACAATTATCCTTGCTGCTGCAATGGTTTTTGCACTGGTACACTGTGCACTTAATTGATTCATTAGCATATGAGTTATCCATAATTAGTATACTCCTTATAAATTGTAATTTGACTTTTCGTCTGTATTATTTTTATCCGAAATTAAAAATAAATTCACACCATATTTTTCCAAAAACATAAAATGTAATGAGGTGATTTTATGTTTGAAACAATTAAGGATTTATTATTTATACTTCTTGCAGCAGCCGGACTGATTTACATATGGAAAATGATTTTAATTTTTTTGTTAAGAAATAAAACTAACAAATTTATATATGTTGTTGTACCTATTGATGATACTATGGAGTGTATTGAACAGGTACTGCGAAGTGCCGCCGAAAGAACAATGCTGATGGGCAGCAGTAAATGGAGCAGGGTTGTTTGTGTTGATTATGGCTGTAACAGTGAAAGCCGAGAAATAGCACAAAGATTATGTGACGAATACAGCTTTTTGGACTATATGGACAGTGAAACATTTAATAAAATATTTGTATCAAAAGCAAAAACAGCGGTAAATTAAAGGGAGCATACCGTACAAAACAGTATGCTCCGAAATATTGTCAAAAAAGTAATTATGATATATAATTATAACATAAATTAGGCTTGAACTCCCGGTGCCAGGGTGTCACCGTTTTTCTCAAAGTTTTCAAGCGGTCTTATAAGTATAATAGGAGTAAGCTCCTTACCTTGTCCTGACGGGTTATCTCTTACAAACTTAATAAGCTCCTCGGCAGGTATAGACTCTCTAAGGTCGTCTGAACAGCCTAAAAGCTCTTGTCCCAGGTCGTTGGCGTCAACTATTAAGCAGCTCATACCCAGCTTTTCCTTTAGCTCATTGCAAACACCATTTGGATTTTCCGGAATCTTGATGCCAATGTCGCCGTATTCATCCCAAACCTTGTCGTAAAAGCCGTCAAGTCCGCTTACCTCAGTACCTACTATTTCGTAGAAAACACCCTTTTTGCCAAACAGCTTTGTTACTGCACTTGCAAAGCTTGCCCACAATACCTTTGGAAGACCAACCTCATGAATTGCGTACTGCATTTTTATGGTTTCGCCTACACCGTAGCCTGTGTCAGGGTGAGATGCAAACTTTGAAAGCAGCTTAGCCCAAAAACCGATTTTAAGCTCTTCCCTCTTAACAACTCTGTTTTGACAAAGAGCAATAATCTTTTCACTTGTAGAAACTATATCGCCCTCTTGGTAGAGAGGAGATACATATTTTTTAAATACCTCTACATAATCCTCGCCCTGTTTTACAAAGTGGGTTTTAATTGAGTGACGCATATATTTTTTACCGTTAACCTCAACGCCGGATTTCTTACCTTCGTTAGCGTAAAATTCCATTACTATACTCATTCCTTTTCACTTAGAAGTTCACTTCTATAATTTATCAACCAATTTATTATAAAACAATTTGTATTATATTGCAATGTTCATAAAATATAAATTTATAATTTGGAGCAGTTAAAAAATGACGAATAATAAACAATTAATTGAGCTTACCGGAGAAATAGAAGATATTATTTTTAGAAATGAAGCCAACGGCTATACTGTTATGGATATAATCAGCGGTGACGAAACAGTTACTACAGTAGGTGTGGCAGCCTCTGTAAGTGTAGGAGAAGAGGTCAAGCTTATAGGAAGCTACAAAAAACACCCTACCTATGGTGAGCAGTTTACCTTTGAGGCTTGCGAAAGAACTATTCCCTCTACCTCATCGGCTATATTAAAATATTTGTCTTCCGGTACTATAAAGGGCGTTGGGCCTACAACCGCTAAAAGACTTGTTGAGGCTTTTGGTGACAAGACGCTGGAGGTTATAGAAAATGAGCCTGAACGACTGGCAAAAATTAAGGGTATAAGCAACGATAAGGCTCTTGCTATGAGCAACGAGCTGCAAAAAATATTTGGTATAAGAAAGGTAATGACACAGCTGGCACAGTACGGTATATCGTCACACCAGGCTATAAACGCTTGGAATATGTATGGAAATAAGGTTATAGAGCTAATAGAAGAAAATCCTTATATGCTGTGTAACCATGGACTTAATATTTCTTTTGAAATTGCTGACAACATAGCCATTGAGCAGAACAGACAATTTGATGATAACTGCAGAGTGCGGGCAGGACTTTTGCATATTTTATATCACAATCAGAATAACGGCCATACCTGTTTGCCAATGAATAAGCTTATTGAGGCTTGCTGTAAATTTTTACAGGTAAGCACTGAAAAGGTAGAAGAAAATCTTAACAATATGCTGAGTGAGGGCGAGTTAATCGTAGATATTGTAGGTGAAAAAGAATTTATTTTTTTGCCGGAGATGCATTCCTGTGAAAGCTACAGTGCAACACGAATTGCCATGGCACTGCGATTCCCTGCCGAGCAGATAGATAATATTGACGATGAGATAAATTATGTTGAGCATGAAAGCTGTATTACCTATGCACAGCTGCAGCGTACAGCAATAAAAATGGCACTTACAAAGGGTATGCTTATATTAACAGGCGGGCCGGGTACGGGAAAAACCACAACGCTTAACTGCATTATTAATATTTTAAAACGAAGCGGAAGTACGGTGGCTCTTGCAGCTCCAACAGGACGAGCCGCACAGAGAATGGCTCAGCTTACAGGCTGCGAGGCAAAAACAATTCACCGACTGTTGGAGGTTACATGGAATAAGCAGGATAAGCCTGTGTTTATGCGTAATGACAAAAATGTACTTGAATGTGACGCATTAATAATAGATGAGCTTTCGATGGTGGATTCACAGCTTTTTGAAAGCGTTATGAGAGCTTTGCCGCTGGGCTGCAGGCTGATTATGGTAGGCGACAGCGACCAGCTGCCAAGTGTAGGTGCAGGCAATATTTTGTCTGACCTAATAGCCTGTGGCAAAATTCCTGTTGTTCAGCTGAATGAGATTTTCAGACAGTCTATGGAAAGCTTGATAGTTACAAATGCTCATAGAATAGTTAAGGGCGAACAGCCTGTAATTGACAGTACTACAGGTGACTTTTTCTTTATGAAACGCACAAGCCTTAGCTCGCTTACAGCCACCATAGCCGAGCTTTTTACAACAAGACTGCCTAAAAGCTATGGCCTGTCGCCACTGAATGATATTCAAATTTTATGTCCCGGCAGAAAAGGACAAATAGGAACACGAGAATTAAATAATGTTTTACAGGCAAGTATAAACCCAAAGGCGAGCTTTAAGCGTGAGATAAACATAAATGGTACTATACTTCGTATGGGCGACAAGGTAATGCAAAACAAAAATAACTATGATATACCTTGGACAAAGGACAGCGGTGAAACCGGTGAGGGTGTGTTCAACGGCGATATTGGAATTTTGACAGCAGTGTCAGGCAGTCCTGCCGTACTTCAGGTAACATATGACGACAAGGTAGCTCTATATGACGCTGAAAGTGCCGCTGACTTAGAGCTGGCATATGCAGTAACTGTGCATAAAAGCCAGGGTAATGAATTTAACGCCGTTATAATTCCTCTTTATAATAACCCGCCGCAGTTAATTTACAGGAACCTCCTTTACACCGCAGTAACAAGAGCTAAAAGGCTGCTTATAATTGTAGGCAGCAGCAATACGCTGTACCGTATGGTTGAAAACAATAAGAAAACCCTTAGGTACTCTGCATTAAAGGATTTTATTATAAGAGAGGTAGAGTAACAAGGTGCGTATAAAGGTTTTACTGGACAGGCTTACAAGCTGCTTTTACCCGGATAGATGCCCATACTGCAATATAATAATTATGCCAAACAGCCTTTGTTGTGAAGAATGTGCCGAAAACATAATACAGGAGGATATTGTGAGCAAAGGGATTTACTGCAGTAATGTGTCACCCTTTCGGCTAGACGGTATGTATAAGAACTCCATATATTCAATGAAATTCAGCAGTCATCCCGGCTATGCAAAACAGCTTGCAATGCCTATGGTAACTTCCACAAGGAAGATTTACAGTGAACAATTAGAAAAAATTGATTATGTTGCATATGTGCCGGCAACCAAAAAGAGTTTACACAGTCGTGGTTATAATCAAGCTTATCTGTTGGCAAAATATGTTGCAATGCTGTTGGATATTCCCTGCAAAGAGCTGCTCTTAAAAATTAAAGAAAATGACATTCAGCATTTACTTACACGAAAAAAGAGAAAACAAAATGTTAAAAATGTTTTTGGCTTTAACAGCAGGTATAATATAAAGGATAAAAATGTACTGCTTGTAGATGATATTTACACAACAGGCTCAACGCTAAACGAATGTGCAAGAGTGCTGTTGGACAGTGGTGCAAGTAAGGTAATGTGTACAACATATGTAACTGCTGCAGCTAAAAATAAAATTGAAAATGATTTTTATATTTCTGAGGATTTCTCTCAAGATATAAATAAAAACTAGCACCGACCATTTAAGAATAACCTTAAACGGTCGGTGTTATTAGTATACCGGGTTTAATTAAAAAATATATTACTTACCAAAGAAAAGCTCTATATCCTCCTCTACTGTACCTATACCGCTGATACCAAAATTATCAACTAAAACTTTTGCAACATTAGGGCTTAAAAATGCCGGAAGTGTTGGGCCTAAATGAATGTTTTTTACTCCAAGATACAGCAGTGAAAGCAATACAATTACAGCCTTTTGCTCATACCAAGATATATTATAAATTATAGGCAATTCGTTAATATCGTTACATTCAAAAACTTCTTTTAATTTCAATGCTATTACGGCAAGCGAATAAGAATCGTTACACTGGCCTGCGTCCAGCACCCTAGGAATACCGTTAATATCGCCTAAATTGAGCTTGTTATACTTGTACTTAGCACAGCCGGCAGTTAGAATAACTGTGTCTTTAGGCAATGCTTTTGCAAAGTCTGTATAATAGCTTCTGCTTTTTGCACGACCGTCACAGCCTGCCATTACAACAAACTTCTTTATAGCGCCTGTTTTTACTGCGTCTACAATTTTATCTGCAAGTGACAAAACCTGATTATGTGCAAAACCGCCGATTATTTCACCGTTTTCAATTTCTGTAGGTGGCTGACAGCTTTTAGCCATAGCAATAATTTCAGAGAAGTCTTTTTGTTCGCCAATGCCGCCGTTAATGTGTTTACAGCCAGGGTATCCTGTTGCACCTGTTGTAAACAGACGGTCTTTGTAGCTGCTTTTTGGAGGTACAATGCAGTTTGTTGTCATTAGTATAGGACCGTTAAAGGCTTCAAACTCCTCCTTTTGTTTCCACCATGCATTACCGTAATTTCCTATAAAGTTAGGATATTTTTTGAATTTTGGGTAATAGTGAGCCGGCAGCATTTCTGAATGTGTATATATATCAACGCCTGTTCCCTGAGTTTGCTCAAGCAGCATTTCCAAATCCTTTAAATCGTGGCCGGATACCAATATACCCGGGCGACTGCCTACGCCTATATTTACTTTTGTGATTTCAGGATTGCCGTAGGCCTCTGTGTTGGCACTGTCCAGCATAGCCATACCGTCTACACCGTATTTACCGGTTTCCATAGCAAGCTCAACAAGCTGGTCGGCAGTTAGTGTATTATCTAAAGTTGCCGACAGTGCACGCTGTAAAAAGGCGTCAACCTCTTCGCTGTCTTTTAACAGCACATTTGCGTGCTTAGAATAGGCTGACAGTCCCTTTAAGCCATAGGTTATTAACTCACGCAGTGAACGAATATCCTCATTTTCTGTGGCAAGCACACCTACCTGTGCTGCCTTTGCCTCAAAGTTTTCCTCACTGCCATTCCAAACAGCAGCCTCAGGCAACATTTGTACATTTCTGACTTTTTGAAGCAGCTCTTGTTTTTTAGAGAGTGTTATTTTAATTCGCTCTGTAATTACCTCCTTATCAAAATTGGCATTTGTTATTGTTGTAAACAGATTTAGGGTTATAAGATGATTAATTTCAGAAGAAACCTCTTCCCCACCTGCACGAAGTGCCGTTGTTACGGCAGATATGCCTTTAGTTACATATATAAGTAAATCCTGCATTGCAGCAACATCAGGCTTTTTTCCGCATACGCCAACCTGTGTACAACCGGAACAGCCGGCTGTTTCCTGACATTGGTAACAAAACATTTTATTTTCCATACAAATTCTCCTTTGAATTATAATTTACAAATTTTAACAAAAAACAATATTCTTTAAGCGCAAAGGCTTAGTTCAGCAGTGCCCCTGCGTTGGTTATAATATAATACAAAACGGTGTTAATGTATGTTGTTATAACAACCCTTTAAAAATAAAAAATTTCCGGCAGCCTATATAACTGCCGGAAATTTTTAATACAAATATTATTAATTTTTATTTACATATAAAGTAAAATGATTCTTTTTATAGTTAAGTAACCCTTCACTTTGCATATTTGACAGCTCTTTTGATAAGGCACTTCTGTCTAGGTTCAAATATTCTGCCATTTGCTGACGGTTAAACGGAATATCAAATTCATTACTGTTGTGAATTATGCTTTGTTCGTTTAGGTAAGTAAGAAGTCTTGAACGAACATTTTTAGGAGTAATACAAAAAATTCTGTTTGCCAAAACAAGATTTTTTTCTGATGAAAGTTTAATAAGATTTTCAAGAATATGTGTGTACCAACGGTATTTTGAATTATTTTTGGACAACAGGGCTTGCACATTTAAAAATATAAGCTCAGAATTTTCAGCTGCTACAACATCAACCATCATTATTTCGTTGGTTATAGCGTAAGCCTCGGCTATTGTGTGCCCCGCCGAGAAATTGCTCAATATACTTTTATTTCCCCATATGTCAATTTTTTCAATGTTTACACTTCCGCTTTTAATTATACCGATTTCCTTTGTAATATTGCCTGCTGATAAAATTACGGTATTTTTTGCAAATTTTTGTTTTCTTATACACCCCATTTCAAACATTTGGTTTATATCGTTTTGTGTTATATTATTAAATATTAAGTATTTTTGCACTGACTTACCACCTGCCGCTAAATTTAAAAGTTGTTGTTATTGATATGTAATTATATTAACAAGAATTTAAAAATTTATATATAGTAATTTTAGAGCTAAGATGTATAATTTGACCATTGATTTAAGGGTGTGATTTTATGGATAAAATAAGACTTTTGGAATGTCTTTCGGGGCAATATCCTACAATAGACAGTGCCGCCACTGAAATAATAAATTTGCAGTCGATTTTAAATTTACCAAAGGGTACAGAGCATTTTCTTTCGGATATTCACGGCGAATACAGAGCTTTTTCTCATGTACTGCGTAATGGCTCGGGAGCTGTAATGAAGAAGATAAACGATGTATTTGGCAAGAAGCTAAGTAAGGAAGAAAAGCAGGAGCTGGCATCGCTTATTTATTATCCAAGCGAAAAGCTTGAATATTTAAAAAACAAGCAGCTTGCAGACAGCAGTTGGTACAGAACAACGCTTTATCAGCTTGTAGAGGTATGCAGAATTGTTTCATCAAAATATACCCGCTCAAAGGTTAGAAAGGCTCTGCCGGAAAACTACAGATATATTATCGAGGAGCTTATTACAGAGAAAAAAGAGGTTCTTAACAAAACTGCGTATTACGATGAAATAATTAACACAATTATTGAAATTGGCTGTGCCGATGATTTTATTATAGAAATGTCACACCTAATCCAACAGCTGGTTATTGACCACCTGCATATTATAGGGGATATTTACGACAGAGGCTATGGCTCCCATTTTGTAATGGACAGCCTTATGAAATATCATTCCCTTGACATTCAGTGGGGTAATCATGATGTACTGTGGATGGGTGCCGGTGCCGGTCAAACTGCCTGCATTGCAAATATTGTACGCACAAGCCTGCTGTATGACAATCTGTCTGTACTGGAAAACGGCTATGGTATAAGCATTATGCCTTTGGCACTGTTTGCAATGGATATATACAAGGACGACCCCTGCAGTGAATTTGCCGTAAAAAGCCGACACAGCAGTACAACGGATAATGAAACACAGCTGTCTATGAAAATGCAAAAAGCTATAGCCGTTATTCAGTTCAAGCTTGAGGGCCGGCTTATTAAGGAGCACCCTGAATACAAAATGGATAACAGGCTTATGCTTGACAAAATAAATATAAAAAACGGCTCTGTAGCTATTGACGGGAAAAGCTATGCTATGCGTGACCTTAGCTTCCCTACAGTTGATTTTAATGAGCCTTATACCCTAACCAAGCAAGAGCAGCTTATTATAGATAAATTAAGAAATTCATTTATTAACTGCAAAAGGCTGAGAGAGCATATTAAGCTTTTGCTAAACAAGGGCGGTTTGTACAAGGTTTGCAATAACAATTTGTTGTTTCATGGCTGTATTCCGATGAATGATGACGGAACATTCAGGAAAATTAATTTGTTTGGCACCGAATTGTCCGGCAAAGCTTTGTATGATGAGCTTGAAATAAGAGCAAGAAAAGCATTTCTGTCTGTTGATGAGAGGGAAAAGAAATGCGGCAGGGATATATTGTGGTTTTTGTGGAATGGTGCAGACTCTCCACTGTATGGCAGAGATAAAATGACAACCTTTGAACGATACTTTGTAGACGATAAAAGCACCTATACAGAAACGAAGGATCCTTATTATAGCTTTATAAACGATGAAACAACAGTTAAAAATATCTTTAAAGAATTCAATATCAACAGTGAAAATGCCCATATTATTAACGGTCATGTACCTATACACCATACGCACGGTGAAAGCCCCATAAAATGCGGCGGCAAGGTAATTATTATTGACGGCGGCTTTTCACAGCCGTACCACAAGGTAACCGGCATAGCAGGATATACACTTATTTATAATTCATACGGTTTAATGCTTACGGCACACCAGCCTTTTAAATCTGTGGATTATACTATTCAGAGCGGAAAGGATATGAAAACAACCCGTGTAGCCTCACAGGTAAGCAGCACAAGAATTCTTGTAGGTGATACCGACACCGGTAAGAAAATTAAGGAGAGTATAAACGACCTTAAAGAGCTTATTGAGGCATACAGAAACGGTACTGTAAAGCAAGCCCATAAAAAATAGCAAGTCAAAAACAGCCCTGTGCAAAAGCACAGGGCTGTTTAAAATCAAAATGTAAATGCAAAGTAAAATTACTTAACCATGCTTGCAACTTCGTCAGCAAAGTTGTCTTCACGCTTCTCCAGACCCTCGCCCTTTTCGTAACGAACGAAGTCTGTAATCTTAATAGAGCCGCCTAGCTCCTTAGCAACATTGTTTGTGTACTGAGTAACTGAAAGGCTGCTGTCCTTAACAAATACCTGGTCAACCAAGCAATTTTCCTTGTAGAACTTACCGATTTTACCCATAACGATTTTTTCTGCAATAGCCTCAGGCTTACCGCTGTTTACAACCTCGGCCTTCATAATGCTCTTTTCATGCTCCAAAACCTCAGCCGGAACTGACTGCTCATTTAGGTAGCCTGGGTTAATAGCTGCAATCTGCATAGCAATATCCTTAGCATATGTCTGGAAGCCGTCCTTGTCAGCAACATCTGTGTCAAACTTTACGATAACACCGATTCTGCCGCCGGCGTGGATGTAAGATGTAACTGTACCCTCAAAGCGAGCAAAACGACGAATCTTAATATTCTCACCGATTGTAAGAACCTTTTCCTTTAGCAATGCGTCAACTGTTTCTGTTGAGCCTGTAGCTGTGCAAGCAAGCAAAGCGTCAACATCAGCAGGATTCTGCTCCATAACTGTGTTAGCACATGTCTCAACAAAAGCCTGGAAATCAGCGTTCTTAGCAACAAAGTCTGTTTCAGCGTTTACTTCAATTACAACACCCAGAGTATTGTCAGCGTTTGTCTTTGCGAAAGCAACACCCTCAGCAGCAATTCTGCCGCTCTTCTTAGCCTGCTTAGCAAGACCCTGCTCTCTTAGGTAGTCAACTGCTTTATCCATATCACCGTCTGCTTCTGTAAGAGCCTTCTTACAATCCATCATGCCACATCCGGTTTTTTCTCTTAATGCTTTTACATCTTTAGCTGTAAATGCCATTTAAAATCATTCCTTTCGTATAGTTATATCTACAGAAATTACAGGGCAGTAAATTCTACCCTGTAATAATTTTTATATCCGGTTCTGAAATTATTCAGCTGCTTCCTCTACAGCCTCTTCTTCTGTCTCTACTGCTTCTTCCTCAGCTGCAGCTGCGCCCATTTTACCTTCGTTACCCTCGATAATAGCGTTTGCGATAGTACCTGCAATTAGCTTAACGGCACGAATAGCGTCGTCGTTACCAGGAATAACATAGTCAATTTCGTCTGGGTCACAGTTTGTATCTACAATAGCAACTATCGGAATACCCAGCTTTTTAGCCTCTGCTACTGCAATTCTTTCCTTGCGTGGGTCAACAATGAACAATGCGCCAGGCATTTCCTTCATTTCCTTAATGCCGCCCATAAACTTCTCTAGCTTTTCAATTTCAAGGTTTAGCTTAATAACTTCCTTCTTTGGTAGAAGATCAAAAGTTCCATCCTCTTCCATTGCACGAAGCTGCTTTAGTCTGTTAATTCTTCTCTGAATTGTTGTGAAGTTAGTCATCATACCGCCTAACCATCTAGCGTTTACATAGAAAGCACCGGCTCTTTCAGCCTCTTCCTTTACAGAATCCTGAGCCTGCTTCTTTGTACCTACGAAAAGAACGCTCTTGCCTTCCATTGAAAGGTCACGAACAAAAGCATATGCCTCTTCCAGCTTCTTAACTGTCTTCTGCAGGTCAATAATATAGATACCGTTACGCTCTGTGAAGATGTATTCAGCCATCTTAGGGTTCCATCTTCTTGTCTGGTGACCAAAGTGTACACCTGCTTCTAAAAGTTGTTTCATTGATACTACTGCCATTTTAAAAAATCCTCCTTAGGTTATAATCCTCCGCTGTACTCAACATAATATTTGCCAACTGTTAATGGCTAACAGCACCTGCAAAAAAGTACCAGCGTGCGTAATGCCTAAATATTTTAACACAGGCGAAAGATATTTTCAAGTGTTTTGCAAATTTTTTCTGAAATTAAGTTATATTTATTATATTAGACAATTAATTTCGATTTGAAAATAAAAGCTGCTATGTAATTTTGTTAATCTTAAAAATATTATGTATTGTTTTTAAAATACATATACACCTGGCATTTTATCATACCGTTGTACAATTTTCTGCGTTTGTCCGCCTTGCGTCCGAAAATCATCTCAAATTCTTCGTCCGGACTGATAATAGTATAGCTGTAGCCGCTTTTTTGCACAAACCTTTCCCCCATAGTCCTGTAAAGCTGCTGTGCCTGCTCAATATCCAATAGTCTTTCACCGTATGGCGGGTTTGTAATAATGCTGCAGCGTTCAAAGTCCATTGCAAAATCCTTAATATCTCTCTTTGCAAAGTGCAGCCTTTTGCCTACTCCTGCCTTTACTGCATTTGCAGCCGAAAGCTCCAAGGCGTTTTGGTCAATATCATAGCCGTAGCCCTCAAACAAAGCGTCCTGTTTTTCTTCGGAAATCGCCCTTTCGATTTCTTGCCGCCATATGTCACTGCTTATGCAGCCCCAGTGCTTTGAAGTAAAATCACGATTCTTTCCCGGTGCTATATTCATTGCCTTTAGTGCCGCTTCAATTAAAATTGTACCTGAGCCGCAAAACGGGTCCGCAACAATGTGGTTGCTGTGTATGTGAGATAAATCTGCCATTACAGCAGCCAGGGTTTCTTTTATTGGTGCTTCTGTAGACACAGCACGGTAGCCACGCTTGTGCAAGCCGCTGCCGGAGGTGTCTATCATAATACTTACTTTATTTTTCATAATTAAAAACTGTATCTGATAAAGCTCACCTGTTTCTTCCAGCCACTGCACCTTGTATTTGCTTTTTAGTCTTTCAACTATTGCCTTTTTAATTATTTTTTGGCAGGACGGCACACTGCTAAGCTGTGAATTTAGGCTTCTGCCCTTAACAGGAAATTTGTCTGTTTTTCCTATCCATTGCTCCCAAGGCAATGCCTTTACACCTTGAAACAGCTCCTCAAAGGTTTTTGCAGTAAACTTGCCCATTTCTATCAGGATTCTTTCACTGTATCTTGAGCAGATATTTGTTCTTACTAAAATATTATAGTCACCGCTGAAATTAACTCTGCCGTTTTCCGGAGAAACATTTTCAGCTCCCAGCCTTTTAAGCTCCTGTGCTACTATACCCTCTACTCCCAGCAGGCAAGGTGCAGTAAAGTTTATATTCATTGTTATTTTTCCTTTCAAAAAGGCGGCTAACAGCATAAGCCGCTAACCGCCACAAACTGTAGGTATAGTATACCACAGCTTTTAATTCTATTCAATATTAATTAATACTCTTCCTCGTCACCCGGAATCAACAAGCCGTATCTGCCGTCTTTTCTCTTGTATACAAGTGAAATATCATCAGTATCTGCGTCCTTGAACATATAGAACTGGTGATTTAACAGGTTCATTTGAAGAACGGCTTCTTCTACAGACATTGGTTTAACAGGAATTGTTTTTGTTCTGGCAATCTCAAAGGTTGACTCCTCGTCCTCTTCATAATCGTCATATGTGAAATGATAATTTTCAACAAAGCTGTCAATAGCGGCTGCTGATTTATTTCTCTTTTCGAGTCTTGTTTTGTTTTTACGAATTAATCCGCCTAAAATATCAACAACCTTGTCTAAGGCGTCGTTCATTTCAGAACAGGTATTCTCTGCACGGTACAGCATACCGTTATCCCTAATAGTAAGCTCGACAGTCTGATTATTTTTTTGCAGTGTAACTGTTATATTAGCCTCTGCCTTATCGCTAAAAATTCTCTCGAATTTACTTAGTTTCTTTTCTACTCGCTCTTTAAAATTATCCTTTAGATTTACATTTTTTCCAATATAAGTAATCTTCATAAAACTACCTCCTAGGTATATTCTCTAACAAAAGCTTTTTACATCCTTTTGTTGTAAATCATTATAACACATATTTTGTAAAAAATAAATACAATTCGTAAATTTTTTGTTAGTAATTTTTATAAAGTGCTTATTTATATCAAAAAAACAGATACACTGCAAGCGGCTACAGTGTATCTGCAAAAAATTCATAATTAACTTAGTCTGTTTCCGAGCGGATTTCGTTAATAAGCCTGTCAATATCTGCAATGCTTTGCTCAAGCATATTGTCTTCCTCGGATACATCGGTTGATTTGCCGTCGAAGTATTCCTGAGAAAGCGGGTCATATTTATCCGGATTTTTATCTTCCTTTTCCATTGACTCAATAACCTCGTCCACACCGTCAAGCTCGTTGTTTACACTTTCCTCAACATCAGTTATGTCAACATGATTAATTGATAAACGGTTAAGCTGCTCCTTTTCAATCTCATCGTTGTGGCTTTCCTCAACTGTATCGTCGGCATTGCTGATTTTTGATTCTGTTGGTTCTTTTTCGGCTGCATTAGCTGTAAGCTCTATCATCATAAACAGCAGGTAAAAGGCCATACAAACAAATCCGATTATTTCTACATTATTGAGTGTATATTCGTTTAAAGAACCGATACCGTTGCCATCTACAACAACATATGCACCTTTGGTTGTTATTTGGTCAACAGCATTTGCAACCGCATACACTATGGTAACAACAAACGCAGGCATACCGTAGAGTATTGTACCCTTTACAGGGTTCTTGCAAACCGATTCCTGATATATCAGCGACAGGTTAAACAGTGCCATAATCATAAACGACATAAAGAAAAGGTTTGTCATATCAAAGGCATTTACAGACTGTCTTGAGTAGGCAACAAAGGTAACTATAAGCTTAACACAGCACCAAAGCGGTGCGGCTATGGAAAACAATCCCATTTTTTTAGCTATGTTTCTTCCTGATATTGAAGACAAGCCCATAAGTATTATTGCTATACCGCCAAGCAGACCAAATACAGAATCGATTATTGTTCCAAAATTAAGCGTAGTAATTTTACCCAATGCAGCTCCCGAATTAAAAATAAACAGTGCCGCCGATATTACTGCAAAAAAACCTGCCGGAACATTTCGCCGAGGCTTACAGTAAGGAGAGGTTTTTCTGTCTACACCGCAAAAAATTAACAATAATACAAATAATACAGCCACCATACAGGTATAGATAACCCACGCTGTACCTGTACTGATAAAGCCTGTATCAATGCCTTGGTCAATAAACAGCTTTTGGTACAGTCTTAAAATAACAGACAAAATTGCAATGGGAATAAACGGAATCCATGATAATTTAAATTTCATATTTACACCTCAAGTATTTTATTGTAGGACTTCCTAAAATATATAAATCATAAAAAGCAACAGATACTAATAATAATTATATATAAAAGTTATTCAGTACATTTAATTTTATTCAAATAATTAGATGTTGTCAATACATTAAGAGAACATATTTACATAGTATTAAGAAAAGGAATGGTAATTATATGAAAAAAGGCATGGTGGCTGTAATACTTACAATAATAACAATAGCTGTGGTTCCTGTTATTTCAATCTTGGTAGGAGGTAAATATGAAAAATCCTACGCAGCCGTATCGGCAACCGAATCGGTTACCGAAAAAAATACATATACCGCACAACCAGATGAAAATACAGAGAAACCCACCAAGCCGGTAAGTAAAGCCACCACATCAAAAGGTTCAAGCGAAGAAAATACATATAAAATTTACGATAAGTCAGCAAAAAAAGTAATTACCGTAAATGATGTTGATTTTTGCTGTGGTGCACTTGCAACAGAAACAGAGGCAGATATTCCTGCAGAAGCACTCAAGGCACAGGCTGTAGCTCTACACACATATTATACACACTTAAAATATGAAAGCAGAAAGCAAAATAAGGAATACGACTTTCAGTGCAACAGTAAAATATGGGAGGTGTACGCTGATAAAAAAGATATTAAGGCTAAGTGGGGTGACACCTTTAAGGAAAGCTTTGGCACTATTGAAAAGGCTGTAAAAGAGGTTTCGGATATATTTGTTTTGTATAATGACAGCCCTGCTATGACTAAATATTTTGAAATATCCTCGGGGACAACCGACAGCTACAGCGAAATATACGGCAAGGATATAAAGTATCTTACTAATGTTGCAGCTCCCTACGACACAGTAGCCAACAATTATCAAACAAAGCAAACCTTTTCTTATGAGGAGCTTAACAGCCTTATGGGTAAAAAATACAAGGATTACAAGGCTGAGAATATAGACAAGAATGTGTCAGAAATTAAAAAGAGCAATTACGGTACAGTTTTAAGCCTGCGTGTGGGAAATAAAGAAATAAAAGGCTATGAATTTGCTGACATACTTAAGCTTCGCAGCAGTAATTTTAATGTTGAAGTCAAGGAGGGCAGCTATATTTTTACAGTTTGCGGCTACGGCGAAAATATAGGCCTAAGTAAATTCGGAAGCTGTCAGCTAGCAAAGCAAGGCAGCAGCTACATTGAAATTCTTGAATACTACTATCCGGGAACAAAAATAGTAAGAGGATATAAAAAATAGAAAATGTAAAAGCGGTTTTATAATGTTTCTATAACAAAAGTCTGAGTAAAAAAAGCCGGCAAAATCAATTATAAAAGCTATAAAAAAGCTGACAACCATCTGCAAAACAAACGCAGAGGTCATCAGCTTAGTAAGCGGCTTTGGCAATGCCGCAGGAAAACCTTATTACAGTTTAAAAATATTAGTTGAAAATTTTACATAGGAATTTATTATTTAAAGAACCTTAATTCTGTCAAAAGGGAAAATTACAATAGGGGCTTTGCCAATAATATCCTTTTCGCTAATTAGTCCTACAGTGGTAAATCTGCTGTCTGTAGAGTGGTTACGATTGTCGCCCATAACAAAAACCATACCCTTAGGGATAACAGACGGTATTTCTGCATCACCCTGCTTTGTTGTAAGATTTTTTATGTAAGGCTCATCAATAACAACATTGTTTACAGTGACTGTTCCTGTTTTGAAATCGATATTCAGGGACTCACCCTCTGTTGCTATTACACGCTTTATTATAGGCTTGTTAAGATTTTGACCGTGACTGATAACTACAACATCGCCGTCCTTTGGTGTATAACAGAAGTTTGTTACTATAACCCTGTCACGGTCGTGAAGTGTATCCATCATAGATTCACCGTCAACATCAACCATTCTAAAAAAGAAGGTCATTACCAAAATTACAACTATAAAAGCAAAAATGAGAGTATGCATAATTTCATAGCAGCTCTCTTTTAGAGATGTTGGTGCTTCATCAACAGTCTTGTCAGCTAATGCATTATCCTTATCAACCATATTGCTGTCTCCTATATAAAATATATTATAAGCAAAAAAGGGACTTGTATAGTCCCTCTTAAATTCAGATATTAGCGAATCTGCTCTTTAACCTTAGCAGCCTTACCTACTCTGTCTCTTAGGTAGTATAGCTTGCTTCTGCGAACCTTACCATATCTGACAACCTTTACATCTTTAACATTAGGTGAGTGGATAGGAAAAACTCTTTCCACGCCAACGCCGTAAGATACTCTTCTTACTGTAAAGGTTTCGGCTACGCCACTGCCTCTTTTGGCAATAACTGTACCCTCGAACATCTGAACTCTTTCCTTTTCACCCTCGCGGATATTAACGCTTACCTTTACAGTATCACCAATACCGAACTTAGGTAGCTCATTCTTCAAAGAGTCAGCTGCGATTGTTTTTAGTGCATCCATTTTATAATCCTCCTAGTTTTCAGACATTCTTGCTGTAATACAGCAGAGGACTGTCCGCTTCAATGTCTTGGCTTTCGCCAGGCGTTGATCCCCATTACCAAAAGATAACGGAATTCAAATGCTTTAATATTGTAACACACTTGTTTTATAAATTCAATACCTAAAACAAAAAATTATATTAATATGAAAGCTATTGCATATAATTTTGTTTGTTAAGTGTATAACCATCCCTTATGGCAAAAGCGAAGGATATGGTTATACAAAAATTTATTACCTAGCTACTATATTTACAAGCTTGCCCGGTACATATATTTCTTTAATTATATTTTTACCGTCAATAAGCGGTGCAATTTTTTCGTTTGATTTTGCCTGTGCAAGTGCAGCGTCCTTGTCAATATCTGCCTCAACTGTCAGCTTAGCCTTAACCCTGCCGTTTACCTGAACTACAATTTCTATTGTGTCGTCCTTGCACTTTGCTTCGTCATAGCTTGGCCACTGTGCCTGAGCGACAATGCCCTCACCAAGCTTAGACTGTTGCCAAACCTCCTCTGTAACATGAGGTGCAAAAGGATTAAGCAAAATTGTGAAAATTTCAAGCTCTTTCTTTGTAATGCTTCCTGTAGCGGTTATATCATTAATAAGAGCCATCAATGCGGCAATAGCTGTGTTGAACTTAATATTCTCTATATCATAGCCAACCTTTTTGATAGTCTTGTGGAATGATGATTCAAGCTCAGGTCTGAGATTATCGTCATCAGTTAGAATATCCTGCAGGTTCCAGTATCTTTCAATAAATCTGCGGCAGCCCTTTATGCTTTGCGGATTCCAAGGTGCACTCTTTTCAAAGTCGCCAATGAACATTTCATACAGACGCATGGTATCTGCACCGTACTCGTCTACAACCTCATCAGGGTTTACAACATTGCCTCTGGACTTGCTCATTTTCTCACCGTTAGAGCCTAAAATCATACCGTGGCTTGTACGCTTAGCATATGGCTCCGGGTTTGGAACTACGCCAATATCATACAGGAATTTATACCAGAAACGGCTGTAAAGCAGGTGCAGGGTGGTGTGCTCCATACCGCCGTTATACCAGTTTACAGGCATCCAATACTTTATAGCCTCCTTGCTTGCCAAAGCCTCTTTATTGTGCGGGTCGATATATCTTAGGAAATACCAGGAGGAGCCTGCCCACTGTGGCATTGTGTCGGTTTCTCTGTGTGCCTTGCCGCCGCAATGAGGACAAGTAGTTTCAACCCAGTCCGTCATATTAGCAAGAGGAGACTCACCGCTTTCGGTTGGTTCGTAGGATTCAACATTAGGCAGTGTCAAAGGAAGCTGATCCTCGGGTACAGGCACATAGCCGCACTTGTCGCAGTGTACTATCGGGATAGGCTCGCCCCAATATCTTTGGCGTGAAAATACCCAGTCACGAAGCTTGAAGTTTACCTTTGCATGACCTATTCCCTTTTCTGTCAGAAATTCTGTAATTGCCTTTTTAGCTTCTTCAACGGTTTTGCCGTTGAGAAAATCTGAATTTACCATTATTCCTGTAGAGCAGTTTGTAAATGCTTCTTTTTCTACCTCTCCGCCCTTTACAACCTCTATAATAGGCAAATCAAATTTCTTTGCAAATTCCCAGTCACGAGTATCGTGAGCAGGTACAGCCATAATAGCACCTGTTCCGTACGACACCAAAACATAGTCAGAAATGAATATAGGTATTTCTTTTCCGTTTACAGGATTAACAGCTGTAACACCGTCAAGCTTTACGCCTGTTTTATCCTTTGCTACCTCTGTTCTTTCAAAATCGCTCTTCTTTGCGGCAGCAGTCTGATATTCTCTTACAGCGTCAATATTATTTAAAATTCCGCTCCACTTTTCAATCATTGGGTGCTCAGGTGAAATAACCATATATGTAGCACCAAACAGTGTGTCAGGACGGGTTGTGTAAACTGTAAGTGTGTCGCCTGTTGATGTTTTAAAATCAACCTCTGCACCGTATGAACGCCCAATCCAGTTTTTCTGTTGTGTTTTTACACGCTCCGGATAATCTACCAAATCAAGATCGTCAATAAGCCTGTCTGCATACTCTGTAATTTTAAGCATCCACTGTGACTTAACCTTGTGTACAACCTCACTGCCGCAGCGTTCGCATACGCCGTTTACTACCTCTTCGTTAGCAAGCACGCACTTACAGGAGGTACACCAGTTTACAGACATTTCCTTTTTGTATGCCAAGCCTTTTTTGAAAAGCTGCAGGAAGATCCACTGTGTCCACTTGTAATATTCGGGATCGGTTGTATTTATTTCTTTGCTCCAGTCAAAGGAGATACCCAGTGACTGAATTTGCTTTTTAAACCTTGCAACATTTTGCTGTGTAACAATTCGTGGGTGAATATGGTTTTTTATAGCATAGTTTTCTGTAGGCAAGCCGAATGCATCCCAGCCGATAGGATACAAAACATTGTAGCCCTGAAGTCTGCGTTTTCTTGAAACAATATCAAGAGCGGTATAAGGTCTTGGGTGACCTACATGCAAGCCCTGTCCGGATGGATAAGGAAATTCTATAAGAGCATAGAATTTGTCTTTATCTGAGTTATCCTCTGCGTGAAAAACTCCCTTATCCTCCCATATTTTTTGCCACTTTGGCTCAATGGCTTTATGATCATATCTCACAAAAATTCCTCCTGCAAATTTATTTATAAAAATAAAGCTTAGTCAACAACATCGGAAATGTCTATTTCCTCGCCGTCCTTCCACAGACGCTCAAGGTCATAAAACTCTCTTGTTTCGTCAATAAATACATGAACTATTACATCAATATAATCCATAAGGATCCAAGTGTTAGAGCGATAGCCCTCTATATGGCTTACAGACACGCCAGCATTGTCAAGCTCGTACTCTACATTGTCAGCCATAGCCTTTACCTGAGTACTGCTTGTACCTGTTGCAATAACCATATAATCTGCCAAAACTGAAATATCCTCTATTTTAATTACCTTTATATCCAATCCCTTTTTGGCGCTAAGAGCTTTAGCCGCCAGCTTTGAAACCTCTAAAGATGTCACGAAATCACTCCTTGATATTATTTATTGTTATTTATTATTAATTGGTTATACAGTGCCAGGGTGTTTTGGTCTATGGCACATTGCCTTGCCGCCAAGTCCGTAATGCTGAATGTAACACCGTAAAGCATTGCCTCATCAAGACTGCTTTCCGCTTTTTTACGCATAACATCAACCCCCTTGTAGTCACGCTCTTCACCGATAAAGTCTGCTACAAATATCACCTTTTCAAGCAAGCTCATATTTTCACGGCCGCTTGTGTGATAACGAATAGCATTTAAAATTTCTGCATCTGTAATTCCTAATTGTGTTTTTACATATACACTGCCGGAAATAGCGTGCCAGAGTTTAGGTGAAACCTGTTGAACACTGTCCAGTATTATACCATTTTCCTGCATTATTTTCAACTGAATATCATAAGGTGTTTCCTTGGTTACATCGTGCAAAATGCCGGCAATCACCGCCTTTTCAACATCGGCACCGTATTTTTCTGCCAAATGCCTTGCCGCCCTTGCAACATTTACACTGTGAATATATCTTTTGTCACCCATTCTCTTTTTAATAATGCCCTTGTAATACTCTAAATTCAAAGCTGTCACCCCATATATAAAGAATTATCATAAATATACTGCGAAACTCTTGGGCAAACCATACCGTTTATTGATTTACTCAGTTTTATATTTTCTCGTATTTCAGTTGAAGAAACATTCATCATATGCTCATCTGCAATTACATATTTACAGCCGTATTTTTCAAGTGTGCTGCCATATTGGGATAATGTACGGACATGGTCACTGTCCCGTGGAACGGCACAAACTACAGCAAGCTTAAAAATTTTCCGAAAATTTTTCCATGTAGTAAGGCTTAAAAACATATCTGCCCCCATAATCAAAAAAAGCTGTGAATTTTTGTAAATTTTCGAAAGCTGTATAAGCGTATCTACCGTGTAGCTTTTTCCCTGCCGTTTTAGTTCAATGTCACTTACCTCTATTTTAGGCAGATTCTCTGCCGCCAGCAGGCACATATTGTAGCGGTGCCGTGGTGATACCATTGCACTGCTGCTTTTGTGCGGCGGCGTGTTGTCGGGAATAAGCAGGAGCTTTTCCAGCCCAAGCTCACTTACAAAATACTGTGCCAGCTGTATATGCCCTGTATGTATAGGGTTAAAGCTGCCGCCGTACATAGCTACAAAGGGCTTTCTTATGTTGCTTAGATCAGCATTTGTTATAAGCATATTATTTAGCCCTTGCCTGCGGAAGCTTATACTGCGATTCCTTCTTTTTCTGCCTGAACAGTACAAACTTTGAGCCTATAACCTGTACGACATCGGCGTTTACCCTTTCTGCTATTTCGTCAGCCGCCGCTCTTGGTGTAGTGTCCGAATTTTCAAGCACTCTGCCCTTTATAAGCTCTCTTGCCTCCAGTGCGGTATCCGCTTGTGTTACAACAGTATCTATAACGCCGCTTTTACCTATAATTAAAATTGTATCCAATGAGTTAGCCATACCCCTAAGGTATGCCCTCTGCTTGCTTGTAAGCATTAATTTTCCCCCTGTGTAATTTCTTTACTTAGCTGCTGCTTTAATATTCTTATAGCATTGCCACGGTGACTTATTTTATCTTTTTCTTCCGGCGAAAGCTGAGCAAAGCTTTTGCCGCCTTCAACAATAAACAGCGGGTCATAGCCAAAGCCGTCATTTCCCCGAGGCTTTGCGGCTATTGTGCCTATACATTCACCGTGTGCAATAATTTCTTTTCCGTTTTCCAATATACAGCAAATAACGCACACAAACTTTGCTGTGCGGCGTGCCGGCTGTACCTGCGAAAGCTCAGCTAAAAGCTTTTCGTTATTGGCACTGTCTGTTGCATTTTCGCCGGAATATCTGGCTGAATATACTCCCGGAGCACCGTTTAATGCGTCTACCATAAGCCCCGAATCATCTGCAATACACGGCAGCTTTGTTCTTTCAAAGGCTGCTCTTGCTTTTAGTCGGGCATTCTCAACAAAGGTAGTGCCTGTTTCCTCAACATCGTCAAGCGAAACACCCATTTCCTTTGCTGTTTTTGCTGTAATTCCCATAGGATTTAATATTCTGTTAAGCTCATTTACCTTTTTAGGATTGTTGCTTGCAATTACAAATGTTTTCATAGCTTACTCCCCATTTTTGGCAAACAAAGCCTTGGCAAATGAATCGGCGTCAAACGGCTGTAAGTCGTCCACTTGTTCGCCAACACCGATGTATTTTACAGGTACGCCAAGCTCTTCCTTTACAGAAAGTACAACGCCGCCCTTGGCAGTGCCGTCAAGCTTAGTAAGAACAATACCTGTAATGCCTGCTGAATTTTTAAATTCTCTTGCCTGATTTACTGCGTTTTGACCTGTAGTAGCGTCAAGCACAATTAAAAACTCCTTATCGGCGTCAGGAAGCTCTCTGTCTATAATTCTTGTAATTTTGCCCAGCTCGTCCATTAAGTATTTTTTATTGTGAAGTCTGCCGGCTGTATCTGCAATAATTACATCTGTTCCTCTTGCCTTTGCGGCTGATATAGCGTCATAAACAACAGCCGCAGGGTCGGAGCCTTCCTTTTGCTTTACTATGTCGCACTGTGCACGCTCTGCCCAAATTTCCAGCTGGTCAATAGCTGCGGCTCTAAAGGTATCAGCTGCCGCCAAAAGCACGCTTTTGCCCTGCATACGCAGGTTGTTTGCCAGCTTGCCGATAGTGGTGGTTTTGCCTACGCCGTTTACACCTATAACAAGTATAATTGACGGCTTGGTATTTAGGTTCAGCTCCTCGCCGCCTCTTAGCATATCTGCGGTAATTTCTTCAAGAAGTCTGTGAACCTCGTTAGGGTCTGTTACGCCCTCTTTTTTTACCCTTACACGAAGCTCTTCTGTAATTTTTGACGCTGTTTTAACGCCGACATCGCCCATTACCAAAAGCTCCTCAAGCTCCTCGAAAAGCTCCTCGTCAATTTTGGTAAAGGATTTCAGCATACCGTCAATTTGATTAACAACGGCATTTCTGGTTTTTTTAAGTCCCTCTTTAATTTTACTGAAAAAACCCAATTATATCACCTTTTCCTTATTACAATATAAATATATTTTAATTCATATTCAGCTTTTCTGCAACCTCTGAAGCACGAAGTGAAAGCAATTTTGAAATGCCCTTGTCCTGCATTGTTACACCGTACAAAACATCGGCCTCCTCCATTGTTCCACGGCGGTGGGTTATTAGAATAAACTGTGTTTTTTCGTTCATAACACGAAGATACTGTGCAAAGCGGTCAACATTAACCTCGTCAAGTGCTGCCTCAATTTCGTCCATTACGCAGAACGGTGCCGGATTTACCTTCATAATAGCAAAGTAAAGGGCTATGGCTACAAGTGCCTTTTCGCCGCCTGAAAGTGCCTCAAGGTGTACTACTATTTTACCCGGCGGATGAACAATAATTTCAATTCCGCTTGTAAGAACATCTTCCGGATTAGTCAGCTCTATATGGGCTTTTCCGCCGCCAAACAAATCAACAAATATTTTAGAGAAGTTATCGTTTATCTGAACAAACCTGTCTACAAATATTTCTTTCATCTGCTTTGTAAGATCGCCGATAAGTCTAAGAATTTCGTTCTTGGATTTTTCAACATCTTCTACCTGCTTTGTCATAAAGGAGTGTCTTTCTGACACCTCTTTATATTCTTCTATAGCAGACACATTCACACTGCCCAGTGCTTTTATTTTGCCTTTTAATTCGTTTAGCCGCTTTTTGCCTGCCTGCACATTGTCTATCGGCTTACAGCTTTCCTGTGCCTCTCGTGGGGTAAGCTCATATTCCTCCCACAGCTTGCTTATTATTTCGTCATACTGCTTTTGGAGGTTTATTTTGCGTTCCTCCAGCTTTGAAAGCTCTCTGCCGGCGGTTTCACGCTCGTTAAGCTTGTCACGCTCTGCCTTTCTCAGCTGTGCGGTTTTAGCCTCTGTTTCGCTTCTTTCTCTGTTTACCGACTCAATTTTCCTTTGTGCAGATTTTGATTTTTCGGTAAGCTCTTTAACAAGCTGTGTAAGTAATTCAATTTGTGCATTTATTGAATTATTGCGGCTGTTGTACTCTTCAATCTCTTTAACAAGCTGCTCTCTGCGTTGTTTTCTGTTGCTTTCGTTTGATAGTGCGATATTAATTTCGGCATTAATATTTTCAATGTCCTTTTGTGCCGTAACTACTTCCAAACGAATATCCTGAAGCTTCTGTGCCAAAGTTTCACGCTTAACAGAAAGCTCCTCTCTGCCGCCTGTAATTTCACTTGACTGTGTTTCTGCCGCTTCTATTTCTTTGTTCAGCTTATCAAGCTGTTTTTGCGACTGTCTGTGTATGTCGGATTGCTGTTCTGCCTTAGCGGTCAGCAGCTTGATTTCATTGTCTAAGTCGCACACAGCCCCTTGGTGGGTTTGAAGCTCTGTTTTACTGCTTTTTAACGCCGCTTCAATTTTAATTTTATCCTGCTGTGCCGTAGAAAGCTCTGCGGACGAGGCTGTTATTTCAGCGTTTGCGGCTGAAAGCTCCTGAGCAGCCTGCTTATACTGCTGTTGTGCCTTTGCAAACTCTGCTTTTAGCCTTTCTACAGTGTCCTTATTCTTTTGAATTTCAGCTGTTCGGCTAAGCAAGCCGGACTTTCTGCCCTGAGAGCCGCCTGTCAGCGAACCGCCTGCGTTAACAACCTGTCCGTCAAGTGTAACCACACGGAATTTGTAGCTGTATTTTTTTGCTATAGCCACAGCGTTGTTAAGATTGTCTGCAATAACAATTCTGCCTAACAGAGAATTAAGAATGCCTGTGTATTTAGGTTCACAGCTGCAAAGCTCTGCAGCTACACCTACAAATCCACTGCAATTATCAAGTCCGTTTTCATTAAGCTGATAGCCCTTTATTGTTGTAAGAGGTAAAAATGTAGCTCTGCCTCCGTCACGCTTTTTTAAAAGTCCGATAGCCGCCTTTGCGGTATCTTCATCAGCTGTAACAATGTGCTGCATAGAATTTCCAAGAGCCGTTTCAATAGCTACGGTATAATCTGCCGGAACATTAATTACTCTGGATACAGGCCCGTGTATTCCCTGCAAGGTACCACGCTGTGCCTCCTTTATAACAATTTTTACACTGTTATAAAAGCCCTCCATATTGCGTTCCAAATCCTCAAGCATTCTTACACGGCGTACTCTTTCCTGATAGTCAAGGTTAAGTTTGTCGCACCTCTGCTTTAGCTCTTCGCTTTGCTGCTGCTTTTGTGAAAGCTTTTGTCTGCTAAGCTGTAGTTCACTGCCAAGACTGTCTATGCTGTTGTTTGTGTCAGCAAGCATATTTTCATAGTCGCTGCATTGCTTTAGAAGGTTTGCAATCTGCTCGGCTTTAACCTGCTTTTGGTTGTTAAGGTTGCTTATTCTCTCCTTAGCCTCGCTTACAGACGCCATACTTGTCATAGCTGACACCTTAATATCCGCCGCCTGTGTGCTAAGCCTTGTAAGATTAAGTGACAGCTCCTGCAAAACATCTGAATTTTTGCTTACGCTTACATTAACCTCGTTTAAGCTGCTTTCAATTTCTGCATATTGCTTTTGAAGCGTAGAAATTTTTTCATTATACCGGCTGATTTTTTGCTTTTTTAGTGCAATTTCATTTTCTGTGTCAACTGCCGAGCTTGCAATGGAATCAATTTCATTATTTACTTTTTCAATGCTTTGATTATTATAGGTGATACTGTTTTCCGCAACAGATATGTTTGATTTTTTCTCTGATATTTGCTGTTCATAGTCAGAAATCTCTTTTCTGATTTCATCAATTTCCGAAAGGTATTTGCCGTTTCTTAAAAATAGTTCTTCGCTTTCTTTTTGAATGTCCTCAAGTGCCTCTTGTGCCGCCTGATGCTGACTGCGGGCAATTTCAAGCCTTTCCTCCTGCTCACGCAAAACGGCGGCAGACTGCTTTATTGTATTTAGCCATAAAGCAATTTCAAGGTCTTTTTTCTCGTTTGAATATTTCAAAAAAGCCTCTGCTTTTTTCGCCTGAATTTCCAAGGGCCCTACTCTGTCGTCAAGCTCTGTTAATATGTCACGCAGACGAACTAAATTTTCTTCTGTACCCTTTAGCTTTCGCTCTGCCTCCAGCTTTCTGTATCTGTATCTTGATATTCCTGCCGCCTCTTCAAAAATTTCTCGCCTATCTTCGCTTTTTGACGCCACTATGCTGTCAATTTTACCTTGGCCAATCATAGAGTAGCCGTCACGACCTAAGCCTGTGTCCATAAAAAGCTCGTGGATATCCTTTAGTCTTACGGCGGCCTTATTAATCATATAGTCGCTGTCGCCGGAACGGTAATAACGCCTGGTAATAGAAACCTCGTCGCCGTCAAAGGCAAGGGCACGGTCTTTGTTTTCAAAAGACAGGGTAACCTCGGCATAACCAAGCTTTTTTCTGCTGTCTGTTCCGTTAAAGACAACATCTTCCATTTTGGAACAGCGTATAGCCTTAGGTGACTGCTCTCCGAGAACCCAGCGTATGGCGTCACTAATGTTACTTTTGCCACTGCCGTTTGGCCCTACTATGGAGGTTATGCCATGGTCAAAGGTTAATTTAGTTTTATCCGGAAAGGTTTTAAAGCCTTGTATCTCTAGTGATTTTAATAACAATTTACTAACTCCAATATTTATGTAATGTCTAAAAATATACAGCCGATATTTATGATTTATTAAAACAGGTGTTCTGTTTATCTGTTAAATCTGAAAAATAAAACTCACCCTGCACTACATTGACTTGTTTTACAGTTAAGCTATAGCCCTTTTGTGCAAAGTATTCAATGTTGCTGTGCTTTTGTCCAAGCACCTTTGAAATGTCACGGCTGTTTACTGCTATAGTATAACAGCCTGCAGGCAAAGCATTCGCTTTTATATAATCATCAATACTGTTTCTGAAAACCCTTGCGGCACACAGCTCTCCTAACGACGGGTGCCATGGCCCTGCCACCATACCTTTTGATATATCCTCTGTACTGTGTAAGCCCAAACGGATTACCCTAATGCCTTGTTTGTTAAACATTTGCAAAAGCTTCGCACACAGCTCAACAGTATCTTCCAGTGGATATGTATTGTAATCCCCATTTTTATAATAATCTGCAAGTACAGTATCCGCCATAATTATGGTGGGGTAAATTCTTACGGTGTCGGGCGAAAGGCTGCAAATTTGTTCGGCTGTATAAATATCCTTTTCAATACTGCTTTTATACAACCCTGTCATCATTTGAAGTCCAAGGGAAAAGCCGTATTCTTTTATGAGCTTCGATGCGTTGGCTACATCCTTGGCGGTATGCCCACGCATATTGGCTGTAAGAACATCGTCACACATACTTTGCGCCCCAAGCTCAATAGCGGTAACACCGTAGCTTTTTAAAATTTCGAGAATTTCGTTGTCAATATAATCCGGCCTTGTGGAAATGCGTATTCCGGCAAAGCTGTCGTTCTTTACATACTGATATGCCGCAGACAGAAGCATTACCATATAACTGCGGTCAATAGCCGTAAAGCTGCCGCCAAAAAAGGCAATTTCAGACTGCTGCGGGTTATATCTTTTGCTTTTCATTGCAACGGAAGCCGCATTAATAACATCGTCTGCTGTGGGTTGTTTTTGCTGACCTGTAATTTTTACTTGATTGCAAAATGAACAGCAATGAGGACAGCCGTTGTGCGGTACAAAAATAGCTACATTTGAGTGCTTCAATAGCCCATCAGTCCTAACGCTTCTCTTGCCGCCTGCTGTTCTGCTTCTTTTTTGCTTCTGCCGCCGCCTTTGCCGATAACATTACTGTTTAAATGTACTTCTACGACAAAGTGCTTGTTATGGTCAGGCCCACTTTCTCCTACAAGTACATACTCCAGCTTTTCTTCCGGATTTTTCTGAATTATTTCCTGAAGCTGTGTTTTATAATCCTTAAATCTAATAGGCTTTGCACTTTTAATATCCGGTATTACAAAGCGAAGAACAAATTTTCTTGCCTCCTCCATACCGCCGTCAAGATAAATTGCGGCTATAACAGATTCAAATGCATCTGCCAAAATCGAAGGCCTTTCCTGACCGTTTGAATGGCGTTCGCCCTTGCTTAAAAGCAGATAATCACCAAGGTTAATTGACCTTGCATATCCTGCAAGGGATTTCTCGCAGACAAGAGCCGCCCTCAGCTTTGTGAGGTCACCCTCGGGCAGCGACGGGCAGTGCTTATAAATATAGTCGGAAACAACAATGCTTAAAACTGCGTCGCCTAAAAACTCCTGACGCTCGTTGCATTTTATATGAAGCTTTTTATGCTCGTTGGCATAGGATGAATGTGTAAGACCTATTTTTAAATAATCTATATTTTTAAATTTATAATCCAGTACTTTCTCAAGCTCTTTCATTATAACACCTCTTTCGATTTTACAGCTTTGCAATGTTCGTGCTTATTTCTTCAACTACATTGCCCTCAACAAATTGTTTTGTTAAGCGAAGGGCACTTTTTATTGTTTTTGCCTTTGAACTGCCGTGTGCCTTAAAAACAGGCTTGTTTACACCCATAATTGCAGCGCCGCCGTACTCATTGTAGTCCATTTCTTTTGCAAGCTTTTTTAGGTCGCTCATAATCATTGCTGCCGCTATTTTATTTTTGGCATTTTTCTTAAACAGCCCCTTAATTTTGCCCATAAGCTCCATTGCAACTCCCTCATAGGTTTTTAGAATAAGATTACCGTTAAATCCGTCTGTAACCAACACATCACAACCATCGGCAGGAATATCTCTGCCCTCTACATTTCCTATGAAGTTTATAGGTGTTGCCTTTAGCAATTCAAATGCCTCCTGCTGCAGTGAGCCTCCCTTGTGCTCCTCTGTACCCACATTTGCAAGGCCTACTCTTGGGTTATCAATTCCCATAACCTTGTTCATATAGATTGAACCCATTATTGCAAACTGCTGCAGCATATCGGGACGAACCTCGTTATTTGCACCGCCGTCAACAAGCATAAAGCAGCCTTGTGCCTTTGGCATTACCGGAGCAAAAGCAGGGCGTTTAACACCCTTAATTCTTTTTATAATCAAGCTGCTGCCCATTACCAAAGCACCGCTGTTGCCGGCAGATACAAAGGCATCGCCCTCGCCGCTGTTAAGCAGCTGAAAGCCCATTCCCATAGATGAATTTTTCTTTTCCTTTACTACTGCAGAGGCGTCATCGTCCGGTGAAATAACAACATCGGTATGAGCAACCCTTATGTTATTAAGAGAAATGCCGTTTTCTATAGCGGTTTTCTTTATTATGTTTTTATCGCCCGTAAGAATTACTTCTATTCCTAAGTCTTCTACAGCTAAAGCACAGCCCTTAATAATTTCAAGAGGTGCATTGTCACCGCCAAAAGCATCTACAATTATCTTCATACTAAAACCTCGGTTTTCTTAAAACAAGTTAAATATTATTTTCGTTAATAAAGCCTTCAAGAGTTGAAAAGGAACGCAGAGAATGCTTTTCTGCCTTTAGTCGTTTATCCCTAATATTTTCTGAAAGCTGTGGCAAAATACCGATATTTGCCCCCATAGGCTGGAAGCAAGTAACTGACGGATTACTGATATACTCTGCCAACGCACCCATCATAGTTACATTTGGCAGCACAAGAGTTTTTTTACCCATAAACAGCCTTGCGGCATTTATGCCTGCAAGCAGTCCGCTGCTGCCGGACTCCATATATCCCTCTACACCGGTAAGCTGTCCGGCAAAAAACAGGCTATGGTTTTTCCGTAATGAATAGTCAGCATCTAAAAGCTGTGGTGAATTTATAAAAGTATTGCGGTGCATTACGCCGTATCTGACAAACTCTGCATTTTTAAGTGCCGGTATCATTGAAAATACACGCTTCTGTTCGGGAAATTTCAGGTTAGTTTGAAAGCCGACAAGGTTATACAGTGTACCTTGGTTATTTTCCCTGCGAAGCTGTAAAACAGCCCACGGTCGGTGTCCTGTTTTTGGGTCTGTAAGACCTACGGGCTTCATAGGGCCAAAGCGTATTGTGTCGGCACCACGCTGTGCCATAACCTCAATAGGCATACAGCCCTCGTACACCTTTGGATTTTGAACATCAAAATCCTTTAACGGGGCACGCTGTGCAGCTACAAGCTCTGCGTGAAAGCTCTCGTACTCCTCTTTATTCATAGGGCAATTTATATAATCATCCCCACTGCCCTTTCCGTATCTGCTGGCAAAGAATGCACTGTTAAAATCTATAGACTCGGCTGTAACTATTGGTGCAGCTGCGTCAAAAAAGCTTAACGCTCCGCCAAGCTCTGCCTTAATATTTTCTGCCAATAAATCAGCAGTAAGAGGGCCTGTAGCAATTACGGCAATTTTATCTTGCGGCAGCTCTGTGATTTCTTCATTAACTACAGTAATATTGGGGTGCTGATTAATATAATGAGTTACCATATTGGAAAAGTCATCTCTGTTTACAGCTAACGCCCCTCCGGCACTGACACTGCAATCGTCTGCACACTTTAGAAGCAGTGAGTTAAGCATTCGCATTTCCTGCTTAAGCATACCTGCGGCACTGGCTGTTCGTGCGGCTTTAAGAGAGTTTGAACAAACAAGCTCGGCAAATGTGTTGCTGTGGTGGGCCGGTGACTTTTTATTTGGCTTCATTTCGTAAAGCATTACCTGTATGCCTCTGTTGGCTATTTGCCATGCAGCCTCACAGCCTGCAAGCCCTGCACCGATTACACTGATATATGCCTTTTCCAAAAAAGCACCTCCTTTGCTCTGTTAATATAATCTATTATTCGTCATCCTTTTCTACAAAGTCCTTTGTAAAACCACAGCCCTCTGTTTGGCAATAAAGCTTTGGCTTTTTACCCTTTTTCTTGTACAGCACACCGCCGCACTGTGGACAACGCTCGTTTGTAGGCTCTGCCCACGATACAAAGTCACAGCTTGGGTAGTTGCTGCAGCCGTAGAAAACTCTGCCCTTTTTTGATTTTCTTACTATAACATCGCCGCCGCATTTAGGGCATTTTGCACCGGTAGGCTCAACAAAGTTTTTAACATTTTTGCATTCGGGATAACCCGGGCAGGCAATAAACTTGCCAAATCTGCCGTTTTTAACAACCATTCTTCTGCCGCATTTTTCGCAGATAATGTCTGTTTCCTCTTCCTTTAGCTTTATTTTAACATCCTTTGTATCTTCCTTTGCCTTTTTCAAGGTTTTGTTAAAGTCGGTATAAAAATCGTCGAGTACCTTTACCCACTGCTCCTGACCATGCTCAACCTTGTCAAGGTTTTCCTCCATTTGTGCGGTAAATTTTACATTTACAATTTTCGGGAAATGCTCAAGCATAAGCTTGGTGGTAACCTCTCCAAGCTCTGTAGGATAGAGGGTTTTGCCCTCTCGCTTTACATAATCTCTGGCTGTAATTGTAGAAATAGTTGCGGCATATGTAGATGGTCTGCCTATGCCGTTTTCCTCCAATGCTTTAATAAGTGTAGCCTCTGTGTAGCGTGCAGGCGGTTGTGTAAAGTGCTGATTCGGCACAATTTCTTTTACACGAACAGGCATATCTTTTTCAAGAGGCGGAAGTTCTGTCTGCTTTTCCTCCGCTGTGTCCTTGCCCTCTACATAAAGCGTAGTAAAGCCCTCAAAGTCTACTCTGTAGCCTGTAGCCTTAAAAATATATTTACCGCCCTGTATTTCTGCACTGGTGGTTTTCTGTATGCACTCAGCCATTTGGCAGGCTGTAAAACGCTCCCATATAAGCTTATAAAGCTTATACTGGTCGTTTGTTAAGCTTTCCTTTATCTTGTCCGGCTCCAGTGACGGCATTGACGGACGAATAGCCTCATGGCCGTCCTGTGCATTTGACCTTGACTTAAATACTCTAGGCTCTTTAGGAAGATATTTTTCGCCCCATCTGCCCTTAATATATTCTGTAACCTCAGCAATAGCGTCATTGGATATTCTTAAGGAGTCGGTTCTCATATAAGTAATTAAACCTACTGCACCCATATCCGGCAGTTCAATGCCCTCGTACAGCTCCTGTGCTACCTTCATAGTGCGTCGTGACTGAAAATTTAATTTACGGGAGGCTTCCTGCTGCAGTGTAGAGGTTGTAAAAGGAGGTGCCGGCTGCTTTTTGCGTGTGCCGTTACGCAGCTTTGTAATCGTAAACTCTTCATTTTCCAGCTCTGAAACAATGCTTTGTGCTTCTTCACCGCTTGAAATTTTCAGCTTACCCTCTGTAGTGCCGTACAAAGCGGCGGCAAAGGTTTTTCTGCTGCCCTTTGGAATAAACTTAGCGTCTACCGACCAATATTCCTCCGGCTTAAATTCATCAATCTGCTTCTGACGGTCAACTATCAGCTTTACCGCTACAGACTGCACTCTGCCGGCAGAAAGTCCTCGACGGATGCTTCTTGACAGAAACGGGCTTAGCTTATAGCCTACAAGCCTGTCTAATATTCTTCGTGCCTGCTGTGCATCCACAAGATCTTGGTTAATACACCTTGGGTGGCTCATACCGTTTTGTATACCTGTTTTTGTAATTTCATTAAATTCTACTCTGTTGTTTTCATCCAGGCTTAGTCCCAAAATATAAGCTAAGTGCCAGGATATAGCCTCACCCTCACGGTCGGGGTCGGTTGCCAGATAAACATAGTCTGACTTTTTTGCTGCTTTTTCCAGCTTGTGCACAAGCTCTTCCTTGCTTGCAATAATTTCATAATTTGGCTGAAAGTGTTTTCTTACATTTACGCTTAATCTTTTCGCCGGTAAATCCCTAACATGTCCCATAGAGGCTATTACCTCGTAGTCACTGCCTAAATATTTCTTTATGGTTTTAGCCTTGGCAGGTGACTCCACTATTACTAATTTTGACATACTATCCATTTTCCTCCTTAACCGGGCAAGGCATATACTCCGCCTGATTTTCTTTCCACCGCATCGTTAAGCTCAAGCTCTGTAAGTGCCTGCATAACCTTGGCGGCAGGTAATTTTGTTTTTATAACTATATCATCAACTGTTGACGAATTGTTCAAAATAATGCTGTACACCGATTTTGCTGTTTCCGAAACACCGTTAAGCTCTGTATGCACCTTAACATTACTCTTACCAATGTCCGGGGTGGCTTTTCCGGTGTTGTTTTTTACAGACGGCATATTATTTACTGAAAGCGGCGGTTTTTTACCGCTTGGAATACTGTTTATTATATTATCACTTATTTCACTAAGTGGCAATGTGTCTTTTAAAGTAATTGAATATTTTTCAGAATATTCATTAATTATATCCTGTGCGTTGGTTACAGGTATTGCACCCTGCTTTATTAAGCTGTTTGTTCCAAAGGCAAAAGCATTGGTAACCTGGCCGGGTATTGCAAAAACATCTTTATTCTGGCTTAACGCTGTAGAGGCGGTAATAAGTGCACCGCTTTTTTCACCGGCCTCAACCACAAGCACTCCCTGTGATAAGGCGGAAATAATTCTGTTACGCTTAGGAAAGCTGTATTTTTGCGGCGGAGTATCCGGCGGATACTCCGAAATAACAGCACCGCTGTTTGCAATTTTGCTCCGCATTTGTGCATTAGTCATAAGGTAGCTGTAGTTTATGCCGCAGCCCAAAACACATATAGTTGTTCCGCCGGCCGCCAAAGCCCCGTTATGTGCCGATGTATCTATGCCCAATGCCCCTCCGCTTATGACCGCAACGCCGTTTTTAGCAAGGTCATAGCTTATTGAATATGCCAGTTTTTTGCCTGTAGGTGTTGCATTGCGTGTACCTACCATAGCTATTGCAAGTATATTGTCAACATCTGGCAATATTCCGTTTACATATAAAACAGCCGGAGGCTCATAAATTTCTTTTAGCAGCTGCGGATACTCCGGCGAATCGGGCGTTACAATTTTATAGCCGAGCTTTTTACAGCGGTCGTAAATTTCCCTTGCGTCCTGTATGGTATACGTACATAAATTAGAAAATTCTTTTTTCGTAAAGCAGCCGCACAAACGCCACTCTTACTGACCGCCCTCATAGAAATCCGTTATTGACGGGTAAAACCTAAGTATAGTATTAACCTTTGGATTGCTGCAGCCAAGACATTTTTGCAGCCAAATCCAATAAAGGGCTGTATCTGTCATTTGCTTAGCCCCCTTAATAATTCCCACATTGATATTGCGGCGGCGGCAGAAGCGTTAAGGGATTCTGCCCTGCCAAGCATAGGTATTGTAACCTTTATACCGCATTTATTTATTGTGTCTTGCTCCAGTCCGTTTCCTTCGTTTCCTATTAAAAGCATACAGTGCTTTTTTTCGTTTTTTGATAATTCGGTTATGCTTACAGCACTGCCGGAAACAACTGTAGCTATGGTGTTTAATTTCTGTGCATTACAGTTACCTATAATATTTTTTAAATCGCTGCAAAACATTAAAGGCAGTCTGAACACTGCACCCATTGTTCCACGCACTACCTTAGGAGAGTAAACATCACAGCAATTATCAGTCAGCACCACTCCTTTTACGCCCAGTGCTTCGGCTGTTCGTAAAATTGTCCCCATATTGGACGGGTCTTGTATATGTTCAAGTGCCAAAAAAACACCGTCGCTTGAAAAATCGGGTGCTTTATCGTTTATTTTACATATACACATTATACCCTGCGGTGTTTTAGTGTCTGAAATTTGAGAAAACAGCTTGTCTGAAAAAACGAAGGTGCTTTCGCAAACCTCACATAGAGTACTGACCTGCTCTGAATACTTCTCAGCAGCCTGCTGCGAGAAAACAACCGCAGCTATATTTGCACCGCTTACAAGTGCGTCTGTACAGAGCCTTGCACCCTCTACAATATATTCGCCGCATTCCTTACGGTAAGCGGCACCTTTAATAAGCTTTGAAATGTGCTTAACCATATTGTTGTCTTTACTTGTAATATACTGCATAATTAACCCCCAAAAAGAAAGTGGCAGAATTTTTATAAAAACCATTTAGGGCAACACCGTACAATATAGCCTAAGGTGGCATTGTGTGGTATTGCCCATAAGTAAAATTCCTAAAGTCTAGGAAAAACTATAGCTTAAATTAAGCGTTTTTAGCCTGCTCTACCAGCTTAGTAAATGCAGCCGGGTCAGCAATGGCAATTTCAGAAAGCATCTTTCTGTTTAGTGTAACGCCGGCTTTCTTTAAGCCGTTCATAAATGTTGAGTAGTTTGTACCGTTCATCTTGCAAGCGGCAGAAATACGAGTAATCCATAGTCTGCGGAAATCTCTCTTTCTCTGCTTACGGCCGATATATGCATAGTTACCGCTCTTCATAACGGCCTGCTTAGCCATCTTGAAGTGTCTGCTCTTGGAACCCCAGTAACCCTTAGCCAGCTTTAAAACTTTTTTTCTTCTCTTGCGAGTCATCATCGCACCTTTAATACGAGCCATATTATTTTACCTCCGTGTTGGTTGTTTATTTAATCAGTAATACTCCTAATTATTTATAAGGAATCAGTCTCTTTACCTGTGCTACATTTGTCTTGTCAGCAGCAACACTCTTTCTAAGACCTCTTTTACGCTTTGTTGTTTTCTTGTTTAGAATGTGACTTTTGTTAGCGTGTGCACGCATTACTTTACCGCTCTTAGAAACCTTAAAGCGTTTTTTTGCACCACTGTGTGTTTTAATCTTTGGCATAATATTATCCTCCTTGATTTTTGTGATTATTTGCCTGTTTTTGGAGCAAGGAACATAAGCATATTGCGACCCTCAAGCTTAGCAGGCTTTTCTACAACAGCTACTTCCTCCATAGCCTGTGCAAAGCGTCCCATATTTTCGTGACCGATCTCCGGGTGACCCATCTCTCTGCCACGGAAACGAATAGAAACCTTTACCTTGTTGCCACTATTGATAAATTTTGTTGCTTGTTTTACCTTTGTGTTAAAGTCGTGTGTATCAATATTAAGTGAAAGTCTAACTTCCTTAACATCAATAACTCTTTGGTTTTTCTTAGCCTCTTTTTCACGCTTAGCCTGTTCAAAACGGTATTTGCCGTAATCCATAACCTTACACACAGGCGGTTTTGCCTGAGGCGCAATTTTTACTAAGTCTAAATTCTTCGACTCCGCAATTTCCAATGCCTTTGAAGCGGACATAATACCAAGCTGAGAACCGTCAGGGCCTATAACTCTTACTTCTTTATCACGAATTTCATCGTTGATTTGTTGTTCCTTGTTGCTAATTGTTAAGCACCTCCAAAAGAATAATAGGAAATAAAAATGCGAGCAGACACACTCCGCTCGCAATCAAACACAAAAATATGCACAATGCACACAATTAAAATGATTGACCCATGCAAGACGGAACCTCATAGGTGAAAGCATATCTGCTTTACTTTATTTTCTCAAATGATTATAGCAGACTGTTGTATTTATGTCAAGACTTTTTTTACACATATTAAAAATAATAACAGTCAACTGCTTCATTTTCTTAATTATACAGCTGTAACCTTTATTTTGTCAACAGTAATTCCTGTTTGCCCTGTAGCAATATCCTTTATAATAAGTGCGTCATCGGCTGTTAGGTCACTGTCCCTTACAACTATACTGCATTCCCCGTTTTGAATAAACACCATACATTCCTCAAAGCCCTTTGCTTTTATAAGACTTTCCACATTTGTCTGCTGTTCCATCACCGTTGCAAGCTCTGCTGCCTTGGCAACGGCCTCTGCTTTTGCTGTGTCGCTTTCCTCTGAGGATTCAAGTATTTTTTTGGTCATTTCAGCAATGTCATCCTGTGTTTGCTGACGGTTCACCTTTGCCTGCGAGAAGTACTCGTCACTGCTTTTAGAGGCAGATGCAGTGCTTTCCTTACTGCTTGACAGCTCTGTGCTTTTTTGGGCAGTGGACTCACCTGCTTTTTTATCGCTTGAGGTGTTTACAAATTCTGCTTCTCCCAGCTCTTTTGACACACTTACTGCATCTGAACCGGAAAGCAGGTCGGTATTGCCGGAAAACTGCCAGTTTAAGTACACTGCTGCACCCAATGTTAAAACCAAGCCCGTAAGTATAAGTTGTTTTTTGCCTATTTTCATATTATATAGTCCTCCTTATTTGGTTAGCCCTGCTACGCTGACCTTTGATGATGATATATCTAACGCTTTAGTTACTGCGTCAATTATTTTTTCTTTTACTACACTGTTATCGCCGCCGCTGCACACAACCAAAACACCTCGAACCTTTGGCTGAATTTCCTTAACCAGCACTGTTTGCTGTGTTCCGTCTGACAATTCAACCGTTACATAGGAGCTGTCAGCTGTAATATCCTTGTTATTGGCGGTGTCTGCCTCTTTTGTGTTGCTGCTGTTTTTCTGTGCAATATTTTTGTCTGCGGCATACACCTGCTCAACGGTGCTGTCCATTGTAATTAAAACCTTTGTTTTTCCGGCACCGTCAATAGAGCTTATTATTTCTGCCAAGCCCTGCTCAAGGTCGTTTTCATATTTTGTAAGCGTCGTGCTTATTGATTCCTTTGGCTCTGCTTTCACCTCATTTTTTACATTTTTGGTAAAAAAGCCTGACAAAAGAATTAGTGCAATCCCCAAAAGACCTGCACAGACAATAGCTTTTACAAAGCCTTCATTTTTTGTAAATTTACCGAATTTTGCAAAAAAGCCCTCGTTTTCTTTTTCTTCCATAATGTCACCCCACGAATACATTAGGTGTAATTCCTGTTTTCTCTTTAACTGTTTTTTGAATTTCAGGCAGCTTATCTCGCTCTTTACCCGATATATATATATCAGCCATTATCATATCTATGCTTGTGCCATTGGAACTATCCATATTAATTTCAATTTTTTTATAGGGAATTGCTTTTTCGTCCAAGGCTTTTGCAATAATATTTTTTACTGCGTCTTTACCGATAGCAACTGTAAGATCGTCACTGCATTGCGGCAGCTGAAAGCTTTCCTGATTAAACTCTATGTCCTTAAAGCTCAGATTATCGGAATTAAGCATATTTGCAAAGGGTACTATAATTGCCACTGCAAGAAACAGCCCCAAAACAAAATTCAGTATTTTTAATATACTGCCCTGAGGAGCAAGCATTTCAAACAAAGCACATACTACCGCTACGGTGCACACCGCACCGGCCCAGGAGGTTAAGCCGCCCATTAGCTGACACCCCCTGCCATAAGCATAATTGCCGACGATACAATAAAGATAATCATACAGCACAGCAAAATTGCAATAAGCGAGTTTATAACTGTTGTAACTGATTTTAACAACTTTATAATATCTCCCATATCGAATACACCGGCAAGGGCTATGGCTATGTTTATGGCAGCAAGCCACAACAAGCAGGATATAATTGCCGGCAGATATATTGTACCTGTTGCCAAAATAGCAAATACACCCACGCCCGACTTTAACATTCCCATACAGCCACGCACTGTTTGGTATGCTTCGCTTAAAGCACCTCCCACAAGAGGAACAAAGCTGCTTATGGCAAAGCGGGTTGCCTTTACACCTGCGGAATCGGCCGAGGAGGATATTATGCTTTGCATAGTAAGTATTGCCGTAAATACAGACATTGTAAATGTAAGCACCCATTTCAACACCTTGTTTATAAGCTCGCAAAAGCCGTTTAGATTTACACGCTGCGATATTCCGCTTACCACCGATATACCTAAAAAAGTGTTTAAAAGAGGAACCAGTATATTATTTGAAATTTGTGAAACCGCAGTGCCTGCACCCATTACCATAGTGTAGCTGCCTGCCGCCTGCAGCGACTGCCCCATGGTAAGCATAATGCCCGCCATTACAGGAATAAATATCAGCATAAAATCAGCCGACAGCTTTATAATTGTGGTGCTGTATTCAATGGTTTGGCAAACAGGCTGTATTAAAATAATACTTACCGTAAGTGTGGCTACAGAATTAAGCACAGCTGTAAGCGATGACGAGCCTAAAGAGGATTTTACACTGTTTATCAGTGCCACCAGCATAACAACACCCATTATTTTCACCACACAGTTAAGAGGCGTTACCGACTGCTGCTGTATAGTATTCATAATACTGCCGAATATATCAAAGAAGGACATAGAGTTTAACTCCTGCCAGCTTGGCGATGTTACTCCTATATCCTTCAGCTGTTTTTTTACCTCCGGAGTAAGCTCCCGCAGCAAGGCGTCTGCTCCGCTTTGCTCATATTGAGAATTATATATATCTTCTGTTGTGTATTCCGTGGCATCATCTATATCGGCATATACCGTAAAGGAAGAAAGCAGAATTGTTATAAAAAACACCATTAAAAAAATAAACTTCTTCATTTTGACTATCCTCCCAACAAAGAGGAGGCAGTATTAAGCACCTCCTCCATAAGCGGAAGCGATGATATTAATATCATTATTTTTCCTGCAAGCTCTACCCTGCCTGCCAAAGCACTTTGTCCTGCATCCTTGCATATATCGGAGGAAAATTGGCACAAAAAGCATATTCCCACTGACTTAAAGAGTATTGCTGCAAATTCTGTTTTTACACCTGCCGCATTAATTAATGAATTGATTTTTTCGGTAATTTGCGGCAGTACAGAGCACACAGCAATAAAAATAATGACACCGGTAATAAGCGTGAGGGTAATTGAAAGCTGGGGCGTTGTATGCTTTAAGGTTATTGCCAATATTGCACCGATTATAGCTACAATACATATTCCGAGTATACTCATAGCTATAAACCAAACAGATTTTTTATTGTGTCAAACAGTCCGCTTATCTGCTGAACTATCATAAGCAGTACCACTATAAGCCCGGCTAGGGTAGTCATCATTGCCTGTTCTTCTCTGCCGCTTCTTATTAACACCTGATTAAGCACAGCAACAATAATGCCTATGGCGGCAATTTTAAAAATTAAATCAACATCCATTTTATGCACAACCTTTTAATTTACTTTTTTCGCAAAACACCGTTTAACTCTGTTTATTGTTAAATTACCGCCAACGATATTGCTGCACCACTAAAAAAGCCCAAGCAGCGGTACACCCTTGATTTGCCTACGCATTCCTGTGCCAGCTTTGATGCTCTGCTGTGAAAAAGCTCCTTGAAATACTCACAATGGTCTGTTTGTCCATAAACATCTGTAGTACCCAGCTTTGAACCGAACTGCTTAATTAATGCTCTGTCTTCTTTTGTAATACCGCAAAATACAGGTATGCCGTCAACTGATTCTTGCCAGCCTTTTTCAAGGGCTTCTCCTTTTTCTACACAACTAACCGCATTTTTAATAAAATCAAGCTTTAAAAGCAGTCCCTCTTGGAGCAGTATTTTTGTTATGTCATCACCGCTATAGCGTATAGCGGCTGATACATTTCCTGCAAGCAGAGCAAGCGTATTAAACAGCCTTATCCTCCGTTTGATCATTACTGACAGATAGCACCCTGTGGCTGTGGTGCTTATTATCAGCAGTATGCAGCCTATTAGCCTCATAAATTTTTAACTCCTCAATTGTATATATTTCTTTAACAACACCCGGTTGAATTCTGTCAGACAAAAATCCTACATACGCAAAGGCGTTAGTAGATAACAACATTCGTGTTTGAGGCTTAGACATAAGCTCGCATATATTTGCACAATGTAATGACGCTATAACCGTAACACCGCTGTTTAAGCACGACTCTATACTTTTTGCCTCCTGCTCTGTACCTATCTCGTCACACACTACAATTTGCGGTGACATACAGCGAAGCGCCTGCATTATACCGTCAGCCTTCATATAACCGTCCAAAACATCACAAAAGCCTATATCGTTTTGAGGTACTCCCGAATATGAGCCGGCAATTTCTCCACGCTCGTCTACAATGCATATTTTTTTGTTTTCTTTTGTGGAAAGTATTCTTGATATATCACGAAGCACTGTTGTTTTTCCGCTTGAGGGAATACCGCACAACAGTATTCCGCCCCTGTTTATATCAATGCTTCTCAGCAGCGGCTTTGCTATGCCCTTTATTTCCTTTGCAATTCTGAGATTTATAGAGGAAATATCCCGCATATTTGCAAGCGTATTATCCATATATACTGCCGTACCGCATATACCGGCCCTGTGTCCCCCACGCATTGTTATAAAACCGTTTTTAATTTCCGACTGCCTTGTATATACGGAATAACAGCAAATATTCTGGAAGCACTCATAAACATCATGCTGTGTAGCAATCAGCATATCGTTGTCAAGACATACTCCGCAGGAAATAAGCTGGTTATTGGCGGTAAGATAGTAAGTAATGTTTCCGCAATAAATTGACACCGGTTTGTTTATACGAATATGTATCTCCTGTGCCTGGGCTTTAATGTGGTCAGGGATTTTCAAAACATATTGTGACAGTCGCTGATTTAAGCCCTTGGCACACATATTAAATCTTTCTATGAAGTATTTATCCATTTGCAAATCCTCCTTTATTTTGCATCGTCTTTTTAGCTGCCGTATATTACAAGCTAGACTTGTCTTTGTGCTTAATACAATATATTTACAACTACTGTATATTAGAACTTAGAAATAAAAAAATCCAAGAAAATGCATTTAGCAAATTCTTGGATTAATTGTATATATTTAATTTTTTAAGTAAAAGCCGAGATTATATTACATTGTAAAAATCGTGGTTACCGGTAATTTCCTTTGGTATTTCTAAGCTTGTTTTCATAGCAATTTTACTGTCAACCGATATAGTGTTGTCTTTGTTAATTGTAATAACATCACGGTAGTAATCAAGTGTGTCGCACTTGTCGTCTTTTTCACTCCAATGGGTAACTGTATAGAAGCAGTAGTACAGCATACGGTTGGTTGTGCTGTCATTATATACAAAGCTGTCTATAACCTTTACAGCACCTGTATTTGCAAGCCTTGAGTATTCATAGGTATCGCAGTATTTGCGGACGGTTTCGCTGTCTTTGTCATAGCTGTATTTACCTTCTATATTTACATCAAATGAGCCGCCGTCACGGTAAAAGCCGTCATAAAAAACAGGAGAAGGCTCGAGCGAGCATAGCTTGTATAGTGAGGAATCATCCAGATATTGAAGCTGCTCTACACGCTCCAAAGAAAAATCGTTTGAGTACGGCTTATTTGCATAGGCGGCAGTAACATCAAATTCTCCCTGGGTAGCTTCCTGTGTAGGATTAGCCGCAGAGGCTGAACTGCTTTTTGTACTGTCTTGTGTAGCACTTGTTTTTTCACTGCTGTCATTACATCCCGATAAAACAGAAACAGCCAAAGCCGCAGTAAGTACTGCTAATAATATTTTTTTCATATATAATCTCCTTTACCAATTGTCGTCTGTTATTAGGCTTGGCATTATTGTTTTTTATAAGATACACTTCCTTATTGCTTGCTCATTTCTATAAGCCGGTTTTCTGTAATAATAGTTATTCCTAATTGCTGTGCCTTGGTAAGCTTACTTCCTGCGGCGTCACCTGCAACAACAAAGTCGGTTTTCTTTGAAACAGACGAGGAGGTTTTGCCTCCCATATCCTCTATTATTTTTGCGGCCTCGCTTCTTTTTAGTGTAGGTAATGTACCTGTTAAAACAAAGGTTTTTCCGGCAAATTTACCGTTATCAGATTTTTTTTCAACAGGAGTCATCTTTACGCCAAGCTCTCTAAGCTGTGCCACAAGCTGTATATTTTGCTCCAACGAAAAATATTCTGCCAGGCTTTCTGCCATTATGCCGCCAAAGCCCTCAATAGATGAAATATCCTCAACGGCTGCACTCATAATGTTGTCTATTGTAAGCATAGAGTCACAAAGCAGCTTTGCACTTTTATTTCCTATGTGCCGTATGCCCAATGCATATATTACTCTGTAAAGTGGGTTTTCTTTGGAATTTTCCAAAGCCCTTAGCAAATTGTCGGCTGACTTATCTCCCTTTTTATCAAGAGTTAATATTTGTTCCTTTGTCAGTCTGTATAAATCCACCGGCGACTTTACAAGCCCTTTTTCTACCAGCTGCTTAAGAACAGCTTCACCCAGTCCGTCTATATTCATAGCGTCTCTTGATACAAAATGAATAAGGTTTCTTAAAAGCTGTGCAGGACATTTGGTATTGGTACAACGCAGTACAGCTTCGCCCTCTTCACGATAAACCCTGCTGCCGCAGGAGGGACAGACAGACGGCAATACATATGCATTTGAATTTTCGTTATGCTTTGCAACAGAAACAACCTCAGGTATAATTTCACCTGCCTTGCGTATTAACACTCTGTCGCCTATGCGTAAATCAAGCTCATTTATAAAGTCTTGATTATGCAAAACAGCTCTGCTTACTGTTGTTCCGGCTAAAAAAACCGGCTCAAATATTCCGGTAGGCGTTAATGCACCTGTTCTGCCTACATTCACCTCAATATCAAGCAAGGTAGTTTCTTTTTCCTCCGGTGGATACTTATACGCCTCTGCCCACTTAGGAAATTTTGCCGTACTGCCAAGCTCTCTACGCTGACTAAAGCTGTTTACTTTTATTACAGCACCGTCAATTTGATATTCAAGCTTTCCTCTTGTATTACCTATATTTTCTACGCTTTCTATAGCATCGTCTATATTGTCAAACAGCTTGTAGGAGGCAGGCACAGGAAAGCCCATCTCAGCCAAAAAATCAAGTGAAACCTTATGTGTTTCAAGATTCACACCTTGAATCTGCTGAACATTGAAGGTAAAAATATCCAAATTTCTTTTTGCTGTTATTTTTGCGTTTTTTTGTCTTAACGAGCCTGCCGCTGCATTTCTTGGATTTTTAAACGGCTTTTCGTCGTTAAGCTCCTGCTCCTCAACCAAATGCAAAAAGCTGCTGTTGCTCATATAAACCTCACCACGAACCTCAAGGAAGGGTATTGGTTTTTTCAATCTTTTAGGCAAGCTTTTAATTGTAAGCAGATTTTCTGTTATATCCTCACCTACTGTTCCATCGCCTCTTGTAGAGCCTCTGACAAAAATTCCGTTTTCATATTCACAAGAAACCGACAAGCCGTCAATCTTTGGCTCTACAACATATTCCACATTGCCTACAGTTTGTCTAACTCTTTGGTCAAATTCCCGTAATTCACTATGGGAAAAAGAGTCATGCAGGCTTTCCATAGGTACAGTGTGTACAACATCAGAAAATTTTTCAGATGCCTTTCCGCCTACACGATTTGTAGGTGAATCCTCTTTACGAAGCTGTGGGTACTCCTGCTCCAGCCTTTCAAGCTGATTAAGCATCATATCATATTCATAGTCATTTATTTCAGGATTGTCCTGATTATAATATCTGTCGTTATGATAATTCAGCTGCTCGGTAAGCTCCTGAATTTTATTTTTTGCTTCTTCTGTAGTCATCAGTATCCACCTCAAATTAATTTATATTATTTTACCCTTTTTTTAGCAAAAATTCAACACCCTCTATCAGAAAAAAGCTTGACATTACCGCCGGCGTCTGATATAATTCTAATTGCTGTTTGGAGAGATGTCCGAGATGGCCGAAGGAGCATGATTGGAAATCATGTAAGCGGTAATAACCGCTTCCGGGGTTCGAATCCCCGTCTCTCCGCCAAAGCACTTCTGTTAGTCGAAGTGCTTTTTATTTTAATAATTTGGAGATGTACCCAAGTGGCTGAAGGGTCTGGCTTCGAACACCAGTAGGTCGGTAACTCCGACGCAAGAGTTCAAATCTCTTCATCTCCGCCATTTTGCAAAAACCGCTTAGACAAGCGGTTTTTTGTTTTGAAAAATAAAATATACAAAAAGTTTTCCAAGAAAATTGTTTATAAAGCTTTTACTCTGCTATTGCAATAGGATAGGTATATGATATAATAAGCGAGTCAATTGTCGGTAAATTATGCTAAAAATGAGGCAATAGTTAAGGAGAGAAAATCAATGAAAAAAATTTTTGCAGTTATTATGTGTGCAGCTGCACTTTTGTCTGCTACAGCCTGTACAAGCCAAAATTCAAACAGCAACAGCAGTAATACTGAAAGCAGCTCGTCATCAGCTGCTGACAGTTCAAAGAAATTCAAAGATATGCAGGAATACTTTGAATCTTCGGATGTTCAGGAGTCTATCAAGTCTATAAAGGATTTGTCTGATTCAAGTGTATTTACCTTTGATGCCTATACGGAGGATAACAGCTTAGTGTTTGAATACAAGTATCAAAAGCAGATTCCGGAGGATAAGCTTGACAAAGTGAAGTCTATGCTCAAAAAAAATCCTGACAGCAGCATTGCTGTTTTTACTCCATATATGAAGCAGGTCGTTAAGGATACTGACATTAAAGACCCTGTTATGATTATGAGGTACAGTAACAGTGACGGTTCTGTTATACTGGAGCTTGAATATGACAAGTCTATTTTAGACAAAAGCAGTACAACAGAATAAAACATTCCGATATTCTTTTGTCCCCCACTGTTTAAGGCAGTGGGGGCTTTAATATGCTTTGTGTAAAATTAATTAGTACAACAAAAGGACTGCCGGGGTTAAATCCACAGCAGTCCTTTTGTTTATCCGTTGGCTATTTCTCTTAGCTCTTCTAATTCTTTATCTTCTTTAGTTCTTCCGAATTTGTTACGGGTAAGCTGGAATATAAATGTTGTAACGGCACCAATAATAAGCGGTAAATAGAAGCTTACTCCACGGGTAATAAGTACAGACGCCGGAAGCAGCGCACCTGCAAAAACAGCGCCGAATACTGTTTGGTACATAAGCTCTGATATTCCCTGTGCACCCGGCAAAGGAAGCATATCAACTGCAACATATACAGAGGCCTGTAAAACGGTTATAAGAACAATATCCTTTTCGTTTAAATCCATTCCACGGTATATACAATAGGTTACAAAGAATATGCTCATTCGTTGAACAACCGTCATAACGGTTGTTGCTATTATAGGTTTAACATTATGTACAAATGCCATAACAGCGTTGTTGTATTCTGCTGCAATATTCGTAAGCTTTCTTGCTCGTTTCATAGACGGCTTCAAAATCCTGATTCGTACCAAAGCGTGTTCGCACTTAATCAGTATTTTTCGGAATGCCCTGGGGTTAATCATCAAAAACAGCAGTACCGCAACAACAACGGCATTTAAGGCAAGCCCAAAATAATAAAGATATATATATCCCTTTAGGTATTGATGCAGTGTTGCGTTAAAGAACACCGCCATAAAAACACCGATAAGCACCAATACGAACTTATACAATGTAGCAACTATGGTTAGTGCAACGGTAGAATCGGATATTTTTATTTTATCCTTTGTCATATAATAAAGCTGCATAGGCTGTCCGCCTGTAGCTGACGGCGTTATTCCCGAAAAGAAAAAACCTACAAAGGAGTAGCCAAAGCAGTTAAGCAGTGACGGCTTGCTTTTCATTTTTCGAAGTAAATACCATATCATAAAACCCTCGCCGCACACAAAAAACACAGCGGCAAAGCAGGCTAAAACCAGCCATCCGGGCTGCAGCGTAAGCATTGCCTGCCAAATAGAGGCAATGTCATTATCTTTTAGAATCATCCACATTGTAAGTGCCACAAGCACCACAAGTATTATAATACCTAAAACATTTTTATTTAATTTTTTTATTTTACTCATAATATTCACTTAAAGATTCCTGCGATGCAAAATTTTCAATATCACACTGAATCGATTTTATATCTATATATTTTTTAGCTAACGGTTCAAGAGGACCTTCATATATATACGGCAAATTCAAATCATAAAAATCCCTTGGGGTTATCAATGAAAAATGCTTGTCAAAAAGCTTTATACCGTTGTCCTCAAGTATACGACCTGCAAAAGAGGAGCAGGTATAGTGGTTTTTTTGGTAGAATTCCTTGTTCATAAGCAAAAAAGGCAGCCCTATTGTACAGTAATGATAGTCAAATCTGTTTTTATAACACTCTCTTAGCTTTTTAGCTATAGCTTGTTTTTGCTTACTTGTACATTCAATGTATGAAATTCTATAGTTCGCCTTTGGAAATTTATGATAAACCTTGTCAAGCTCTTCCCTTTCAAAGCCTGAAATAAGCGGCACGCTTGGGTGTCGTCTTCCGACACTGTATGCCTCAAATAAGTCCTTATCCAAGGAAAGCACAATATGAACATAATTCATATTAACAACACGCCTAATCATAGAGGCAAACAGACCCGGAGTGTCTACAAAAGCTATATATAATTTTTCCATTTATATACCTTCCTTTAAATTTGCACCTAATAGGTTAATTAAATTTGTAAATGGACTGAGCCAGCTTGTATCCACCCATGGTAGCTTTGTCACCCACCCTGCCAAGAGGCAGGTATGTACCGCCGCTTAGTGTGCGGTAACGCAGCTTTCTGTAAAGCTTTGGGTCACGCTCTTTAACGGTATCCCACAAGTCCTTACGCTTTTCCATAGCGTCCGGTGTATTTATCATTAACAAATGAATACAGGAAATAGTCATCATAATTGATAAATTTCTTACTAAATATTTTCTAAGCTTCTTAGGTGCATTACGCTCCTGCTCGGTAGTTACTCTGTCTAAAATCATCTTTGTAACCCGAATTTGCTGGTCAATACGCTTCATAAGCACCTTTTCGTTTACAGACTGGTCTTCCCTGCCTATAAAATAGTGATACAAATTCAGATCTAAGTAACATATGGTTTTCACATAAGACAATGGCTGATGTGTAAAAATATTATCCACATAAAATGTATGCTCCGGCAATACAACGCCCGACTCTCTTAGAACATCTGTGCGAAACATTGTTGAATGCATAATAATATACTGTGACGGTGCAAAATTACCTATATGATCCCAGTCTACAATTTCGCCCTCTTTAAAAACATTTCTGTAAGCCATTTCTTTTGTCTTATGTTCAAACAAATGGTCATATAGATAGTTAAACATAACAAGGTCTACCCTTGTGCCGCTTGTGTGCCATTTTTTTAGCTGGTCAAGCAGCTTAACAAGCTCCTTATCATCCAGCCAGTCGTCAGAGTCAACTACCTTTAGATATTCACCCCGGGCTGCGGCCAAGCCTGCGTTTACGGCTGAACCGTGGCCACCGTTCTTTTTATGTATAACCCTGACAGTGTCAGGGTATTTTTCTTTGTAGGCGTCAGCTATCTCAGCAGTTCTGTCAGTTGAACCGTCATTTACAATAATTATTTCAATATCTGTGTTATCCGGTATCAAAGTGTCTACACAACGCTCTAAATAATCCTGAGAATTATAGCTTGGCACTACAAATGATATATACTTCATAATTTATAAACTCCTAACCGTTAACTTACAAAATATAATATACCTAGAACTCGTTATAATACACCATGGACATTATGTAAATTCATTTAATTAAACCCAACAATATGCCTTATGTATTTTATCCTATAAAGTACATTATACAAAATATTTCTTTAAAAGTCTAATCAATTACATAAATTTTATAATTTTTTATATTTTGATTAGAATTCCAGCACATTATTTGGCAATAGTTATGTAAACATCACTATTATTTAGAATAATGGTTACAATAAATTGACAATTGCCTCTGCACACTTAATTCCGTCAACTGCGGCCGACATTATTCCGCCGGCATAACCTGCACCCTCACCGCACGGGTACACACCTGCCACACCTACACTTTGCATATTGTCACCCCTGAGTATTCTTACAGGTGATGAGCTTCTGGTTTCAACAGCTGTAAGCAAAGCGTCGCCGTTTGAAAAGCCGTTTAAACGGTTGTTAAGCAGCAAGATTCCCTCTTTAAGTGAATCTGAAACATACCTTGGCAGGCATTTATTAATATCTGCCATAGTAACGCCTGCAGTATAGCTTGGCAATACTTCACCAAAGGAGGTTGTCTTTTTATTTGCCAAAAAATCGGCAACACGCTGTACAGGAGCCTTATAGTCCCCCTCGCCCAGTATATACGCCTGTTCCTCAAGCTTACGCTGAAAATACATACCTGCAAGAATATGCTCACTGCCAAAATCACTTGGTGACACACCCACAAGCAAAGCACTGTTTGCATTCTTTTCTGCTCGGCTGAATTTGCTCATACCATTGGTAACAAGGCGGTTTTTCTCGCTTGCCGCCGCAACCACCGTACCGCCGGGACACATACAAAATGTATATACTCCCCTGCCGCTGTTTAAATGCACAGCCAGCTTATAATCAGCCGCACCTAAATTGCCCTTGTTTGCAAATTCGCCGTACTGAGCCTTGCTGATACTGCTTTGTAAATGTTCTATTCTGGCACCTACGGAAAACGGCTTTTGCTCCATTGCAAAGCCTAGATTATTCAGCATTTCAAATGTATCTCTGGCACTGTGACCCAAAGCAAGTACAAGGCTGTTACAGTCAATTTTTGTAACTGTATTTTCAGAGCGTACCTCTGCGGCACATACAGCTCCGTTTTTAATAAAAATATTTGTCAGCTGTGATTCAAACATAACCCTGCCGCCTAAGCGAATTATTTCTTCACGAATACTCTTAACTACGCTTGGAAGCTTGTCCGTACCGATATGCGGCTTTGCATTGTATAATATTTCTTTTGGTGCACCATGCTTTACAAACTCCTGCAGCACCTTTTTGCTGCGAATATCCTTTGTACCTGTGTTTAGCTTGCCGTCAGAAAATGTTCCTGCACCACCCTCGCCAAACTGCACATTTGAATTTTCGTTAAGCCTTCCGGTTTTCCAAAAGCACTCTACATCCTTTTGACGCTGTTCAACTCCCTTGCCTCGCTCAATTATTACAGGGCAGGCTCCGGCTTGGGCAAGTACAAGCCCACAAAACAGTCCGGCAGGACCTGCACCTACAACAATCGGAGGCAGGCTCGGCTTTTTAATATTTTTCACATAATAAGTATACGGTTTTACAGATTGCAGTGAGAGCCTTTTATTCTTCTCTGTTATTTCATTTTCCCTAACACTGCCGCCTTTCAGGACTATACCAACTGTTGCGGTATAATGTACTTTATTTTTCTTTCTGGCATCTACAGAGAGTCTTAGCATTTCAAAATCTGCAATTTCTTTTTTATTTATTTTTAACTGCTTTGCAGCCTCTGATAATATGGTATTGTTATTATAATCTACCGGCAAGGTTATATTGCTTAATTTAATCATTTGTTTTACCATAGCCTTTCAGAATATTTCTTGCGGCCATTATACCGCTGGACCATGCCCAATGTAAATTGTATCCGCCGCAAATGCCGTCAACATCAACTAACTCTCCTACTATATATAGATGGGGGTATTTTTTGCTTTGACAGCTGTTAAAATCAATTTCTTTACATGATGCACCGCCTGATGTAACCTGTGCATTTTCAAATTCTCCGGCAGCTACAGGGTTGAACCTCCAGCCCTTTATACAGTGTGCAAGCTTTGTGATTTCATTTTTTGTCAGTGTAGATGCTGTTCTTTGTGTGTCTTTTATTCCACACTCGCTGTACAGGGCTGCGGCAACTCTTTTGTGCAAAAAGCCGTCAAAAAAGTTTGACAGCTTGTACCAGTGCAGACTGTTCGCTCTGCTTTTTAATAATGCGAAACACTCCTGTATAGTAAAATTCGGCATCAAGTCCAAATAAAACGCAATATCATCTTTGTTTTTCCTATTGCTAAAATATTTACTTACATACCATGACAGCTGAAAAACGCATATTCCGCTTAAAGCACCCTTGGCAAACTGAATTTCCCCGGCCTCTTTTCCTATCATTTTGTCGCCTATTACAAGGGATATTTCGCCTTTTGCTCGAAGTCCTTTTAAATTTGCCAAGCACTTGTTACTGCAAGGCACCTGAACAAGTGACGGCATAATATTTGTAACAGATATACCCAGACCTTTAAGAAGGCTGTAGCCCAAACCGTCTGTACTAAGCTTTGCACTTGCCTTGCCTCCGCAGGCAAGTATAACATTCTCGGCAAAAACTCTATAATCATCGCTTAAAAGCGTGTAACCCTTTTTTTCGGGAATTATCTTTTTTACAGTAACATTGCAATAGCAGTCAACACCCTTTGAAAAGGCATAATCGGTTATACAGTCATAAACTGAGAAAACATTGTTGCTTAAAGGGTACACTCTGCCCTGTTCGTCGGCATAGGTTACAAGTCCAATCTCAGAAAAGTAATTTGTAATACAGCTGCTGTTATACCTTTGCAGTACGCTTTCTAAATATTCTGCACCGCCTCTGTATGAATTTGCCGTAAGGCTTTTGTTGGTAAGGTTGCATCTTCCGTTGCCTGTTGCCATTAATTTTCTGCCGACCTTGGCATGGTGTTCAAGCACGGCGACCTTTAGCCCCTTACCCGACCTTGCCAATTCAACCGCCGCCATTAAGCCCGAAGCACCGCCGCCTACTATTGCCACATTGCATTTTATAAAATCCATTTTATCACCTAAAAAACAAGGCAGCCTCCGCTGCCTGTGTTAATTAATCTTATTAAATTATGCTTTATTTGGGGCAAATAAAAAGCTTATGCCGCCAAACAGCCCCATGCTTGCAAGAGCCATAATAATGCCTGCAATAATTACACCAAGCATTACAGCAATAACGCTCTTTTTAAAGCCCATATCAAGGAAGCTTGCTGCAAGTGTACCTGTCCATGCGCCTGTACCCGGCAGCGGTATACCTACAAAAAGCATAAGTGCTATAAACAAGCCGTTACCTGCCTTAGCCTGCAGCTTTTTGCCGCCCTTTTCACCCTTTTCGATACAAAAGGTGAAAAATTTGCCTATAAATTTCTTATCCTTTCCCCATAAAAGAACTTTTCTTGCAAAGAAGTAAATTATAGGAACAGGCAGCATATTTCCCACAATACATACTATGTATGAAATTACAGGATCCAGTCCCATACCCACTGCAACGGGAATTGCTCCACGCAGCTCAACAATAGGAACCATTGAAATAAGGAACACAATTAAATAGTTAATAAACATAAATTTCTCCTTTAATTTTTAAAATACTCATTACATATATACTGTTAAAGCATTTTAGTCAATATTCAAATATGCATATCAGGCATAACGAACGACTTATACATTATAGCCTATATATGACATAAATGGCAATAGCTTAAATGTACAAATTTATCATTGACACATAAATAAATATAAACTAAAATATATAATGTTTAGGTGTGTGCATTAGATGCACCTTTTTTTATGGGAGGAAAAACTGTGAATAAGGTTATTAGGCTGAAAAAGCGAAGGGCTGCAGCTCTTATTTTTATTGTAGGTACTGTACTGCTTACAGCTTTTATTTGGCTGCATTCTCTGATGCCGGCCACAATATCTGCCCAAGAAAGCGGTAATGTTTTGTCGATTGCAGAGATGCTTTTGAGGGCACTCAACTTAAATCCACAGCTAAATGATTTTATTATTCGCAAAGCGGCACACTTCAGCGAGTTTTTGGCTTTGGGCGTTATGGTTACATCCTCATTCAAATTATATTACGGCAGCATTAAGAAATATGTATTTCACATATTGTTTACGCTACTTATGATACCTGTAGCTGATGAAAGCCTGCAGTATCTCTCACCGGGCAGAAGTGCCCAGGTTAGCGATATTTTGCTGGACTTTAGCGGCTGTATAACAGGAATGCTGCTTACCTGTGCTGCAGCACTGCTTATACATAAAGTAAGAAAAAACAGAAAGGAAAGGATTATGAGATAATGGAAAATGTTAAGGAAAATAAAATGGGTACTGCCCCATTGCTAAAGCTGATAATGTCTATGGCTGTTCCTGCAATGTTCTCAATGATTGTTCAGGCACTTTACAACATTGTAGACAGCATATTTGTTGGTCAGTACAGCTTCAACGGTGACACCAGCCTGGGGCTAAAGGCTGTTTCGCTTGCATTCCCACTGCAAATGCTGCTTATATCGGTTGCAGTAGGAACAGGCGTAGGCATAAACTCGTTGGTTTCAAGAAAATTGGGCGAGAAAAAGCAGGAGGAGGCCAACAGTGCGGCTACACACGGTTTACTGCTTGGCTTTTTTAACTGGATAATTATGCTTATACTTGGATTAACTATAGTTGCACCTTTTATAAAAAGCTATACAAGCAACCCCAACATAGCACAAATGGGCATAGACTATTTGTCAATTATAATGGTATTTTCTTTTGGCTCGTGTATAGAGGTATGCATAGAAAAAATATTGCAGGCTACCGGCAATATGATATTCCCTATGATTTTTATGCTTGTGGGTGCAGTAACAAATATAATACTGGATCCAATATTTATTTTTGGCTTTGATATGGGAGTTAAAGGTGCGGCCATAGCAACAGTTGCCGGACAAATTTTGTCACTTATTGTAGCACTTTGTGTTTTGTTTGGAAAAAAACACGCAATACAAATTTCCTTTAGAAATTTTAAATTTTCCGGTACTACTGTAAAAAATATTTATGCCGTTGCAATACCGGCAATTATAATGCAGTCTATTACCTCTGTAATGCTTATTTTTATAAACGGAATTTTCAGCACTAAGTACCCCGGTCAGGACGGTGAAGACGCCATTACTGTATTGGGCATTTACTTCAAGCTGCAGTCATTTATATTTATGCCTTGCTTTGGCTTAAACCAAGGCTTGCTGCCTATTATGGGCTACAACTACGGTGCAAGAAAAAAGGACAGGCTGTTAAAAACATTAAAATACGGCTGTATAATTGCCGGAATTATTATGGCTGTAGGCGTTGTTATATTCCTTGCAATACCTGATTTGCTTATGAGAATGTTTAACGCCGGCGACAATATGATGATGCTGGGCACTACTGCTCTAAGAATTATATGCATATGCTTCCTTCCTGCCGCTATAGGCATAGTTTTCACCGCTATGTTCCAAGCAACAGGTCACGGACTGAGAAGTATGGCTATATCGCTTTTAAGACAGCTGATTGTTTTAGTGCCTGCGGCATATTTTTTGGCTGATATAGAATTAAACGCAGTATGGTTTGCCTTTCCTATAGCAGAGAGCTTCTCCTTAGTAACAGCGATAATATTCTTTGTAACGCTATACAAGAAAAAGCTTAAGTATTTGGACAGGCCGGATATTGTTAAATTCTGACATACCGAACTACAACACTTATACTAAGCAGAAGAGCAGTAAGCTGACAATAAATGTCGGCTTACTGCTCTGATTTTTTGTTTATAATTTGTTTATAATTTGTTAATTAGCGAAAAAATAAATGCTCTATTAATATTTTGCAGCCTATAGCTACAAGCACTATACCGCCAAAAAGTCCTGCGTGCTTTGAAAGCAAAAAGCCGAAGGCCTTGCCAAGGTAAACACCTGCAATGCTTATGATAAAGGTAATAACGCCTATAATAGCAACGGCTATAAGTATTAAAGGAATTGTTTCTGCACCCACAGCCGAAGGAAGAATAATTCCTGTTGCAAGTGCGTCTATGCTGGTGGCAACAGCCAAAAGCAAAACTGTTCTTGTAGGCAGGCTGTCTCGCTTTTGGGGGATTTCATTTTTCTTAAAATCCTTAATATAGTCAATTATCATTTTGCCGCCTATTACAGCCAGTAAAATAAATGCAATCCAATGGTCTACACCGGTTATAAAGGCTTCTCCTGCTTTACCGATAAGACAGCCGATAATTGGCATACCAAACTGAAAGGCCCCAAAAAACAACGCTAATTTAAGGGCATATGCGGCTCTTAGGTTTTTAGTTAAGGCTCCGTTAGACACAGACACCGCAAAGGCGTCCATAGCTAAGCCTATGGATATGCCTACAATAGAAATATAATCCACACTTATTCCCTCCGAACAATATTCCAAAATAAATATATTAATATTCCCATAAACTTATGATAAATAAGCTCCATAGGATAATTTAATTATTTTAACACATAAAGGATTAAATTTCAATATAATCATTCAAATAAAAGGAATAAATGACGGCTTGTTTTACGCACTTGTGAAGAGTTGCGGACAAACCTATTTTATACAGCTTCAGCTGAGTTTCGTAGCGTTCCTTAAGCTGCTGCATATTTTTTGCACGGTCTGTTTTGTAATCGATTATAACCAGCTGACCGTCCTCCTCAAAGGCACAATCGACAGAGCCACGCAGTAAATGCTCCTCGCTGCAGTTTTCAAAGCCGGTAATATCGGCTTTTACCATCACTTCAAACTTAACCTCTCTGTATTTAGCTGGCGAATTAATATACCTTTGCATAATAGGTGTGTTTAAACACGCCTTTATATAATCAGCATTAATGCTTTGACCTTGCTGTTCTGACAAAAAGCCGCTGTCAACAAGCCTTTTTATCTCAAACTGCGGTGATGACATTGCCGTTACTAAATCCCCATGCTCCATAAAAGCGTGCATAGCCGTACCACGCTGTGCCGCCGTAAGAATTTCCTTATCCTCAAAGGAAAAGCCTTCTAAGAAAACAGCCCTGTTTTCAGAATGTGTAAGTGACGACGGAGTAACAACGCTTGGCACATCTACAGACGCTTGGTAAGGGTATGGCATATTAAAGCGTTTATCAAGCTTATTAATATCAATTTCAGCTCTGCTTGGGGATTTGTTATCCTCTGCTGTAAGTGCTTCGTGTTCGCCGGTAAATGCACTGTCGGTATCATCTGCTGTACGCTCCTGATTTTCTTCTTCCGCTTCTGTGCTTATTGTTTCAACAAAAATATCATTATACGGTGTTGCACGGTATTGATGATTAAAGGCTATATTATCCTTAAAGCTTTGTGAGGCATATTTCCAAAGGACATTATCCCTCTGCCCCTTTTGTGGCTTCATAAGAAGTGTTGTGCATATTAGCCATTCCAGCATTGTGTTATGCTTAATAAGGGTATTAACAGAAATTCCCTTATACATAGCCAGTTCATTTGAAAGCTGCTCTACAATTTTAGGCAGATTATTATATGAGCCAACAAGGTGCAGCTGTTCTCTGGCTCTGGTTAGGGCTACATACAGCACACGCAGCTCCTCTGCCGCACTGTCCTGCTTCATTTTGTTTACAACGGCAAGATAAGGAAAGCTTTTATAAGCAGCGTTTGTTTGGGTATCCTTTAGCTGCAGACCTAAGCCAAGCTCACGGTCAAAGTACAGCTTATCTCTGTACTGTACAGTGGATTTACCTAAATTTGCCAAAATGCATACAGGGAATTCCAGTCCCTTTGAATGGTGCATTGTCATTATTTTTACAGCATTGCCATCTGTATTGGCACCTGTTTGTGCGTCTAATACCGCACCGGCCTCCTCTGCCCTGTCTATATATCTTACAAAGGCGGAAACTCCCTTGTTTTGCTCGTTTTCAAAGCTCTTTGAATAATTGTACAGCAGCCGCAGGTTATTAAGTACAACGCCGCCGTCCTCCAATGAGCCGGCAAATTCCGTTATAGCGGTTTTTCTGTATATAATATTAATAAGCTGGTCAGTAGGGTTATTTGCGGCAATTTCTCTGTAATACTCAATGTCATCTGCAAATGCCTTTATTTGGGTGCTGTTCTTTGACGCATCAAGTATATTTTTATACAGATAGCCCTTTCGTCCGTTTATACTCCTTAGCTGTGCTATTTGCTGTGGGGTAAAACCAAACATAGGGCTTACCAAGGTTGAATAAAGCGGAATATCCTGCAATGGGTTGTCCACAACTCTTAGCAGGTCAATAATCATTCTAACCTCTTTACAATCCAGCAGGGAGGCTTTGGTTTCGGTAACAATCGGAATTCCCTGCTCTTCAAGATATTCTGTAAAGGTATTTGTATTCTTTACGCTTCGCATTAGTATAGCAATATCTTTATATTCAGCCTTGCGAACCGTATCGCCGTTTGCAACATCGTATTTGCCTACCGTATCCTTAATTATTTTTGCAATGCACCTTGCCTCTGCCATATCACGGTGGAGCTTGCTTCGCTGGGATAAATTATTAAGGTGCAAATATACATCACATTCATTCTCACCCTTATAATCAGCACCGGCAACAAGATAATCCTCCGGTTCATAGGAAAGATTACCCAAGTCCTTTTTCATAAGACCGGAAAATACAAAATTGACATAATCGGTTACGCCAAAACGGCTTCTATAGTTTTTCTTTAAAACTATATTTTCAGCGTTTATGTTTTTTGCACTGCTACAATATTTCTTTCTGTTTATAAAAATATCCGGCATAGCCTGTCTAAAGCCATAAATACTCTGTTTAACATCCCCTACCACAAACAGATTTTTGTCGTTGTCGCTTATAATTTTAAATATTAGGTCTTGAAGCTGATTAACATCCTGATATTCGTCAACTATAACCTGCTTAAAGCTTTTTGAAAGTGCTCTTGCCTGCTCGGTTATGTTATATCTTATTGAGTTGCTTCCGTCATCTACTGCAAATTCGCCGTTTTCATCTTCATTTGCCAGAGTAAGAAGAGTGTAACGCTCAATATCTGCAAAATCAAGAAGATTTTTTTCTTTTTTCAGTTGATTGTATTTATTTGTAAAGTCCCGCATAAATTCAAGCATAACTGCGGTATCGGCAATAATTCTTTCAAGCTGCTCTTCAAGCTGCTGTGGGGTAATATTGTAAAAAGACTTTAGCTTAGCTATTACTTTTTTTATCTCATCACGGTTGCTTTTGTAGCTGTCTTTAATTTCCTTGCATTCGTCGCTTAACCCACGGGGTGCAGAAAGCCTTTCAGAAAAAGTGCTGCAATGCTTGCTGTCAAAAAGAGCCTTTTGAATTTCCTCAAAGGTTTTGCAGCTTGACAGTATATCTATTACAAATTGCCTTTCTGAGTTAAACTGCTGTGAAAAGCTGTTATCCTGCGACACCTCATCTAATGAGTCCATTTTTATAAATAGCTCTGTGTTGTTGTGCATTAAGCCTGATATATAGTCTATTTGATTTATAGAATCACTCACAATGTTGTTTATCCACTTTGAATGAATAACATCTTTTTCGGAGTTTTTAAGCTCTGAAAGTGTCTGTTCCGTCCACCTTTCAGGGAAAGGCAGTGACGAAAGAAAGCTGTAAAAATTGATAACCGACCTTTTTAATTCATTGTCATTTGTTGAGGTTGTAAACAATGAGGCTATATTTTTAAAATCCTCCCGTAAATAATATTCCTGTGCTACCTCTTCTACGGCATTGCATTGCAATGCCTTTAGTTCGGAGTTATCGCCAATGCGATAATCAGGCGAAATATCAAAACGGGTATAGGCGGTTTTTACTATATCCTTGCAAAAGCTGTCTATAGTGCTTATATGGGCACGCTCTAAAAGCAGCTGTTGGTTTCGCAAATACTCCTCGTCTAAATTGGAGTCGACGGTGCATTGGTCAAGCAGCTGTGTAATTCGTTTATTTATTCTTATACGCATTTCCTCTGCCGCCAAGTTGGTGAAGGTAACAATAAGCAGCTGGTCTGCCTTAATGTTTGCCGATTTATCAGTCAGCATTTGTATAACACGCTCAACCAATACGGCTGTTTTGCCGCTTCCTGCCGCAGCCGACACAAGTATTGTACCGTTTCTTGCGTCTATAGCCTGCTGCTGTTGGGCATTCCATTTAACATTTGCCATTATTACTCCTCCTTTGCTTTGGCTGACGGAATAAGATTAACTTCCATTCCGGGCGTAAATCTGCAGGCGTTCTTATATAGGCAGTAGCTGCACGGCAGACTGTCAAGCTCGTTTTTACTTCCTGTAGGGACAGAACTTATGTAGCCGTCCAACAGCATATCCGACATCAGGCGTATTTTATCATCCACCATTTTAAAAATACCCTCAAAGTCACTTTTGCCGTTTTCTTCCGAAAGCAGGTATTTTTCTGAATGCGGATAGGATATTGTTTTGGTAGGTTGTTCTCCTTTTTTGCCCTTCTTTTTTGTAAACTTAACCTTTACGGGAATAAATTTTCCCGAAACGGTCTCATCCATTGCCATAATTATATCTGCATCACGCAAAAACAAACCGCTGGAACAGTAGTATTTATTAAAGGAGTTTTCAACTTCGCTGCGGGCTTCGTCGGTCATACCACCGTCAACAGTAGTCTGAAATTCCTTTGACGGCATATAGCAAACACCGGCAGGGGCTAAATTTTCGCCGTACAGACCTTGCCCGTTCCTCAGAATAGCTGACAAATATATAAACATTTGCAAGCTTAAGCCCACTTCAAGGTCACATAATTTTAATTCTTTATTATTTGTTTTGTAGTCTACAATTCTTACATAGGTTTTTCCGTCTGTAGGATTTTTAAATAAATCCACACGATCTACAAAGCCTGTAATTGACACTGAACCGTCTTTGGTTTTCACCTTGTATTCATCAAGTGTATTGCCTAATGACTTGTTGTCGCTTTTAGCACGCTCAATGCCTATTGAAAGCTCAAAATCCATTGGTATAAACTTGCTTACCTTTAATTCGTTTACAATTCTTTTGGCAAGCACTGCACAGCTTTTTTCTGCCCTTTTCAAGGCAAAGGCTGTTTTATTGTCAGGAATATTATTGCTTTCAAAGGTTTCCTCTACAAACTGCTGCGAAATTCCCTTAACTATTTCATCTATATTGTAGTTAGATGTGTTCTTGACTATATCGTCAATATTTTCAAGCTTGAGGAATTTCTCCATAATGTAGTGTACCATTGAACCATACTGTCGGCTGTCAAGGCCGGCTTTTCTGCGTTCCTGCAGCTTTAATCCGCTTTTGCAGAAATACATATAACCACATTTATAAAAATCCTCTATCTTTGAGGCAGACAAGTGCATATGCTCGGAATAGAGTGAATGTGCGGTGCCTGAGCTTATTGACGGCATCTTCTTTTCTTTATATTGACAAATACCCTCAAGCAATGCGGCATATTTTTTGTCTGTCTTAAAATATTCCTCCAGTGCCTTTTTATTGCTGTCCTGTATGTTTATGGCGGATATGGTATGTTCAAAGGCCTGCTGTTTGCACCAAAGCTGATTTTCGCTAAATTTGTAGCTGTCACACTCAAATTCGGTTTTAAGCTGCGGCAGTATTTTTTGAACCTGTGTAACTATAGTTGACGGCAAAGCACCGCTTCCGCTGATAGTATTGGTGTAGTATGAAATATACAAGCCATCAGACGGACTGGCAAGTGTAGAATATGCACTAAACTGCTCTTGTGCGGCAAGGTCTGTAAGGTCACAGCAAAGCGGCAGCTTTTTGCTTAAAAGCAAGCGTCTTTCGTTGTCTGTAAACACACCATTTGCAGTAGGTACAGACGGAAATACGCCCTGCACCGCACCGATAACAAATGTTATTTTTGGGGAATTAAGCCTTGCTCTGCCGGCTGTACCCACTATTACACGGTCAAGGCAAAGCGGTTGGTTTGCAATTTGCTCACAATTTACAGCAAGTGTAAACAGCTCAAAATATCTTTTTCCCGTCATTGTTTCGTACTGTAAAATATTTGACATTTTTGATATTACGCTTATTACACTGTTCCACACCCTTGTGTATTCGTCAACAAGCTCCGGAGTATTTTGCCTCTTGAGCCTTTTAATTTTTTCTTTGATTACATTTTTAACATCAAAATTATACAAAAGCTCTGCCAAATGCTTTGAAATCTCCAGCCCGTTTCCTCGCTCTGTAGCCGACTTAAAAGCCTTCAGCTTTTCATAAACATCTGCTCTTATTGCATCAATTCTAGTTAAAAGCTCCTTTTCCTGCGGCGTCATTTCCTGTAGACTAAAGCCGTTGATATTGTTATTAAAGGGCTGACTCCATTTTGGCGACCATGTAAATATGTAATTTTCTATAACAGATATATCCTCACTGCTGTATTTTGTTATGCCTGTTTTAAGCATACGAAGAATTGATTCGGAATTAAAGCCGTTGCCTACAGCCTCAAAAGCATGTCGTATAAAATTAACCAAGGGCTTAGAATTAATATTCTGTGGCTTATCCATAAAATAACCTATGCCAAATTTTTCAAAGGTTACATCTAAAATGCCACGGTACATATCCTCGTCACGGCACACAACGGCTATATCCTTATATCTGTATTTTCCTGACAGAGTAAGCTGTTTTATTACAGAGGCCACATGCTCACATTCACTGTAAATGTTTGTGGCTGAATAAATATGAACATTTTGCGGTGTAATATTATACGCCTTAGACGGAAAGGCGTATAAATTTTCCTCAACAGCCTTCAAATCACTGCAAGCGGTGCGTCTGTTAATTAAAAACGGTTCATATAACTCATGCACCTGCTGGGAACAGGCGTCAGCCAAAGCCCGTATGCGGTGGTAGGTGTCTATAGTTACTCTAAAGCGAATACTTGTATCATCTACCCTATTGTTTCTGCATTCCGTAGAAAGTGTCACAAAAACCTCGTCGGACTGCGACATTATTGCTTTTAATACACGGTACTGTTGACCTGTAAAGCCGGTAAATGCATCTATAAACACAGCATAACCGTTAAAAATACCGTGCTTTTCAATAGCCTGTGCCATATATGACAAAATATCCTGCGTATGTGTATAGCTGCCCTCAACCAGGGTACTGTATGTATCTAAAATAAGTGCGGTTTCCTCCAGCTTTTGTTTTAGTGTAGTGTTGCTTACCTGTGCTTTTACAGCCAATAAATCGTCGGAAGCAATGCAGTTGCTTTTGTATTCGTTGATAGTTGCAAGCATAGTATCAACAAAGCTTCTGTTTTTAATTTGCTTTTTATACAGGTTAAGACTGTCCGAGCAGCTTTCAACCGCAAGGCTCATAAGTATTTTAGATGTGCCCTCATCTAAAAAGTCCTTATTCAGCCCTCCCACCAATGAGAAAACATACTTAATCATAGTAGTAAAGCTAAGTATTTTTACATTTTCGTCTATAGCTCTGCTGTCGCTGTCCAGAAAGTAAAGACCTGTTTCAAAAGAAAACTGTTCAGGTACAAGCACCAAAACCGGCTTTCCGCTGTCTATATATTTGCCGGCAGCCTCTCTTAAATATCGGCTTTTTCCGCTGCCGCTTCTTCCAAGTAAAAGATTTAGCATTAAAACACCATCCCTAATTAATTATACACTGATTATATTGCAAAGGCTGTACCGTATTCTACCCACACTTAGAAATTATTTAAGAATTTCTGCTGTGCATTTGTTATCCTGAACACCTGTAATTTTAACATCATAAATTTTATTACTTAGGTTTTCATCGCTTTTAACAACAACATGGGTATAATTTTTTGTGTAGCCCTCATAAAAGCCGTTTTTTTCACGCTCAAACAATACTGATTCTACCCTGCCAACCTGGGAATTTAAAAAATCTGTCATTGTTTTTGTTGTTACTTCTATCATTGCTTTTGAACGAATATTCTTTATGTTTTCTGGCACTTGGTTTTCTGCCTTGTCAGCAACAGTACCCGGACGGCGTGAATATGCAAAAACATGAACCCTTGCAAAGGCTGTCTTTTTTGCAAAATCCAAGGATTCTTTAATTTCATCCTCGGTTTCGCCTGGAAAACCAACCATAATATCGGTGGTAATTGCACAGTTGTCAAAGGCGTTTCGCAAATCATTCACTATTTCTGTATAATCCTCGGCTGTATAGTGACGGTTCATTCTTTTTAAAGTTGCATTACAGCCGCTTTGCAGTGATAAATGGAACTGTGGGCATAGCTTCGGCTGTGCGGCAAGCCTTTCTATAGTGTGCCTGTCCATTCTTTCAGGCTCCAATGAGCTTAGTCGTACACGCTCAATGCCGTCTACTGCACAGGCGGCCTCAATAGCGTCCGCAAGGTTTATGCCAAACTCCTGACCGTAGGCAGAAAGGTTAATTCCTACAAGAACAACCTCCTTAAAGCCCTTAGAAGCAAGCTGATTAAGCTCCTCTGTTAGTTGGTCAAGAGGCTTTGAGCGTACTCTGCCACGGGCATAAGGGATAATACAGTATGAGCAAAATCTGTTACAGCCGTCCTCAATTTTAACAAAGGCCCTTGTTCTTTCTGTAAATGCAGATATTGCCATACTTTCAAACTTATCGCCTGTTTCGTGCTGGACAACAGCATTTATTCTTGTATGATTCAGTAAGTACTGCTGTATAGTCGGAACAACTATATTTCTTGATTTATTCCCAAGAATAATATCTGCCTCTATAAAGCGTTCATCATTAGGAAACGCCTGCGGCAAACAGCCTGTAAGAACTAATACACAGTTTGGATTTTCTCTTTTTACCCTGTGCATAAGCTTTACCGCCTTGCTGTCGCTTGCTGAGGTTACAGTGCAGGTGTTAATAATAACAATATCTGCACTATTATGCTCTGCAGTATATTCAAATCCGCTTTGACACAGCTTTTCGTGCATTATTTGCGATTCGTACTGATTAACCTTGCAGCCAAGTGTAAAAATATAAAACTTCATAACATACTCCTTGCTTTTTAAAAATGTGTCATTAATTTCGCAAAATGTTCAATTTCTGTAGTGATTTGTTCTAAAAGTAAGTTTATAATATTGACTTTATGAAAAAAGGTGGTACAATACATTTTAGATAATTTACAGAGGAGGAAAGAAAAATGTATTCAACTACAATATATATTCCAGACCTAGCCACTGCTAAAAGATTCGTTGAGGTTGCTGAAAAGTACCCTGACATTACAATGTCTATTAAGAGTGATAACCTTGAAATTGATCCGCACTCAATTATGGGCGTACTAAGTCTTGACCTAAATAAAAGACTTACTCTTGAAACCAGTGATATGGTTACAGATGAATTTAAAAAGGATTTAACACCTTTTATGGCTGACCCTGAGGCGTAATTTCTCACCCAGAATATCATATTTTCTAAGTATAATGTTACTTAAGAAAAAAGTCAATATTTTAGGCACTGCTTATGCAGTGCCTTTTTTGATAAATAATTTCCTGTTAAGTTGTAGCCACAAAGACAAGAAACATATGTAATAAGCTTATGAGTTTTTGTCTACCTGGTGAAATTTCTTTAGATTGCCTGTTTTTTCACTTCTTTTGTCAAGCTCTGCAAGAACATCGTCCATAGCAATGCCCTGATTTACCATCATTACAGTTAGGTGATACATTAGGTCGGCAATTTCGTAAACAGTTTCGCCGTTATCATTATTTTTAGCCGCAATAATAGTTTCGCTGCACTCCTCACCTACTTTTTTTAGAATTTTGTCTAAGCCCTTGTCAAATAAATAGCAGGTATATGAGCCTTCCTGTGGATTTTCTTTTCTGTTGACTACTGTTTGGTACAGAGCCTGTAAAACATCGTTACTCATTTTCGTTTTCTCCTGTTTTAAAACTTTTTAATTTAGTATAAAAGCAACTGTGGTTGCCTGTGTGGCACGCCGCACCGATTTGCTCCACTGTAATAAGCAGAGTGTCATCGTCGCAGTCACCGTAAATATCTACAATTTTCTGTAAATGACCTGAGGTTGCTCCCTTGTTCCACAGCTCCTGTCTGGAACGGCTGTAAAACCAAGTGTAGCCGGTTTCAAATGTTTTTTCCATCGACTCTCTGTTCATATAGGCAAGCATAAGCACCTCGCCCGTAGAGGCCTCTTGTATTACAGCGGGAATTAACTCACCCTTTTTAAAAAACTTATCAAAGTTCATCTACAATCTCCTTATTGACTATTTCGTCAGACAAAGACGACGCCTGTATAGCTGTTTTTAAATCAAGATCGCCTGTGTATATAGCCCTGCCTGTTATAGTTCCATACAGCTTTAAAGCGGAAACATTCAGAATATCCTTTAGGCAGGAAATACCGCCGCTGGCTATAATGTGGCAGGATACAGAGTTTTGCAGTCGGTCAAGCTGGTCAAGGTTTGGGCCTGACAGCATACCGTCTTTGGATATATCAGTAAATATAATATACTGAACGCCAATATCCTCCATTCTTTTTGCCAGCTCTATAAACTCAATTTTTGATTGGTCAGTCCAGCCCTCGGCACACACCATACCGTTCATAGCGTCAATGCCTACGGCAATTCTTTCGCCGTATGCCTTTACGGCATCCTTTACGAAGTCAGGGTTTTTAACAGCGGCTGAGCCTAGAATAACACGGCTGATGCCGTTGTTTAAGTACATCTCAACACGCTCCATATTTCTTATGCCGCCGCCGACTTCTACATTAAGTCCGCTGCTTTTAGCTACATCAATTATTAAATCCTTATTCTGAACCGTTGCATCCTTAGCACCATCAAGGTCAACCATATGCATCCACTGTGCACCGGCAGCCTTAAAGCTTTGTGCTGTTTCATAAGCATTCTCGGCAACCTTTTCAACTGTGTTGTAGTCGCCCTTCTGCAGGCGAACACATTCGCCGTCCTTAATATCAATTGCAGGTAAAATAATCATAATACTCTCTCCTTTTCAGGACTTATAAATCAAGCGAGCCTTTTGTGGAAAGTGTTTCACCGTTATTTGTCTGTGCAACTGCCGTCTTTAATGCATGAGCAACAGCCTTAAAAACAGCCTCTATTATGTGGTGGCTGTTGTTGCCGTATAGGCTGTTAATATGCAGGGTTATGCCGGCATTAACGGCAAACGCTCTGAAAAACTCCTCGGTCATACAGCAGTCGTAAGCACCTACCACTGCCTGGGGATATTCAGCTTTAAATACCAAAAACGGCCTGCCGCTTACATCTACAGAGGCAAAGGCAAGAGCCTCGTCCATAGGTATATAAAACGAGCCGTAGCGGTTTATTCCGCCCTTGTCGCCAAGTGCTTCATAAAAAGCCTTACCCAAAACAATACCGGTATCTTCTATAGTATGATGACAGTCAACATATAAATCACCCTTAACCTTTACGCACAGACCAAATCCGCCGTGTAGTGCAAGGGCTGTAAGCATATGGTCAAAAAAGCCTATGCCTGTGTCTATGTCTGCATTACCGCCGTCAAGGCTTAACGAAACGGTAATTTCAGTTTCTTTTGTTTTTCTTTCCACACTTGAGCTTCTCATTTTAGTCCCTTTCAGCTAAAAATTCGTTAAGCAGCTCTAAAACAACCTTATTTTCATCTTCTGTACCTGCTGTAATGCGAAGATAGTTGTTCATTAAACGAACTGCCACTCCCCTACTTAAAAGAAAATCAAAAATATCCTTGCTGTAATCCGTTTTTACAAATACAAAATTTGAACAGCCGCTGACAATTTGCAGCCTGTGAGAATATGCATTTTCAATTTTCTTTAGTCCATTATACAAATTTTCCCTTAAACTTACAATAGCACCTCGTCTATTTTGTAGGAATTCTTTATTATTATAAATTATAGCACCGATTTTTTGTGAAACTGTGTTTACATTATATGGCGATTTAACCGCTTTTAGTGCATTTGAATTAACTTTATTTGCAACAGCAAAGCCCAGACGAATTGCCGCCGCACCTATTGCCTTTGAGGCAGTACGCATAACGATAAGGTTGTCGTAATCATTTACCAAATCCAAAACAGAGCTGTCCCAAAAGTCCATATACGCTTCATCCATAATAACAAGTGCGTCTACAGATGTAATAAGCTTTATAACATCCTCTCTGCTTATGCCTTTTGATGTAGGGTTGCATGGGTTTGAGAAAACAACTCCCCTTGCTCCGCTTTCATTTACTGTTTTTATGACTGTATCAATATTAATCGTTAAATCCTCATTTTTAGGTACAGATACGCATTTCAGCTCTGCCAGTGAGGCGTAAAAGCGATACATTGAAAAATCCGGCTCAACAGTTACCAATACTTCGCCTGCCATCATAAATGTTGTCATAAGCAGTGTAATAAGCTCGTCAGAGCCGTTAAAAACGGTTACATTTTCCGGACTGATGCCATAATAATTTGCAAAGGCACTGCAAAGCTCTGTTGCGTATGGGTCAGGGTAACGGTTGTAGTCAATATTTTCTACAGCATTTTTTATTTGGTCAAGCATATCCTGCGGAAGATTAAAGCAGCACTCGTTGGCGTCCAGCCTTACTCTGTAGCTTCCTGTTATAGGTGAATAAGGCTCAAGCTCTGATATTTTTTTATTTAGTTTATACACAAAATCAATCCTTTACTTCATTTTCCTTACGAACAATAATAGAATTTGCATGGGCTGTTAAACCCTCTGCATTTGCAATGCGAATAATGTCGTCAGCTGCATCCAACAAAGCATTTTTTGTGTAATAAATAAAGCTGGACTTTTTAATAAAGCTGTCAACAGACAGCGGCGAGAAAAACCTTGCTGTACCGCTTGTAGGCAAAACATGGTTCGGGCCTGCAAAATAGTCGCCAAGCGGCTCCGGAGAATAGTTGCCGAGAAATACCGAGCCGGCATTGTCGAGCTTGCCCACATACTCCATTGGGTTTTCACAGCAAACCTCCAGGTGCTCCGGTGCAAGAATATTTGCAAACTCTACAGCCTCGTTAATGTTTCTGCATACAATAATAGCACCGTAATTTTTAAGGGATTTCTCTATAATGTCCTTACGCTTTAGGTTTGCAGACTGCTTTTTAAGCTCGATGTTTACCTCGTTTGCCAGTTCATCACTGTCTGTAAGCAAAATTGCGGAAGCAAGTATGTCATGCTCTGCCTGTGACATAAGGTCAGCCGCCAAATAATCTGCCCTTGCAGTTTTATCTGCAACAATCAGAATTTCAGACGGGCCTGCAATCATATCAATATCAACAGTACCGAAAAGCAGCTTTTTGGCTGTGGCAACAAAAATATTGCCGGGGCCTACAATTTTGTCTACCTTTGGCACGGTTTGTGTTCCGTAAGCAAGTGCCGCTACAGCCTGTGCGCCACCCATTAGGAATACTCTGTCTACGCCTGCAACAAGTGCGGCCGCCATAATATCAGGATTAGGCTTGCCGTCCTTTCCCGGAGGAGTAACCATTATAATCTCCTCTACGCCGGCAATTTTAGCCGGAATAGCGTTCATTAAAACAGATGACGGGTACGCAGCAGTACCGCCCGGCACATATATGCCTACTCTCTTTAGTCCTCTTACACGCTGTCCTAAAATAACACCGTTGCTCTTTGTGGTTAGCCAGCTTTGCTGCAGCTGTCTTTGGTGAAAATCTCTTATATTTACAGCGGCTTTCTCCAGTGACTCGTAAACCTTGCCGTCACATTTAGAGGCATATTCCTTTAGCTGCTCATTTGTAATTTCAGGTTGCTCTACCTTTGAGCCGTCAAACTTAAGTGTGTATTCTTCAACAGCCTTGTCTCCGTTTTCCTTTACATTTTTTAGAATGTCGGCAACTATTGCTGTTACATCCTTGTCGTTATTTTCACAGCGTGCCTTTAGGTCAGCTATAAATTTATATTCAGCAGTACCGTCTGCCATTACCTTTGAAATCATAATAACATCTCCGTATTATCTATTTTCATTTATCTTACCGTATATTTTATCGACTATTGCTTCAATTTCTTTCTTTCTGAATTTTAGTGACGCAGTATTGGCAATTAATCTGGCTGATATCGGAACAATATCCTCAAACACCTCAAGACCGTTTGCCTTTAGTGTAGAGCCTGTTTCCACAATATCCACTATGGCGTCAGAAAGCTCCAAAAGGGGTGCAAGCTCAACACTGCCCTCAATTTTAATGCAATGAATGTCCATACCCTTTTTCTCAAAGAAAGAACGGGCAACATTAGGGTATTTGGTAGCAATTGTTTTTATGTTATGACCTGCGTAAAAATCTGTGCCTGCTTTACCCGCCAACGCAAATTTACATCTGCCAAAGCCTAAGTCGAGCAGTTCAAAAAACTTAGTTCCGTTTTCAAGAATTGTATCCTTGCCCACTACTCCCAAATCGCACACGCCATGTTCAACATAGGTAATAACATCTGCCGCTTTTGCAAGCACAGCCTCAATTTCACCGTTGCCTATTGGCAAAATAAGCTTTCTGCCTTTATTTCTTACGGCCTCGCAGTTGTAGCCAAGCTCTTCTAACAAATCTATGGTATCCTTTTCAAGTCTGCCCTTTGTAAGAGCAATTCTAAGTGGTTTCATAATTATACAGCCCTCATTTACCTTATATTTCTTCGATTCTTGTCTTTACATTAACAACGCATATTTTTTTTATGCCGTGCTTCTGTGCATAAAATCTTGCACTGTCCTCTGATGAAAATACACTGTATTCACAGGTATAGCCCTTACTGATAAGCTCCTCTTTTACCTTTAAAGCCTCTATCTCAAAGCCGTCCTCGCCGTGCACTATATAATCTGCCGGCTTCGATTTTTCGGTGCCGTTAATATTCAGGTATATTCTTGCAAGCTCATCTACATTTATACCAAAGCCTGCCGCACAAATGGACTTCTGAAACTGGTTAAGCAAATGGTCATACCTGCCGCCTGTAAGAACAGCATCGCCGCTGCCCTCCACATAGCCGCAGAATGTCATATGACTGTAATAGTCATTTTTCTGTACCATACCCAGGTCAATCATAAGCTTGTCCTCAGGCAGCAGCTTTGAAAGAGCCTGGTACAAATCCTTTAAATAAAACAGTGCATATTCTGCCTCGGTATCCTTAAACAGAGGCAATGCCTTTGCAAAAATCTCCTCACCGCCGAAAAGCCTTGGCAGCTTCATAAGAGCCTTTGTTGTTTCGTCCTGTGGTATTTCATCAAGTAATGTTGTAAGAGCAGAATAGTTTTTGGACTCAATGTAACCACGAATTTCTTCTTTTTTCTCGTCGCTGACAGTAAGCTTATTTAAAATTGCCTTTAGGAATGCGGCGTGACCCAGCTCAATTCTAAAATCCGGTGTAATTTTTCTTAGGATTTCGGTAGCGGAAATAATAAGCTCCAAATCCGCACGCTTTCCGCCTGCACCTATAAGCTCCATACCTGCCTGACGAATCTCGTTATCCTTACCGGCAAGGGCCTTATTGTTGCGGTAAATAGGCTGATTATAACAAAGACGAAGCGGCAGTGACTCGTCCTGAAGTCTTGTTGATACCATTCTTGCTATAGGCACAGTTGAATCCGGACGCATAACAAGCAGTCTGCCCTTTTTGTCTGTGGAAATAAACATTTCCTCCGGCATATATCCAAAGCCATCCAAATTAAAGGTGTCAAAAAATTCAAGTCCCGGGGTGATAACCCGGTGATAACCCTTTTCTTTAAAAACAGTATTTATCATACTGCTAACGGAATTAATTGCGTTTGATTCTTCAAACAATAAATCTCTTGTTCCCTCAGGAGTTAGTTTGTAATATTTTCTCATAAAGCTACCTCGTCCCTTAAAATTCACTTTAGCGTGCTACTATAATAACACGCTAAAGCTGTAATGTCAACTAAAAAAGTTTTATTTACTGTAAATTTGACACGCACATTAATTATAACAAATATAGACTGATAATGCAAAAAATTTCCGTAAAAAAGGAGCAAACACAGTTTGCCCCCTAAATTTAATCGTGATTGTGGCTGTCGTTATCCTTGCGACCGTTTTTCTTGCTGTTTATTTTTACATTGTCCTTAATGGTTTTATACAGCTTGGTGTTTTTAAAGTTAATAGGCTCTTTGCCTGAATTGTTTAATATGTCGGTCGTAGGCGTTTCGCCCAGACTTTGTAAATAATCCTTCTCTTTAAGTCTTTTGTTCACAAAGTTGCCCATCATAACATATATTACCGCAAACAGCGGAACAGCTACAAACATACCTACTACACCGAACAAGCCACCACCCAGGATAACGCTTGCCATTATCCAGAAGCCCGACAGTCCTATAGACGAGCCCATTACCTTTGGGCCTATTAGGTTGCCGTCAATCTGCTGTAAAATTAATATAAATACCGTAAACCAAAATGCTTCTACAGGATTTACAATTAACAGAATTATAATACTAGGCACTGCACCGATTACAGGACCAAACATAGGAATTATGTTTGTTACGCCTATAATAACGCTAATTAGCATTGCATAGTCAAAACGGAATATAGACATACCTATAAAGCACAGCATACCCATTATAAGAGAATCTATTATTCTGCCGTAGATAAATCTGCCGAATTTGTGGTTTGTAAGCTCTGCAACTTCAAAAACCTTTGGCAAAAGCTTTTCAGGCAAAACCGCAACTGTAAACTTTTTTGTTTGGTAAATAAGCTTATCCTTGCAGGCAAGAAAGTAAAATGAAATTACGATACCCATTACCACATTATAAACATTTGTAGTAACCTGTACTGCAACATTAAATATGTCAGGACCAAAGGTATTTGCAATTTTTGAAACAAAGGCTCTAAGCTCACCGCCGGTAATAATCTTAACAAGTGAGTTTACAATAGAAAACAGGTCGTTATCCTCTTTCAGCTCAATGTGCAAATACTGGTCGCATACATTTATCAGCCACAGCTTAAATTCGTCTGCATAGCTTGCAAAGTTTGTGGCAAGCTTGTTAAAACTGACTACCAGCTGTGGAATAATAATTACTATTAAAAATGCAACAATTCCAAATACAATTAAATACGCTAAAACAAGTGATATAGGCTTTCGTGCCTTTTTCACCATATTAAATTTGCTGTCTACCATTCCTTTTAGAAGCTTGTCAGAAAAGAACATATACGGCTTGTTAATCAAAAAGGCTATACAGAAGCCTATTATAAACGGCATAGCAACTATAAGCACCAAGCCTACAGCGTCAAAAAGATATTTAATATTATCTTTGAGATACAGGCAAAGTCCGCCTATGACAACTAAAACAATTATTTGCTTAAATCTTTTTTTGCTCATTACTTCCTCCTTTAACCAAACAGTGACATTTGGCTGCTTTCCGGAATATCCGCAAGAGCTCCCGCCTCTTTCAGCGTTTCTATAACTGCTGTGGAAACTCCTGTTCTGGACTTTAGTTCCTCGATAGACAGGTATTCTCCCTGCTTTCCGCCTTCTGCCAAGCTAACGGCAGCTGCCTCGCCTACACCGGAAAGTGAACAGAATGGCAGTCGAATTTGCTTACCCTCTATAACAAACATTTTAGCCTCTGATTTATATATGTCAATAGGCAATGCGGTAATTCCTCTTGCAAGCATTTCATTTACAATTTGCAGAGTATCCAGCTCTGCCTTGTCTGTAGCTGTTGCCTCGTTTTTAGACTGTTTGTTTTTAATTGCATTTATTTTTGCTACAACAGCCTCCTTGCCCTGCAAAACTGTTACAGCGTCAAAGCCGTCGCTGCGTACTGTAAAATACGCTGCATAATATTCAATAGGCTTATGCACCTTGTACCAGCCAAGCCTAAGTGTGGCAATCATATATGCTGCTGCGTGTGCCTTAGGGAACATATACTTAATTTTCATACAAGAGTCAATATACCACTGCGGCACATTGTTGTCCTTCATAGCCTGCATATGCTCTTCTGTAAGCAGCTTTGTTGCATTACCCTTACGAACAATTTCCATTATTTTAAATGCCATTTTCGGCGGAAGCCCCTTATGCAGCAAATATGTCATAATACTGTCACGAGTACCTATAACCTCTGAAATTGTACAGGTGCCGTTTTTAATAAGGTCGGCTGCGTTACCTATCCATACATCGGTACCATGTGACAGACCGGAAATCTGCAGCAGGTCAGAAAAGGTTTTCGGCTGTGATTCCATAAGCATTTGTCTTACAAAAGGTGTGCCAACCTCCGGCAAAGAAAATGTACCGGTTTCACAGTCTATATCCTCCGGCTCTATACCTAAGGCGTGCGGCGATGTAAACAGTGAAATAACATCGGGGTCACTCATCGACACCTCCATTACCGGTATGCCTGTGAACATTTCAAGATAATGGTAAATAGTAGGAACATCGTGACCAAGCTCATCAAGCTTACAAATAGTATCGTGTATAGAATGGAAGTCGAAGTGGGTGGTAATGTTGTCGGAGTCCTGCTTATTGGCAGGCCTTTGTACAGGGCAGAAGTCATATACCTCCATACCCCTAGGCACAACAACCATACCGCCCGGGTGCTGACCTGTAGTTCTCTTTACACCTGTACAGCCTATAGACAGGCGTTCCATCTCTGCTTTGCTTAGGTTTGTTCCGGTTTCCTCCATATATTTTTTTACATAACCATATGCGGTTTTGTCTGCAACTGTGGCAATAGTACCCGCCTTAAACACATTGTCCTTACCAAAAAGCTCCTCTGTATATCTATGCGAGCTGGACTGATATTCACCGCTAAAGTTAAGGTCAATATCAGGGGTTTTGTCACCCTCAAAGCCCAAGAAGGTTTCAAAAGGAATTTCGTGGCCGTCCTGCAAATACGGCGTACCGCATTTTGGACAATTTTTATGTGGTAAATCAAAGCCGGAGCCGTACTCGCCATGCTCAAAAAATTCACTGTTTTTACAATTTGGGCATACATAATGGGGACAAAGAGGATTAACCTCTGAAATACCCGACATAGTGGCAACAAAGGACGAACCTACAGAACCTCTGGAGCCTACCAAATAGCCGTGTGCTTCGCTGTCTGCAACCAGCTTTTGGGCTGTCATATACAATACGGAGAAGCCGTATTTTGTAATGGCACCAAGCTCACGGTCAAGCCTGTCTTTAACAATTTTCGGCAGTGGGTCGCCATACTTTTCCTTTGCTCTTTGCCATGTAATAGTGGTAAGCTGCTCCTCTGCACCGTCAATAAACGGTGGGAATACTCCCGGCGGAATCGGTCTTACCTGCTCTATCATATCTGCAATTTTATTTGGGTTTTCTACAACAATTTCGTACGCTTTTTTCTCCCCTAAATACTCAAATTCCTTTAGCATTTCAGCTGTTGTTCTGAAATAAAGCGGTGCTTGGTTGTCGGCGTCGCTAAAGCCCTTAGAGGTCATAAGAATTTTTCTGTATTCACTTTCATGAGGGTCCATAAAGTGAACATCGCAGGTTGCAACAACCATTTTACCCAGCTGGTCTGCTAAGCGTATTATGGTTTTATTATACTCCTGTAATTCCTTTTCATCCTTTGCAGTACCGTTTTGCAGCATAAAGGCATTGTTGCCTATAGGCTGAATTTCAAGATAATCGTAGAAGGAGGCAATTTCCTTAAGCTCGTTCCATGGCTTACCGGCTGCTACTGCTCTAAACAGCTCGCCTGCCTCACAGGCACTGCCTATAAGTAAACCCTCTCGGTACTTCACAAGCTCTGACTTTGGTATGCGGGGGTTTCTGTAGAAATACTTCATATGTCCAAAGGAAATAAGCTTGTATAAATTCTTTAAGCCTGTTTTATTCTTTACAAGAATTATCTGATGATACGCTCTTAGCTTGTTTGGGTTTGCACCCACTATATTTGTGTTAATATCCTTTACCTGTGTAATGTGATAATCGCTTTCTAAACGCTCTGTGAAATTAACAAAAATTTTTGCAAGCATTTCAGCGTCATCTGTAGCCCTGTGGTGGTTAAACTTACCCAAACGCAGATAATCCGCTATGGTATTAAGCTTATAATTTTTAATATCACGCAGTATAGATTTTGCTATTGCCAATGTATCTATAGATGTATAGCTATACGGCAGGTCACAGCGTTCTGCTGTTGCCCTTATAAAAGAGGTATCAAAGTCTGCATTATGCGCAACAAGTATTGCATTGTCACCGCAAAACTCCATAAATTTAAGCAGTGCTTCCTTTTCCTCCGGTGCGTCTGCCACCATATCGTTAGTAATACCTGTCAGCTGTGTTATTTTAGCCGGTATAGGCATATGTGGATTAACAAAGGTAGAAAAATAGTCAAGCAGCTCACCGTTTTTTACACGCACTGCACCAATTTCCGTAATTCTGTCCTTTGAGGCATTTAAACCGGTTGTTTCTATGTCAAAGCATATAAATTCATCTGTAAGCTCCTTGCTGTTGCTGCCCTTTACAGCAGAAATCATATCATTTACAAAGTAAGCCTCTGTACCATATATAATTTTAATTTTTTCGGGTATTTTTTCTTCTCCCTCTTCATAAGGGGTAATACCGTAAAACTTTTTTTGCTTTTCTTCATTAAAAGCAATGCCGTTTATTTTTTCTGCTGTATTCATAGCCTCGGGAAATGCCTGTGCTACACCGTGGTCAGTAATAGCTATGGCTTTATGCCCCCACTTTGCGGCACGCTTTACAAGGTCGCCGGCAGCATTAACGCCGTCCATAGATGACATATTGGTATGCAAATGAAGCTCTACACGCTTTGTTTCTGCATTATCCACAACCTCCGTAACCTGCGCCGTAGAAATAGCCTTGCCCGAAAAGATAGTATCTCTCGCGTAGCTGTCATACTCTACCTTACCCTTAACGACAATAACATCGCCTTTTTTTATTCCGCTGAGCTGCTCCTGCTTTTTGGCATTATCAAATATTTTTACAACAATAGAGTTAGTATAATCTGTAATAGAATATGTAGTAATAAAGTATTTTCCGTCTTTTGTAATTTTAGTTTCTGTATTGAAAATCTTACCCCATATAATGGTCATACCAAGGTCTTCGGTTAAATCCTTAATAGGCGTAGGCTTTTCTTTGCTTAGTGTACCGTAAACAGATGTATAACTGCCTGTAACCAGCTGTGGGTAAAGGGATTCACCACTACGCACTTCAATAGTGCTGTTTACCTTTTCTGCCTTATGCTTAGCCTGTTTTTTAACGGCAGTTTCCATTGCACTTTCGTAGTCCTCCATTTTGGTAACTACTGTTTCCTTAATTTCCTTTACAATATTGTCCTGCTGTTTTGAAATATTTACAGGCAATTCGGTGTCAACCTCCAAAACCCCTGTGTATTCAATTTTAAATTGCAAGTCAAATTCTTCCTGAATGATTTTTGCCAGTGCTTTATCAAAGCCCTTTTTCTGCAAAATTTCTTTTCCGCCATGGAAAAGCTCAACTGTAAGAGCATCACCGTTTACGGTTGCTTTGGAATCATTTAGCGAGCCATTAAAGGTTGGGGTATCTTTCTTTAGCTGTAAAACCAGCTGTGGGTAATACTCCGCCTTAAAAAGTTCCTTTGTAAAGTGAGGTTTGATTGTAAAAGCATATGGCGAAAGAGTAGAAGCTTTTACGGCATCCTCCAGTTTAAATACTGCCTGCCGCTCTACCAAATTATTCAGTTGTAAAAATACAGTAATTTTCCCTGCTTTTCTGTCATAGCGAATGTTTATAACCTCTGCGCCGGCAATAGCCATAGGGATTTGTTCCGCACTTAGATATTTGGAAAATAAAGCTTCAAAAGACACCATTATAATTTTTCAACTTCCTTAATTAATTCTTCAATAAGCTTATTCTCGGGTACCTTTCTGATAATTTCGCCCTTTTTAAAGATAAGCCCAACACCGTTGCCGCCTGCTATGCCAATGTCAGCCTCCTTAGCCTCTCCGGGGCCGTTTACGGCACAGCCCATTACAGCAACCTTTATATTTTTATTGCAGTCACGAAGTCTGTTTTCAACCTCTGTTGCAATTGATATTAAATCTATTTTTGTTCTGCCGCAGGTTGGGCAGGATACAAACTGTACACCGTCTTTGCGTATATCAAGAGCCTTTAGAATATCCTTTGCGGCATATATTTCTTTTACCGGGTCGGCCGTCAGAGAAACTCTTATTGTATCGCCTATTCCCTGCAAAAGCAAAGCACCCAAGCCGGCAGAGGATTTTATAATTCCCATTCGCTCTGTGCCTGCCTCTGTTACACCAAGGTGCAAAGGATAATTACATTTTTCGGCTGCAAGCTTATATGCGTCAACCATAGTTTTAACATTTGATGATTTCATTGAAAGCACAATGTTAGTGTAGTCAAACTTTTCTAAAAGTGAAGCATGGTAAAGTGCACTTTCACAAAGCGCCTCAGCTGTAGGAGAACCGTATTTGGCAAGTATCTCCTTTTCTACCGAACCGGAGTTTACACCGATTCTTATTGGAATTTCCTTTGGTTTGCAGGCGTCTACAACAGCCTTTACCCGGTCTGTGCCGCCGATGTTGCCGGGATTAATTCTTATTTTATCTACACCGGCCGCAACCGACTCTATTGCAAGTTTATAATCAAAATGTATATCTGCCACAACAGGCATTTTTACATTTTCCTTTAGTGCCGGTATAAGCGTGACAGCCTCCATATTCGGTATGGCTATTCTTATAATTTCACAGCCTGCTTCTTCAAGCCGAACGGCCTGCTTTACGCTGTTTTCTATGTCAGAGGCAGGAATGTTCAGCATTGACTGAATTGATACCGGAGCACCTCCGCCTACTAAAACATTGCCTACTTTAACTTGTTTTGTTTCACTCATATTATACACCTATTGTTAATTTTGCAGAGCAACGCTTTTAATTAATTGCTCTGCAAATATTTGCTTGTTATATAAAACTATTTACTGAATTGCGTTTGTAAATTATCAGCCTCCGCTGAAGCCCTCGCCGGAAAACAAACGCATAACATCCTTAAAGGAGATTAATATCATAAACGCTATTAATATTAAAAATCCGACAGTATGAACAACACCCTCATATTTCGGCGGTATTGGCTTACGCCTTACTGCCTCAATTAACAGGAAGAAAAATCTGCCGCCGTCAAGTGCCGGAATAGGCAGCATATTAAATATACCCAGGTTTACGGATATTACCATCATCATAAATATAAGGTTATTTAATCCGTTTAAAAAGCTTGTTTCCAGTCCCATAGAAGTAGCCTCTGTAATAGCACCGGCTGCACCTATAGGGCCGGAAATATCATTCATTGAAAACTGACCGGTTACCAGTCCTATTAAGCTTGCCCAAATCATACGCACTACAGAGTAGGTTTGCTGAAAGGTTTGGGTTATAACTGTACCAATGTTCTTTTCAATAGGCTTAACATAAAAGTCAAGCTGAATGTATTTTCTGCCGGAGGAATCGGTAGTGGTGTCAAATTTAATGTTACCTAAGTCCTTTAGCTGACCGTCACGGTAAACCTGAATGTCAGGCGAATCGGTCTTCATAGTTGCAAGCGAAAATGAAAAATCTCTTGCAGTATAAATTGCGTATCCGTCTATTGATGCCAGTGTGTCCCCCGCCTGCAAGCCCTGTGAAGATGATTTTGCATTTTCGTGAAACGACTCTATAGTGGTTGAGGCATACACAGGCTCCTGTACCACAAGCACGCACATAAGCACAAGTCCTAAAAGTATGTTGTTAAACGCACCTGCAACAATTATTATCATTCTCTGCCAAATCTTAGCCTTACCAAAGGCACGGGGATTGTCGCTTTCTTCGTCCTCGCCCTCCATTTTGCAGTAACCGCCTAATGGAAAAAGCCTAAAGGAATACTGCGTTTCGCCTTTTTTAAAGCCAAAAATCTTTGGACCCATACCCAGTGCAAATTCATGCACCAATACCCCTGATTTTTTTGCACAGATGAAATGTCCGAATTCATGTGACAAAATTATTAACTCAAAAAGAAGAATACCGATTATTATAAGTAATGCTGCCTGTATTGTAATCAGTCCTTTCTTTAAAATGTATTCTAGAGCAGTATAGCATATAACCCTAAAAATCGCAGTGCGGCAATAAGCCTACAGCTTTGTATACTCGCTTAAAACAAATTCTCTTGCTGCTCTGTCAGTTTCTAAAATATCGTTTACAGATGTTATCTTACTATCGCCTACTCTGCTTACCGCTTTAGCTACAAGCTCGCCAATTTGCAAAAACTTTATTTTTCTGTTTAAAAACAAATCAACTGCCTGTTCGTTTGCACCGTTTGCCGCAACAGGTGCAAGCTCGCATTTTTTTACTGCCTGTATGCACTGTGACAGGCAGGTAAAGGTTTCGTAGTCCGGCTTATAAAAAGTAAGAGGCGAAACCTCTGTTAAGCTTAGCTGCTTTACCGGGGACTCAAACCTGTTTGGATAGGTAACAGCATACTGAATGGGAATACGCATATCTGCAACGCCCATTTGTGCAATTACCGAATTATCGGCAAATTCTACCATAGAGTGTATAATGCTTTCTCTGTGAATAACCACATCAATATTATCAACATCTACATCAAAAAGCCATTTTGCTTCTATAACCTCAAGTCCCTTATTCATCATAGTAGCGGAATCTATGGTTATTTTCTTACCCATACTCCAGTTAGGGTGATTAAGCGCCTGTTCAAGGGTTACATTTTCAAGCTCTGACCTTGTTTTGCCGAAAAACGGACCGCCTGATGCTGTAAGAATTATTTTTTTAAGCTCTTTTTTATTATTCATTCCCTGTAAACACTGAAAAATTGCGGAATGTTCGCTGTCTACCGGGTACATATTAACATTATTTTTCTTTACAGCCTCCATAACCAACTTGCCGCCTGTTACAAGCGTTTCTTTATTGGCAAGGGCAATATTTTTCTTTGCATTAATTGCGCTAAGAGTGGGCTGTAAGCCGACCATACCTACCACCGAATTAAGAACGGTGTCGGCACTGTCAATTACAGCAGCTTCTATAAGTCCGTCCATACCATATGAAACCTTTGTAGATGTATCAGCAATTTTTTCTTTTAAATCTTTCGCTGCCTGTTGGTTAAACATAACGGCAAGCTTCGGCTTAAATTCTCTGATTTGCTGTTCCATAATCTTGGTATTAGACGCCGCTGTCAGTGCAGAAACCTTTAGGTTAAGCTTTCGTACAACATCAAGTGTTTGCGTTCCTATAGAACCTGTTGAACCTAAAATTGAGATATTCTCAGTCATAAATATACTTCCTTAATTTTATATAACCAAATAACCTTTTGCCTGCAAGGGCAAAAAGCGGTTAATTTACATACAAAATACCACTGCTGAAAATGCATGCAGCTAATAAAAGCGTACATTTGAAACGAAAAAAACAGCAGTACAATTAAACAAGGGGGTTATTTAATACCCCCTATTAACGCAAAATTATTAAGCTGCAGCTGTAAGCGGAAAATACTGTACAAAAACAAAAAGCATAGGTGCAGTCATAATAATACTGTCACACCTGTCTAGTATTCCGCCGTGACCCGGAATAATATTGCCGTAATCCTTTACCTTGCAGCTCCTTTTTATAAGAGAGAAAGTAAGGTCGCCTATTATTGATGTAACAGTGCCAATAGCGGCAACAACCAAAACTCCTATAAAGTTTATAGTGACATTTCCATGAAAAATAATAAATTGGAAAACCAAGGCGTCTACAACTGCGCCTATTACGCCTATTATAACTCCGCCTACTGCGCCCTCTATGGTTTTTTTAGGGCTTACATTTGGGCAGAGCTTATGTTTTCCTAAAAAGCTGCCTACAAAATATGCACCGGCGTCGGAAACCCACGCTATTACAAAGCACAATGTTACATAAAATACCGAATGCGTTTCATCAAGAGCACAGGCGCCTGCCAAACAGCTTAAACCGAAAACAGTCAGACATACCGCTGTTAAAATATATGACATATCGGAAAATTTATATTCTTGATTTTTAACAATCAGCAAAACAAAAATGTAGAATACAAATAAAAAGGCAACCATTTTCCACCAGCCTATAGGTACAAGCATAGGCAAAAGTGCCGCAAACAGCATACAAGGCGCTGTTATTTTTACATCTTTTATTAAAGCCTTTGCCGTAAGAAGCTCAACAGTACACGCCAGCGAAGCGATAGCACAAAGTATATTTACGCACAAGGGGAAATATCTGTTAAAAAACAAGGTCAGCAATATTAAAGGCACACCTATTATGGCAGATATAATTCTTGTTTTCATTTCTCTTTAACACCAACCTTTATACACCGCCAAAGCGTCTGTTTCGCTTAGCATATTCTATAATAGCACTGTCAAGCATATCTGTGGTAAAGTCCGGCCATAAAACATTCATAATTACATATTCGGTATAAGCAGACTGCCACAGCAAAAAATTGGATATTCTATATTCACCGCTCGGTCTTATAATAAGGTCGGGATCAGGCTGACCTGCTGTATACAAGTTGCTGCTGATAAGACTGTCATTAATATCACTTACGGTAATTTTCTTATCCTCAACCTGCTGTGCTATATTTTTTACGGCACGAACAATTTCATCCCGTGAGCCATAATTCATAGCTATGTTCAGTACCATACCTGTTCGGTCGGCTGAGCAACGCTCGTTTTCATTTATAAGCTCCTGCAGCTCAGGAGAAAAAGCAGTTCTGTCGCCAATAAACCTTACAACAATATCCTCGTCCTTAAAATCTCTGATAGCTTCCTCAAGATAAGACTTAAACAATCGCATAAGGGCATTTACCTCGTCCTGCGGTCTTTTCCAGTTTTCTGTAGAAAAAGCATAAACGGTAAGGTATTTTATGCCAATGCTGCTGCAATATTTTGTAATTGTTCTAAAGGTTTTAGCCCCGGCACTGTGACCGGCACTGCGAGGCAAGCCCCTTTTCTTTGCCCACCTGCCGTTTCCGTCCATTATAATTCCTATATGCTCCGGCAGCTGAACATCCTTCAAGGCAATATTCTGCTTTTCATTGTTTTTTCCTTTTAGAAAAGGCAACATACTTCACCCTCCTAAGCAAATTCTATTGAAGAAAAATTAAATAGACATTATTTCCTTTTGCTTTTTCTCGGCAATAGCGTCAATTTCTTTAACAAATTTATCTGTTAAATCCTGAGTTTTCTTCTCTGCCTGCTTTAGGTCGTCCTCAGTAATTTCGCTGTTTTTCTTCATAGCCTTAAACTTGTCAACAGCGTCACGCCTTACATTTCTTATGCCTACCTTGGCTTCTTCTGCAAGCTCCTTTACATCCTTAACAAGCTCTTTTCTTCTTTCCTCTGTAAGCGGTGGGAACACCATACGAAGTGCCTTACCGTCATTTTGAGGGTTAATGCCTACATCTGACATTTGAATAGCACGCTCAATAGGAGTAAGCACAGAAACATCCCAAGGCTGAATCATAAGTGTTCTTGCCTCTGTAACAGATACAGCCGCAAGCTGGTTGATAGGTGTAGGTGCACCGTAGTAGTCAACAGTTACCTTATCAAGCACTGCCGGGTTAGCTCTGCCTGCTCTTATTGCAGAATATTCATTATTTAAGTGGTCAATTCTTCTGTTCATACGCTCTTCAGCATTTTTTAATACAGTTTTCATATAAATAAGCTCCTTAAAATTATTTTACCAAAGTACCAACCTTTTCACCGCATACGGCTGATACTATATTTTCAGGATTTTCAATACTAAATACCAGAATAGGGATATTGTTGTCTGAACAAAGTGTGGCCGCTGTTGTATCCATAACAGCAAGGCCTTTGTTTAAAATGTCTAAATATGAAACCTCGTCAAACTTAACTGCGTTAGGGTTCTTCTTAGGGTCGCTGTCATAAATACCGTCAACCATTGTAGCCTTTAGAATAATATCGGCATCAATTTCGGCTGCACGAAGTGCTGCTGCTGTATCTGTTGAGAAAAACGGGTTACCTGTACCACAGCCGAAAACAACTACTCTGCCCTTTTCAAGGTGACGAACAGCTTTATTTCTGATGTAAGGCTCTGCAACCTGCTGCATTGTAATGCCTGTTTGTACTCTTACTACAACATCAAGCTGCTCCAGTGCGTCAGCCACACCTAGTGCATTAATAACAGTGGCAAGCATACCCATATGGTCTGCTCTTGTTCTGTCCATCTTGCCGCTTGATCTTCCACGCCAAAAGTTACCGCCGCCAACTACTATAGCAACCTCTACGCCCATATCTACCAATTTCTTAATAGGCTTGCAAAACTTTAAAACTGTGTCGAAGTCGATTCCGTGCTTTTCGTTTCCGGCAAGTGCCTCTCCGCTAAGCTTTAACAGTATTCTTTTATATTTTGGTTTCATACTTTCTATCCCTTTCTGCTTAAAATCATTTTAAAACGGTCTTACACAGATACGCCAACCTTTGCACCCTTTACATACCGGACTGCATAGTGGGCGTTAGCATAATTATCCTTAATAATAATACTATATCTAAGAATTGTTGTAAAGTAAATGTTTTGATAATTAACTATATTTTAATAATATTTGCTGTATTACTCATACAGGTAAATATTATTTTTTGTACAAAAAGAGAGCCTAACCGAAAGGCTCCCCAATATATAATAATTGCTTTTATAGACCATAGTATTTTGCGTTAAGCTCATCAAGAAAATCCTTAAAATATTTTGGCAGCTCAGAACTAAACTCCATATATTTGCCTGTTGTCGGGTGTATAAAGCCCAATTTTCCTGCATGCAAGCACTGACCGCAAAGCTTTGTTATAACCTTTTTTGGTCCATAAACATCGTCACCTGCCACAGGGTGATTAATATACGCCATATGCACCCTTATCTGATGTGTGCGTCCTGTTTCTAGCTGAACCGCTAAATGCGTAAACTCCCCAAAGCGTTTAAGCACCTTAAAATGCGTAACAGCCTCTTTAGAGTTTTTGGCTGTAACAGTCATCTTCTTTCTGTCGGAGGGGTTTCTTCCTATTGGCTGGTTTATTGTGCCGGAATCCTCTTTAATATTGCCGTAAACCACAGTTTGATACTCACGCGTAAAGCTGTGGTCTTTAATCTGCTGTGCAATAATTCTATGAGAGCTGTCATTTTTTGCAACTATAAGCAAGCCACTGGTGTTTTTATCTATTCTGTGTACTATGCCGGGGCGAAGAACACCGTTGATACCCGACAGACTGTCTTTGCAGTGGTACAGCAAGGCATTTACTAAGGTGCCTGTATAATTGCCCGGTGCAGGGTGTACAACCATTCCCTTTGGCTTATTTACAATTATTACATCATCGTCTTCATAAACAATATCAAGAGGAATATTTTCCGCTTCTGCCTCAAGTGGTACAGGGTCAGGAATTGTAATGCTTACAATATCACCTGTTTTTGTTTTGAAGCTCTTGCCCACTGTTTTTTTATTTACAGACACCTCTCCGTCTGCAATGTAGCTCTGAATTGCAGATCTGGTAATCTCCACAAGCTTTTCGCTAAGGAATTTGTCAATTCTCAAGCCCTCTTCGCCGCTTACAACATTAAATACAAAACTTTTCATAGCTACTCTGCCCTACTGATTTTTTTGTCACTTTCATTGTTAAAAAACAGTATATATACAACAAGCATAATAGTACCGGCAGTAATGCAATAGTCAGCAAAATTACACACAGGACTAAAGAAAGAAAGCTGAATATAGTCTACAACATAGCTTAGATATACTCGGTCTATTAGGTTGCCTATACCTCCGCCTATTATCAAGCCCAGAGAAATCAGCAAAACCTTGTTCATCGGCTTTACCTTAATTAGGTATATAATTATTCCCAAAATCACAGCTATTGTAAACACAATAAACAACCACCTTTGGTTCTGCAGCATACCAAAGGCCATACCCTTATTTTCACAGTAAAAAAATTTTACAAGTCCGCCCAAAATAGTAACTGTACCGCCGGACTGCAGTGTACTTGTAACAAGCAATTTAAGCAGCTGGTCGGCAGCTATGGCAACAATTGCTATAATAAAAGCTAATAGCATATTAACCCCTCCTTAATATAATATCAACAAAAATGTGGTGTATCACCAATACTATATGTCGGCTGCAATATACGGCAATTACAGCAGCCCCGTATTAAAGATAAGCTGCGGCACAACCTATATTTAGGCACAACATTCGGTATGACACACCACTATTATTTTCAGTAAATCACTATATTAACAAATATTATTTCTCAACAGCTGCTTCTGCTGCGTCTTCGCTTTCGGCATTTTGCTGAGCTGCCTGTTCCACTATATTTGAAATATCAGTCTCGGCTGTTTCGACAGCTGTAGCAAGAGGCTTGGCCTCATCCTCTGTAAAGCTTGGAAGAGGGTCAGTAGGATACTGCTGGTCTAGCTCAATTTTCTTCTGACCAATATCGGCAGAGGTAGGTAAATCCTCAAGCATTCTAATATGATTATTATATGTAGCCAGCAGCTGCTCTCTTAGAACAACAGCGTCAGCCTGCAGCTTTAGATAGTTGTTCTTCTGCTCAACAATACTTGCGTTTGCATCGTATACAATTCGCTTAGCCTCTGCCTTTGCCTCCTCAAGCATATTAGAAACCTTAGACTCTGCTTCCTTTACTGCCGAACCCTTAACCTTTTCAGCGTTAATTAAAGCACCACGAACATTTTCTTCGTCCTGTCTGTACTGCTCAATGCGTTTTGCAAGAATGTCAAGCTTTTTAACAAGCTCAACCTTTTCTTTTTTATTCTGCTCAAGTGTTGCAACAACCTCGTCTACAAAATTGTTAACATCCTCTGCATTGTAGCCTCTGACACTTTTTTTAAACTCAACATTCTTTGCATCCTCAATGCTAATCATATTAAACTACTCCTTCAAATATATTTTTCAACGGTTAGCTTTAATCTTCCCTTTTTTGTAGTACCGAAAAAATCACTAACCAAGAACTTGCCATTTCCTCTAACCGATATTTTATCACCGGGTTTAACGGTGCGACTTACACTATCAGCACTTATGCCGTTCACAAAAACCAAGCCTTGCCTAATGGCGGCGGCTGACCTTTCCCTGCTAAGAGGATATACAGCGGAAACAACGCTGTCAAGCCTTGCCGAGGCTACGGTAATATTAACTTCAATTATCTTTTTATCAATCGGCAATAAAGTACTGCCGTCCCACAAAGACACATCAACACCCACGGAGCCAATTTTTGTAAGCTGTGAAAGAATATATTTTTCTACATCACTCTTAACAAAAACAACAGCGTATCCGTCGGATATTAAAATATCTCCTACCGTTTCCCTTTTAATTCCTAAGCCCATTAAAGAACCCAAGAAATCTCTGTGACTTAGCTTAAAATCCTTTTTATACCTTATACATATTGCAGATATAGGAAAATAATAATCCTCTATATCAACACCCTTGCCGGCTATAGCTAAAAAGCATCTTTCACTGCCGTTACAGCCTCCGAAAAATCTGTAATTGACTGTGACTGCACCACTGTTGATGTATCTTAGTGCAACAGATATTTCGTGCTCGTTTAAAAAGCCCAGAAAAGCAGGAAACTGTCTTTTACCTGCATTTAAAACAGCATCATGCAGTCTTGCCAACAGTATATTGTCTTCGCCTGTCATAATACTCAGTCAATTTGCATACCGTTGCTTTGCAGCTCGTCCAGCAAACTGTCACCCTTTAAATCAACATTATTAGGTGTGACAATAAAAATATTTTTGGCAATACGCTGAACTCTGCCCCGACTTACATATGCACTGCCGCTTATAAAATCTACAATTCGCTTTGACTCATCGTGCGGTGTTTCTTCAAAATTAAGCAAAACGGTATGGGATTTCATAAGCTCGTCTGCTACCTCTTTAACCTCAACAAAGCTTGTCGGCTTAAAGAAAACAACCTGAAGCTTTGCAGTTGCATTAATATTTAACACCTTGTTAGAGGTACCATAGGATGAGTCGCTGCTGTATGAGGTACCCTTGCTTTCGTAACTGTCACCGCTGTTATAGCTTTCTGAGTAGCTTCGGCGGTCGCCTCTGCCTAAATCGGAATAAGCATCATCACTGTAGTCGTCACTTCTTCTGCGAGAGCTTCTTTCATACTTGCTTTGTCTGTCTTTTTCTCTATCGTCATCTTCGTAGTAATCGTCTTCCATTTCTTCCGGAACCTGCCATAAATCACGCATTTTATCAAATAGCTTTGCCATAAACTAACACCCCATTATTTATATACTCTTGCACCAAACAGTGAGGAGCCTATTCTAACCATATTTGCTCCGCACCTTATCGCCTCTTCATAGTCAGAGGACATCCCCATAGATAAACACTCCATACTAACATTATGCATGTTTTTACCCCTAATGTCAACAAAGAGATTGTACATAGAAGAAAAATATGATGATATTTCTGCCTTTGTGCTGCAAATTGGAGGAATAGTCATTAATCCCTTAATTTTTACATTGTCAAGCTTGCTTACCTGACAGCAAAGCTCCTGAAGCCTTTCAGGGAAAACGCCCGATTTGCTTTCTTCTTTACCTATATTCACCTCAAGAAGAATATCGGTTGTTTTATTGTATTTACTGCTTTGCTTGGAAATTTCCTGTGCCAGCTTTAGGCTGTCAACAGACTGTATCATATCTACCTTATCAACAATCTGTCTTACCTTATTGCTCTGTAAATGTCCTATAAACTGGAGGGAGGCATTTGTCAAATCATACTGCTCGTATTTTGATAAAAGCTCCTGTACTTTATTTTCTCCAATATATTTCAGCCCCAATGAAATAGCATAGTTAATGTACTGCGGCTCTACGGTTTTGGTAGCAGAAAGGAATATAATGTCCTCTCTTTTTCTTCCGCTAAGCTCTGCAGACCTTGCTATGTTTTCTTCAATTTTTCTGTAGTTGTGCTGAATGTCATTCAACCTCTGTTGATTGCTTAACAATTTTTCCTGCATACAAATCAGTTCCTTCCGTTACAATTTTATCATAAAGCTTTATTGTACTGCCGCTGAAAAGTTTTTTATCTTCATCATCGGTTGTACAAATTGCGTAATCTGCTGTTTCATACAGCTTTGATATTTCAGTAAAGCGAAGCTCGTTGCCGTAAAGAATATAAACGCCCTCTACGGTTTTCTCCTTTGTACTTGTTGTTCCATCTGCATTTTCAATATTCTTAGTTACCTTGTCCTTATGTATTGCAGACTTCGCTATTTTAATTCCCGAATAATCCCTTACAGAAATTTCAACCTTTTCCTGTCTTATTTGTGCAAGGGTGCTGTTCATATTTTTACACTCTAAAATTACTACAGCATTGCCGGACGCCTTATCGCTGTTTACTGCGACTACAGAGGCTGTAAGAGTATCCGCCGAGGCATAAGGAATATTTATTTTCAAAAGCTCGTCTACATCGGAAAACTCCTTTGCATCCTTTGCCGGCATAGGACAGCAAATGTACCAGTTAAGCTCGGTAACAATCTTTCCTATTGTATTGCCGGGAACCTTCTGCGGCTTTGCCTGCTTAAGCTCGTTAAGCTTGTTGTATGTCAATTTAGATATTTTTGAAACATCATAAACAGACTCATAGCCGTCTGTTCTGCTTACATACATACCGGCCAGCGGTGAAAGAATTTGTCCTGTGGACGCCTTTGTCGAAGCCGATATGGTGTCACGCTGTGATTGTAAATCTGAAAGCTTTTCGTTAAAATTGCTTACAACACCTGTTGTAATCTGCTTTTCGTTTAGTGTGTACAGCAGATTCTTTGCCGACTTTGCACTGTCTGTAAAATTATTATTTCTTGTATCCTCTATAAAGGCAGTAAGCTGATTATCCATAGTTTTGTTTATTGACTCTATAGATACACCGTTTACCTTTGTCATGGAATTTAGCTTTTTAAGGTTTGCGATTTCACTGTCTAAATTTGAAAGCTTAGTCGCATTTATAGCGTCACTTTCGGATTCATATATTGTAGCCAAAACACCGTTTTTTGCTACCTCCTCAAAATCCTTGGTGTTGTAATACAAAACACCGCCGTTGTCGTTTGTTATGTAGGATTCTCTACGCAGTATATATGCGTCTGACTCCAGTGTTTTTGATACTGTCTGATATTGTGCCGATTCAACATACACCATAGAAAAGCTTGCCGTTAGAAAGGACACAAAAATATATATTAAAATTATAGCCAATACTATAGGAATTATAAATTTCCATTTTGCCAGCTTTTTCATTATTTATCACCTTACTGTAATTTTATAAAATACCACTGCTTATTACTATGTTTTCTGCCTCTTTAATTAAAGAGGCGTTGTCTGTAACATCTGTAAAAAGCCAATTGATTTTGCTGTCTGGCCTAAACCATGTTAGCTGTCGCTTAGCATAGCGGCGTGTTTCTCTTTTTAAATTTTCCAGTGCCTCGTCAAGCGTAATACTGCCCCTAAAGTACGGCTCAAGCTCCTTGTAGCCAATAGCCTTTACGGCAGTTGCGGAGTAACTGCTTTGCAAAAAAGCCCTAGCCTCGTCAAGCAAGCCGTTTTCCACCATAGCATCTACCCGTTTATTTATTCTGCTGTAAAGATTTTCTCTGTTTTTACAGCTAAGAGCAATACGAACATCGTTATATGGGGACGGCATCAGCCTTGATTCCGCTAAATGCTGCGTCATTGTTTTTCCCGTAGACCTATATATTTCAACTGCACGCACAAGTCTGCGGTGATTTTTCGTACCTATACGCTGTGCCGACTGCGGATCAAAAGCACTTAGCTCTCTTAGCAGTGCCTCTGCCCCCTCGGCTTCAAGCCTTTTATACAGCTCTGCACGCAGCTCTTCGTTTTCGGGCTGTTTTGAAAATTCTATGTTTTCAAGCAGAGCCTTTATATACAGCCCCGTACCGCCTACAAGCACAGGCACCCTGCCACGGCTGTAAATATCTGCAATTACCTTTCGTGCAGCACAAGCATAGTCAGCCACGCTGTATTTTTCTGTAGGATTTACATAGCCGATAAGGTGGTGCGGCACGCCGCAGGTTTCCTCTGCCGTTGGTTTAGCTGTTGCAATATCCATACCCTTATAAATTTGCATTGAATCTGCAGAAACAACCTCGCCGTTAAACCTTTTTGCAAGATGAATTCCCAGCGCCGTTTTTCCCGACGCAGTAGGTCCGCATACAACTATAAGGGGTATTTTATTATTAACACTGCACAAGTAACATCACACCCTGCCAAATTGTTTTTCAAGCTCTCTTTTTGTAATTACAAAGCAAACAGGTCTGCCGTGTGGGCAGTAGCGAATGTTTTTGTCTGTATCCACAATTTTTGCAATTTCCATAAGCTCCTGCTGATAATTAATATTGCCTGCTTTTATTGCCGAACGGCAGGAAACACTGTGGAACACCCAGTCCATTTGCTCTGTATTAATATCCTTTCGTTTTTCCAAAAGGTTGTTTGCTATTTCAATAATCATATCTTCAATATCACAGCTGTCTACATACTGCGGTACGCCCCTGACTGCTACCCTGCCGTTGCCGAAATCGTCAATATCAAAATTGTACTCCTTCAGCCTGTCAAAATTTTCTGTTACTGCGTTGTACTCATCCTTTGGCAATGTTACAACAACAGGCGCAAGCAGGCATTGCATGTAGCCCTTGCCCTTTTCCTTTAGCAGCTTTTCGTAAATTATTCTTTCGTGTGCGGCATGCTTGTCAATAAAGACAATTTTATCCTCACCTTTTTGCACAAGAATGTATGTAGAAAAGGCCTCGCCTAAATATTTAAGCTCTTCGCTCATAATATCATCTACATCTGCGGTACTGTGGTTTGGCTCTGTTTGTGGTGTTGCCTTTGAAGAACAAGCCACTGCCGTTTGCTCGGCAAAGTCAGAGCTTTCATTTTCATCATTACTGCTAACTGAATCTGTACCCTCGGTGTAAAAATTACTTTCAGCATCGGCAGCAGAGGCAACCGTTCGGCTGTCTTTCGGTTTTTCTCCAACCGCTGTGATATTTTCAGTATTAACTTTTTCTGTGTTGTTTACCTTAATATCAGTTTGCAAATACGGATTAACAAATTTCTCGGCTTGGCTGTCACGCACAAGTGAAGAGGTCATTACACTTTCTGTATGTACAAAAGGCTTTGATTTTGGGATGAACAGCTGTGGTTCGTCACCGGAGGAACTGCTTTCATTTTTTGTATCAGCTTTAGTTGATTCTTTACCGAGATTCGTTTCACTGATTACAGTTTTTATATTATCACTGTTATTTTGAGGGGTTGTTTCGTATTTTTTAACATTTGATAAATTCAGCTGACTGCTATCTTCTTCTTTAGGTATATAAGGCTCCTGCCGAAACGAAAAAGCATCCGGCCTTTTATGAGGAATAATATCCGAGTTATTCAGCTTGATTTCCTTAACAGTGTCACCCTTTAACAACGCAGTTTTTACACCGTGGTAAACTGCGTCAAAAATAGGGCGTTCATTTATAAACCTTACCTCTGTTTTTGCCGGATGAACATTTACATCTACAGTATCGCAGGGAATTGAAATATGCATAACGCAGGACGGTATTTTTCCCACCATAATCGAGCCCTTAAATGCCTCCTCCAATGCCTTTGCAGCTGTAAGTGATTTTACAAATCTTCCGTTTATAAAGAAATTCTGCATATTACGGTTTGGTCTTGCAAACTCGGGCTTTGTAATATATCCGCTTATCTGCACACCGTTCAAAGAATAATCTACGGGTATAAGCTTGTTTACAAATTCTCTGCCGTACACTGAATATATGGCAGACTTCAAATTGCCGTCGCCAGGAGTTTTAAGCACCTGCTTGCCCTCACGAATAAAAGTAAAGGCAATTTCACTGTGTGAAAGGGCAAGCTTGTCTATTATATTTGCAACAGCGTTACCCTCGGCAACATCTCGCTTTAAAAATTTCATTCTTGCCGGAACATTATAAAAAATATCCTTAACAATAATTGTGGTACCCTTTGGACAGCCTGCGTCACCGCAGGAAACCTCCTGCCCTCCGTTAATTTCATAAGATGTGCCTATATCCTCAGAAAAGTGTCTGGTAAGCAGCTGCACCTTTGCCACAGCACAAATAGATGCCAAAGCCTCGCCTCTAAAGCCAAGCGTAGCTATATTGTCAAGGTCGTTGGCGACAGATACCTTGCTGGTGGCGTGGCGGAGAAACGCCTTTGGCACATCATCTTTCATTATTCCCGAGCCGTTGTCGGTAATTCTTATATACTTTACTCCGCCGTTTTTAATTTCTACCGTTATTGCCGTTGCACCGGCGTCTACAGAGTTTTCCAAAAGCTCTTTAATAACAGAGGCAGGCCGCTCTACAACCTCGCCTGCTGCAATAAGCTCTGCAATGCTTTTATCAAGAACATTTATTTTGCCCACAGGCATTTCCTCCTTTATATAGTCACACTAATTTACAGTTGTTCGGCCTTTGCCTTTAGCTTATAGAGAATATTCATTGCTTCTATGGGTGTAAGTGTGTTAAGGTCTGTTTCCTTTAGCTGAGATATAATTTCGCTGTCAGCTGTGCTTCCTAAAAGTGAAAGCTGCGGCAGAGGCTCTTCCTTTGATTGCTTTTTCTTTACAATATTAATTTTTTCGCCTGTACCGTTTTCGTATTCCTTTTGGATTTCCTTTGCTCTTTTAATTACCCAGTCCGGAATACCGGCAAGCTTAGCCACCTCAATACCGTAGCTTTTGTCGGCTCCGCCCGAAACAATACGGCGTAAAAAAGTAATGTTATCACCGTTTTTCTTTACGGCAATGTTGTAATTTTTTACACCGTCAAGCAAGTCCTCCATAATTGTAAGCTCATGATAGTGTGTTGCAAATAAGGTTTTTGCCCCCAGCTTTCTTTTATCGCTTACATATTCAAGCACTGCCCTTGCTATACTCATTCCGTCAAAGGTTGAGGTTCCTCTGCCTATTTCGTCAAGAATAAGCAGACTGTCCGATGTTGCATTTTTTATAATATTTGCTACCTCGTTCATTTCTACCATAAAGGTTGACTGACCTGAGGCTAAATCGTCGGACGCACCCACACGGGTAAATATTTTATCAACTATGCCCACATTTGCACTTGCCGCCGGAACAAAGCTGCCCATTTGAGCCATTAAAACTATAAGAGCCACCTGACGCATATATGTAGATTTACCTGCCATATTAGGGCCTGTAATAATTGCCGTGCGATTGTCGCCCTTATCCAGCAGGGCATCATTTGGGACAAAGGGCGTATCCTTTAAAAGCTGTTCCACTACAGGGTGTCTGGATTCTTTCAGCTCCAGTACGCCTTTAACATTAATATCCGGCTTGCAGTAGCGGTTGTCGGAGGCTACATTTGCAAGTGAGCACAAAACATCAAGCCTTGCTATGCTTTCAGCTGTAGACTGTACCCTGTTAAGGTTGCCGGCTACGAACTCACGCACCTCCTCATACAGCTTGTATTCAAGTGCTACAGACTTTTCCTTTGCACCCAGTATTCTGCCCTCAACTACCTTTAAATCCTGTGTAATAAAGCGTTCGCAGTTTGCCAGAGTTTGCTTGCGTATGTATGTGTCCGGCACCATATTTTGGTATGCCTTTGTTACCTCTATGTAATAGCCAAACACTCGGTTATAACCTACCTTTAGCTTAGGTATGCCCGTTTTCTCCTTTTCCTGTGCTTCTATAGACGCCAAAATATCTGAAGAATTGTTCATATCCTTCATAATTGCGTCAAGCTCCTGACTGTAGCCTTGGCGAATCATTCCGCCCTCACGAATTGAAAACGGCGGTTCATCTACAATTGAGCTGTTTATTTTTTCAAATACATCTAAAAGGACATCTATACCGCTGTAAATTTCTTTTAGCAGATTAGACTCTACAGGCTGGGCAGTTTCTTTTAAATGAGGAATTTTGCTTATGGCACTGCATAAAGACCTAAGCTCTCTTGCATTTGATGTACCGTAAACTATACGAGTCATAAGGCGTTCCATATCAAGAATGCCCTGCAAAGCGTCTGTAATGTCAAGCCTCAGCATAGTGTTATTAACAAGCTCCTCTACGGCATTTTGCCTTTTTATAATAGCACCACAGCTGATTAAAGGCTGTTCTATCCATGTACGAATAAGTCTTTTTCCCATTGAGGTTTTTGTTTTGTCAAGCACCCACAGCAAAGAGCCTCGCTTTTCCTTGTTACGCATGGTTTCTATAAGCTCAAGATTTCTTCTTGTGTTAAAGTCTAGGCCCATATATTGGTTGTCGGAATAAAAAACAAATTCACGCAGTCTTTCCAGTCCGTTTTTCTGCGTAGCTTTCAGGTAGTCTACTAACGCACCTACACTGCACATTGTTACGGCATAGCTGCCTTTTTCAAGCTCCTGTGCCGTTTCAGAGCCAAAGCGTTCCTCTACTGCAGCCCTGCAATGCTCATAATCAAACTTATCATCAGTTAAAAGCTCTACACCGGCAGAAAGCTTGTCCTTTATAAAGCGGGCAAGCTCCTTGTAGCGTACAGTGTCGCCGCCAATAAGTATTTCACGGGGATTAATCTTTCCAAGCTCATTTTTAAGAAGTGAAACAACATCGTCACCTTTTAAAAATGTTCCTGCAAACTCGCCTGTAGAAATATCACAGTAGCAAACACCTATAGAATTTTCAAGAGTATATACACAGCTGATATAGTTATTTATACCCTCGTCAAGCATACTGCTTTCTGTAACAGTACCCGGGGTAATAACCCTTATAATATCTCTTTTTACCAGTCCCTTTGCCGTGGCCGGATCCTCAACCTGCTCGCATATAGCTACCTTATAGCCCTTTGCAACAAGTCTTGCAATGTATGATTCACTGCTGTGAAACGGCACACCGCACATAGGCGCACGCTCTGCCTGACCGCAGTCACGGCCGGTAAGGGTAAGCTCAAGCTCTTTTGAGGCAAGCTTTGCGTCATCAAAAAACATTTCGTAAAAGTCGCCCAGTCTAAAGAAAAGTATAGAATCCTTATTCTGTTCTTTTATCTGTAAATATTGCTTCATCATTGGCGAAAGCTCAGCCATCAAAATCACCTCTTAATAATTATTTTCAAATATTAATATCACTAGAAATCAGTGACAGCCGCTGCAGCATGAGCAGTCGTGTCCGCAGTCGGTTTGCTCCTGTACTGTGTCAGGGTCTGCACCCTCGGCACTCATAGTAATAATGTCAATTATGTGCTTAATCTTGTGGTCAAGCTCTGTCTTTGCGTTGTTGTAGCCTGACATATTTTCGTTTGACATAACCTTTTCGTAGCACTCTCTTAATTCCTGGTTAAGCTTTGCAACCTTTTGGTCGTCACGAGGCTGTTTGTTTGACTCTTGGCTAAGCGTCATTCTTTTCATATTAAAATCCGCAATTTGCTGCTGTAGGTCTTTGTCCTCGTCGCAGGCCTGCTCTGCAGCCTTTACATTGATGTATGAAGAATCCTGCTGTATTTGCTTGCCGATTTCTCTTGCCAGTTCGATCATATCCATTTTAATTTCCTCCAATTAAATAATTTTTCCTTTTAGTATCCAGTTGCGTGCACTTGTAATTTCTACATTTTGGAATGTACCTATAAGTGAGCTGTCGCCCTCAGCCTCAACAATAATATTGCCCGATGTTCTGGTTTGCAGTATATTTTCTTTGGCTGTTACACCCTCTACAAGCACCTTGCAGCTGCTGCCTACCATTGAGGCACAACGCTCCGCAGAAATGCTCTCCTGCAAAGCAAGCAGCTCTTGGAACCACTTGTTTTTTTCCTGGTATGAAACAGGGTCGTCCATTTTAGCGGCCGGTGTTCCCTCTCGAGGTGAGTATATAAAAGTAAAGAGCGAGGTAAAGCCAACCTCTTTTACAAGAGAGAGAGTTTCCTTGAAATCCTCGTAAGTTTCACCCGGGAAGCCTACAATTATATCGCTTGTTAAAGAAAGATTCGGTATTTTTTCCTTTGCATACCTTACAATTTCAAGGTACTTTGCCCTGTCATAGTGTCTGTTCATTTGCTTTAGAATTCTGTCACTTCCGCTTTGGAACGGCAAATGCAAATGAGTAGATATATGCTTTGACTGTGCAATGGTGTCAATAAGCTCCTTTGAACAATCCTTTGGGTGAGAGGTCATAAAGCGAAGCCAATAGTCTCCCTCCAGCTTATCTATCTCGCCTATAAGCTGTGCAAAGGTCATTTTGTTTTCCTGCGGCAAGCCCTTACCGTAGGAATTTACATTTTGACCAAGCAGTGTTATGTCCTTGTAGCCGTTTTCTACAAGCTGTTTTGCCTCTTTAAGGATATTTTCGGGGTTTCGACTTCTTTCTCTGCCACGAACATAGGGTACAATACAGTATGTGCAAAAATTATCGCAACCATACATAATAGGCAGCCAGCCCTTAAATGTACCGTCACGCCTTGTAGGAATGTTTTCATAAATTGTTGTATCCTTATTTCCTCTTACTACCAAACGCTTGCCGTTTACCAAGCAGTTATAAAGAAGCTGCGGCAGCTCGTGTATGTAGTTAGTACCAAATACAAGACCAACAAAAGGAAAGCTCTTATAAATGCGGTTTGCAATATGCTCCTGCTCCATCATACAGCCGCACAAGGCTATAAGTATTGACGGGTGCTTTCTTTTAAGTGCCTTCAGTGCACCTACATTGCCAAAAACTCTGTCCTCGGCGTGTTCTCTGACGGCACAGGTGTTAAACAGAATAAAGTCTGCATCGTCCGGCTTGTCGGTAAACTCATAGCCCATTTGTGACAACAAGCCCTTTACCTGCTCACTGTCTGCAACATTTTGCTGACAGCCGTAGGTTCTTATATAAGCCAGAGGGACATCTCCTCTTTTTCTTATTTCCATAACCTGTGCAACCAGCGGTATAAAATCGCAATCCATATTTTTTATTTCATTGACCTTTTGCAAACAAAACTTCCCCTATCATAAAAACATTTCACTATATAATAACACAACTTTAACAGTTCTTCAAGTAATATGTTGAATAAGTGAGGATAGGCACATAAATATATCTATATTTTACGATAAAGTTCAAAGAGCAAAAAATCGACACTGCCTTCATATACAGTGCCGATTTTATAATTAATGCTTAAATTTATTATTGATAACAGAAGTACATTCCCTCTTCGTAGGTATATACACTGGAGCCTTGAACAAAGCCTGCCTGATAAATAACGCTTGAAGGCAATATTCTGTAGCCCTCCAGTATTTTTTTAGCGTTTGCATAGCATCTGTTAATAGCGGCCTTTGTAATAGGATCGTTTGCCCTTGGAATAGAAACACCATCCCAGTACATTCTTCCGTAAGCTCCCTTTCGTGTAATAACTCCCCTGATTGTGTTAGGGAAATAAGGCGATTCCACATGATTCATAACTACATTTGCAACCAACAGCTGTAGACGGTCACTGCAGTAGGACGCACCGGCCTCCTGCCAAATAACAGCCGCCAAGCAGTAGAGGTCGTCCTGTGTGTATGATGCGTTTGAAACCTTTACGGTACACTTAGCTGTTTTGCCGTTGTAGGTTTTTGCTGTAATAACTGCTGTACCCGCTGATTTTGCAGTAATAAACCCGCCTGCCGATTTAACCTCTGCAACCTTCGGATTGCTCGAGGAATACACAACGCTGTGTGAAGCCGTACCCTTTGGAAGTGATGAATTAAGGTCAAATTTTCCTTGCTTGTTTAGTGACAGGCTTTTTTTATTCAGTGAGATTTTATTCGGTGCATTTTTAACTGTTATCCTACAGCTTACCTTTTTGCCATTGTAGGTTACAGCAGTAATAACCGCCGTGCCGGCTCTTTTTGCAGTAACAAGACCGCCTGCCGATTTTACATCGGCAACACCTGCCTTGCTTGTGCTGTACAAAACCTTGTATGCAGCTGTTCCCTTTGGAAGTGAGCTGTTAAGATCGTACCTTTCGCCAACACCCAATGTGAGGCTTGTTTTGTTTAATGAAATTTTATTTGGTGCTTTCTTAACCGTTACATTACATCTTACAGCCTTGCCGTTATAGGTTTTTGCTGTAATAACCGCTGTACCCGCTCTTTTAGCTGTAACAAGACCGCCTGCTGCCTTTACGGAAGCAACGCTTGAATTGTTTGAATAGTATTTTATGCTGTATGCACCGCAGCCGCTTGGCAAGGAGGAATTAAGGTCAAACACCTCGCCAACGCCTAGGGTAATTCTTTTTTTGTTTAAAGAAATACTTGTAGGTGCTTTCTTTACCGTAACAGTACAGCTTGCACTGCTGCCGTTCTTGAGCCTTACAGTAACAACTGCTGTGCCTGCCTTTACAGCCTTAACATTACCGGCGGCTGTTACGGTAAGAACTGCTTTATTAGAAGAATGCCAACTAAGAGCTTGTGACGGAGCGTTAGTATTTTTAACAGTGGCATTCAGCTTAAAGCCTTCACCCACACCAAGAGTTAGCTTTTTTCTTGAAATATGAGCCGTACCGGTAGCTACAGGGTGTGTTGCAGCTTCGTCAGCCTTAATTTTCGATGAAGCGTCAAACGAGGCTTCTGCATAAACAGCAGCCTTGCTGCTTGAATTAATTTCTGTACTGTTTTCTGCATCAATCGCCGATGCCGCAAATGCACTGCCGCCAACAGACAGCGCCGCAATTAATAATATTGATGTAATCTTGCTTGAAATTTTCATAACCGTTCAAGGGCATAAAGCCCTTTTCACTCCTTTAAATAGTTTTCTGTTTATTGGAATGTGTCTATTTTACAATATGGTTACAATTTTGTAAAGTTTGCTGTAACCGTTTGTTACCGCCCTAAAATAGCTCTAACTCCCTTTATCTAAGGTTTTTTTACACAAATACGACAATTATCTGTAACAGTTGTGTAACCTTTTTGTGAAAAACTACACAAAAAAATAGAGCAAATTTTTGCAGTAAATACCACAAAATTTTGCTCTAAATATATTGTTTTTTATCTATTTTTTCAATGCACTGCCTAATTATTACAAATATTTTTCCATACACTTCATGGCTGCCTTTACAAGAGAGCTGTAGATATTGTCAATATTTTCATCGTTTACCGATTTTAACAGCGAATTTAAAATCGCACCAACAACACGACCGTCTTTAACTCCCATATTAATTAAATCATTACCGTTAATTTTCAGTTCTTTTACTGAAAATAAAATTTTATTATTTGCTATAAGACTGTTTAAAATATCCTCAATTTCGTTAAGCTCCTCTAGGCGTTGTCGGAACAGCTTTGGAGACTGACCGTATGCGTCACATTTTTTTACGGCAATTAAGAGCCTCGTCATTTCCTCCGAGCCTAAATACAGTGCGGCTTTCTTGACCGACCTGCTATTTGCAGAAATAATCCTGTCGTGGTTTTTCACCAGTTCAACCACTGTTTTTATTGTTTTTGTATCGCAGCGTAGCCTTTTTAGTATATTTTCTGTTATTTCTGCACTTTTTACGCAGTGCCCGTAAAAATGCCCTATTCCCTGTTGGTCAAAAGTAAGGCTGTGTGGCTTGCCAACATCGTGAAACAGCACTGCCAGCCTTATTATTATATTATTGTCTGCATAAGAAAGTGCGTGCAGTGTATGCTCCCAAACATCATAGCAATGGTAGCTGTTGTACTGACAAAAGCCTACCATCGGGCTGATTTCCGGTATAAATACGGATATTACATCATAATACTCACGAAGAATATTTACGGCATTTTCCGAAAGTAAAAGCTGCTTAAATTCAGCCAAAATTCTTTCTGCGGCAATATTGTTAAGCAAGCCTTTGTTGCGATGCACAGACGCCGCTGTGCTTTTTTCAATATTAAAGCACAGCTTTGCCGAAAAACGCAGTGCACGAAGTATTCTGAGAGCATCCTCATTAAAGCGAACATCGGCGTTACCCACTGTTCTTATAATGTTCATATCCAAATCGTCAAGTCCAAAAAACAGGTCAATAAGCCCCTGCTTCGGATTATACGCCATTGCATTTACCGTAAAATCCCGTCTTGACAAATCCTCTTTAATATCCGCAACAAATTCTACAGTATCGGGGCGGCGGTTATCCGAATAGTCCTTTTCTGTACGGAAGGTTGTTATTTCGTACATATTGCTGTTAAGCGTTAATGTAACTGTACCGTGCTTTATCCCTGTTTTTATAACTCTGTAATCGGAAAAAGTATTTATAACCTGCTGTGGCAGTGCACTTGTGCATATATCCCAATCCTGCGGTGCATTGCCTAAAAGTGCGTCACGCACACACCCGCCTACAACATAGGCGGAATAGCCGCTGTTTTCAAGGCGTTGTAAGATATAAATAACATCTTTAGGTAATTTAATGTTCATAGTAACCTCAATAGGAAAAATCCGATAAAATATCGAAAATGTTTTATAAATTATTAATTCTTAAATTTAGAAAAATTAATGGCTATATTACTCTGTTTTAAATTCAAGCCTTTATTTTATATACACAAGCAAAATAATATCTATATAGACGGCATAGTCAGCTTGTGATATTCATAAGGCTAATATCTCTGCTTCTCTTTTTTACAGCTGAGTTAAAAAACTTATTTCAAAAGTAAAGCCATATAATACAAAACAGTTGAATATTTTTAAGTTGCATCAAACTTAATAAGCCTGCTTAACCGATAATTAAAAAAGGTACAGAACAAAGCTGTACCCCTTTTAACTTGATTAAAATTATTTAAAATTGTATTAAGGCAAACAAAAATTTAATTTAATTATAAAATACTTAAGGAAGCTTGATTTCGCCTGTTACATCGGTAAGAAGCTTTTTCATTTTCTCTGCCTCTCTCCTTGCGGCAGCGGCAAAATTCTCCGGCTTACAGCCGTCTTCCTTCTGCCAAGCACACATAATGCCTCTTGATGAGTTTACTATTGCGCCTAAGCCGTTGCTGTCAAATGCTCCGGCAATATCCTTAGCTGTGCCGCCCTGAGCACCATAGCCGGGTACTAAGAAGAATGTATGTGTAAGCTCTTTTCTAAGCTCTGTAAGCTGCTGTGGGTATGTAGCACCAACAACAGCACCAACGCCCGAATAACCGTACTTACCCATAAGCTCTTTGCCCCACTCTTCACAAAGGTTGCCCATATGAAGATATATTGTTTCAGAACCTTCAAGCTCCAGGTTTTGCAGTTCGCCCGAGCTTGGGTTTGAGGTCTTAACAAGCACAAACATACCTGTATCCATTTTCTTTGAAACATTAATTACCGGCACAATGCCGTCTGCACCTAAGTAACCGTTCACTGTAAGTGCGTCGGCACCAAAGGCTGCAGCCTCTGTGCCATCAACATCTGTTACACCCAGATGAGCGGTAGCATATGCCTCCATTGTAGTGCCAATGTCATTTCTTTTGCCGTCTGTAATAACAAACATACCCTTTGACTTAGCGTAGGCAATGGTTTCTGTAAGAGCTCTTACGCCCTGCCAGCCATACATTTCATAGTATGCAGCCTGCGGCTTTACAGCCGGTACAATGTCGCATAAAGCGTCAATAAGTGCTTTGTTATACACTAAAATTGCCTCTGCCGCACCCTCAAGTGTTTTACCGTACTTTGCAAAGGCCTCCTCCTTAATAAAATCAGGAATATAGCTAAGCTTTGGGTCTAAGCCTGCTACTGTAGGGTTTTGCTTTTCTACAATTTTTTCAATCAATCTATCAAGTGCCATAATATCCTCCGTTAATCTTTATATACTATATTACCGTTAAGTACGGTATATTTAACCTTACCATAAAGCTTCATACCCTTAAACGGGGTATTTTTTGACTTACCGTGAAGCTTATTAACATCAACTGTAAACTCTTCGTTTGGGTCAAAAATTACAATATCCGCATTTTCGCCTACAGACAAGCTTCCTGCCGGAATATTAAGAATTTTTGCAGGTGCCAAAGACATCTTGTTTATAAGCTGCGGCAGTGAAAGCAAGCCCTTATTAACTAGGTAGGTTATACCTGCTGCAAGTGAGGTTTCCATACCTATAGAGCCGTTAGGAGCTTTTTCAAAGTCTGCTTTTTCCTGCGGTGTATGGGGTGCATGGTCTGTTGCAATAGCGTCAAGCGTACCGTCCTGCAAGCCGCAGATAATTGCCTTTACATCGTCTTCACACCGCAGTGGTGGGTTCATTCTAAAGTCAGCGTCTTTTGCAAGAAGCGACTGCTGTGTCAGTGAAAAATAGTGAGGTGCTGTTTCAGCCGTGACCTTAACTCCTCTTGCCTTTGCATCTCTCACAAGTGCAACGGAGGTTTTTGTGCTGACATGGCAAATGTGTATAGGAACATTGTATGCGGCGGCAAGTGCAATTTCTCTGGCTGTACCTGTATCCTCTGCAGCAGCAGGAATACCCTTAACACCAAGCTTTTGGCTTACCTCGCCCTCGTTTATTTTTCCGCCGTCGGCTAAATATAAATCCTCACAATGGGCTACAACGCACATATTATTTTTTGGCGCCTTTATCATTGCCTGTGCCATATATTTTGTGTTTTCAACCGGTCTTCCGTCATCAGACAGAGCTATAACCCCTGCCTTTGAGAGAGCCTCAATATCAGTTGGTTCTATACTTTTAAGTCCTTTGGTTACTGCGGCGGCAATATACACTCTTGCCCTTGCATTTGCAGCCTTATTTTTAATATACTCCACAACCTCGGTATTATCTACAACAGGGTTTGTATTAGGCATAGCAAGCAGACTGGTTACACCGCCTGCTGCAGCCGCATTACATCCGGTAATAATGTCCTCTTTTTCTGTAAAGCCCGGGTCACGCAAATGTACATGCATATCTACAAGCCCCGGTGCAGCAGCCATACCGTCTGCGTCGATTTCAACATCTGCACTGTGAATATTCTTGCTTACCTCGGCAATTTTGCCGTTATCTACAAAAATATTCAATTTTTCATCTATATTGTTTTCCGGGTCGATAACCCTAGCGTTTTTTATAAATAATGTACTCAATTTATACCTCCTTACCTATACTTATCCCAATAGCTGTCAAGCTCAAAATCATCGACAACATTGTCGTGCATTCTTCTGCGTGTACTGCCGCTGCGTGCTCCGGCAGATTTATTCTTACCCGATGTTCGCCGTTTTCTTGATGAATCTCTGCTTGAGCTTCTTCTTTTTTCGCTGTCGGTTTTGTGCTCAACATCAGAGCCTATATAAAGCTTAGCATAACGCTTTGCAGACTCGGCACGGTCGGTTTCGTATTCCTCCTGCGTCCGATTTTGTGACGCTGCTTTTTTTTGCTCCGATATTCTTTTGCTTTCAATTTCATTTAGGTTATCCTCAAAGGAATTGGTTTCTTCGGTCTGAAGCCGTGGAACATTAAACAGAGCGTCTAAGTCCATTTCCTCCCAGTCATCATCAATAATGCTAGGCTGTTTGTTGCTTTCTTTAATAGCGGCAGATATAACATCGGCACTGTTGCCTGCTGTTCTTGTCTTTTTGCGTTTAGGCACACTTTGCACCTTACCGTCGCCCATAATTCCCTCGCTGATAAGCTCGTCGTAATATTTGTCGGCGCATCGGTTTTTAGGATTACTTTTAACATTTCTGTTTTTAATATAATATGATACCACTAAGATTATGATAGCAACACCTAAAAACAGCATTGTAGAAAACACTGTGCCAAAGGTGCCAGCTATATCAATGCTTTTCGGCTTAGCCAACAGAGTTTTTACCTTGATACTGTTTACAATACTGTTAAAATCACCCTTTTGAGCAACTGTAAGACTGCCGGCACTTGATGAATATGTAACGGTAACCAGTTCTCCGTTTACTACCGTATACGCTGTGGCTGTGCTTATTGTTTTGCTGCCGCTAATAGCGGAGTTGTACAGCATAAAAATTATACAGCTGCTGTCCTCTTTATATGAAGCTCCGGTAACGCTTTTATAGCTTTTGTCTGTTAGCGTGCTTGTCCCGTTTTTTACACTGCTTAGCTCATTGTCAATTTCATCTTTTGAAAGATATTTAAAATTAAAAAGCTCTTGGGCTTTTTCTGTTTTTTCTGAGGTTATGTGTAAGGTTTGCTTGGCGTCAGCTGTTTGTGCAGAAGCATTGTACCGCAAAACGCCCTCTGAATTAATTTCAGCATTTGTAACAGAGAAATTGTCCGGTATGTCTACACTAACCTTTGCACTGTCAATATTAGCATAAACATTCTCTGCAAACGCACACAGAGTATAACAAGATATTACGGTTATTACTGCAATAACAACGGCAGTAAGCTTAGCTGTTTTATTCATTTATTTCCGTCCTTTGCTGCCCTATTATGTTTTTTATTATAACTCAAAGTATAAATTAATACAAGGTTTTGCCACTATTAAATAAAATTCCTGCATAAGCAGAAAAATCTGCCTACGCAGGAATAGCAAACCACTTGTTTTTCATACCGCGTATTTTCTTATATCGCTTTCTTATTATACTTCCAAGCAGCCCTCTACAGTTAAAAGGAATTAGCAAATATAAGCAGCTTTTGCTATATAATATGTAAAATATTTTCAGAACGGTATATTCAAGGCAACCGCTAAAGCCGTATTATTTAATCCTCGTTAAATATAAAAAATCTCTTGCTTTTTATATTTCTTGTACTTAATTTTTAAAAATCCCTCTAAACGGTTTTTTCCTTTTATTCTGAAAGTTAAAATTAACCAATATTGTGTCCTCGCCTATCAGCTCTATACAGCTCCAGCTTATAATTATATCATCTTCCCTGCCCAGCAAGCCGAAGCATCGAAGTCTGCCATATATAACTAAAGATACAACAGTAGCGTCTTTAATATTAATTTCAATATCATCTACAAAGCCAAGCCTGCAGCCGTCCTTTGCGTTTATTACCTCTTTATGGCGTAAATCGCACACCTTGCACACCATATGCTCTACCTCGTTTCTTTATTCAGATAAGTACAAGCAAGCATTATTCACAAAGCTGTCTACAATAAATCGCTGTTGCTTGATTTTTCAGGCTCTTCATTGCTTTCTAAGAGAGCCTCTGTCCAAGCTATGCCGCAGCTCTCAATTATTTTATCAATCTCCGCCTGTGTCTTAACAATATAGCTGTCATCAATTTGAACCACAGCTTCACCAATTCGGTATTCCTTGACTATTGCCATAAATGCCACCTCTACAATAATATTTATGTTGCTTATTAGCTTATATTCATATAAAAGCAACAGGCTATATATATTTTAATAGATAAAACTCTAAAAGGGATGGATACAGATGGGCTATGCAATATATCTGCGAAAATCAAGGGCTGACGCTGAATTGGAAGCACAGGGAGAGCTTGAAACTCTCAGCAGACACAGTGCTGTGCTTATGGAATATGCGAGGCGTAACAGCTTAGATATTACTGAAATATACAAAGAGATTGTGTCCGGTGAAACAATCTCTGCAAGACCAGTAATGCAGCAGCTGCTTTATGCTGTTGAGCACAACAGGTACAAGGGCGTGCTGGTTATGGAAATTGAAAGACTTGCCAGAGGCGACACCATTGACCAAGGCATAGTAGCACAAGCCTTTAAATATTCCAATACACTTATAATTACTCCGCAAAAAACATATAACCCGAACAACGAGTTTGACGAGGAATATTTTGAATTTGGATTATTTATGTCAAGGCGTGAATACAAAACCATTAACCGCCGCCTGCAGGCAGGACGACTACAGTCTGTAAAAGAGGGTAAGTTCATAGGCAACAAGCCACCATACGGATATATAAAAATTAAGCTGAAGGCTGAAAAGGGGTACACGCTTGAGCCGAACCCGCAGCAGGCCGAAACAGTAAGGCTGATATTTAAATGGTATGCATATGGTGTTGACGGTGTAAGCGTGGGATACAGTGAAATCGCAAAGCGTTTACACAATATGGGTATAAAAACGGCCACCGGAAAATCTGAATGGTCAGCCTCCAGCATAAGGGATATTCTAAATAATCCTGTTTACTCCGGAAAAATTTGTTGGGGACAACGCCCGCAGAACAAAAGCTTTAAAAACGGTAAATTTGTTGTAACAAGGGCAAGAAACAAATATGCTTCAGTATATAAAGGAATACACCCTGCAATTATTGATAAAGCCACCCTTGAGCTTGTACAACAAAGGAAAAGCAAAAATATGTCAAGCACCTGTCCAAAATCAAAAACAATAAAAAATCCGCTGGCAGGCTTATTGCTTTGCAAGGAATGCGGCGGGTTAATGCAAAGAAGACCTCACAAGGGCAAGGAATGCACTTCGCTTATATGCCCTAACAGCAAATGCACCAACACAAGCAGTGACCTTTCTATTATAGAAAATGCTATAGTTGGCGCACTAAGCAAGTGGCTTACCGGTTATAAAATCAAGCAAAACAACAAGCACATAGAAAGCACCAACCGTGAGTGCCGTCATAACAATAGAGAAATTTTAAACCAATGCAATACAAGCCTAAAGAAGATAAGCAATAAAATCTCAAAAATATATGATGCATATGAAAATGGATTATACACAACAGATATTTTTAAGGAAAGATTATGTTCTGCAAACGCAGAAAAAAAGATTATTTTAAATACCATAGAAAGGCTAAAAAGCAAATCTGCTCCGACTAACAAAAACAGCAGCAATTTTGAAATTTGTGTGGAGCCCAGCTCCATAGCAACCGCTTATTATAAAATTAAAAGTCCCGCCAAGCGAAATGAAATGCTAAAGCTTTTGGCAGAAAAAATTGAATATTCAAAATATAAATACATAAAGTCCTCAAAAAAATGCAACAGCTTAATAATTACCATATATCCAAAGCTGCCACAATTAGAATAATTGACTTAAATATTGGAACATTTCTCCTTGATTGCTCCGGAAATTCATTAATCGTTTTTTTGAAAAGTATGTAGATTGCTTTTTTGGTGCACACATTATTTTCACAAGTTCTATTAAACACAAAACCGGCAACAGTTTAAAAGATTGTTGCCGGTTGTTATCATTTATTTAATTTTGCGGTTTAACTAAATTTCTTTAGTTTGCATAATTCATAGGTTGATATTTCCTGTAAATACCAACTCTGCTTGTTGCTATAGTGTTCTGTGTATGATAGAGATTATTTGTATTGTGATTTTATATTACATTTGCTTTTTGTTTTTGTCACATTTTTTACCGCACTTATCAAAGCTTGGATTAAATGCATAGAAATTCTTGCTGTCCAGCTTATCAGTCAGCATGCGAAGAGCTTCACCGAATCTCTGATAATGTACAACTTCTCGTTCTCTTAAAAATCTAATAGGGTTAATAACATCCGGATCATCACAAAATCTTAAAATATTATCATAGGTGGTGCGTGCCTTTTGCTCGGCAGCAAGATTCTCGTGAAGGTCTGTTATTGGGTCACCTTTACATTGCAAGTACGCTGCGGTAAAAGGTGTGCCATTGGCGGCCGCCGGGTATACGGCACTGGTGTGGTCAACAAAGTAGGTTTGCAGTCCGGCTTTTTCAATTTCCTCTGGTGTCATATTTCTTGTTAATTGGTGCACAATAGAACCCACCATTTCTAAATGTGCCAATTCGTTTGGCTGCATAAGTTGTAATAAACAAATATTAAATCCAATGGTAGCTTTAGCTTTGCAATCACATTATAAACCTTTGCAAGCTTCCCCATTGCCCATAAGCCATAATCTTTACTGTTAATCTCTAAGAAATTTCTGACAATAAGATTTCTGACTGTTTTGGAATCATCTTTTTAAATCACCTCACCTTAATGCAATTCTTCACATAATTAATGTCATATTTTCATTTATAACTTTTTCATCTCCGGTTCTCACAAATCCACATTTTTCATACAAATAACAATTTCTCTTTTCCTGTTTGATGGTATCTAACCGCCATTCTATTGTTTTTGGATAAATATCAAATAATCGTTCTATTACATTACTTGCAATTCCTTTATTTTGAAACTTAGGAATAACAAAAATAGGAGATATCCAATTTACATTCTCATATACATTTTCCCCATTATACCATTTAACTCTTACAGCTCCGACCTTTTCGCCATTAAACAAAATGAAATAAAAATCAGAGTTATCCTCGACAATCTTCTGCGTTATTTTTTCAAGACTTTCCTTAGCCGGGCTTGTAGAATCATCCTGATATTTTTCGTATAATCGCATAAATGCCTTTACCTGCAATTTGTGCAAACATTCTGCGTCATCTTTTGTAATTAGTTTTAGTTCAATTAAATCATTCATTTTCTGCACCTATTTTTAGATATAAAAAATCGCACCAAACATTCAATGTCTAGTGCGATATTCCAAATTCAAGATGCAAATATATAAAAATCATCCCTTATATTCTTGGTTTATGCACTAGACTAAAAGACCTACAAGCTATAACCTAATGCAATAACCTTGCAATGTGCTTATAGCTGTGTACGTCTGTAATACATGTACATATAATGCCTTGAATATAAGTTCTGATTCATATTTATGTTCTCCTTGTTTTTTTGTTGGCAATTATACCACCATTGTTAATTCGTGTCAATATTTTATTTACCATTCAAAATAATATTTATCATTTCTTGCTTGCCATTGGTGTACGCTACTCTATCAGCCGCGTATTTACTCAGATTCCATATCTTTCCAAAACAACTCTTGGATTCTTGTTCGATATGCATCATCTATCTTGTAATAATAGCTTGGATTATAGACGGGAGCGATAACAATGTCCTTTTTGTCAATGTCATAGGTGGTTAAAATAGCACGCATTTCTGCAATGGTTGGACCAACGTCGTAATCAAAGGTGGTATCTGATACCGCTTCCAAATTAGAGTTTGCAAGATAGCATTTATAACTATTCTCGGCCATTTGCCAAATATAGACTATCAAACCACCATCTGTTGAAACATTAAAAAATTGAGGATATTTGGCTTTGAGTTGAGCTATATTAGCAGTAGTGATAACCTCAGAAGGACCATCTGCACCGCCGACATCTGAAACGGAAGAAAAATACTCTTGAGCTTTCTTGTCGCAATTTGCTTGTTGTTCTTTTATATTATGTTCAGGATCAAGAGCTTTTCCGTGTAAATACCAAGGAAACTTTGCACGAATGTCCTCAGCATGGTGTGAGCAATCTCTCGGTTCCCAATATTCAACAAGTTCATATTGTACGTTTGAGTCTGCTTTCTTAACAGTTATTACTGTTGGTATATGAGCTCCGCTGACATCTTCAATTTCGCCGTTTATATCATCATATTCCGAATAAAGAACCCACATATACACAGTTGTGCTTCCTTTATCTTTTCTTGTCCCTAACACTTTGAAGTCGGTACAATAGAACTCTCCGTTTTTATATTTTCCGTGATGATGCTCTATTATTTGTTCTTCAATAAACAATGACATTTTTTCATTTAGGTTTGTTGTTGTAGGACTTGTAAGAAAACAAACCGCAAAAACTGCACTCGCAATAACAGCAACTATAATAATCCAAAAAGCAGTTTTCTTGTAATTCAGTACCGATTTCACTCTATCTTTTACGCCTACCTCTCCAAAAGCAAGTGGACAAGCTGCAATCATACGGCGATTTACACTTAAGTTCAACAGTGCTTGAGAATAGTCGGCCTTTTCCTCGGTATTCAGTTCTTTGATAACTTTTTCATCACAAGCAAACTCGATATCTTTACAAAGCAATGCATAACCGAGCCACATTAAAGGATTGAACCAATGGAGTGCTAAAAGCAGAAATCCAAACGGCTTCGACCAATGGTCTTTACGGCGGATATGAGCCTGCTCGTGAGCGATAACATGTTCCATATCCTTATCATTCACCTTAAATGGCAGGTATATCTTTGGCTTTATAATGCCGAGTACGAACGGAGAAACAACGCTTTCGCTTTGGAAGATGTTATCATGAAGCAGGACAGCTGTACCGATTTTTCTATTTACGCAGAAGTAACTGATAGTAGTATATAAAAGCATTCCGGCAATGCCCACAATCCACACAAACGATAAAATGGGGATCCATATTTGCAAGGGATTTGCACTTGTAGCAGGATCAGGAGCAAATGATTCACCGATAACGGGGTTTACAATATTATTGATAATAGGAACACCGGAATTAATTTTTGGGGTTCTATCCATCATTATTTCCGGACTAATTGTTTCTATGCTCGGTATAAGACTCATTACACTCTCAATAGAGAATGGGCAAATCATTCTGATAGCCACAATTCCCCACAGAAGAACGGTAATCCATTTTGGAGCTTTTTTGAGTAATAACCTTAAAAGCAATACTGCAAGTACAACCCAGCTTGCTGATATGCTCATATTCACTATGCTTAAGAAGAACTCTGTCATTTTGATTCTCCTTTCCTATAGCGGTCTATCATCTGCTGAACCGCATCAATCTCAGCATCGGAGATTTTCTGATGCTTGGTGAACGCAGCGATAAACGCCGGCAAAGAACCCTCAAAGGTCTTTTCCACCATTTCATTCAGTTCGGCTGCCTGCACCTGATCTTTGCTGACAAGCGAAGTCACCACAGTATTCTCGTTCTTTAATACGCCTCGCTTTGACAGACGCTTAATAACAGTGTAAGTAGTAGTGGGTTTCCAACCAAGCTGCTCTTTGCAGAGATCCACAAGTTTGCTGCTTTTAACCGGCTCGTTCTCCCACAAAATCAAGCAAAAGCGATATTCACTTTCAAATACCTTTGGTGTATCCATAATTGACGCTCCTTTCTCTAACCCATTAGAGTTCATATATACTCTAACATATTAGAGTTGAAATATCAAGATGTTCGCAAAAAAATTAACAAATAAACAAAAAGAAATAATGGCAGAGAGGTGTAAAACTCCCTGCCGCCATACTTCGATTAGTAGTAAATAGTATCGTGGTTTACGATTTTTGTTGCACGATTACGAATATTGTTCATTTTCTGCACCTATTTTTAGATATAAAAAATCGCACCAAACATTCAATGTCTAGTGCGATATTCCAAATTCAAGATGCAAATATATAAAAATCATCCCTTATATTCTTGGTTTATGCACTAGACTAAAAGACCTACAAGCTATAACCTAATGCAATAACCTTGCAATGTGCTTATAGCTGTGTACGTCTGTAATACATGTACATATAATGCCTTGAATATAAGTTCTGATTCATATTTATGTTCTCCTTGTTTTTTTGTTGGCAATTATACCACCATTGTTAATTCGTGTCAATATTTTATTTACCATTCAAAATAATATTTATCATTTCTTGCTTGCCATTGGTGTACGCTACTCTATCAGCCGCGTATTTACTTTGCAATTTTTCCTTTAACGTTGATACTGTAAAGCCACATTCTCATTTGCATTAAGATAATCTCTGAAATGAATATAATTCTTCCACTCAATTCCGTTCCATTTTACAATATGAATATGATGTGTCCTAATATCCGCCTCCATATCACCCATTACATAGAGCAACTGACATTCTACATCTGAATCTCGATAAAATATTTCCTTTCGTTGCAATTGCTCATTATGTGACATTATTCTATCAAAATCAGTGACTCCTACGGCAATATCAATAATCGGCTTAGCTTTGATTGCAGGTATTGCCGTACTTCCAATATGCTGTATATCAATAGCATCATCACCTAATATAGATTTAAGTGTTTCGATTGTTTGAATGGCAGTCTCGTCCCACTGTTTATCATGTGGTTCAAGTTGTACTGTTCCTCTTTTTAATCCTAATGACATAGCAATCTCCTTAATATTACATCACAATTTCACTGTCGAAATATTGTTCCTGAAAATGAATCTGTCTCCTGATTTCTTCCTTTGAAAAAGTTACTCCGTCTGGCACAACTACCCACTTTTCTTCTATATCATCTTTTCTCCGAACAATGGCAATAATTTTACCTGTAAACTTCTTTACTGGTTCATTTACACCTAATATATAAGCGTCCTGCTCTTCTCCATCTGGTGCCATAACTCCTTCAATGTAACCATAATTTATTGGATAATACATATCCTTATATTCATGATGATAACTTCCTAATGGTCTATCGACTGTGACGGTTACTGTTGCTCCAATTATAGAATTATTTTTTACCTGTAAATACTTCTCTATCAATTTCGGCTGTATCAACGGATATGTCCAGTTCTCAGGCAACTCATCCATAAGCACAACTTTCTCCATTTCGCTATGTAATTCTTTCGCAAACTCTGTTATCTCTGCAAAGCAAAGCAGTCCAAATGTTTCTTCACCAGTATCATTTACTCTAGTCTTACCTGTCACCGAATATACGCATATTGGTTTTATCTCAAATTTGATAGCTCCAGTCTCTTCCTGCAACTCCCTTTTAGCTGTTTCAAAAATATCCTCCCCAGCTTCTCTATGCCCTCCCGGCACTTCATATGTATCTCTTTCTTTATGTTTGCAAAATACCCACTTGCCGTTACTCTGTGAGATAATTACTGCAAATTTCAATAGTTCATCATTAACTGTATCATAAAATTTTACTTCCATCACATTTTTCCTTCCCATTCCAGCATAAACTCATTCAGAAATTCCTGCATTACAACCTGTCTATGTTCTGCCAGTTTCTTTCCCTCAGTCGTATTCATCATGTCTTTCAACAAAAGCAACTTTTCATAGAAATGATTAATGCTTGTAGAATCTTGATTATTCCGATACTCTTCTTTATTCATTCCCATTTTAGGTTTTATTTCCGGATCATAAATCTTTCTTCCCCTACTACCACCATATGCGATTGTTCTGGCAATTCCAATAGCTCCTATAGCATCAAGTCGGTCTGCATCCTGCACACATTTTCCTTCTATGGTATCAGGTACGACTGAATCAGTTCCTGCAAATGAAACCTCATCTATAATTTTGCATACCGCCTCTATCCTTTTACCATCTATTTTGTTAATTGTCATAAAATCAACTGCATTTTTCTTGGTAACATAAGTGTCCGGAGAAAGCTTAATATCGTCCACATCATGTAAAAGAGCCGCCAACTGCACTATTTTAACATCTGCATTTTCCTGTTTTGCGATTTTAGTAGCCAGTTTATATACTCGTATTGTATGATAATAGTCATGACCACTACTGTCTCCCGAAAATATACTTTTTATAAATCTCTTTTCATTATCTGTCATCTTTTCTCCTAATCAACCTAGCAAAGCAATATATTGATTTACGAAAGTCATTACTCCACCCACAAATAGAGCCAAACTAGAGCCATTTGATAAAACAAATGACGGAAACCCGCATAAAAACAGGTTTTCGGCTTCTTGTACGTTATTCCCGCTTGATAGCACATAAACAAATCTGCATATGAATTATTTGTATATGCTACCTGTGGTGTTTTCAAAGATTTGATATTACCACATTCCCCTGCCTATATTCCCTCTTGTTATCATATTGTTACGTGCGTTGATATAACAGCGTAGGAATTTAGCCGTGTTGGATAAGCCCTTATTTACGGCTATTATACTGCATTTTACTCCGTCTTCAATAGAATTTTACATCATTCGTATATTTTTATTGCGAACAAAAAAATGTAATACTATGAGGCCTCAAGAAGGACTGTTTATGTGCCAATCAAAAGAACAAAATCGGCTTGGCAGAGTAATTTCATTGCTTTGTGAGTATGGGGATTATGGGATAATAGTTAAGTTATATTTATTTTTCCTCGTCCCAGAATAAATCATCCAGCGTTTTTCCCAGTGCCTTACAGATAGCGGTACACAAGCGGATAGTAGGGTTATAGTCGCCTTTTTCAATGGCGTTGATGGTTTGGCGGCTTACGCCCACCCTCTTAGCGAGCTGCTGTTGTGAGAGATCAAGCGCAGCACGCGCACTTTTTAATTTCAAATTTTTCATTTACTTCTCGCTCCGCGTTTTTCCAAAATAATCTTAATGACAGAGAGAATTCCCAAAGCCAAAAAGCAAACAGCGGAAACTAAATACAAAACGAGTATTGACATTTCTCCCTCTTCCCAAAACGTTTGTCCGGTACCGAGACCCGACAGGAAATATAAAACACTCACGATGCTGTATGAGAAAAAAAAGATAACAGAATAATTATTTTGCTTTGATGAGTTAGAAAAAAATGCGTCTTTGATGATACATAAAGCGATAAATAACGAAAAAGATATGATAATTCCCAGAAACATTTGTATGGTTGTATCAGCCCGTTTAAAGTCAAAAATGTGCAGTAATCCGCAGACAAAACAATAAATCAGCAAAAAGAAAAACGCAACTTTATATGCGGTGTTTCTCGCTAAAAGCTGGCGTTCATCGTAATCAGCTTTTTTAATCCTTTTTGATCGGACTATTGTGACAAACAAAACAAAAACAACAGCGATGATAATCGGAAACAGAATATTTTCATTCATAAAAACACTCCTTATTAAAACTTTGATAGCTATCATTACAGAAAGATTGTATCATATTGTTTTCTTATTGTCAATTATAGTTTACATTAAGAATAAATATTTTCATTTTTCTTATTGTATAATATGAAGAATCACTTATCAATTTAGCCTTTTAAAAAGCAGCAAAGCAGTAGATTATTTCAATTGGAAGTTGAAACTATACAGTATACACCATCCAAAAAAGTCAGATAATTGAATTGGATTTTCCACAACATTTGATTTTCTGCTTTGAGCTATTCGGTTACAACTTCCTTTTTTGATAAGAAAAACAGTAGCAAACAACTCTTATGTTGTCTGCTACTCTGAATAATAAAAATTAAATTGTTAGTTATTCCCACTCAATTGTAGCCGGTGGCTTGGAGGTTATATCGTAGACTACTCTGTTTACATTTTTAACCTCGTTTATAATTCTGCTTGATACCTTTGCAAGCAGGTCATATGGAATTCTTGCCCAGTCGGCAGTCATAAAATCGTTGGTTGTTACTCCACGAAGGGCAATTGTATTATCATAGGTTCTGCCGTCACCCATTACACCAACGCTGCGAATACCTGTCAGCACTGCAAAGTATTGGTTAATTTCACGGTCTAATCCGGCGTTTGCAATTTCCTCACGGAAAATAGCATCTGCGTCTTTTAATATGTCAAGCTTATCCTCGGTAATGTCGCCTAATATACGAATAGCTAAGCCCGGACCCGGGAATGGCTGACGCCATACCAAAAATTCAGGAATGCCGAGCTCCAAGCCTGCCCTGCGAACCTCATCCTTAAACAGGTCACGCAGCGGCTCTACAATGTCGGTAAAGTCTACATCCTCCGGCAAGCCGCCAACATTGTGGTGGCTCTTAATAACCTCGGCCTCACCTACGCCGCTTTCTACAACATCAGGGTATATTGTACCTTGACATAGAAAATCCACCTTGCCTATTTTTCTTGCTTCTTCTTCAAATACTCTAATAAATTCTTCACCGATAATTTTACGCTTTTTCTCAGGCTCTGAAACACCGGCAAGCTTGTTTAGAAAACGCTCCTGAGCATTTACTCTTATTAAGTTCATATCAAACTGCTCTTTGAAAACCCTTTCAACCTGGTCGCCCTCGTCCTTACGGAGCATACCGTGGTCAACAAATATACAGGTTAGCTGCTTGCCTACGGCCTTGTGAACAAGAAGTGCTGCTACAGAGGAGTCAACACCGCCCGAAAGTCCGCATAGAACCTTTTTATCACCGATTTTTTCTTTTAAGCTTTGAATTGTTGTAGTAACAAATGATGACATTTCCCAGTTGCCTGTGCAGTTGCAAATATCGAACAGGAAGTTATGCAGCATTTGCTTACCCTCTTTAGTGTGCTGAACCTCAGGGTGGAACTGCATTGCATATAGCCTTTTTTCATCGTTTGCCATTGCAGCTACAGGACAGTCCGCACTGTGTGCTGTAACCTTAAAGCCCTCCGGAAGCTTTGAAATATAATCGGTATGGCTCATCCAAACAACACTGTTTTCAGATACAGAGCTAAACATAATACTTGTGTTGTCAAAGGCTACCTCGGTGTTGCCATATTCCTTTACAGCAGAGCTGGCAACCTCGCCGCCACAGGAGTTAGCCATCATTTGTGCTCCGTAGCAAATGCCTAAAACAGGTATTCCCAATTCAAAAAGCTGTGGGTCACATTTAGGCGCCTTGTCGGCATATACGCTGTTAGGGCCACCGGAAAAAATAACACCCTTATATCCTAAAGCCGAAATTTCAGCGGCAGTTGTTCTGTATGATTTAATCTCGCAATATACATTTTGCTCACGAACTCGTCTTGCAATAAGCTGTGCATACTGACCGCCAAAGTCCATAACCAAAATAGCTTCACTCTTAATATTCATTAACTAACCTCCTGATAAAAATAATCCCCTAGATGCGGAGAGCTATTTGTTTTACAACATATCAATTATATTTAAAAATGCACCTTAAAAGGATTGCATTTTCAGAAAAATAAAACAGATACTCTGTGAAACAATGTATATGTTTAAGATACCATAAACTATGGGTATAGTCAAGATTTTGACCGTATATAATTAACGGTACCTATCTGCTTGTACTTAATCATATAATTAAGTATTCAAATTCGAATAACGAGTGTTTGTTTAAGATTCCTCCGCAATAGGTTCAGTATCGGATATATAAAAAAGGCTCTGCGTCACAATCTGTCAAAATCAAAATAAATATGTATTGACAAATTGTGATGCTGTTTATATAATATGTAAGGAAGTGCGTGTGTATTTCTGCAAGTAGCACTTTAACACATAAAAGCGTTACACTTTTATGTGTTAAAGTGCTATAGATAACTTGAGGAGGAAATAAAATGGCAAAATTAACTGAAGCAAATCTAGTAACCTACAGTCCGAATTTAAAGGTTTTGGACTGCACCCTTAGAGACGGAGGCTTGGTAAATAATTTCTATTTTACAGATGAATTTGTTAAAGACCTGTATAATGCCGCTATAAAGGCAGGTATTGACTATATGGAGTTTGGCTACAAGGCTTCTACCGATATATTTAATGAGAGTGATTTTGGTAAGTGGAAGTTTTGTAAAGACGATGACATTAGAGCGATTGTAGGAGATAACGATACTAATCTAAAAATTTCCGTTATGGCTGATGTTGGCAGAACAAACCATAAGCGTGACATAATCAACAGAGCAGACAGCCCTATTGACCTAATAAGAGTTGCCACATATATTAACACTGTTCCGGCAGCAATAGAGATTATTGAGGACGCTAAGAAAAAGGGCTACGAGGTTTCCTGCAATATTATGGCTGTTTCAAAGGTAAACAGTGAGGACTTGATGAACGGCCTTAAGGAAATTGCCAACAGCAGCGTTGATGTAATCTATATGGTAGACAGCTTTGGCTCATACTATCCTGAACAGATAGCTAAGCTTGCTGACCAGTATGTTGAAATTGGTGACAAATACAAAAAAAATATTGGTATTCACGCTCACAACAACCAGCAGCTTGCTTTTGCAAATACAATTACATCACTTAGACACGGTGCCAGCTTCCTTGATTCAACAGTAAGCGGTATGGGCAGAGGTGCCGGCAACTGCTTTACGGAATCTCTTCTTGGCTTCTTGAGAAATCCAAGGTATAGCCTTGTACCAATTATGGACTTTGTTCAAAAGCATATGCTGCAGCTTAAAAAGGACGGCAATGTATGGGGATATGACATTCCATATCTGCTTACCGGTGTTTTGAACGCTCACCCATCATCGGCTATTAGATTTATTAAGGAAAATAGAACAGATTATTCAAAATACTATCAAGAGCTTTTAGATGACACACTGTAATTCATAAACTACAGACTTATACAATTAGAAATTTCATTTTAAAATGCTTTGATATATTTCATAATCCCCTTAGAGGCTACACTTAAAATTACAGTAGTTTTAGGTTAGACTCTAAGGGGATTTTCTACACTCTTACAGAACATATCTTTATTGGACGATATTTGCGTTATAGCCGCATAAGTCTTTCTTCTGTATTATTTAAGGGCAGCTATCAAAAATAGTTCTATAGGGATTTTATTACTGCTTTTGCCTCCCCCCTGCTTTGTTACTAAGCGTTATAAGGATTTAAAAATCCGCCTGCTGCAATTTCTTGCAGCAGGCGGATAAATGTTTTATAAACTCAACCGATAATTATACACAAACAAATGTATAACCTCGCTGTTTACTGTATTAACTAATAAATTACTTATTTGCAATAGCAGCCTGAGCAGCAGCCAATCTAGCTATTGGAACTCTGAATGGAGAGCAAGACACATAGTCAAGACCAATCTTATGGCAGAACTCTACTGAAGATGGGTCACCACCGTGCTCACCGCAGATACCAATGTGTAGGTTAGGATTTACAGGCTTACCCAGCTTAATAGCCATATCCATTAGCTTACCAACGCCAACCTGGTCTAGCTTAGCAAATGGATCGTTCTCGAAGATCTTAGCGTCATAGTAAGCATCTAGGAACTTACCTGCGTCATCACGGCTGAAGCCGTATGTCATCTGAGTTAGGTCGTTAGTACCGAAGCAGAAGAAGTCAGCCTCTTTAGCGATATCATCAGCTGTTAGAGCAGCACGAGGAATCTCGATCATTGTACCTACTTCGTACTTTAGGTCACTGCCGGCAGCAGCAATTTCAGCGTCAGCTGTTTCAACAACAACCTTCTTAACATACTTAAGCTCTTTAACATCACCAACTAGTGGAATCATGATTTCAGGCTTAACTGTCCAGTCGCTGTGAGCTTTCTGAACATTGATAGCAGCACGAATAACAGCTGTTGTCTGCATCTTAGCAATTTCAGGATATGTAACAGCCAAACGACAACCTCTGTGACCCATCATTGGGTTAAACTCGTGTAGAGAGTTGATGATTGTCTTAATTTCCTCAACTGTCTTGCCCTGTGCATCAGCAAGCTTCTTAATGTCAGCCTCTTCTGTAGGAACGAACTCGTGTAGAGGTGGATCCAAGAAACGGATTGTAACAGGATTACCCTCAAGAGCCTCATACAAAGCCTCGAAGTCGCCCTGCTGATATGGAAGAATCTTAGCAAGAGCTGCTTCTCTCTCTTCAACTGTATCTGAGCAGATCATCTCACGGAATGCAGCAATTCTGTCCTCTTCAAAGAACATATGCTCTGTACGGCAAAGACCAATACCCTCTGCGCCAAGCTCTCTAGCCTTCTTAGCGTCAGCCGGTGTATCAGCGTTTGTACGAACCTTTAACTTTCTGTACTTGTCAGCCCAAGCCATGATTCTGCCGAACTCGCCGGCAATCTTAGCGTCAACTGTAGGAATCTGACCGTCGTAAATGTTACCTGTTGTACCGTCGATAGAAATGTAGTCACCCTCGTGGAATTCCTTACCGCCAAGTGTGAACTTCTTGTTTTCTTCGTCCATAGCGATGTCGCCACAACCTGATACACAGCAAGTACCCATACCACGAGCAACAACGGCTGCGTGAGATGTCATACCGCCACGAACTGTTAGGATACCCTGAGAAGCCTTCATACCTGTAATATCTTCAGGTGATGTTTCCAAACGAACCAAAACAACCTTCTCGCCCTTTGCGTTCCAAGCCTCTGCATCCTCAGCTGAGAATACAACCTTACCACAAGCAGCACCAGGAGAAGCGCCTAGGCCCTTACCCATAGGTGTAGCAGCCTTTAGAGCAGCTGTGTCAAACTGTGGGTGTAGAAGTGTATCAAGGTTACGAGGGTCGATCATTGCAACAGCCTCTTCCTCTGTTCTCATACCCTCGTCAACAAGGTCACAAGCAATCTTTAGAGCAGCCTGAGCTGTTCTCTTACCGTTTCTTGTCTGAAGCATATACAGCTTCTTGTTCTCAACTGTGAACTCCATATCCTGCATATCTCTGTAGTGGTTCTCCAAAGTTGAGCAAACTTCCTTAAACTGAGCAAATGCCTCTGGGAATTCCTCTTCCATCTTAGCAATTGGCATAGGTGTACGAACGCCGGCAACAACATCCTCGCCCTGTGCGTTAATTAGGAATTCACCCATAAGCTTCTTCTCGCCTGTAGCAGGGTCTCTTGTAAATGCAACGCCTGTACCACAGTCATCACCCATATTACCAAATGCCATTGACTGTACATTAACAGCAGTACCCCATGAATATGGAATATCATTGTCACGACGGTAAACATTTGCACGAGGGTTGTCCCAAGAACGGAATACTGCCTTAACAGCACCCATTAGCTGCTCCTTAGGATCATCAGGGAAGTCAACGCCGATCTTCTCCTTATACTCAGCCTTAAACTGTGAAGCAAGCTCCTTTAGGTCTTCAGCTGTCAGCTCAACATCATATGTAACGCCCTTTTCAGCCTTCATCTTATCAATAAGCTCTTCAAAATACTTCTTACCAACTTCCATAACTACATCAGAATACATCTGAATAAATCTTCTGTAGCAGTCCCAAGCCCAACGAGGGTTGCCTGATTTCTCAGCAATTACATTAACAACATCCTCATTTAAACCAAGGTTAAGAATTGTATCCATCATACCAGGCATTGAAGCTCTGGCACCTGAACGAACGGATACAAGCAATGGATTTTCCTTATCACCGAACTTCTTGCCTGTAATCTCTTCCATCTTCTCAATGTACTCGTTGATCTGTCCCTGAATCTCATCGTTGATTTCACGACCGTCCTCATAGTACTGTGTACAAGCCTCAGTTGTGATTGTAAAGCCCTGAGGTACAGGAAGACCAATGTGTGTCATCTCTGCAAGGTTTGCACCCTTACCACCAAGAAGCTCTCTCATGTTAGCATTACCTTCGCTAAAAAGGTATACCCATTTGTTTGCCATTTGACAATTCCTCCTAAGAAAAGTTTTAATTAAGCACCGCAATATACGGCACACTACTAGCTGACTTTTATACTAAGTCTAAAAGTTATTATAACAAATACTTTTAAAAATTACCATACCTTTTTGCTAATTTACTATAAATTTTCTAAAATTTTTAACATTAATTCTAACAGTACAAAAAAATTCATTTATTATTACATCATTAAATAACAATTTATAACAATAATTTTACTTTGAAAACTCCTCTAAAGCATATCAAAATAAAATATGCCATACAACGGTCAAATTAAGCTACAGTGCCGTATGTCTACTTTATTAATTTATTTCATATGTTTTTTACTATTCCTGTTAAAAGTAATAAATTTATAATTTTCATATTTTTTATGTCGAAAAGGGTTGAAATTTTTTTTAACTATGAGATAATATAAATGTATGTGAAAAAATTAACTAAATTCTTTTGTTTCTTTTTTCAGTAATCAATATAACGGAGGATTTTCCATTATGACAAATAAATGTGCTGTTATTCTTGCCGGCGGCGAGGGTAAGCGTATGAAATCTGACAAGCCTAAAACCTTGTCACAGGTTTTGTCAAAGCCTATGTTGCAATGGGTTATAGACGCTTTAAGGAAAAGCGGTGTGGACAACATCTGCGTTGTTAAGGGCTACAAAAAGGAATGTATAGAGGAATTTGCGGCAGGTCTGCCATACAAAATAACTACTGTTTACCAGGCCGAGCGTCTTGGTACCGGTCACGCAGTGATGATGGCAAAGGAATTTTTGACAGAACACGGCGGCGATGTTATTATACTAAACGGCGACGCACCTTTTATGGACAGCCAAACGATTGAAGATGCTTACAAGCAGCACACAGCCTTGAAAAACAGTGCTACTGTTATTTCGGCTAAGGTCAGCGACCCTACGGGCTATGGCAGAATTGTAAGAAATCCTGACGGCTCACTAAAAGCTATTGTAGAGCAAAAGGACGCCGATGCTGCTACGGCTGCTATTGATGAAGTAAACTCCGGTGGCTTTTGGTTTAACACAGCTGACCTTTTAAGTGTGCTTGACAAAATTCAGGCAAATAACGCCGCAAAGGAATATTACCTGCCGGACGCACTAAAACTGCTGCTTGATAACGGCAAAAGCGTTGGCGCATACACTGCCGCTTCAGCCGACACTGTGCTTGGAGCAAACGACCCGACTCAGCTGGCAGAGCTGAATGATATTGCCAAAAGCAAGTACGGTAAATATCCATATTAACAGTCTGTATTTTTATTAACAAAACTAAAGTAAATTTTATTACACTCTTGTGTAACTGAATATCTAGGAGGACATTTACATGAATTTTCACGGTAAAGACATTAAAATTTTTGCAGGAAGCTCAAATCTTACAGTAGCTAAGGGTATTGCAGACGGTTTGGGTTTACCACTGGGTAAGTCAGACTGCTGTACCTTCAGCGATGGTGAAATTGCGATTTCGCTTAACGAATCAGTTCGTGGATCTGAGTGCTTTATTGTACAGTCAACCTGTGACCCTGTAAACGACAACCTTATGGAGCTTTTGATTATGATTGACGCAATGAAAAGAGCTTCTGCTGCAAGAATTACAGCAGTTATGCCTTATTTCGGATATGCTCGTCAGGACAGAAAGGCTAAGCCAAGAGATCCAATCTCAGCTAAATTAGTTGCCGACCTTATTACAACTGCCGGTGCTGACAGACTGCTTACAATGGATCTTCACGCTAACCAGATTCAGGGCTTCTTCAATATTCCTGTTGACCACCTTTTGGGTGCACCTTTACTTGCAAAATATATGAAAGAAATGGTTGGCACTGATAAGGAAGATTACATAGTTGTTTCTCCTGACTTGGGTTCAGTTACAAGAGCAAGAAACTTTGCCAATAAAATTGGCTGCGGCCTTGCTATAGTTGACAAGAGAAGACAGCGAGCAAATGTTTCAGAGGTTATGAACATTATCGGTGATGTTAAGGACAGGAAGGTTATTCTTGTTGACGATATGATTGACACAGCCGGTACACTTTGCAATGCAGCTGCTGCACTTATTGAAAGAGGCGGCGCTACAAGCGTTACAGCCTGTGCTACACATGCTGTTCTTTCCGGCCCGGCTATTGAAAGAATTAAGAACAGCGTTATTTCGAAGGTTGTTCTTCTGGACACAGTACCTGTTGAGGGCGAAAAGCTTATCGACAAATTTACTGTACTTCCTGTAGCTCCTACATTTGCAAGAGCTATCGAGAGAATTTACGCTGACCAGCCATTTAACAATGTATTCGGCTGATAAATAAGCATTAATTTAGTTTTGTTTTATTTCCCCTCTGCATAAGGCTATATGCAGAGGGGATTTTTTATGCGGAGAAAGATTTCCGAATTCCTATTTAAACAAAAAACGCCCCACAGTATATGACATACTGTGGGACTGATTAACGAACATAAAGAATAAAAAGTTAAATTAAAAATTAATTATCTGTATATAATATTTTCACGCTTAGCACCGTTAGAAACTATTGTTATAGGAACACCGATATGCTTTTCAGCAAACTCAATATACCTTCTGCAGTTTTCCGGCAAATCTTCATATTTAGTAATATGTGAAATGTCACATTTCCAGCCCGGAAGCTTTTCAAGAATCGGCTTTGCTCTCTTTAGCTTTGTTGTAGATGGGAAATAGTCTATTCTTTCACCATCAAGCTCATATGCAACACATACAGGAATTTCGTCTAAATAGCCCAGTACATCAAGAACGGTAAAAGCTACCTGTGTAGCACCCTGTACTCTGCAGCCATAGCGTGTTGCAACCAAGTCAAGCCAGCCCATTCTCCTAGGTCTGCCGGTTGTTGCACCGTACTCGCCGCCGTCACCGCCACGGCGTCTTAGCTCATCTGCCTCTTCTCCGAAAATCTCAGAAACAAATTCGCCTGCACCCACGGCACTTGAATACGCCTTTACAACAGTAACAATTTCCTTAATTTCGTAAGGAGGCAAGCCTGCACCTACAGCACCGTAACCGGCTATTGTATTTGACGATGTAACCATAGGATATATACCAAAGTCAGTATCCTTAAGTGCACCGAGCTGTCCCTCAAGCAAAATGCTTTTGCCCGCCTTAACAGCGTCATATGTGAATGAGAAGGTATCGGCAACATATGGTGCAAGCATATCCTTGTATTCCATAAGCTTGTTGAAGATTTCTTCTTCCGCAATTGGTTCCTTGCCGTACAGATTCTTTAATGTAGCATTTTTAATTTCAAGAACACGCTTAATCTTTTCCTTAAGTGTATCAACATCATCATAAAGCTCATTTACCTGAAAACCGATTTTTGAATACTTGTCAGCATAGAACGGAGCAATACCGCTTTTAGTCGAGCCAAAAGAATTTTTGCCTAAACGCTCCTCCTCATAGCAGTCGAAAGCGATATGATAAGGCATAACAATCTGTGCTCTGTCAGAAATAAGAATATTAGGCTTTGGAACGCCACGCTCCTCAAGCTCCTTCATTTCCTTTACAAAGTTTTCAACGCTTAGAGCAATGCCGTTGCCTATAATATTTGTAATATGGCTGTGAAATACGCCCGACGGCAGCTGATGCAGTGCAAACTTTCCGTAATTGTTTACAATAGTATGACCTGCATTACTGCCACCTTGGAATCGAATAACTATATCGGATTCAGAGGCAAGCACATCGGTAATTTTACCCTTACCCTCATCGCCCCAGTTGGCTCCTACTATAGCTTTTACCATTTTTTCTTCACTCCTTAAATATTCCCAAATAGCAGGGAGGTTATATTATACATTAATTTCTGCCTGTTCTGTTGCAATGCTGCTGTATGGCTCAAGAGCAGGCTTTACAACCTCGTTTAAGAACTCCTCTGTTTGCTGCGGAGCTCTTCCTACATATTTTTCAGGAGAAATGATTGATTTCAGCTCATCTAAAGTTACACCAAAAGCATCATCAGCTGCAATACGCTCAAGCAGGTCATTTTCCCCGCCCTCTTCCTTGATTACTTTTGAAGCAGCCATTGAATGTACTCTGATTCTCTCATGAAGCACCTGCCTGTCGGCACCTCTCTTTACAGCGTCCATCATAATATTTTCTGTAGCCATAAAAGGTAATTCCTTTCTTAGACGCTGTTCAATAACCTTTTCATATACAACAAGACCGTTCGCAACATTGGCATACAGATTAAGAATAGCGTCAACGCCTAGGAATGCCTCCGCAACGCTTATACGCTTATTTGCACTGTCGTCCAGTGTTCTCTCAAACCACTGTGTAGCAGCAGTAATAGCCGGATTAAGAACATCGCACATAACATATCTGGATAATGAGGTAATTCTCTCACTACGCATTGGGTTACGCTTGTAGGCCATTGCTGAAGAACCAATTTGGTTTTTCTCGAAAGGCTCCTCCACCTCTTTTAGGTGCTGAAGCAGTCTAATATCGTTAGAGAACTTTGACGCCGACTGTGCAATTCCGCTTAAAACAGCCAGAAACTGTGAGTCAAGCTTACGGCTGTAGGTTTGTCCCGATACTGCAAAGCAGCCGTTATAGCCCATTTTTTCAGCAATTTTCTTGTCAAGCTGTCTGCACTTTTCGTGGTCTCCCTCAAACAGCTCCAAAAAACTTGCCTGTGTGCCTGTAGTGCCCTTAGAGCCTAACAGCTTTGCTTTTGAAAGCTGATATTCAACATCCTCAAGATCCATAAGTAAATCCTGAATCCATAGAGTTGCTCTCTTGCCGACTGTTGTAGGCTGTGCAGGCTGAAAATGAGTAAAGCCAAGTGTAGGCAGGTTTTTATACTTGTCAGCAAATGCAGACAAATTGCGAATAACGGTTACAAGCTTATTTCTTATTAGCTTCAAAGCCTCTGTCATAATAATTATGTCAGTATTATCACCCACATAACAGGAGGTTGCACCTAGATGGATAATTCCCTTAGCCTTTGGGCACTGTACGCCGTACGCATACACATGTGACATAACATCGTGACGAACAAGCTTTTCACGCTCTTCGGCAACAGAGTAGTTGATGTTGTCGGCATTGGCCTTCAGCTCATCTATTTGCTCCTGTGTAATCGGTAAGCCAAGCTCCATTTCGGTTTCAGCAAGTGCAATCCATAGCTTACGCCATGTACGGAATTTCATATCAGGTGAAAAAATATATTTCATTTCTTTGTCACAATATCTTGAAGACAGCGGTGACTCGTAAGTATTTTTCATAGGTAATGCCTCCTATATTATTTATGGGCTTTTATCTCTAAACCGCCACGCTCTTTGCCCTCCAGCATTTTTTCTGTAGTAGGTGCCGGATATTTGCCTGTAAAGCAGCCGTCGCAATAACCACAGTTCTTATGCATAAGTATCTCCGGCAGACACTCTACAGGCAAAAAGCCTATTGAATCTGCCCCGGCGATTTTTCCGATTTCCTCGATAGTGTGGTTGCAGGCTATCAGCTCTCCTCTTGACGGTATATCTGTACCGTAATAGCACGGCCACATAAACGGCGGCGAGCTTATTCTAAGGTGAACCTCACTTGCACCGGCATCTCTCAGCATTTTGACTATTCGGTCACAGGTTGTACCACGAACAATAGAGTCATCTATCATAACTACACGCTTTCCCTTAACCGATGTGCCAAGCGGATTAAGCTTAATACGCACACTCTTAGCTCTTTCCTGCTGGGTAGGCTTAATAAATGTTCTGCCTATATAATTATTCTTTACTATGCCCTTTTCATACGGAATACCGGACTGCTCACTGTAGCCTATAGCGGCGTCTATACCGGACTCCGGTACGCCTATAACCAAATCAGCGTCAGCCGGAAATTCTCTTGCTAAAATTCTGCCGGCCTGCTTGCGGGACTCATAAACACTAATACCGTCTATAACGGAGTCTGTGCGTGCAAAATAAATATACTCAAACACACAAAGTCCTTTTTTGCCGCCGCAGTGATCTTTAATAGATCTTACGCCGTTTTCATCTACAACAATAATTTCGCCCGGCTCAACATCTCTTACAAATTCTGCTCCGCAGGCGTCTAAAGCACAGGTTTCACTGGCAAATACATATGTACCGTTAATCTTACCCATAACAAGCGGTCTAAAACCGTATGGATCACGAGCTGCAATAAGCTTTCTCGGGCTCATTACCAACAGTGAATAAGCACCGTTAATCTGGTACATTGCACGCTTTACAGCCTCTTCAACAGAGTGGCTTTTTATTCTCTCTCTTGCTATAACATAGGCTATAACCTCGGAGTCGATAGTTGTTTGGAATATAGCACCACGATGCTCCAGCTCACGCCTAATTTCTACAGCATTTGTAAGATTACCGTTATGTGCAATGGCAATTACGCCCTTTACATAACGCATAACAAGGGGCTGTGAATTTTCACGAACACTTCCGCCGGCTGTAGAATATCTTACATGAGAAACAGCCATCTGACCAGGCAGCGAATCAAGAACCTTGTTGTTAAAAACCTCAGAAACAAGTCCCATATCCTTATGGTAATCTATAACGCCGCAGTCATTTACGGCTATACCGCAGCTTTCCTGTCCCCTGTGCTGTAAAGCAAGCAAACCATTGTAACAGGCATATGCAGGGTTAAGAGTGCCGTCACTGTAGATACCGAACACACCACATTCCTCGTGAAGTCCTTCAACGGGAACATTGTCAAATTTACAAGCCAATATCGGGTCACCTCATGACATTTATTAATTGGTTAATTAAAACTACCTTGTATTAAATCAAGCAAGGCCAATACGCTTCATAACCTCGGCATAAGCCTCTTCTACTCCGCCCATATCTCTGCGGAAACGGTCTTTGTCAAGCTTCTCCTGTGTATTAACATCCCAGAAGCGGCATGTATCAGGTGAGATTTCGTCAGCAAGTATAATATCGCCCTTATAACGGCCAAACTCAAGCTTGAAGTCAATAAGATCAATATTTACACTCTTAAAGAAATCACGAAGAATTTCATTTATTTTTAAAGCCATAGAGCTGATTTTGTCAACCTCTTCCTTAGTTGCAAGCTCTGCAGCCAAAATATGATACTCATTTACAATTGGATCGCCTAAATCGTCGTCCTTGTAGCAAAACTCAAGAACAGTTGTTTTCATAGGTGTACCCTCAGGCAAACCAAGTCTTTTTGATAAGCTGCCTGCAGCCTTATTTCTAACAATAACCTCAAGCGGCACAATTTCAACTTTTTTAACAACAGTGTCACGATCGTTAAGCTCTTCAACAAAATGAGTAGGAATACCCTTTTTCTCAAGCATCTTGCAAAGGTAGTTTGACATTTTGTTGTTTACAACGCCTTTACCAATAATTGTACCTTTTTTCAAGCCATTAAAAGCTGTAGCATCATCCTTGTATGATACAATGCAATAGTCAGGATTTTCTGTTGCAAATACCTTTTTAGCTTTACCCTCATATAGTTGTTCTGTTTTTTTCATTTTATTGTCCTCCTTAGATTGTTAAAAAATGAACACAAATACAATTTATATTATACTCTAAACAAAATTTAATGGCAATAGCTTATGAGATTTTTTTCTGTTAATTTGCAAAGAGCAAAAAGATAATGTAAATTTATCCGCAGGCTTTTTTACATATAAAACAACAGCAGGACGGCAAAAGCGTCCTGCTGCGTTTAAAGTCTTCTAAGTGAACCTAGAAATAAAAATAATTATTTAAATCTTAAGACCAACTACCGTTGAAGCTATTGTTTGCCCAGCTTGTAGCCTTATAAGTAGGCTTGCTGCTGTCATATGTAAGGTCTGCTGACTGGTTTAACTTATTATCCCAGCTGTTTGTTGTGGTTGAACCATTCATTCTTACAAATATAACATTTGTGCAGCCATTAGGCATTTCAGCCTGATAAATTCCTGAGCTGTTCTTAGTCATATTTACCCACTGACCTTCACCGCCTGTAGGCCAAGTCCAAATTGCAAATCTTTCATTTCCTGATTGCAGTGCAGAGAAGTCAAGATATACTGTATTGCCAGAAACCTGTGTAGGAGCTTCTGTAGGGTTTGTATTTCCTCCGGATACTATTGTACCAAGATTGTATGTGTTTTCAAAACCAACCATATATCTTAGCATAATTACATGGTCAGTGGTTGAAATTACACCATCCTTATTTACATCTGCAGCAAGCTTCTGAGCTTTTGTACCCTCTATAATTCCCAGCGAAATTCTTTGTGACATAAGAACATCAACAAGTGTAACATCGTTGTCACCTGAAACATCGCCAATCATATATGTAACAGACGGCTCAGGTGGCTGAGTAGGCTGTGTTGGTTGTGGTGGCTGTGTTGGTTGTGTTGGCTGTGTTGGTTGTGGTGGGTTAGTAATTTCAAATTCCTCCCAAACATTACCCTGAGAGAACTTATGAGATGTGCCTCTTATTGACAAGCCACCCTGCGTCTCTGAAGGATATCTGTTTGCTGATGAAGGACCCTCGGTAAAAATAGCCTTACCGCCGTCACCTAGCAGATTTTCCGGAACCTCAATTTCATAGTAGCCTGTTGATGGATTCAATGTCATTGCCTGACCAGGCCAAGCACTGTTTTCAACAACAGGTTTGCTTGATTCATCATAAATGTAAGCGTAAACTCTACTCCAGTTATAGCCAGTGTTATCAAAATACAGCTTTACTACTGCATTAGGATCTTTTTTCGTATAAACATAAGTCTTTGTAACAGTGTCTTCGCTGTTTGAAGCTGTCAGTGAAACATTAATTTTTGTTGCAACAGGTGAATTTTCACCGATTTTAAATGATTCGCCATTCTTAATCTGGAAAGGTGTGCCATTGTCAACAGTAACTGTTGCATAGTCAGCACCCTTTAGTTTAAGAGTAAGAGTAGTAGAGTCATAGAAGGAATTTGTACCCTCTGTGCTCTTCAGACTCATAGAAATAGATGACTGTGGGCCTTCAATTAGGATTGTACCATTGTCGCCTGTGTTAAATGTAGCCTTACCGCCGCTTACAGTAGCAGTTGTGTTATCATAAGCGTTAGTAACAACTGTACCGTCGCCCCATACTGAGCCAACATTAACTGCCAGGCTGGTGTTCTTAGGAGCAAACAATGTTGCAACTACTGAATCCTGAATATTGCCGTCGTCATATGTTCTTGAGAATGTGTAGCCGGTGCTTGAGCTGTATGCAGAAATTTGTTTATGCTGACCTGCACCAACTGCAAGGTGTTTGTTACGGAAGGTACCTACCTTTTGCCAGTGTGACAATATATCCTGATCCAGTGTATCCCAGTTCATAAAGCTTCTTAACTGGTGACCTGCTGAGGCTGAAGAACCTGCAGGTATTGGAATCTGAGGTCTGTTTGATTCATCACCGTAGTAGATCTGTATTGCACCAGGAAGCATTAGCATAAATGAACCGTTGTATTTCTTGTCGCCCTGAGCAATTACTGTATCGTGTGAAGAAATGTAGCTCAACATATTGAATGTTGGGTCATTGTTAATAGAACCTGCATATCTGCTGTAAACACTTTCAGCATTACCTGCTGACGGAATACTGCTGCTGCCTGCTGCAGAAGCGAACTCAAAGTTAATCATTGAGTCAAAGCCGCCATCTGTAAAGTACGGACTCTTTGCAACTCCGTGACCAAAGCACTCACCTGTCATCCAGAAGTCAAGGTCGTCCAGCTTCTTGTCAGGGTTTTCAGCTTTCCAGTCCTTTAAAGCCTTAACGCACTTTTGCTTTAGTGTTTTCCAATTCTCCAGCTCAACATGCTTAGCAGTATCGCAACGGAAACCATCTACACCAAACTCACGAACCCACTCTGCAAGCCAGTCTGACAAATAACCTGTAACAGTGTTTTCAGCGCCGTACTCGGCAACCTTGGAGCTGTATGTACCCTCTCTGGTCCATTTTGTTTTCAGAATTTCAGGAATACCTACATTTGTTGACTGATCAGTCTTAAAGTCAGGCAAGCCTGAAAGACACATGGTCAAGTCACCGCCGCCGCCGTTTGTATATCCCGGCAAGCCGCATCTAATCCAGTCGGTACCCCACCATTTTGCCCAGCTTGTTCTGGCTGATGGACTGTCATTGTAGTCTATAAAGCTGTGGTAATCTTGGTTGTTTACATTTTTATGTGGGTAGTAGTATGAATCCCAGCCGCTCGCTACAGGGCCATAGCCATACTCGTCCATATCCTTCAAGCTGTTGTAGCCTGAGTGGTTCATTACTATGTCCATAACGATACGAATACCGTGACTATGTGCTGTATCTACCAGCTTACGGAATTCTTCTTTTGTACCGAAGTTTTTGTCTGACTCTGTGTAGTCAAGAACATAATAACCGTGGTAGGAGTAGTGTGCAAAGCTTTTTGAGCCGTCGCCACCTACAACATAACCGTGAATTTGCTCATAAGGTGCTGACAGCCAAATTGCATTAACACCCAGGTCGTTAAAGTAACCATCCTCAATCTTTTGTGTAATACCGGCAAAGTCACCGCCCTGGAAGAATCCCGTTTTGTCAGCGTCAGCGTCGGATACAACATTGCCGTCTTGGTCCAGACCTCTGCCGTATTCATGGTCATTGCTCTTGTCACCGTTGTAAAAACGGTCTGTCAGCAGGAAGTACACTGTTGCATTGTCCCAACTAAAGGTAGATGCGTCACCTGTGGTTGGTTGTACAGCCTTCGTAGATACGCTGCTGTTTGTTACGGCAGAAGCACTTGTCGTTGTTGCTGCAACAACTGCAACGGAAGAAACCATTGTTGTTGCCAAAGCAATAGAAAGCAGCTTTTTGCCGAAACGCTTTTTCTCATTCATCTTGTAAACCTCTCTTTCAAAATAAGTGCCACATATAGTTACTGCATATCTAAACCGTAACTACATAGGTTAATTATATCAACTTTGCTAAATTTTGTATATTAATATAATCAACAAATAATTATTCAAAAAAATGTACAATAGTTCCATTATTTATGATAAAAATCACGGCTGTTTTACCTTGTATTGTTATTCAATAATAAAACTCCTTTAAAATCCTGTCAGAATTTATACCTGTTTTAAAAGCATTAACAAATAAAAATTCTGTGCATAGTATAGGATAAGCCTAAATTTGAGAGGAGATATAAAATGATAGATGAAATTTACAATTTGAACAAAAGCGAAAAAATTATTCCCCCTATTCCAAAGGATGCAACAGTTACAATGGCATATGTTCCGTATCAGAATGATGATAATTTATATTCATCTGACCATGGATTTGTCATTGGCACAATGTTTCCGACGCTAAACAAGCCCTTTAAAGGATGTGGTGATAAAAAATGACAGAACGAGATATTTTAATGAACAAAATTGCAACCATAGACTTTGCTCTTGTGGATATGCATTTATTTTTGGATACTCATCCCAACAATACAGCCATAGCTAAAAAAATCAGCGAATATGAAGAAAAGTCACTTGACCTAAAGTTTGAATATGAAAACAATTATGGCCCGTTGACCACCTCGGCCGAAAATGGGAACAAATGGGCGTGGATTTCCAACCCATGGCCGTGGGATTCAACAACAGAGGAGGAATGCTGATATGTGGCAATATGAAAAAAAGCTGCAATTCCCGATTAATATAAAAAATCCAAACCCTAAAATGGCACAGATAATTCTTTCACAGTACGGAGGCCCTGATGGTGAGCTTGCAGCGTCTCTGCGTTATCTTACGCAACGCTTCTCTATGCCGTACCCTGAGCTTAAAGCCGTACTGACTGATATTGGTACCGAAGAATCCGACCGTATAGGTTGTTGCCTAGCCATAAAAAAGCCGACCTCCAAATCGTTAGATTCTTAGTCTAACCTTTTGAGGTCGGCTCAAGTCGTCACCGCTTGTATAAGTTAATTATCTTTTTATGGCTTTATCCGGACTGTTTACAGAAAGCCATACTCAAATAACGCTTATTCACAATCGCAAGCGTTATGATTATCGTCTGAGCAGTCGTCGCAGCCGCAGCCGCAAACACCGTCTTCATCTTCGTCACAAAGTGAGCTGAAATCGAATTCTAAAATCTCGCCGCAGTTAGGGCACTTTGTTTCGCCGCAAAGGAGAACATCTTCTTCTACATTAATATCTTTGCCGCAGGTAGGACAAGTAACCTCATAGAAAACATTTTCATCCTCATCGTCACAGCAGTCTGCACAGCCGCAATCGTCATCGTCATCGTCGAATGCATCGTCGTCATAAACATATGACTCCAGCTCTGAAAGGCATTCGTCAACCTCGTCAAGCTGGTAAACCGCATCGTCAACCGTATCTGCAACTGTTGAAATACCGTTAGCCATTTCTTCCAAAACATCAACTATAGCATTGATAACCTTAACTTCGTCCTTGCTTTCGTCAAGCTTAAGTCCCTCTGCAAGACCTTTAATATAAGCGACCTTTTCTGATAATGTCATTTTATAATCTCCTTTACCTGTAAGCACGCATTATGCTCTTGACATATACTCGCCTGTACGAGTATCAATCTGGATTTTATCGCCTTCGTTAATGAAAATAGGTACTTTAATTTCAGCGCCTGTTTCAAGTGTAGCCGGCTTAGTAACATTTGTAGCTGTGTCACCCTTAACGCCAGGCTCTGTCTGTGTTACCTCAAGAACAACAAATGTTGGCGGCTCTACACCGAAAACATTGCCCTTGTATGAAAGAACCTTACATACCATATTCTCTTTAACAAACTTAAAGTTGTCGCCGAGAACATCCTTACCGATAGGCATTTGCTCGTATGTTTCGTTGTCCATAAAGTAGTACAGGTCGCCGTCCTCGTACAAATACTCCATATCTCTTCTCTCAATGTAAGCTGTAGGGAATTTTTCAGTAGGGTTAAATGTTTTTTCAACTACTGCACCTGTAATTACATTTCTTATTTTTGTTCTTACAAAAGCGGCACCCTTACCAGGCTTAACATGCTGGAATTCAATAATTGAAACAACCTGTCCGTCCATTTCAAAGGTAACGCCGTTTCTGAAATCGCCTGCTGTAATCATAAATTATAATCCTCCTAATTATTATAGCGGCTCTAAACCGCACTATACAAATACATTATACATAATATGCCATAAAATTGCAACACTAATTATTTACTAATATATAATATAATGACCTGTATTTATGCAACCGCACATTTCTAAAAAGCATAGAAAATATATTTTTTCTGTTATAGCAGGCAATTATACAAAAATTTGCGTATAATTTTATAATTAAGCATAAAAGCGGCAGAAGAACGGCACCGGCTGTTCTTCTGCCTTGTTTTTAAAAGAATATAGGCTGCAGCTGCCTGCCTTTTAGGGCAAGCTCAACAGCTGTAGTTATTTTAGAAAAATCCGCCACCAATGAATTTGGCTTTTTTATTACATCGTCCTGACTAAGAGGTACTACATATATATTTTTGTAATTTAATATTTTCCCAAGATTTTGTGCTGAAATTCCTAATGCGTCATTACTTGCCAGTGCCAAAATAATGGGCTTACCCACTCTTAAAAGCGATTTGGCTGCCATTGTTACGCTTGTATCTGTTATACCGTTGCAAAGCTTTGCCAAAGTATTGCCTGTGCAGGGTGCTATAACCATAGCGTCGCACATATTTTTAGGCCCCAGCGGCTCTGCATCCTTAATAGAATTAATTAGCTTTTTTTCTGAAATCTTCTCCAGCTTTTCTATAAAATCCTTTGCCAAACCAAAACGGGTGTCGGTGGCTGAAGCGTTTTGCGACATTATAGGTATAATGTCATAACCTTTTTCTTTTAGCAGCTGTGCTTGTGGTATTGCTTTACTAAAGGTACAAAACGAGCCGCACATGGCAAAAGCTATTTTTGTGCTGCTCACGCCTTTTCCTCCTCAAGAATATTAAAAATAGTGTTTTTTATTATTTCACCTGATGTTTTTGGTGCAACCTTGCCCGGCAGTGATAATGCGTGAATAGCCGTTATGCCCATTCTCTGCGCACTGTCAAAATCCACTCCTCCCGGCACAGATGCCAGATCTATAATTAAGGCATTAGTTGCAATTTTTGCCATTACATGTGCGTCCAGTATTTTTGCAGGAACCGTATTAAATATTAAATCATATTCTCCGCTGGATATTAGGCTTGCATTGTCGACGGGAGTGTATCCGTTTAGCTTTATCCAGGCTAAGGATTCCTTTCTTCGGGCAGAAACATATACTCTTGCACCTAAGCCCTGGAGCATTTTTGCAAGCACCTTACCTATTCTGCCGTAGCCTGTTACAAGGCACCTTGAGTTGTTAATAGTACCAAGGTACTCCCTCATTGCAATTTCAATAGCACCCTCAGCGGTAGGTACAGCATTAAAAACCTGCATTTCTTCCCGACTTAAAAAGTCATATACTTCTATATTTTTCCAATAATCCCCCGTTTTCAGGAGCTTATCTTTCATAGGGCTAAATACAATTTTGCCATTAAAAAGCTGAGCAAATCTATTATTGAGGACTATCCTTTTATCCGAAAACGGGGTATTCAACATTCTGCCGTCCTTGGTTACAGGCAGAGGCAAAATAATAACCTCGCTGTTTTTTATACAGTCCTCCGGTTCTTCATAGCCTGCAAAGCTGTAAAGCTTTGAATCCAGCTTGTCAAAGCAGCTAAGAGTAACTGTGTAGCCGTCGTTTGCAATAGCCCTTGCTGCGGCCAGCTGTCGCTTGTCACCGCCAATTATACCAAATTTATTTATATTAATCATACTGTACCTCTCTGTATTTGTGCAAGCCACCTGTTAATACAGCCTTATTTTTATAATAGCGTTTGTATCGGCGGCAGTTATAATTTATAATACGGTTTAATATATAGTATGATTTTGTTATGCTTTTGTTCACAAATAAGAAAGTCTTTATTTGTACTTAAATCAGCAAACGGAGATGTTCTTAAATAAAAAAACATCTCCGCATTAACTTAATACATTATTTATATAACAACAAGCTCTTTGCTTAGTGCTGCAAAATTATGACAGCCGTTATTTGTTACAAGCACCATATCCTCTATTCTTACACCGAATTTATTTGGCAGATAAATGCCCGGCTCTACTGTAATAACCATATTATTGCTTAAAATAGTTTCACCTGATACCGAAACATTTGGTTGTTCGTGTATGTCCAAACCGACACCGTGACCGGTAGAATGACCAAAATATTCACCGTAGCCCTCGCTTGAAATAATATCTCTTGCAGTCTTGTCAACAGAACATGTCTTTACGCCGCTTTTTACCTTTTTAAGTGCAGCAAGCTGTGCCTGCAGTACAATATTATATATTTTTTTCATTTCCTCGTCAGCGTGGTTTACGGCAACGGTGCGTGTCATATCGCTGTGGTAACCGTTATAAAGTGCCCCGATGTCGCTTAGGAAAAAGTCGCCCTCTTTTACGAGATTATCCCCCGGCACGCCGTGAGGAAGTGATGTATTGGCACCGGTAATTGTAATAAGGCTAAAGGAAACACCCTCTGCCCCCTTCTTACGCATAAGGTACTCCAGCTCCAGTGCTATCTGTGCTTCGGTTACACCGGGCTTTATATAGTTAAGAACCTCTGTGTATGCCTCTTCGGTTATTTTTTGTGCCTCTGCCATAAATTTTATTTCATCGGCTGATTTTACAAGCCTTAGGTTGCTTATAAGCGCGTCAAGCATATTGCTGTCTGAAACAATTGTTCCAAACCTTGCAAAGGCGTTCTTGTAATTTTCCGCCTGTGCTGCGGTAACACTTTCACGCTCAATAAACAGCTCCTTTATATTCTCTTTGCTGCAAATTTCTTGTATGCTTTCGTATAATCTTTTAAAAACAACCACCTTACAGTGCTTTACCGACTTTTCTGCTGCCTCGCCGTATCTAAAATCCACAAGCAAATATGCATTTCTTTCAGTGACAAGAACACAGCCTGCCGATGAATTAAAGCCGGTAAAATAATAGCGGTTGGTATTTGATGTAATTAAAAAGCCCTGGGTACTGTTCTTTAGATTTTTCTGAAGCTTTTCTATTCTTTCTTTCATGCTAAGCGCCTCCATACAGACTTAAACAGTCTTAATATAATCCAGTGCCATATTGTAGCCCTTTGCGCCAAAGCCTGCAATCTGCCCCACGCATACAGGTGCCGTAACAGATTTATGTCTGAATTCCTCACGGGTATGGATATTTGACATATGCACCTCAATAAAAGGAATACTTACGCCTGCAATAGCATCTCTGATTGCATAGCTGTAGTGTGTTAATGCACCCGGGTTAATTATTACGGCGTCGTATTTGGTGCGGGCCTCATGAATTTTATCTATTATAGCACCCTCCCAGTTGCTTTGGTATATATCAACCTCTATGCCTATTTCTTTTCCGTAAGCAACAACACTTTGCTCAATAGCGTCTGCCGCTGTTTCACCGTAAATTTCCTTTTCTCTTATTCCAACCAAATTAAGGTTAGGACCTAAAAGCAACAAAACCTTTTTATTCATAATATTTATTCCTCTTTTATATATGGATTTACTCTGGCTTTTATTCTGTTAGTAAAGCCGGAGGTTAATTTTCTTCTTAATTTTACCGTTGTACCCTCTGCTTCAAGGGAAATTGGCTCAACCATAAATGCTTTTAAAAATAAAAGCTTACTGCCTAAAATATCCGTAAAAAACTGGTCGCCTATAACCAAGATGCTTTTACGGTGCAGTTTAAATTTAAAATACGCCCTTATATAGCCATACGGCGACGGTTTAAGACAGAACGAAACGAAGTCGCAGCCTGCCAGTTCGGCAATGGGCCTAACATTTTTATAAAAATTATTAGAGCATAATACAACTCTTATACCGTAGGCTTTTACATTGTTTATCCAATTTACATATTTACTGTCTATACTGTCGGCACCATAGGGCTTTATTGTATTATCAATGTCAAGTAACACGCACTCTGTATTCAGCTGCTTTAAGATATCTACCGATATGTCAAGCAGGCTTTTAAAGAAATATGTCTTCATTACTGTGGCACTCCTAAAATACGGCTTAATAAAAACAAAAAGACGGGCAATGCCCGTCCCTTGTCTACTAAATTAAGTAAAAAATAAGTAAAATTACTTAAATTTACGCTTACGAGCTGCTTCAGACTTCTTCTTGCGCTTTACAGAAGGTTTCTCATAAGCCTCTCTCTTACGAACCTCAGCTATAACGCCGGCTCTTGCACACTGCTTCTTGAATCTTCTTAAAGCACTCTCAAGAGACTCGTTATCTTTAATTCTAATTTCTGCCATTTATCTTCCCTCCCATCCGCCTAAGGCATGGGTATTTTGCATACAATTGCGTATAGTATTATACAATATGTTCTCATAGGTGTCAAGACTTAGGAATAAATTTAAGCAAATATTCAATAATATTTATTTAAGGCTGTATAAAATAAAAAATTTTTATTTTTCCTGTTGACAGATTACTTAATTTTTAATATAATCGTTATCAAAATTATTTTCCACAATTTAATTAGTATCAACCGAAAGAAGGAGATGGAACTGTGGAGCCGCTTCCCCGAAGCATAAAAACAACAAATTTTATTAAGGAATCCCCTATGTATCGCTTTAATTACACAGCCTTTGCCTGTCTGTATTTTAAAAGCAGGCACAGCTGTATAATGCTGTGTTAGTATGCACACATACTTAACAACGGTAAAATAATTAATGAAACTTATGATGGAGGATTTTTTAATTAATGCTACAACAATTATTATTACAGCTTATACTTATATTACTTAACGCATTCTTTGCGGCTACCGAAATTGCGGTTATTTCACTTAACGAAAAAAAGGTTCGTGCTTTAGCAGACGAGGGCGATAAAAAGGCAAAAAAGATGCTTAAAATTATTACCGAGCCTACACGCTTTTTGTCCACCATACAAATAGGCATTACGCTGGCAGGCTTTTTAGGCTCAGCGTTTGCGGCTGATAACTTTGCCCAAGGGCTGTCTGACTTTATTATTAAGACCTTTAATGTATCCTCGGAATTTTCAGGTGCAATTAACACTGTAGCTGTAATAGCTATTACACTTATACTTTCATACTTTACCCTTGTGCTGGGTGAGCTTGTACCCAAGAGAATAGCTATGAAGCACAAGGAAAAGCTTGCAAACTCCGTTTGCGGTATTATTTCTTTTCTAGCCGCAGTTCTAAGGCCTATAATTTGGTTCTTGACTATATCTACAAATGCAGTTTTAAAGATATTCGGCATTAATCCTAAGGAAAAAGAGGAGCCTGTTTCTGAAGAAGACATAGTGTTGCTGCTTGATGCAGGTGCTGACGAGGGCTCGTTTAAGGCAGATGACATTGAGTATATTAAAAATGTCTTTAAGCTTGAAAACAAAACGGCTGAGGATGTTATGGTCTCAAGAAAATCAATAGTTTTTCTCTCCCTTGGCAGTTCACAAAAGGAAATTGCCGATGTTATAAAAAATAACGGCTACTCAAGAATTCCTGTGTTTGACGGTGATGTTGACAATATTGTGGGCATACTACATATTAAGGACTATTTGATGAATTACCTTGACAGTGATTTTAAGCTAATGAATATTTTGAGGAAGCCGGTGTTTGTACCGGAATCTGTAAGCCTTTCCGTACTGTTTAAGGAAATGCAGACTAACCATACTCATATGGCTGTAGTTATAAATGAATACGGCGAAACCGCCGGTATAGTAACTATGGAGGATATTTTGGAGGAGCTTGTAGGCGAAATATGGGACGAAAGCGACAGAGAGGTTACAGAGTTTCAAAAAATAAACGACAAGCAGTACAAGGTCAGCTGCAACGCCTCTGTAGAAAGCTTTATGGATTATTTTAACCTAGACAGCGACAGCAGCATAGAGGCGGCTACAGTAAACGGCTGGCTGGCTGAAATAAGCGGAACAATTCCGCAGGTTGGCTACACACTTGAATATAAAAATTTAGTTATTACCGTTACAAAGGCAGACGATGTAATGGCACACGAAATCTTCGTTGAAATTAAATAAACTAAGCTTTAAGCTAACCTGTATACATAAAAAACTGTTTGTACTTTGATACAATTACTTAGATTTTTTCCAAGAAAATATTGAACAGCAAAAGCCAAGGCATCTTTGTAAGGGTGCCTTGGCTTTATATTTTTGTGTTTTCACCTTACAACTTTTCAGCTGTAGGGTGAAAGCAATTTTAATTTTTATTGTTTACGGCATCTCTAAAGGCCATTGCGGCCGCCTCCGGACTTTCGGAAATGACCATAAAAACATAGCCGTTACAGGTGTCGGTAACATAATTCCTTATAAGCTCGCTTTCCTTTGGGCTTTGGCTGTAGCCCTTGAGCTTTAAGGCAATGTGCTTTGATATTGCCTCCAGTATCGCTTTATTGTCATCAGGGTTTTTAAGCTTAAAGCAGGCAAGCTCAACTGCCGATGAGCTTGAATCGGCTATATAAATAGATGTTTGGGTGACACTGTCCTCCGGAACATCAATATGACCGGAAATGTCGCCGCTGTCAAGCTCGCTTATGTCCTCGTAACCTATCTCTTCAATAACTTCCTTATTTACCTGTGCAGCCGATATTTCAGGTGTAATACTTGAAGAAACGCTGCTTTTTTTACTTTGCCCCAGCTCTGTCAGTACATATACACAGCCGACTATAGCTGCAATGGCAATAAGCATAATAATAATGAAAGTAAGAAGTTTTTTGGCAGCACTAGACATAACACACCTCTTTTCTTATTTTCTTCTTCATACAATTCTCGTTATAATTTAAATACAAAGGCAGTAAATGTCAGTCTATAGCTTTGCTGTTAATTTCTTCCAAGGCCTTTTCAATAAACTGCTCAACAGTAAATGCACCCAGGTCGCCGTGCTTTCTTGAACGGACGGAAATCGTATTATTTTCAATATCCTTATCGCCCATTAAAATCATATATGGAACCTTTTCAAGCTGAGCCTCTCTGATTTTATATCCTATTTTCTCACTTCTTGTATCAATTTCGCATCGCATGCCTACAGCGTCAAGCTTTGCCTTTACTTCCTTCAGTGCGTCAATATGTCTGTCTGCAATAGGAAGCAACTTAACCTGAACAGGAGCAAGCCACATTGGGAATGCACCTGCATATTTTTCAATAAGCAAGGCAAGTGTTCTTTCGTAACAGCCTATTGATGTTCTGTGAATGATATACGGATTTTTCTTAACGCCATCCTTATCAACATATTCCATACCAAACTTTTCTGAAAGCATTTGGTCAATCTGGATTGTAATAAGAGTATCCTCTTTGCCATATACATTCTTAATCTGAATGTCCAGCTTAGGGCCATAGAATGCAGCCTCGCCTACGCCGACAGCATACGGAATTTCAAGATGGTCAAGAATCTTCTGCATTTTGCTTTGAGCCTCGTCCCACTGCTCAGGCGTGCCTATATACTTTTCACGGTCATTAGGATCCCACTGTGAGAATCTGTATGATACATCCTCATACAAGCCTAAGGTCTTCAGCATAAATATTGCAAGCTCCAGACAGCCTCTGAATTCGTCCTCAAGCTGCTCCGGGGTACACATTAAATGTCCCTCTGAAATTGTAAACTGGCGTACACGAATCAGTCCGTGCATTTCGCCGCTGGCTTCATTTCTGAACAATGTAGATGTTTCGTTATAACGCAAAGGCAAATCTCTGTATGAACGGCCTCTGTTTAAATATGCCTGATATTGGAACGGGCATGTCATAGGACGAAGTGCAAATACCTCTTTATCGTTTTCAGGATCTCCCAATATAAACATACCGTCCTGATAGTGGTCCCAGTGACCTGAAATTTTATAAAGGTCGCTTTTGGCCATAAACGGTGTTTTCGTAAGCAGCCAGCCACGCTTCTGCTCTTCATCCTCAACAAATCTCTGCAAAAGCTGAATAATTCTTGCACCCTTAGGCAGAAGAATAGGTAAGCCCTGACCTATTACATCAGATGTTGTAAACAGCTCAAGCTCTCTGCCAAGCTTGTTGTGGTCACGGGCAACAGCCTCTTCTCTCTGCTTTAAATATTCCTCAAGCATAGAAGCCTTTGGAAATGCTACGCCATATACACGGCACAGCTGCTGGTTGTTGCTGTCGCCGCGCCAATATGCGCCTGTGCAGTTTAGCAGCTTAACAGCCTTAACTGTACTTACGCTCATTAGATGAGGGCCGGCACACAGGTCTGTAAAGTCGCCCTGCTTATAGAAGCTGATTGCCTCTCCCTTGTCGGCATGCTCCTTAGCAAGCTCTACCTTATAAGGCTCGTCCATTTCCTCAAGCATTTTTACAGCCTCGTCAGGAGCAAGTTCAAATTTTTCTATAGCTATGCCGCTTTTTACTATAGACTTTATTTCCTTCTCTATGTTCTGCAAATCCTCAGCCGAAAATGGATTTTCAACCTCAAAGTCATAGTAAAATCCGTTGTCTATTGCAGGTCCAATGGCAATTTTTGCCTGTGGATACAGTCTTTTGACAGCCTGAGCCAAAATGTGCGACGCAGTATGCCAAAAGGCCTTTTTACCCTCTGGATTATCAAAGGACAGTATTTCAACAGTATATTTTTGGTCGTTATCCAAAACTGTTCTTAAATCCTTTATTTCGCCGTTCACCCTGCATACACAGGCATTTTTGTAAATGCCGCCGCCTAATGACTTGGCAACATCCGCTACGGTAGTGCCATTTTCAAACTCCTTTACAATACCGTTTTTCAGTTCAACGCTTACCATTAATAATCAATCCTTTCTGATAAATTAAATAAGCCCCGTCCCGCAAATGGGACGAGGCTACAACTCGTGGTTCCACCCAAATTCAGTACGGCACAAGCCATACCCTTTAGATACATATAACGGTGTTCACCGGCACGCCTTGAACACGGCACACAGCTCCAAGGTGGTAACTTACAGGCACTTATATGCTCATTGCAGAATACAGAGCACTCTCTGAAAAAGCGTTTAAGTAAATCTTGTCCTTATCACAGCTTTTGTCTTTATATTTGAGTTTATGATAGCACCATTATTCTGTTTCGTCAAGTTACATTTCTTTAATAATTTATAAGTTTTCACCTTTTATAAAGCTGCAACCTGCTGCACAAAAATTAAGTTCCTCGGGCTATTGCATATTTTAATATAAATAACTATGGACTGAACTCAAGGTTATTATTATATTTATAACTGCTTTTATACAGATTTTTTTAATAAATTAATAAAATAAATTACTGAAACTATTTACAACAACAGTTAATGATGATATAATGTTTAAAGTGAAATGTCAACAAATGTGCAGTGTTTTTTTAGGCACATACGGACTTTTTTATTATATAGGAGGTAACTGATGATGAAAAGGTTATTTTTCGCTTTAACTGCAGCAGTAGTTTTGACCTGCAGTGCATTTTCCGCAGCAGCAGTTGACAGCCCAAGTGCTACTGTTCCAACCGGAAATATTAGCCCTGCCAATGCTTCTACCCCATCCGGCTCTTCCGGCTCTGCAAGTCCGGCAACGACCTCACCTAAAACAGGTTTAGACGGTTCTGCGGCAATTCTGGTCGCTTTGGGTGTTTTGACAGTTGGCGGCGTTGCTGTAACAGCTAAGAAAAAGCTAAGCAAATAATTTTATTGAAAACACATAACCACGCTTAGTGCGTGGTTTTTGTTTATTATACTCACTTTTATGCTAACTGCAAACAAAGGATGTTTACTATGAAAAAAAATAAAACAATTTTCAGGGTTATTTTAACCATAGCTATAGTGCTTTTAGTATGCGGTTTAGGTTATATATGCTGGTATCTGTTTAATATCTATACAAGCGGTCACGAATATGAAAATCTGCAGCAGCCTACCAACAGCCCTACCGAAAAAGCCACCGAAAGCACAGCGGCTACCGGTGACACACCTGACGCACCGCCGGATAATGTTGCACCAAAGGAGGTGCACGACACCGTAAACGGCAGCATTAACTTTACAAAGCTGTGGGAAATTAACACAGACCTGTATGCGTGGATTAAAATACCAAACACTGCAATAGACTACCCTGTTGCACAACATTCGGGTGATGACGACTCTTACTACCTAAATCACAATATGTACAAAGAAAGTGCCTTTGCCGGATGTATATACACCGAAAAGCTGAATAAAAAGGATTTCTCGGATCCTAATACAGTATTGTACGGTCACAATATGCAAAACGGAACTATGTTTAGGGCATTGCACAGCTTTAGAGATAAGGATTTCTTTGATGCAAATAAATACATATATATTTACTTGCCTGACAGAACCCTTACATATGAAATTTTCTCGGCCTACGAATATGATGACAGGCATTTGCTGTATTCATTTGATTTTTCGGATAAAAAAGTATTCCGGGAATATTTAGATTACGCACAAAATCCAACATCATCTATGATGTACAACACACGCAGTCTGAATGTTACAGCAGATGACAAAATTATCACCCTAAGCACCTGCCTGGGTGACATAGAAACCTCAAGATACCTTGTACAGGGAGTGTTAATTAAAGATGAGCCAATCCAATCAGCAACCGAATCAGGAACCAACCACGCAGAATAACGAAAGCTCTGTCGGCAGCCATACTCACCGCAGCAAAATAAAGCGTGAAAAGGTTGAATTTTCAATTAACAAAGACGATGACAATATTCCGGTTGCAAAATACGCCAAGCCGCTAAATAAAAACAAAAAAGCAAAGAAGAAAAAGGGCAAGGCTTTTAAGTTTTTTGTTACCTTGGGAATTGTTGTAGCCTCACTTTTGTTAATAGCTATAATCACTCTGGTTGTTCTGCTGTTTATGGGAAAAAGCAGTATGCTGGGTGATAATGAAAATGCCTCTAAGAACATTGCCGTGCCTTCAAGTGTGCAAAAGGCAGAGGATGACTACATAATATATGACGGTCACAAATACAAATACAATAAAAATGTTACCACAATACTCTTTGCCGGCATTGACAAGGAAACAAGCGAGCATAGAGAGGGCGTTGTGGGTACAGGCGGTCAGGCTGACAGCATATTTGTTTTGTCACTTAACACAGATACGGGAAAATACACTATGTATAATGTTTCCCGTGACAGTATGGTTGATGTAAACATTTGTGACACAGCCGGCAATTTTAAAGGTACAGAAAGAATGCAGATATGTCTGGCACACTCATACGGTGACGGCGGCGACACCAGCAACGATAACCTAAAGCGTTCTGTTTCACGACTTTTCTTTGGCATTCCGGTGAATGCATATATGTCGGTAGACCTTGATGTTATTCCTATACTGAATGACGCCGTAGGCGGTGTGAATGTAAATGTTATAGAAGACCTTAGCAGCTATGACCCGGCTTTGCAAAAGGGTGCCAATGTTACCTTAAAAGGTGAGCAAGCGGAAATATATGTAAGAAGCAGAGATGTTAGCGGCGGCGTTGAACAAAACGAGCTGCGAATGGAAAGACAAAAGAGTTATATTGATTCCTTTATCAACCAAACTATTCAGCTTACTAAAAAGGATCCAACTACTCCTATAAGCCTTTACAACAGCATAAGCGACTACTGTAAGACCGATATTGATGCGGCTAAAATTACATACCTGTCAAGCCTGTTTGTGACAAACGGTTTTTCCTCTGACGAAAACATAGTTAAAGTACCAGGTCAAGCCGTTATGGGCGAAAAATATGCCGAATACAATGTAGACAATGATAAGTTTTTTGAAGAGATACTAAATACATATTATACAAGAGTAGATTAATCGGTAAATTTAACCCCTCGGCATTATGCGAGTTCGTATATGCCGAGGGGTTTTCTATATTGACATAAGCACTGTAGGCTTCTAAATTACTGTAAGCTTTTAAAAGGTAGGTGTCATTTTATATGACCAGTCTTATCCCCTGTAATAAATCTACTTACACTTTTTACCATATTATCAGCTGTAATTACCTATTACCAAAATAAAAATTTTAGATAAAAATTATATAAAGCAAAAACCGACCGGGCGTTTGTACTGCATTTTCTTGTGCAGCACAAGCCCAGTCGGTTTTTATTCTATGCTATATTACCACTTGTAATATATGACGTGCTGTTTATTAGTACATACCGCCCATATCAGGAGCAGCAGGAGCAGCTGCAGCAGGCTCTTTAATGTCTGTTACCAATGACTCTGTTGTCAAAACCATTGAAGCTACAGACGCTGCATTTTGAAGTGCCGAACGAGTAACCTTTGTAGGGTCTATAATGCCGGCAGACAGCATATCTACATACTCCTCTGTAAGAGCGTTAAAACCATAGCCAACCTTGTCAGCAGCCTTAATCTTCTCAACAATTACAGAGCCCTCAAGGCCTGCATTAGCGGCAATTTGACGAATTGGCTCTTCAAGTGCCTTTAGAACAATTGTCATACCTGTCTTTTCGTCACCCTCTGCCTCTGCAATAGCAGCTTCAACAGCAGGAATAGCATTCAGCAGTGCAGTACCGCCGCCGGCTACAATACCTTCTTCAACAGCAGCCTTTGTAGCAGCCAAAGCGTCCTCGATTCTTAGCTTTTTCTCTTTCATTTCAATTTCTGTTGCGGCACCAACCTTAATAACAGCAACACCGCCTGAAAGCTTTGCCAAACGCTCCATAAGCTTTTCACGGTCGAAGTCAGATGTTGTTTGCTCGATTTGAGATTTAATGTGGTTTACTCTTGCCTTAATATCCTCAGAGTTACCTGCACCGTCAACGATAATTGTATTTTCCTTGTCAACCTTAACCTGTCTTGCACGGCCAAGCTGGTCAAGAGTTGTATCCTTTAGCTCCAAGCCAAGGTCAGAAGAAATAACCTGTCCGCCTGTAAGAATAGCAATATCCTGAAGCATTTCTTTTCTTCTGTCACCAAAGCCAGGTGCCTTTACACCAACGCAAGTAAATGTGCCACGAAGCTTGTTAAGAACAAGTGTTGTAAGAGCCTCGCCCTCAATGTCCTCAGCAATAATCAGAAGCTTTTTGCCTGTCTTTACAATTTCTTCAAGCAATGGAAGAATTTCCTGAATGTTAGAAATCTTTTTATCTGTAATAAGAATTAGTGCATCGTCAAGCTCAGCAACCATCTTTTCTGAATCTGTAGCCATATATGGTGCAATATAGCCACGGTCAAACATCATACCCTCTACAACCTCGGAGTATGTTTCAGCTGTTTTTGATTCCTCAACTGTAATTACACCGTCTGTAGTAACCTTTTCCATTGCCTCTGCTATCAGCTTACCTATCTTAGGGTCTGCTGAAGAAATACCGCCAATGCTTGCAATATCCTCCGAGCCGTTAATCTGCTTTGAGTTATCCTCAATAGCCTTTACAGCTACATCTGTAGCCTTTTGGATACCCTTTTTAAGAATCATTGGGTTTGCACCTGACGCTACATTTTTCATACCCTCACGAATAAGAGCCTGTGTAAGAAGTGTAGCGGTTGTAGTACCGTCACCGGCAATATCATTGGTTTTAACAGAAACCTCTTTAACAAGCTGTGCACCCATATTTTCAAACGGATCCTCAAGCTCAATTTCCTTAGCGATAGTAACACCGTCGTTTGTAATTAGCGGTGCGCCGAACTTTTTATCCAAAACTACATTTCTGCCCTTAGGGCCCAGTGTAATTTTTACTGTATCTGCCAACTGATTAATACCATTCATTAATGCCTTTCTGGCATCCTCTCCATAAGCAATTTGCTTAGCCATAATTCATTTCCTCCTAAATATATTGTAATAAAATTATTCTACTACAGCTAAAATATCTGACTGACGAACGATTGTGTACTCTTCACCGTCAAGCTTTACATTTGTGCCTGAATACTGGTTTGTAATAACCTTGTCGCCAACATTCACATACATAGTAACCTCTTTACCATCTACTACTCCGCCCGGGCCTACAGCTACTACATTAGCAAACTGTGGCTTTTCCTGAGCAGATGTTGCAAGAACAATACCGCTTTTTGTTGTTTCTTCAGCCTTTTGTGCCTTTAGAACTACTCTGTCTAACAATGGTTTAATTGTCATAATATTATTCCTCCTATGGATTATATTATATCTTTAGCACTCCTTATCCTCGAGTGCTAAAGATATAATAAACCTTTTTATGGTAAAAATCAAGTGGTAAGACTATGTTTAATAAATTATTCACAAATTACCTATTATTCGGTATATATAAGCAAGCAATCGCCTCACAAATCCGTTTAAGCGACATTAAGCATTACCATAGATATATTTATAAAGCCGCATAACCTTATCTTTTAAATTATCATCAAGCAATGACAGCCCCTTAGTTCTGATATTTTCCGGAATACCATAAAAGCCCTCTGCTATGCTGCCGGCTATAGCGGCTATAGTGTCGCTGTCACCGCCAAGGGAAACAGCCAGCCTTACAGCATTTTCAAAGCTGTCACCCTCTAAAAAAGCTGTAATTGCCTGTGGTACAGTTTCCTGACAGGATTCACTGCGGACATATGCCGGACGGATTTCATCACAGGTTCTGTTTAAATTATATTCAAATTCCGCTTCAATATATTTCTTTATTTCACTCTTGCTTCTGCCCTGTCTTGCTAAAAATATTGCCGCAGCTGTAGCCTCGGCCCCTTTTATACCCTGTGGGTGATTATGCGTAACCTTCGCCGTAAGTCTTGCAAAGCGCCTAACCTCCGCCATGCTGTTGTACAGCCAAGCCACAGCTGATACACGCATAGCCGAGCCGTTGCCAAAGCTGTTATAGGGCTGTGGAGTGTTGGAATAAAGCCACTGATTAAACCTATAACCGTAGCCTGCATTTGGGTATTCTCGCCCAAGCCTCCGCATTGACCGTATTACCTGCAGCTCTGTTTTTTCGTAATCGTTGCAGCCGTTTATTAAGCCCTCAGCCACAGCTACAGTCATAACCGTATCGTCTGTAAAATGTGAGTTACTGCTAAAAAGGGGAAAATCTACGGTTTTTATATTATTTGCCTCAAGCTCATAAGGGCTGCCCACAATATCGCCAATAATAGCACCAAGCATAAAAGCACCTCCTTTTGTCTACCGTACAAGCGCAGTTCAGTATAGCATTGGTAATCTTATTTTCCTTGTGAATATAGCACTCTGTTGGGTACAGCATTATTGCGCTGTATATATTCGCAAGTCTGCCCTACTACGCCGTTTAATATTATGCATTACTTAACTGCAACTATGCCTTAGCTTATTTAAGTATATATTCAAAAAGGCGGCTGTCAATAAAATCAACAGCCACCCTTTTAGATATGTTATAAGGATAATTCTTTAATTAAACACCCTGTGCGATCATAGCGTCTGCTACCTTCTCGAAGCCTGCAATGTTAGCACCTACTACATAGTTGCCGTCAAAACCGTACTTCTTAGCAGCTGAAGCAATGTTGTTGAAGATATTAACCATAATACCCTGAAGCTTCTGGTCAACCTCTTCAAATGTCCAAGACAGACGCATTGAGTTCTGGCTCATTTCAAGAGCAGAAGTAGCAACACCGCCTGCATTTGCAGCCTTACCAGGAGCAAACAGTACGCCTGCCTCTTGAAGAAGCTTTGTAGCCTCTAGAGTTGTAGGCATATTAGCACCCTCAGCAACAGCAATAACACCGTTAGCGATTAGTCTCTTAGCGTCATCCTCAAGAAGCTCGTTCTGAGTAGCACATGGCAGAGCAACATCACACTTAACAGACCAGTCGAACTTGCCCTCGTGGTACTCTGAGTTAGGACGGTAGTTCTTGTACTCTGTAAGTCTTTGTCTCTTAACTTCCTTAATTTCCTTAATTGCGTCAAGGTCAATACCCTCAGCATCGTAAATCCAACCTGTTGAGTCAGACAAAGTAACAACCTTTGCACCAAGCTGTGTAGCCTTCTGTGTAGCGTAAATAGCAACATTACCTGCACCGGAGATACATACAGTCTTACCTGCTATGTCGTGACCGTTCTGCTTTAGCATTTCCTCTGTTAGGTATAGCAGACCATAGCCTGTAGCCTCTGTTCTGGCAAGAGAACCGCCGTAAGATAAGCCCTTACCTGTAAGAACGCCCTCGTAAACATTCTTAATTCTCTTATACTGACCAAACATATAGCCAATTTCACGAGCGCCTGTACCAATGTCACCTGCAGGAACATCTGTGTCTGCACCAATGTGTCTGCATAGCTCTGTCATAAAGCTCTGGCAGAAAGCCATAACTTCTCTGTCACTCTTGCCCTTAGGGTCAAAGTCAGAGCCGCCCTTACCGCCGCCGATTGGCAGTCCTGTTAGTGAATTTTTGAAAATCTGCTCAAAGCCCAGGAACTTAATAACGCCCAGGTTTACAGATGGGTGAAGTCTTAGACCGCCCTTGTAAGGTCCGATAGCGCTGTTAAACTGTACACGGAAGCCACGGTTTACCTGAGTTTTGCCGTTATCGTCTACCCAAGGTACTCTAAACATTATAACTCTTTCAGGCTCAGTAATTCTCTCTAGAATGCTGTTTTCCTGATACTTAGGATTTTGCTCAAATACAGGCTCCAAGGACTCCAGAACCTCTGTTGCTGCCTGAATAAACTCAGGCTCGTTTGAATTTTTTGCCTTTAGTATTTCTAGTTGTTCACTAACATATGACATTGAAATACTACCTCCTTAAACACATTATTAATTAAAATAAAAAAATTACATCCACAACAGGAACACTGCTGCAGATGTACTACATTACCAAATAACAGCCCCGTTGCTGAACGACTCAATTATAGCACAGTTATTTTCAATGTGCAACCTTATTTTTCTGTTTTTTGCAATAAATTTATTAATAAATTGCAAATTTTTACAGCATTTCATTTACCGATGTGCTGTAGTAATTAAAGGACTTTAATTTTCAGCACAATTTTGTGCTATGGTACAAAAAGAAAAGGAGCGTAAAAACGCTCCTAAAGTCTGTATATTATTATTAAAATGTCACAAACAAACCGACATTACAGCTGACAGCCGCAGCCGTGGTCGTGGTCGCACTCTTTAATTTCTCCTACTATAAGAGTAGGGTCAACGCCACGCCTTTTGTAGTAGTCGCTTACTGCTGCTTTAATAGCCTGTTCTGCAAGAACCGAACAGTGAACTTTCACCGGCGGCAAACCGTCCAGAGCTTCCATAACTGCTTTGTTTGTAAGCTTTAGTGCGTCATTAATAGACTTGCCCTTTATAAGCTCAGTAGCCATAGAGCTTGTAGCTATTGCCGCACCGCAGCCAAAGGTTTTAAACTTAACATCTGTAATAACATCGTTATCAACCTTAATGTACATTTTCATTATGTCGCCGCACTTTGCGTTGCCTACCTCACCTATACCGTCGGCATCTTCAATTTCGCCTACATTGCGTGGATTTGCAAAATGATCCATAACCTTTTCACTATATGCCATTTTTCATTATCCTTTCTGTAATAAAATTACTTTCCCTGTTCCTGTTGTTTAATTCTTTCCCACACCGGCGACATAGACCTAAGCGTATTTACTACCTGCGGAACACACTTAGCTATATAGTCAATATCCTCTTCGGTGGTTTCGTCACTAAAGGAAAGTCTTAAAGAGCCGTGGGCAATTTCGTGAGGCAAGCCGATAGCCAAAAGCACATGGCTTGGATCCAGTGAGCCTGATGTACAAGCCGAGCCTGACGAAGCACATATGCCCATCAGGTCAAGCCTTAAAAGCAAAGCCTCACCCTCAATGCCCTCAAAGCACATATTTATATTGCCCGGCAGTCGTTTTTCTCTGTCGCCGTTTAGTCGGCTTCTTTCTATTTTAGACAAGCTGTCAATAAGCCTGTTTCTTAATCCTGTAAGCCTTTCTGTGCGCTGTTTCATTGTTGCCTTAGCACGCTTAACGGCACTTGCCAAACCAACAATACCGGCAACATTTTCTGTACCGGCACGCATTCCTCTTTCCTGTGCGCCGCCGTCAATTAAAATCTGCGGTCTTACACCCTGTCTTATATACAAAGCACCGCAGCCCTTTGGTCCGTGCAGCTTATGCGCTGTCATAGACAGTAAATCAATATTTTGCTTTTTAACATCTATAGGAACATTGCCCATAGCCTGAACTGCATCGGTATGGAATAAAACGCCGTGCCTGCGGCAAACTGCACCAAGCTCTTCAATAGGCTGTATAGTGCCGATTTCATTATTTGCATACATAATGCTTACCAATGCTGTTGTATCCTTAATAGCTGCCTCCAGCTCTTCGGGACGAACTAAGCCGTCGCTGTGAACATCAAGCAGAGTAATTTCAAAGCCCTCTTTTTTTAGGGCGTCACAGGTGTGCAAAACTGCGTGATGCTCAAAGGCAGATGTAATAATATGGTTTTTGCCCTTTGCCTTCAGTGCTCGGGCGACACCCTTAATAGCCCAGTTGTCAGACTCACTGCCGCCTGATGTAAAGAATATTTCCCGTGGCAGGGCGTTGATTGCCTCTGCAACATCAACTCTGGCAAGCTCTACAGCCTTTTGTGCCTCTGAGCCTATGGAGTACATACTTGACGGATTACCATACACTGTAGTAAGATATGGCATCATATCCTGCAGTACCTCCGGCGATAATGCTGTTGTTGCAGCGTTGTCTGCATATATTCTATTCATTTATCAAAACACTTCCCTACTGTAAATATAATATATAGTATAGTTAGGCGTATTTTTTTGCCTGTTCAACAGCCAGCCTGTCACAGCGTTCGTTTTCGGGATGCCCTGCGTGACCTTTTACCCACACCACAGTTACATTATGCCTGTCGTACTGCTCTAAGAGCTTTTCCCAAAGGTCAGGGTTTAGGGCAGGCTCTTTTTTATTTCGCATCCAATTATTTGCTTTCCACTTTTTCGCCCATCCCAGCTTTAAAGCGTTGCAAACATACTGAGAGTCACTGTAAAGGGTAACATTACAAGGCTCTTTTAAAGCGGTAAGTGCCTGCAAAACTGCTGTAATTTCCATTCGGTTGTTGGTGGTATCGGCCGCACCGCCGGACAACTCCTTTTCATTCCCTTTGTACCTAAGTATAGCACCCCAGCCACCGGGGCCGGGATTGCCCGAACAGGCACCGTCGGTAAATATTTCAACATTTTTCATATTAATATGTTCCTTGCCAGTAATTACTTTAAGGCTATTATATACCCTTAAATACATTATTTCAATAGGTTTTGTAAAATTTCTACTGAATTAGTAGGAATTACCCTTGCCGCATATTTTCAAGATAAATATTCCGTACAATATCTATAAATATATTGTGCCGCCTTTGCCGAAAATATTCCAAAATTTTATATAAAAAATAAACACCGAGCAATAAACAAGCCTTGTGCACTTGAATAATTCTCGGTGATATTTATTAATTGTTGCCTTATTGCAGACGCTTTTCTATATGCTTTGTTTTCGTTTATTGTCGATAGTGCTTTTTATTTTGTCAAAGGTTACTCCGTATTTTTCGGCAATGTCCTTTGCATAGCTTAAGCCCTGCGGAGGATTTATATACACCTTAAATGACCTTTCACCCTTGTCAACGCCTGTAACCATACTTTCAATTTTGGAGCTGCCCTCTACTGCACTGTTCATTTTAGAAACATTTGCGGCAAGCTCGTGCATATGGGTGTTGAATATGCACCTAACACCTAGGTAACGCATAGATTTCACAACATCGGTAGCAATATAAACGCCCTCGGTAACATTTGTTGTGGCAAGGCTCTCGTTTAGCAAAAGCAAGCTCTTTTCGGTAGCGTTGTTAAAAATATCGGCAAGTCTTGAGGATTCTTCACCCAGTCTGCCCAGGTCAACAGTGTCGTTTTCATCAGCAGGAAAATGAGTATATATATTGTCACAAGGGCTAAGACGAAGGCTGCTGCAAGGAACATATATACCGCACTGTGCCATTAAAACCGCCAAACCTAACGCCTGTGTAACGGTTGTTTTACCACCACGGTTAGGTCCTGTAAGGATAAATATTCTGCCTACATCATCGTTAAATTCTATCTTATTTGTAACTATATTTATATCCTCACCATTTACAACCTTAATAGCAAGCTTTAAATTGTAAAGGTCTGTTGCCTCAATTTCTCTGTTTTCTACAGGAAGTATTTCCGCCTTGCACATAGGAAGTCCTTTGGCCTGTATTTTATCTACAAGTTCTGCCCATCTTATGTAGAAGATAATTTCCGGCATTAGGGATATAAAGGTATAACCGTTTACATTAACATGCTTTCTGAGTACATCCTTAATATTTCCTACAATTCGTGCCATTATTTCAGTTACTACCTGCTTCATACTGTCTGAAAGCCTGTCCTGACCGGTAGGAACATCATCATACGCAAGCTTAAACTCCTTAGATGACGCCGGATGAAAGGATTTTAAATGGGCATAGTCATTTCCCGGCAATACCCCTCCATCCTTTTTGGCGGAAATAGCCATAAATCTCTTTAAAACTCCGCTGTCTGTAAACTCCTTACTGTTTAGCGACAATATACCTGCACGCATAGGACGCAGCATATTATCCAAATTAACGCCAATCGTTACGCTTTTTAGCTGTCTTGCCTGTTCAAAGGCATCGGCAATGTCCTGCCTGAGGGGTTCAAAGGAGCCATCGTTGTAAATATCCGTAACCAGCTTTCTAAGCCTTTGAAGACCTGCCGAGTGCAGCTCCAGCTTTTCCAAGGTAGATTTCAAGGTTTTTATACAGTCTATATAACGGTTAATTTCACGCAAACGGTTTATCAGCTGCCAAAGCGAAGATGCGTCGCTGTCCTTCTTAAACTTTTCAAGCTCACGCAGCTCTCCAAGCATACCAAGCAAATCTGTTAATTTTTCTCTAAGCTCAGGCAAACGCAAAAAGTCCTCAAAAACATCACATCTGTATTTAATAAGCTCCTGACTGCATTCTATCTGCGTCATAAGCTGCTTTATACTGTTTTGCTCGTAAGAATCCTCTGTAAGAACAGTAACTATGTAGTCAATAGACAGGTCGTTAATCGCCTCTGCATTCATTGTAAGAGGGGACTTTACATAATTATCCGGATAAAAAAGGCTAAAATTCATTTAGTCGCACCCCCTAAATATACTGATTTTATGTGTTAGTAATGCCTATTCACAATACCCCCTGCTGTTTATACGGTAATATACTCTGTATGCAAAAACAGGTGGCAGAACAGCCACCTGTTTTCAGGAGTATTATGAAAAAAGTTATAAACAAATTATAGAATTTGTACACTTATCACAACAATATGATAACACAAGCTATATTATTTGTCAACAGCAATTTAGTTATTATTTATATTTTTATTTTCAATATATGGATTTTTTTATGCAAGTAATGTTAAGCAGATTATATATCGGAAAAAGCAAAGGGGCAGTGTATTTTAGCACCACCCCTTTAATTGTTATTTATACAGTACAACAACCGCATTTTTCTTTACGGTACCCTTAAGCTTGCCGTCCTTAACCTTAAATTCCTTGCCGCCTACCTTATCCTTGTAGGTTCCGTCTGCCAAATCAGTATCGGCCTCGGTAAGCTTTATTTCTTCAGAGGTTACATTAACAATTACTGCACCCTTGCTGCCACGCTCTATCATAATAACACCCTGTTCGTCCTCCGGATTAGTCAGCTTTTCCCATTGACCAATCATAGCTGTTCTGAATTTATTTACCTGAACAACCTCCTTGTCCTTGTAGAAGCCGCTGCCTGCCTTTCCTATTTTATTGTCGCCCCATTGGTCCTCTGTTGAAGCTCCGCTTGGTCTGTCAAAGAAAAGAGGCGTACCGCCTGATCTTGCACACAGAATAGCCCAAGCCTGCTTAACCTGCTTTTCGTTCATTGCCGACCAGTTGCCGTCGTTACAGTAGTTGTCGTGAGATTCCACCCAAGTTACAAGACTGCTTTCATCAATGCCGTTTACTGCGTAATCACGCAGTCCGCCAACCGAAACATCTTGATTTATAACTGCATCCCGCAGCATACTGCCGTATTCAGAGGCTGTAACATTCATAATTTTTGCATACGAAGTAATTCTATCGGAGCCGCCCTGGAGCACCTCACCATACTGGAATTTTGAACCGTTATTTAAAACAACATTCCAAAAATCAGACGCATACTCCTTGTCGTCTGTGCTAAGCTCTATGTGCTTTGTGGCGTCATACCTAAAGCCGTCTGCACCGCAGGCAACGCAATCCTTTAAATAGCTTAAAAGATACTGCTGAATTTCCTTGTTCTGTGTGTTAAGATCCTGCAGGCCCAGCAAATTGCCCTGCGTTACCTCCATTCGGTCAGAATAATCGCTTATATCTCCTTTATTGTGAAAAGCGTTTTTAATGTTGGTAATGTTTTCACTTATAACCGACTTGTCGCCTGTTGTATGATTAAGCACTGCATCTACTATTACCTGTATGCCACGCTTATGTGCCTCTTGGCACATTTTTGTAAACTCTTCCTTTGTGCCAAGCTGGTAATTGCCGATTACATAGTCTGTAGGCTGATAATGATAGTACCACTTACCCTTGTTTGTGCTGTCATCCTTATCCTGCAGCTGCATACCGCCGTCTTCGCCAACCTTGCACTGCATTATAGGTGAGGTTTGAATAGCAGAAAAGCCTGCGTCTGCAATATCGTCAAGATTATCTGTTATAGTTTTAAAAGACCAGCACCAGGTGTGCAGTATAGCACCGTCGCTTATATTTGCTGCCAAGCCCTGCTTATTAACAGTTTCTTTTGTTCGTACCGGTTCATACTGTGTAGGTGCCTCTGTGGCTTTTTCGGTAGCCTTTATCTCGTCCCTTGTAGCCGCATTATCATTTGCGTTTGTACAGGCGGCCGCCGACAAAAGCATTAAAATTGTAAGTCCTAAGGCTGTTAATTTTTTAAACATTAAATTTCTCCTTCCAATATTATAAAGATTTTTTACAACAGGCAATTAAAGCCCAAACAGCTTTTTGCCGTAATTTGACAGATTTTCTATAACATTCGGTTTGCACTTTTTACTTATAACCCTATAGCCCTTTGCGAAGTCACAGCCACGCACAGTGGAGTGAGTGTCTGTACCTATAAACTGCACCAAGCCGCTGTTCAAATACTTAATTAGCCTTTGCCCTACAAGCATTTTGCAAAGGCTTTCTGTATTCACCTGTGCCATACAGCCCATAGAGATTATTTTCTCAAGAAGCTGCCGGTCTTTAAGCAAAACCGAATAACGCTCTATATGTGCCAGTATGGGTGTTACACCGTACTTATTTATTAAAGCTTCAAGCAGCTTAATATCGTCGCTTTTAAAAGTACAGTTATAAGGCATTTCTGTAAGCATATACCTGCTGTTCCCGCAGCAAAGTGGAGTAATGTCATCTATACCCATAAGATTTTGCGTAAGGTGAAGCTCACAACCAAGTATTAACCTAATGCTGCCTCTATATTCACTCCTTACCAAATTATAGGCGTTTTGCCTTTTTGATGCAAACTCCTTAACCTCGCAGTCGGTAACAACAGAATACTGTGTATAAAAGTGAGGTGTAAGTGCCAGATGTGTAACGCCCTGACCTTCAAGCTCATTAAGCAATACAATAGATATGTCTATATCCTGCGAGCCGTCATCTATAGAGGGAAGTATATGTGTGTGAATGTCATATTTATTCATTTTAAAATTTCCTTTATGAACACTTACAGCAGTCTAAAAACAGCTGCTGATGCAAATTAACAGGCTGCTGTAACTGTTCGTATTTATCGGCACAGGCTTGACTAAATAAAACCATAGCCAAGCCTGTATAGCATTTGCTTTCAGCTGAAAGCGTTAAATTAATGTGCAAACATAGTCGCCCATTTGTGAGCAAGTAACCTTTTCTTTGCCCTCCTCATAAATGTCGGGTGTTCTGTGTGTTGTAAGTGCCTTAGCAACAGCGTCCTCTATAGCCTGTGCAGCCTTAGGCTGTTCCAGTGAATATCTAAGCATCATTGCAACAGACAAAATTGTAGCCAATGGGTTAGCAATGTCCTGTCCTGCAATGTCAGGCGCACTGCCGTGAATAGGCTCATACAAGCCCCTTTTGCCGCCGCTTAGGCTGGCAGAAGCAAGCATACCTATAGAACCGCTTATCATTGAAGCCTCGTCAGACAAAATGTCACCGAAAATATTCGATGTAACTATAACATCAAACTGGCCCGGATTACGAACAAGCTGCATAGCACAGTTGTCAACATACATATGATTAACCTGTACCTCAGGGTAATCTGCCGAAATTCTGTTTACGGTTTCTCTCCATAGTCTTGAGGATTCCAAAACATTTGCTTTATCAACGCTTGTCAGCTTTTTATTTCTCTTCATCGCCATATCAAAGGCAACCTTTACAATTCTTTCAATTTCAGGTACCGAATACTTTTCTGTATCGTATGCGGCAGGCACACCGTTTTCCTCAAGTCTGCCACGCTCACCAAAGTAAATGCCGCCTGTAAGCTCACGAACTATCATAATATCCAAATTGTCACCGATAATTTCGTCCTTAATAGGAGACGCTTTTTTCAGCGGCTCAAAGATAACCGCCGGACGAAGATTTGCAAACAAGCCCAATGCCTCTCTTATTTTAAGCAAGCCCTTTTCAGGACGGTTGTTTGCAGGCTGGGAATCCCACTTAGGGCCGCCTACAGCACCAAGAATTACAGAATCAGCCGCCTTGCACTTGTCCACAGTAATCTGTGGCAAAGGCTCTCCGTAATTATCAATGGCAATACCGCCAATATCTGCCGGGTCATATTCTACGGCAAAGCCGAACTTATCCGCTGTTTTATCAAGAACCTTTACAGCCTGGTCAACAATTTCAGGGCCAATGCCGTCGCCTTTTAGCAAGGCAATTTTATATGTTGTCATTTTAGACTACCTCCATTTTTTCACTGATAAATATATTATAGCACACAACGCCATACGCAAATGTAAAGTAGATTACAATTACTTTTGTATACTGCTTTTACATTTCTTCTTCATTGTTAGGCGGGCAATAGTCGTATATTTCTGCAACCTTGTCACGCATCCAAAGCATAGGCGTTATTCTCATAGAATAACCAAAGCCGTTATCCATTTGCCAGCGGTAAGATTCCGCCTGCGGCAAGCCGTAAATAGAAAGCAGAGTTGTTATTACGCCGCCGTGGGTAACGATTACAGCGGTTGTTTCGCCGGAATCAATAAGCTGTGCAACAAGTCTTTCAAATGTTTTGCAGATACGCCTTGTAAAGTCGGCACCGCTTTCACCGTTTGGCGGTGCATTGTCCTTTGAATTCGCAAGCCACGCTGTAAACCGAGTGTCCTTTTCAAGCTCAGCGGCTGTTTTACCCTCCCAGTCGCCAAAGGAGCATTCCTGTAAACCGTCAACTATAATTGGCTTGATTGCCGGATACAACACATTGCAGGTTTGCACACACCTTAACAGCGGGCTGGTGTATAAAAGCGGCGTACCCGGGTAGGAGTAAAGGCTGTCGTATTTTTTTAAATCCTCTATACCCTGCTGTGAAAGCTGTACATTACTTCTACCTATGTACTTGCCCTTGTTATCTTCAACGGTAGCACCGTGCCTTATAAAATGAATTTGGTAAGATTTCATAGTATCATCCTTTACAAATTATGATTATTTACAAATACAAATTGCTTTACATATAATTAATTATATAATATAATGATTACTGCATTTAATTTATATATGATTGTTCGCTTATAAGCAGAGGGGTGTTTGTATGAACAACGAGTTTCCCAGAATTATAACATTGTTGAGAAAAGAAAAGCGGCTTAGCCAAAAGCAGGTAGCAACCGATATGCATATTTCTCAGTCACTGCTTTCCCATTACGAAAAAGGCAAGAGAGAGTGCAAGCTTGAGCTTATAATAAAATTTGCGGACTACTACAATGTATCCTGCGACTACCTTTTAGGCCGCACAACCGAGCGAAGCATTGGCGGAACGCTTACGGTAGACCGGCCCGAAAGCAATGAAGGCTCTGTAAATTACGGAAATATGCTTCTGCAAATGAACAAACGGCTAATACATAACTCTGTTGACCTTGTTTTTGAGGTTATGAGCAAAATGAACAACAAGGACATAGAAAATAATGTTTCAGACTACCTAATGGTATCTATATACAGAATGTTTAGGCTTATTTATTCATCAAACCCCAAAAATCCACAGGCACTCTTTTCTATACCGGCATCGCTTTACAACGGCTACACCTCCACTTATCAAAGCTCTAAGGAGCTTTCGGCTATGGAGATAATTTACGGCAAGGGCGTACACAGCTCCGACTCTGCAAGCACATCATTCGTTCCGCCGGAAATAATGACAAGCGAGCTTCCTCTGTACAGCACCGCTATGCTTAATTTAATTAAAATTGTAGAAAACAATATTAAGCAGAAAAAGCAATAAAAAGCGCTGCCTAACCCTTAGCAAAATTAAGCACTTTATCTTTCTATATAATTATAACAGCCGCCAACAATTATTTCAACTGTTGGCGGCTGTTGCTGCAATTCTATAATTTTTCTTTTTACGGTTTCCTCAACCGCCTGCATACAGCCTTTATAAAATTGTTTATGAGTAAAAATAGGTTTTAGGTGGAAAAATAATACATTATGTGCTATAATTACCTTTACGCTGCAGGTCTGATGTTATGTAAAGCAGCTTCAGCAGATATCTGGTATAAGGCTGTATAATATACTAACCATATTAATTACAGTGTGCTGTACATTACCTAACAGACCTGTTACGATTTTATTATGCTTTTTATGCATTTATATAAAAATTGCAGAAAGGATTTTATATGCTTAAATTACAGAATGTTGTTTGGAATATACCGGACGGAGAACAGATAATTCAAGACATATCATATACTGCACAGCAAGGCCGGCTTGTTGTTATTACAGGCCCAAACGGCGGCGGAAAAACCACGCTTGCAAAGCTTGTAGCCGGTTTGGAAAAGCCGACCTCCGGAAAGATATATTTAAACAATGAGGACATTACCGACTGCGACATAACACAGCGTGCAAAAAAGGGAATTGCCTACGCTTTTCAACAGCCTGTAAGATTTAAGGGCATTACCATACAGGAGCTTTTGGAGCTTGCGGCAGGCAAAGAGCTTTCTTATACCGAGCTGTGTGATTTACTGGGAAAGGTTGGCTTGTGTGCAAGAGAATATATTAACCGTGAGCTGGATTCGGGACTTTCCGGCGGTGAAATGAAAAGAGTAGAAATAGCCTCTGTACTCGCAAGAAACGCAAAGGTAACAATTTTTGACGAGCCGGAGGCCGGCATAGACCTGTGGAGCTTTACAAAGCTTGTAGAAACATTCCAGGAGCTTCGCAGCCGACAAAACGGCTTACTGCTTATTATTTCACATCAGGAGCGAATCTTAGAGATTGCTGATGAAATTGTTGTAATCGCCAAGGGCAAAATCAGGACTGTTGGTTCTAAGGACGAGGTGCTTCCGCAGCTGCTGTCCGGTGAAATATCCAAAAAATGTCCCAGAGGAAAGGAGAACCAATGAACAAAATAACAGAAGAACTGCTTGAACAGGTTTCCGATTACAAGGGCGAATTTAAGGGTGCCTATAATATAAGAGAGAACGGACAGTGCGTTGGAAGACAATCCAGCAAAAATATACGCATAGAACCAAAAAAAGATAAATCCGGCATTGATATTCATATTGCACCTAATACTAAGGGCGAAAGGGTGTATATACCTGCCTGCGTAACCCACAGTAACGTAAGCGACCTGGTTTACAACGACTTTTTTGTAGGCGAGGGTGCCGATGTTACTATTGTAGCCGGCTGTGGAGTTCACGCCGACAACGAGGGTGAAGCAAAGCATAACGGTATTCATAGATTTTTTGTAGGCAAGGGTGCAAAGGTAGTTTACCAAGAAAAGCACTTAGGCACAGGCGCAAAGACGGCCTTTAAGAGAATTGATCCTGTTACCGACGCAGTACTTGAGGATGATTCTTACCTTGAAATGGATACTGTTCAGCTGGGCGGTGTTGACAGCACCCTAAGACAAACCAGAGCAAAGGTTGGCAGCGGTGCGAAGCTTATTGTGCGTGAAAGGATAATGACCGACGGCGAAGAAAAAGCAGAAACTGATTTTAAGGTTGAAATGAACGGAGAAGATTCGGCTGTTGACCTGGTATCCCGTTCTGTTGCAAAGGGACACTCCTGCCAGCAGTTTAAGTCCGAAATTATAGGAAACAACCGCTGTACAGGACATTCTGAATGTGACGCTATATTGGTGGATAACGGCAGAGTAAACGCCGCACCTGCCCTTGAAGCAGCACATTTAGACGCCGCCCTGATTCACGAGGCGGCCATTGGCAAGATTGCCGGCGAGCAAATTATAAAGCTGTGTACGCTTGGTTTAACCGAAGAGGAAGCACAGGAAAGAATTATATCCGGTTTTTTGAAATAGCTTGTAAAAGCAGAATTTTATAAATCTCCAACAGATATATGGCAGTGCCGCTGTAGAGCTTAGCTTCTACAGCGGCACTGCTTTTTTAAATACCGTACTTATCTTTTACCCGTTCAAGCTTTTTTCCTAAGGGCTTTTGCAGTACAAGCAAAAATATAACATTAGACACAGCATACAATATCGTAAAGGGTGCCGACGATACAACCATTGCGATATATCGTGATAAATTAAAATATGTGTCGGCCCATATAATGCCAAAAAGGTCTAAAAGCAGCGAATATGCTATTCCGGACACTGCACCGTAGGTACAAAGCAGCAGCTTGCTGTTGATTAATTTTCTTGTAAGCAGCCCGGCTGCAAAGCCTATAAGCCCCCAAGCAAGCATCTGAAACGGAGTCCACATACCCTGGCCAAAGAAAAAGTTTGAAATCAAGGCGGTTAGTGCACCCGTCATAAATCCGGCTTCCGCACCAAAATAAATTGCTGTAATAACAACCATAGCGGTAACAGGCTTAAAGCCCGGTACATAGTAAAAAACAAGTCTTCCTATTACAGACAAAGCTACCATTACGGCAATAATTACAAGTCTTGTAGTGTTATTTTCACCTTTTTCAAAAGAAATAAAAAACGGAATACATGACAGCACTGCCACCGCAGCTGCGGCAAAGGCGTATTGCCTGTCGCCGAACACAGCCATACCAAAGGCAATAACAAGAGGTATACAGACTAAAAATATTAAATATGACAATATTTTTTTCAAGGGCACTCCTCCCCCTCTTCATTGCCGCAAAGCTGTATAACCTGACTGCAAAGCACTGCATTTTTAAAAAGCTCTCTTGACATTCTGCTTGCAGCTGTAGTGTAGAAGCTGTTATTGCAGAAAAATTCATTCGGTGTATCAAGTGCGATTATCTGACCGTCAAAAAACAGTCCGCATCTGTCCGACACCTCTGCGGCAAATTCAACATCATGCGTAACAATAATTGATGTTACTCCATTACCCTTTATCTTTCTTAAAATATGGGCAAAGCTCTCTTTATAAAAAGCGTCCAGTCCCTTTGTAGGCTCATCCAATAAAATAATTTTAGGTTCAGTAAGCATTAGCTTTGCAAGCGCCGCTTTTTGCTGCTCTCCTCCGCTTAAATCATAAGGGTGCTTGTTAAGTAAATGTTCTATATTAAAAATTTCTGTAACCTCATTAACTTTTTTCTCTGCACTATCCCTTGGAATATCCATAGCCCTTAACAGCTCGTAAAAATCCTCTTTTACTGTTGATTGGACAAATACAGCTATCGGGTTTTGCGGCAGCATTGCTACCATATTTCTGTACAGACTGTTCCCCTTATATTTACTTATTTTCTTGCCAAAAACATTTGAGCTGCCCTTATACGGCTTATCAAGCCCGGAAAGCACATTAAGCGCAGTTGTTTTACCGGTGCCGTTGCCCCCTAATATAGAGAAGATTTCCCCTTTAGTTACGGCTATATTAAAGCCTTTCAGAACATCAGGTGAGTTTTTCTCGTAGCGAAAATATACATTTTTCGCCTCCAGTACGGTTTCAGCCCCACTGTATTTATCCACTGCAACGCTTCTGCCGGCACATTGACTATAGTGCTTTTCAAGAAAGTCTTTACCCTGCCTTACGGTCATAGGCGGTACATCTTTTGAATCTAAGCCGTACCAAATACGCACAGCCGTTGGCAGGCTAAGTGACAGCTTACTTTTCTGCAGCAGCCTTGCAGCTTCAACAGGCGAACCACACGCAAGCATTTTACCGCTGTCCATAGCTATTACCTTGTCGGCTATAGGAAACACCTCTTCAAGCCTATGCTCTGCCAACAGTATGGTTAAGCCCAATTCTCTGTTGAGCTTCTGCAGTGTTGCAATAAAATCCGCAGCGGCTATTGGGTCAAGCTGACTTGTAGGCTCGTCCAATAACAAAAGCTTGGGCTGCATAGCCATTACGGACGCTAAATTCAGCAGCTGCTTTTGTCCTCCCGAAAGGCTGTCGGTTGACCTGTGGTACCAGTTCTGTATTCCAAAATAGCTTGCCATTTCTCCTACTCTGCGGCGTATGTTGTTGGTGCCTTCTCCCATATTTTCCAGTCCAAAGGCAAGCTCGTGCCACACCTTGTCAGTTACAATTTGTCCGTCAGGATTTTGCCCTACAAAGCCGATTTCGCAGGCTGATATTCTGTCAGGTAATTCATCTATAGGCTTATTATTATAAGCAATGCTTCCCTTTAATTCTCCATATGGTGATATTTCCTTTTTTATCAGCTTTAACAGAGTAGTCTTTCCACAGCCCGACTCGCCAAACATTACATTAAAGCTGCCCTTTTCTATATTGAAGGATACATCGTCTATTGCTCTTTTTTCACTCTTTGGGTATGCAAAGCTGAGATTTTTGACCTGTAACAGTTCCATTTAATTCTCTCCTGTATTTCTATAAAAAATGGTATAAACACTAATATTAAATAAGCCGAATATACAGCCAGTGAAAGCACACTTGTGTCTATATGTGTAATTTGTGGATAGTAGGAAAACGCCACAGCACCGCTTCCTACACCAAAGAAAACAAACAAAATAAGCACAATATTTAATGCAAGCAATAAAAAATCAATTGTTTTAAATTTATAGCTTGAGTAGCTTGTGTGGTGCTTTAGCTTAAAGCCCCTTGCGTTCATTGCCTTTGCGGTTTCTACCGCATTTTCCATAGACCAACCTATAAGCACGGAATATACTCTTAATGAAAACCTAAGGCGGTCAAAATAGCTTTCGGAGGTGTAAAATCCCATAGCCCTTTGTGCCTTTTTCACTTTTTCGGACTGTCTTTTAAGCATAGGTATATACCTTAACGCAGTAGACATAACTATGGCAGGCTTTGGCAGCACTCGCCCAAATAAGTATAAAAACCTGTCGCTTGTCATTATAAGGCTATAGCATTTACACCACAGCATTACACCAATAACCATAACCGCTATAAACACACCGTAAGCTATTGCCTCCAGCGTTACAGCGTTACCGTTCATAAAAAACAGCGGCGTTTCCCCATTATGAGAAAACAATGGGTTAGTGATTGATATAAGTATAAAAAGCGGTATATAAAAGGCAATATCCGAAAGCTTTTGCTTTGCTGTAGTAAGCATACCGCAAAAAGCAATGCCGCCAAGCAATGCAGAAAGCTGTATTATTGGGTTGTTTATAAACATTGCTGTTATAAGCACCGACAAAAAATATATCATTAACACAAAGGGGTGCATACTTGAAAACGCTTTCATTTGTCATCACCGTCCTTATCGTCACTGTACTTATAGCTGTTATTTAAGTCGCAGGTAAATATCCACTCAAGGTTGTCCCCGTCTGACAGCTGATATTTTGAACAGCCGTAGTTTGGTGAAGCACCGTTTACCTTGTAAACCCAACCGGAGGACTCTCCGCAGGAAAATTCGTATATATAATTTATCCCCTTAACATATGCACTGCCAAAGGGATTATCCTCTGCCCCTTGATACTCAAACTGTATTTTTTTATACCTAACCACACGGTACAAAACATCAAAGGCTGTGTCACCGTCACGCAGTACATATTTTTGCTTTTTTAAAATATAGCCGTCCTTAGGCACATATTTTTCGCTTTTTAGTGAAGGGGTAAGTTTATCATAGTTATTTAAAATATCTCTGCAATCTATAGTAAGGGTAACAGTTTTTGACTGTGGGGTAATATCGTCTATATGAGTTAGGTAGTAATCATCTACCGACTGAAGCTCTGTGCCCATAAGCAAAACAGCCACAAGAATAATAACCGTAAATATGATAAGTATATCCTTTTTCATACAGTCCCCACCTTTTAAATTTTATTTGTATACGCAGGCAATAAATATATCGTAAAATTTTTGAATGAAGCTGCGTTTTTTCTTGATACAGCTAACTGTGGCATCAATTAATTCAAGCACTTTTTCTGCTTGCTGTTGCTCTACAGTGTGGTTGCTGTACCGTGCCGCTTGGTATATATTAAATGCCTGTAGAAATTTTTTTGTATATTCTTTAGTTATAATTATATTCTCGGAATATATGTCCCTTTCGGAGTTAATATATTTAAACCTGATAAGCAAATAAACGCAAAAGCCAAAGCCGTTAATTACCGAGGTTTTTTTATTTTCTGTATTAAATGACGCATATAATCTATTTCGTTTTAGTCTGTTTTTCAGCAAAATAAATATTGCGGCAAACATAGCTAACAGTGCTATAACCAAAAGCACATATATTATTATATTTATAAAATCACTGTTGCGTTGTAACAGGCTGTCGTCGTCCGGCTCTTGCTCATAGCCCTCTGTAGGGTGATTCTGCTTAGAGCTGTCGTTATTGCTTACGTTGCTATCATTACTGCTGCTTGGCAAAATATCCTCTGCACTTTCCATTACATCAATATACGGCGGTGTAGCTTCAAAGGGCAGCCAGCCTACACCGTCTAAATAATACTCTGCCCATGCGTGAGAATGTGCGTCGTCAATTACAATTTCCGAATTTGACAAGGTGTCCTTAACATCGTCGGGTGTAATTAAATAGCCCTCAACATATCGTGCCGGTATGCCGTAATATCTTAACATAAGTGCGGCCGCAGTCGCAAAATGAACGCTGTAGCCTTGGTGGGTTTCCTGTAAAAATGCAGTGGCAAAGTCGTCCGAGCTGCCATTGTCCGGCTCGGTGCTATACTCCATACTTGACGAAAGCACATTAAGTATGCTTTGCTTTGCCGTGCTGTACTGCAAATGCTTTTCACTGCTCTTATAGCCGCCTAACATTCCCTCAAGGGTTGTTTTGGTTTTTGGGGGAATATACAAATAATTTTCATAAACATAGTCGCTGTAATGCGATTCAATATTCATATAGCCGTCAACTGCGGCTTTGTCGTCAATATCGTTATTATACAGTCCTGCCAACAGGTTTGTATATTGCTTAACCTGATTATCAACCGCTGTGTAGGTATAACTGCGTTGTCCCAAAAAGCCCGAAATTACAGGAGCTGTATCTGTTATTTTATTTTTATTTACAGTGTCGTAACTACAGCTGTCAAGCTCGTACGGGGTATACATATACTGTGTTGACGCACCTACATTGTTTATTATAATCCGGTTTTCACTGCCGTCTTTATTTAACTGCTTTGAAAGAACCGAAAGCTGATTATAACCGTAAAAATTGTTCCTATGCAGCCAGTAAAACAAATCAGCACTTTTATAAAGCTGTTTATTTTCCGGCTGTCGCCAGCTGCTGCCGTTATATGTACCGCCTACAAAGCCTCTTAAATAATACGACTGCGGACTGCTCATTACCACCTTTAGCATTGGTTTGTTGGTAGGCTTGTAGCTTTGTGCGTTATTAAGCCTGCCTTGAGGCATTGAGGCAGTGCTTCCGTAGAGAACATCATTAGCACTGCTTTGTATACCGTTTTTTAAGTCTTTGGCAGATGTATTTGAAAAGCCAACACACCCCACAACAATTACGGCGGCTGTAAAAAATATCATAGGTGCAAATGCTGCGGCTTTATTCCACACTGAATTACTCCTGCCAACAGCTGCTGCATTACAAAGCCTGCCCTTGTACAATATTAAAACCATTGCTGAAAAAACAAGCACAGTCGAAGCAGCATTTATCCCCTGAACAAGTGCAGAAAACAATACTGCCACAACAGCCAAAGCAGCAGGCAAAACAGCAATGCTCCTGTTGAAGCACATTGCATTTAACAAAACCAAAACCGAAGAAACAGCTGTAAAAAACAATGTCGATTCCACTGCCGATGCTTCACCGCACTGCAGCTGCGGCATAATAACGCCAAAGCACTCCCCTACAGTATTAAGCAGCCCGTTTACAGTGTTGCTAAACACATTTACTATATTTACATTTACTGTCAACAGCATAGCACCTGCTACAGCAACAGGAAGTAAATAAAATGTAATTTTAAGCTTAGAATATTTCCCTGCAATAAACATTGCAAAGGATACTGCAGCTGTAGTTAAAGCTAAAATAACTTGACTACAGTCAGCCTTTGTCACAGTAATCAGCTGCTGCAGAACGCCGAATGAAATAAGGAATGTAACAACAGCATTTAATATTGTACACTCGGCTGTGCTATTATATTCACTTTTAAATACAGCCGATTTTATATAGCTATTGTTCTCAGTCATTATTTCACCTCTTTATATTTCAATACAGCCTAAGCTGTCAATAATATCCTTGTTAATTACAACACTGCTTTCATTTTCGGAGCTGTCAGTTGTAATAAATTTAATGCCGGTCTGCTCTGCTGTGCAAAGCTTTTCGGTAAAGCACAGAACAGATTTATATTCATTTGTAATATTATCTAAACAGTTAAAAATATCTTCTTCTGTTCTTTCACATCTTAACAGCTTAGGCAGAATTGCCAACAGGTCAAGATCATTTTCTATACAGTTAAATACAGGCTGATTATTTTCTAAATAAGCTACAGTATGAACAACACCGTTTTCAATAAGCACCTGGCTAAGTGACACCATTACCTCTGCAAGCAATGAGATATTATCGGGATTTTCAGGAACTGTATTATTAAATATAATAAGAGTACAGTTTTCTGTAGGCATACTGCCCTCTTTTACAATCAAGTTATTATACTTACTGCTTAATTTCCAATGAATATTTCTTGGGCTGTCTCCCTTTTCATATTCTCGCAGGTTGTAAATTTCACTAATATCATAGCCCGGCATATTTTCGGCATACTTTGAACCGTTAATGTCATAACTGTTGGTCAGAAAGCCGTCTAACGAAACATCATAAAGCTGTGGCAACACGGTTACAGCCGAGCTTTCAAGCGGAACATACACAGCTTTGCGGGTAAGGCAAAGTATGTCGTACAGCTGTATCATTTCTATATTTATCTTAACAGCACCGCACAGTCTGCTATTAAATTTTATAGGTACCTCTGCCTCGCTTTTAACCCCCATAAAAGCTGTAGCAACAAGCGACGAGCTTGTATTTGTCAGTAAATTGGTACACCGGGCAATTATTTTAACACAGCCGCAGTAAACCTTGCTGTTATTGGTTAGTATAATTTTCCCCTCAACCGTTTTCGATTTGTTACAGGTATCAGGTAAAACCGCCTTTGCTTCAAGCCTTGCCGGCAACAACCTGCATACAATAAGCTGTATAACAGCAAATACAACATAAAACAGTGCTACAGCAATAAGTGCCCCGTTTTCTGCATAAATTCCCGTTACAGTCAGCAGTAAAACCGCCGCAAGTGAAAATATCCACATTTTAGGCATAATGCTATACTCCCTGTACAGACACAGACGGTTTGTCTGTATTTTCTAAAATTTCGTTAATTACATCCTCAGCCGAAGCACTGGAAATTTTAGCTTTTCTGCTTAGAACAAGTCTGTGTGCCGTTGTACTGCAAAATACCTTGTCAACATCCTGGGGTATTACATAGTCACGGTCACTTAAAAACGCCGCCGCTTTTGCTATATTACACACAGCCAAGGCTCCTCTTGGGCTTACGCCAAGCTCAACAGACGGGCTGCTTCGTGTCTGTTCGGTGAGCGTAGTTACATATTCATAAATAGAGTCGTCAATATATACGTTGTCAACCTGCTTTTGCAGCTGGAGCACCTTTTGGGTATTTAAAACTGTTTCCACCTTGTCTAGTGGATTTTCTGTGTGTCGCTGCTTTAAAATACTAACCTGTTCTTTAAAATCAGGATAGCCCATTTTCAGCCTTAACATAAATCTGTCAAGCTGAGAGGTGGGCAAAAGCTGTGTACCTGCCGAGCCTACAGGGTTTTGCGTTGCCAACACAAAAAACGGCTGTGGCAATGTATGCGTTACTCCGTCAACAGTTACCTGCTTTTCCTCCATAGCCTCAAGTAATGCACCTTGAGTTTTGCTTGAAGTTCTGTTAATTTCATCTGCAAGTAAAATATTTGTCATAACAGGGCCTTGCTGATATTCAAAAACTCCCTTTGCCTTGTTAAAAATTGAAAAGCCTGTTACATCAGACGGCATTGTGTCTGATGTAAACTGTATTCTCTTATATTCAAGCCCTAATGCTTTGCTGAAAGCTAAGGCAAGGGTGGTTTTGCCCACTCCGGGTACATCCTCAAGCAAAATATGGCCCTTTGCAAGTATAGCCATAAGCACTTTTTCTATAATTAAATCCTTACCTATAATTACCTTTTTCACCTGTTGTAATACAGGCTGTACGCTGTTTTGCATATTATATCACCATTACCATTCATCGTTTTCCGGCTGTTGCTGTTTGTTTGCCTTTCTTTTTCTTACAATACCTATAAGCAGTACAACTACTAACAGCACAACCAATGCCGTTACTGCAGCAGTCACAGCTGTTGTGCTTTGCCGAGTGTTAAGCTCCGCCTGTGCCTGCCTTAGGCTATCTATACCTAAAATTTGCTTTTGGTCATATTCACTAAGCTTATCTGCCCTGCTGCACAGGCTGTCGATAAGCTCCTTGTCCTCCTGCGAAATATTATCAAAGGGATACAATTTGTTGGCTATAATGCTGTTAATATCCTCAATTTCAGTTCTTAACGAGGTTAAATAATCCAGCTTTTCTTTTAAATCTTTTTCTTCGCTCTTGTGGCTGTCTGCATTATCGGCAGCTAAAAGCTTTTTATACAGAATAAGCACTTTACTGTAGTATTCGGTAGTTAGATTTTCGGGTAAGCTTTTGTATTGCTGAACATCATAATCGTTAAATTCCACCTTAGGGCTTACCTTTTTGTCGGTAAAAATATTTGTAATTTCACCTGAATTATTTTCATCTGTAATGTCATAAAGGGTATTATAACCGCCCCACATTCTGTACAGAGCACACAGTGAATACAAAACCTGCTGTTCTGCAATGGCATTTGCACCCTTCCCCATTGTATGAGAAAAGCCGCCGTTTTCTGTTTTGAAAAGCATAATTCCGTCTAAAGCATTATTTCCGTTTTTAATAAATCTGCTGTCATTTACAGCGTCAATTTTACTGCAGCACAGTGCCGTAAGCACCTGAGCCGTGCTTTCGGCACAGGCTTCACCGTCCTGCTTAAAGCTGCCGTCTGTCTGCTGCTGCCTTGAAAGCCAGCTTAAAGCCTTACCCACAGCCTTATCTGCATTATGCTTTTTATATTTTTCATATTTATCGGAGCTTTTATCGGCATACGGTGCAAGTGCCTGAACTGCCATTGCCGTAATATCCACATTGCCTTCACCATTATTTGCCGAAAAGCCTCCATCGTCTGCTTGATAGGAAATAATTTTGTCGATTATGCTCTCTCTTGTGTTTAAAGCACTGTCGGGTACTGCATAATTGCTTGAATCAAGCGTAATTAACGCCCATATGCAGCTGTTTATTCCTTGCTGTGACAAATTTGCCCTATTATATGTTCCGTCACTGATAAGGTTGATAATGTTGCCCTTTGTATCCTTTCCAAAGGCGGTAGGGTCGCCGCCTAATGACAGCACCGTAAGTGCAATTCTGTGCCATTCGGTAGACTTTGTTTTGTCAAGCTTATCAGCGGTTTTATATTTACTTTCAACATAGTCCTGTAATGCCGTTAAATACGAGAAATAATCATCATCTATTCCCAAACGCCCTACAGAAAAAGCATACCAGTCGCCTGCTGTTGTACCTGCGGATACAGCAAGTGCCGACAGTAAATTTGAGGCCTTGTCAACACCTAGCTGCTGTTTTTTATGATTAATTATATTTTCTATTACAGACTGAATATCCTTTTCGTTATAATCCTTATGAGCCGCAAATGCTTCTGCAGCAGACACACATATAACGCTAACGCATATAATTGCGGCTAATACTTTTTTGACAGCATTACCATATTTTAGGATAATTATCTTCCTCGCCTCCTCTTGATACATAGCCGCCTATGTCCTTGCCATAGGCCAAAGTATAACGCAGGCACAGAGTGTCGCCGTCCTTTATCGGTACATCTGACAAGCCTCCGCCTTGGAACGAGCCGTTTATAGTGTACATCCAGCCTGAGCCTTGCGTATAGTCATTTTCGCCGATGCTGTTGTTGTCCCTTGCACCTGTCCATGTTAAGCCGTCAGAATTTATATAATCAACAAGCTCACCGGGGATAGCAACATTCTCGCCGATGCCCTGCTTTTCGATGCGGCTTAGGTAAAAGCCCTGCTCTGCAGTACCTGTGTAGTGACAAACAAAGCCGGCCGACTCAAGTGCTCTAAGTACAGCCCTTGCCGTTGTTTCACCCTGATATATATCTACCTTTTGCGGCGAAAGCAGATAGTTAAGCCCCAAAACATTAGCGTCAACGCTTATTGTAACTGTGCCTATTTTTTCGCCGTCAGCTGCCTTAATACAATTTATATTAAAGCTATAATCTGCATACCTGCCCTCTTTATCGGTAAGCCTTATATCAAGTGTGTTGCTGCCATTAGATAAATACAGCAAATAGCTTACATATTCTGATGTCCATTTATAATTATACTCTACACCATTTAGGCTTACTGAAATGCCGTCATAGTAAATTGCATTGCCCTTATAATCCTCGGCCTTTACATCCAGTGTAAGCTGATTTCCTTTAACATTCATACCGTTGCTGACATTTGTGTATGTAAGCTTTGGAGCCGTTTGTGGCGTAGCCTGCGGAACATACCTTACCGCAAAGCTTTTTTCCACTGTCAATTCATTGCCGTTTACATTGTCTACAGCCCTTAGGCGAATGGTATTGCTGCCTGTTTTTAGCTCTGCTGTATAGCTATTGTTATTACCGGCAAGCACCCTGCCGTTTAGCTTTACGCTTAGTCTTTCATTGCCGCTTCCGTTTTTACAGCGGGCGGTAAAGCTGTAGCTGCTGTTGTGTACCGTAGTATTCTCAACGGTTGTATAAATATCGAACTCCTTTGTGGCAGTAGATATAACTGTAAAGCTTAGCTCTTTTTTATGACTGCCATACTGTGCAGACAGTCTGATGATATTTTCACCCTGCTTTAAATCGGCGGTATATTCGCCGCCGCTATTTTGCAAGGCAGTGCCGTTGCATTGAACATTCAGCGGTATTTCTTCGCCGCCCAAAGCAGCACCGGCACTAAAGCTTATATCTTCACTGTCTACAGTACAGTCCGACAGATTTGTATTTATAACAATATCTCCCAAGTCAACATTAACAGTGTAATCTTTAAACACTGTAATTGCCTTGCCGTCAGTGTCGGTGTATGTTACCTGTACACGAATACTGTTTCTGCCCTCATTTAAAAGCACCTTGCCGCTAAACTGCGAAACCGTGCTGTCGTTTACAAAAACAGTAAGCTCCTTAACATTCAGCTTTTTATTTTTGTGTGTGATTTCAAAGCTGTAATTTCTGTTTTTAACTGTTTCACCGTCTTTAATTGTTGTTGTAAAATACTCAACATCAACCGTATTATCGGATGGGGAATGCTCTTTATTTGACCTTTTGTTTGTTGCTTTTTCCGTTGGCACTGTTGCAAATACCGACCCGCTGTTGTCGGTATGATTTTCTTCCTTAGCGGCTGCGTTATTGCCTACAGATGAAATGTTGCCGCCTTGACCCTCACCGTTTACATTTTCAAAATAATTAACTGCGTTAGGTATTATATAAGCTTCGCCATTACTTGAATTGCCGCCCTGTGAAATATCTGTTGTTTTCTCCGTAACAGCAGTAGGCTGCTGTGATGTATTCACTGTTACATCTTCAGCAGCCTTTGACGCTTCTGTTGCATTGGCAGCGTTTTCAGCCCCGTTAATTGCACTGCCGGCATATTTTAACGCAGTCTCATTAACTGATAAATCCCCGACATCGGACGGCGGAAAAAGCTTAGAGGTCTTTATATTATTTAATGGATTTTCCGGCTCGGCAGTATTTTGAAAAAGGGCAAAAAGCACCGACCCTGCCACACATAAAGCAAGAATTACCGATGTAGCTATATATACCGGCAGCTTTTTCCGTCTGTTCATTTTTGCCCCTCCTCCATTATAAATTTTACCTATTTAACGGTTTTGCCCTTCTTAGCACAAAGGCTGTTGCCAAAGCTGTAGCCATTACGGCAAGCAATACGGCTGTTGGTGCAGCTGCACCTGTAGCAACCTTTCCTGTTTGATTTGCATCGTTTGCCTGTGTACTGCTTGCAGCGGCATTATTGCTCGTTGCATTTTGCGTAGTATCCTGTACAGCTGTTGCAGGACCGGCAGGTGCATTTGTTGGTGCTGTCGGCACTGTCGGCTCGCTCGGTGCTGTTGGCGTAGCCGGCACTGTCGGCTCGCTTGGTGCTGTTGGGGTTGTCGGCACTACAGTAGGCTCACTTGGCTCTGTAGGGTCTGTTGGCACTATTGGCTCGCTTGGAACTGTTGGTTCACTTGGTTTGCTCGATTCTGTAGGAGTAGTTGGTGTTAGCCTTTTAAGCTCTTCCTCTGCATTAAGCAAGGCTTCATAGTTATTTACATACTGCTTTAAACTATCGTCAAGGCTGTTGTAGCTGTTGCGTGCAGCGTCTATTAAAGTCTTACCTTCAAGTGTAACGGTACCTATGTTATCAATGGCAGATACAACGCCTTCTACGGCGTCATAGTCAGTCTTTGACAATACCGTAACATCTACATTCACTTCCACAGGCTCGGCCTCTATGCCAATTTCATTACCGTTATTTTTGTCAAGCTTATCACCGTACCTCTGTATGTCATATGTCAGAGTAACATCTAAATAGTCCTCTGTAAGCTGATAGTCAGGGTAGGTAATGTATTTTGTAACATCACGCTGTGTACCGTTTTTGAACTTGGCAATTACTGTAATCCCCTTAGGAGCAAAATTGTCACCTGTACAGTACAAAGCCTTTTCAGGCTGTGCTGTAACCTCTAGGCTATCAATTTTACTGCCTATGGACATCATATAGGCAGAATCGTTTTTCATATACAATGTACCGTCTGTGTCTGCCACAGGGGTTGCCAATGCATAGTTTGCCTGTGCCTCTACAGGCGTAAACAAAACCTGTGCACAGTTTTCAACCTTTGTTATTTTACCGCCGTTGTTGCAGCTTTCGGTTACACCGTCTACAACCGAGGTAACTCCTTTTTTATCCTTTATAAATCTTACCTTGCCCGGCGTGTAGTTATCAACAAAATACACATATGAATATCCGTCTTTATCCTCATATGCCGTTGTAAGAAGGCCTGTAGCCTGTGGGTAGCCCTTGGTAGGCACTCTGTAAGCAATCTTGAATGAATCAAGGTCTATTACCGTTATGTTATGTCCGCTGTATTCAGTAAACTGTGACGAACCCGAAACTCCTATATATGCTCTGCCGTTATGTACTACAGGTGCAGCTGTACTCATTGCGGTTGAGTCTGTACCGTTTTCAAGCTTAATTTCTTTTATGTCATAGCTATTGGAATTCTTTTTAAATGTGCCGTTACTGTTTACAGCCGCACTGTAAAAGCTGCCTCCCTTGCTTGTAAAATAATATCGGTCAGTTTGATTATCGTAAGAAACAGACGAGCGTATGTCACCGTTTAGTCCTTCTATTTTGTCAATAACCTTACCGTTAGTTGGGTTAAGTGAAAGTAAGCAAGAGGTTTTAGAGCTGCTTCCGTTTTGTCCGTCGTCCGTTCCTACAAGCAAATAGTCACTGCAAGCATATGCACCTGCCCAATAAAAACCGCCCTTATGGGTATATTGCCAAATGCTCTGCTTTTCCTCCAAGTCATTTTCAGCGTCTTCATCTTTGGCAGAAATACAAACATAGTTAGCCTCTGCATCTTCATTATTCCAAAAGCCTGTATACACACAACCGTTGCTATACACAATAGGACTGTTTGGCTGACCGGAAAGTTGGTCTTTATATATCCACAGTGACTTAAGGGTTTGCGCATCAAATGCCTGTACCGCACCGTTTGCCAAGCCCACAAAAATCTTATTATCGGCATAGGTTGGCGGTACAATATTATAGCTTGATCTGCCTGCCATTTCGCTGTATGCCTGTACAGTACCGTTGTATTTATCCATTTTATACAGCCTTGTACCGGAACAGAAAATCAAGCTGTCACCTACAATTATAGGTGTACCTATTGCATTGCTGTCATAACCCTCGCCCACCTTTGTTGCCCAGTTTAAAACAGCGTCGTCTGCCAATGTAGGAATTTTACTGTTCACTACATTATTGTTTGTATTACTTACAATATCGGTGTTTTCTGCCACAGCCTGAAAAAGTGAAAAGGGCAGCATAGATGCAACTAAAGCACCTGACATTAGCACCGAGGTTATTTTTGAAAAACTTCTAATCATAAAATATCTCCTCTAAAAATAAAAAGCCTCTCCATATGGTATGAAGGGGCAGAATACTACTATGCTTGGGCAGCACAGGCACAGTGCGGCAAAGCACACAGCCGTAGCCAACATTAAAATAATAGGGCCGCATCTTCATCGCCAAAGAATATATTACCTATGAAAATACGGCAGGTCTCCTGACTTATGATGTAGTGATACTCACACAAACAGCACCTTCTCTGCAAGGGCAAATGGTACACGCTGTTTCATCGTCAAATACAGTAATGGCGGTTGCTTCGGATTCTCACCGAATTCCCTATTAATCTACCAAGCACAAGGCTTTTCGAACCGTATTTTTAATATTAAAAGTGCCTATTATAAAAAATTAGGCGCTTATTTGCCCTTATTATACCCTTAATACAGCATATAGTCAAGAAAGCAGTAATTATATAAACTAATATAGAAAATTATTTTATTATAAGTTTTTGGGGAAATTTATGGTTGTGCATCTAGCTGCGGTCTTGGTATGTCTGGCACCTGGCTAAAATCATAGTCCCACTCCTCAACAAATTCGTCTGTTAGTCCAATATCGTCATCATCATAATCCCGTATTCTCCTGTAATCTTTTATAGCATTTATATTATTATTAATTAAATTATAAAGTAATTCTATAAAATCATCATTACCACTTTTACAAACAAATTCGTCCCACACAAAGTAAAAATATCCATCTTCGTCAATCAGCAGGTTAGCCGGCATAGCCTGGTATATTGCTACAGGATATAGCCTACGCTGATAAAACATACAAAACCATTTTAATGACAACGGGTGCAGTGCTGCCTCGTCACCATTAATTATAATGTCGTAATCATAACTATCATTTGGTATTTTCCATTTAATTGTTAATCCACCGTAGCTACTTAGAAATTCCCTTGCCTTATCAAACATATAAAAACTTTGACCATAGTCCTTTACCGTCCAATGATCATCTATTATATCATATCTAAATTGTAAAGGGTCTACATTTCTATTTTCTGTCCAACCAAATTTCTTTAAAATTGAGATAACCTCTTGTTTTTCTTGTTCTGTCATTATAATAATCCCCCTCTGTTAAATACACAGCAATTTTATTTTTATGTATCTTAATGCCACTATAATACCACATATTGGTTTAAATAATCAAGCTTTTATTTAATGAAATAATACATATTTTTGCTTTTTAATTAAGTTTCAAACTGTATTTGACCAAACATATAAAATATAGTATAATCAATAAAGATATTACAGGAAACAAGGTGTGCTTTTAATGAAGATTTGCAGCTATTGCGGTAAACAAATTGACTATAACCATACATATTGCAGCGAAAGCTGTGAGGAAAACACCTTTCTGTTTTACAAAAACAGAAGAAAATTTCAGCTGTTATTTAACATAGCAAGTATTTTTTGTTTTATAGTTATAATGTTGGGTACTTTTATAGGATTGCTTACACAAGAATTAAAGTATGGGTTACTTTTTGCCAGCCCCGGCGGCATACTTATAGGAATAATATATGCCGTTCTTCCATACTATGGACTGGATGAGCAAATACGCTATAAGGGTATTGTGGCATCTAAAAAAACCGTAAGAATCATCGGTTCGGTTTTGGCTGTGCTGTGTACTGTTTGTTTTGTGGCAGGATTTATTATTCCTTTTTAAAGTAAATATGCATAAAACGACCTCCCTTGTACAATAATAGTTACAGTACAAAGGAGGTACTTTTTTATGTTAGACAAAATTGCTCTTACTTTACTGGTTATTGGTGGAATTAACTGGGGTTCAATCGGTATTTTCCAGTTTGACTTTGTTGCTTGGATATGCGGCGGTCAAACAGGTATGATTAGCCGTATTGTGTACACTCTGGTTGGACTGTCAGCCCTGTGGTGCATTTCGCTTTTATTCAGAGAAAAAAGCGACCGAGACGGTATTGTTACATCATCAAATTAAATTAACTGCATAAAACCAACAGGCATTTATACAGTTAAATCATAGGTAAAATAACCGCCACCCAAAGCACTTGGCAAATGCCGACTTAAATGCTTTGGGTGGCGTTGTATAATGTTATGCTTTTTTAGGCTGCTTTATTACTCGGAGTCTGATTTTTTCTTTGCCAAGGAGTCCCTAAGCTTTATAGGCATTAGATCCAGCAGAAAAAGCATGAAGCCTATTGCAACAAAGCATACAAATATCATCAATAGAGTTGCAACTGTGTTTACGGTACCGTTAGCCACAACATCGTAAAAGGTGTAAGGATATGCCTTTTCAAACGGATAAGGATATTGAGTAAACAGCTTTAGTTTACCGTCAAGCAGAAGCACTACAACATAAACATACACTGTATAGAGTATTTCCGGTATAAGCCATATAAACGGAAAAAACAGTTTAAAACTGCCTTTTTTGTCAAACAGCAAATAGTCAAGCAGCAGCAAAGCAGGCATTACATATGTAATCATATTTGTTACAAAATACCTATGCCAATTCGGGATTGCATTTCCGTTAATAAGAAAATGGTCAACAGCACATATGCCGATAAACGAAAGTAAAATAGTTCCCTTCAGCCAAGGGGCTATACAGGTTTTATCTTTTTTAGTATTATTAATTTGCCAAAACGAAAGTACATAATAGTAAACAACCGCCACAAACAGCATTATGGTTGAAAACAAGCCGACCTGCTTCACTTGGAAGCCTCCGGTAAATATTTGCAGTCTTGCCAACAGCAGCAGCGTACCTCCCATTGCAATTATCATTCTTAAAAAAACAGCCAAGGGCTTGTAATTAATGTACATATTAAATCAATTCCTTTAGTATTTATACCGATTAAAAATATGGCCGGTATAAGTATGGCAATATATTTTAAATTGTGTTATAATTTTTAGAGTTGGTTTAGCAGCCATGCTTCGGCGAAATTTGCAAACCACCTGTTTTACTGTAATACACACTACTTCGTAATAATTAAGAGGTGATTAGCTTTATGTCAGGCAAATCTAATTGTGAGCATTGTGCAAATTATGTATACGATGAAGAATATGACTGCTATATTTGTCAAGTGAATTTAGACGAGGACGAGTTTGTCAAATTTATGCAAAATACATTTGACAACTGCCATTACTTTAAATTTTACGATGAATATAAAATGGTTAAAAAGCAAAATTAATTGCAGCACACCATACAGAGCAAACCGGTTATACCCCCCAATTGATTTGCTGTACCTCATTATTCTAACAATAAAGCTCAATTCTGTATTTAAGAGGCAGGCAGCAGCCTGCCTCTTTTTTTATTAAAATTTATATTGATTGAGCATGCTTTGAACCATATTTTTAATTTCTGCCGCTGCATTTTCCACCGGCAGATCGCCCTTGTAGGATTTATCTCTGTAAGAAATTTCGTAGCAATTTCTGTCAAGAGTTTTCGGGCTTACCACTACCCTTACAGGTACGCCGAACAAATCGGCATCGGCAAACATAAAGCCCGGTCTAACAGGTCTGTCATCGTACAGAACCTCTACACCCATATTTGTAAGCTCACTGTAAAGTCCCTCACAAGCGGCAGAAACTCTTTCATCCTTTGCCTTTAGGTTACATATCTCTACCTGCCATGGAGCTATAGGCATTGGCCAGATAGGGCCGTAATCGTCATGACTTTCTTCGCAGATAGAAGCTGCAAGCCTGCCTACGCCTATACCGTAGCATCCCATTATAGGATTCTGTGCCTTACCTTGATTATCAAGGTAGGTCATATCCATTGCCTTTGTATATTTAGTGCCCAGCTGGAATATATTGCCGACCTCAATGCCACGCTTAATGGTTACAATCGGCTTTCCACATTCCGGACAAACTGCGCCCTCATATATTTTTGCAACATCTGCATATTCAACCTCGCCCACATCTCTGCCAAGGTTAATGCCTGTGTAGTGGTAGTCTGCCTCATTTGCACCGCATACCATACTGTTAATTCCCTTTAGTGAGCTGTCATATACTGCAACAGCCTTGTCTGTAAGACCTACCGGCCCGATAAAGCCCGGAACGATACCGCACTCCTCTGTAACAATGTTCTGTGCAGGGTGAATTTCCTCACCTAAATAATTTCTAAGCTTTGTTTCATTTACTTCCAAATCGCCACGGATAAATACCACAACATATTCATCGTTGGCATTTTTCTGATAAACAACAGCCTTGCCAAAGCTTTTTGCGTCTGTATTTAAGAATTTGCATAGGTCGTCAATGGTTTTAACCTTAGGTGTATGGATTTTTTCAAGCGGCTTTACTTCCCCCGACTGATTTTCTATTAAGCAAGGAGCTGCCTCCATATTTGCTCTAAAGCTGCACTCAGGGCAAATTGCCAAAGAATCCTCACCAATATCTGTAAGCAGCATAAATTCGTGAGAAACACTGCCGCCCATCATACCGCTGTCTGATTTTACGGATATAACATTTTTTGCACCGACACGCTTAAAAATACGCTCATATGCTTTAAATGCCTTTTCGTAGTATTCCTCCAAATCCTCTTGAGATGTATGGAAGGAATATGCGTCCTTCATCGTAAACTCACGCACTCTGATAAGACCGCCTCTTGCTCTTGGCTCGTCACGGAATTTTGTTTGGAATTGATAAATCATAAACGGATAATTAGTATATGACTGAGCTGTGTCTTTTGCTAAATGCACAGCGGCCTCTTCGTGTGTCATTCCAAGAACCATTTTATTATCATTACGGTCGGTAAATCTTGCCATTTCACTGCCAATGCTGTAATATCTGCCTGATTCCTCCCACAAGCTTGCAGGCATAACAACCGGAAACAATACCTCCTGACCGTCAATATTATCCATTTCCTCACGAATAATATTTTCTATTTTCCTTGTAATTCTTTTTGTTGGCATAAACAAAGAATATATACCGTTAGCCATATATTTCATATAGCCGCCACGCACCATTAGCTTATGGCTTTCTATTAAACAGTCAGATGGTGCATTCTTAAATCTTTCGCCTAAAAGCTTAGAAACCTTCATAAATTCATTCTCCTACATCTTACTTTTTAGAGTGCTGTACAACTACAGCAAAGGAACAACTATATAACATATTTACTAAAATACGCCATATTTTCTCTTGTTTTTACATACTAATATATATTACCACCTTAAAATAGAAAAGTCAATTTAACTGTACTATTTTAAACTGAATTTTTAAACTTTTATTATTCTACACAACTAACCTCAAATAAAGCCGTACTGCTTTTTCGGCATATAATACTGTACCGATTATTTCTAAATATATTTACAGCACTGAATTTTCTGCTGAAATTTATTAATATAAAAAGCGAAGATGCCGCTGCTTCTGCGGCAAGTGATTTGTCAAAAAGGGCAATTTTCCTCTATGCTGTCACCGTACAGCCAAAAACTCTCTGCTTATATTATTGATACATTTAAAAGCAGAGCATCGTTTTTCGGTACTGTAAAAGAGGTTAAGCTCTCTGCGGTTACTGTAATTTCTGTTATTATAGATGATATAGCTTTTTTAAAAATCAAAACAAGCGGCAAATTAATTATTGCCACTTGCTTAAATCAATTTTTTCTCTTTACGGCTTTAACCAAACTATTGGCACAAAGCATAAATTTGCTTAAAAAGCAACAGTTTAAATAATTTTTTTAATTTTAAAAATAATTATACATGCTACAACCACAACCACACTAAGGAGTATTACTGCGGGATAGCCGTTTGCAAGCTCGGGCATATTGTGAAAGTTCATTCCGTACCAGCCCGTAATAAGTGTAAGAGGATAAAATATAGTGGAAATAACGGTTAAAAACTGCATATTTTTGTTTTGCTGTTCAGAAACCCTTGACTGATATGTATCCTTTACCTGTGATGAATAATCCAGCAAATGTATGGTTCGTCCCAGCAGTCTGTCGGCTCTGTCAGAAATAATTCCGAAATACTTTAGCTTTTTCTCCGCAAAAAAGTTATTTTCGTTTTCCTCCAGCTGTTTAGACATATCTACAAGCTCGTCGTAGTAGCTTCTTAGTATAAGCAGCTCTTTTCTGATAGGCGACAGCTTTGTTTGAAAATTATCGGACTTGCCGTCCTCCAGTTCTTCCTCCATACGCATAATAGTATGCTCATACTGCCCAAGCACGCTTAAATCTCTGCTCATTAGCTGAGTCATAAAATTGTAAATAAACATTTCCCTGCTTTGTCCCTGAGTATTTCTGTTACGCTTAATTCTATTGATAATATTTGAAGAAAAAGCCTCATTATCTATAATGACAATGTTTTTTTGATTAATCAGGATTATTACCTTAAATCTGCTGCCCTTAACATCAGGAAGCTTTGGAATATCCAGCGTACCCACTATACATTCCTGCAATGATTCAATTTTACAGAACTCAATATTCTGCAAATTAAGCTCACCGTTATAAGCAATGCTCGCCTTTTCTATTGCCAACTGTGCATTAACGGCATTTGTAACAAATACTGCCTCCTGCGGGTTTGCGTCGTATTCCTCCGGTGTAATTTCACACAGCTCTTGATTCAGGGCGTAAATTATAAGCTTATCCTGTGGTTGAGGTTGAGTCATACCTTCATTTTCTCCTTACCATATGCTTCTGCATAAAATTCCATTTGTGAATCCAGCCTAGGATTGTTGAGTTCTCTTGAATAATAAATTCCGTCGTTGTGCTGAATTCTGCCCTTGGCATCGTCTTTCATTATTACATCAAATATTCTGCATATTTCATTTTTAATGCTTTTATCGAGAACAGGCGTTGCAACTTCTACACGCCTTATGGTGTTTCTTGTCATAAAATCAGCAGATGAAATGTAAACCTTTGCCTCATCACCCACGCCAAACCGATAAATTCTGGAATGCTCCAGGTAGCGACCTACTACGCTGATAACCGTAATATTTTCGGTTTCGCCCGGGATTTCAGGAATAAGGCAGCAAATACCTCTGACAATCATTTCAATTTTTACGCCTGCTTTTGATGCCTCCACAAGCTTGTCGATAATAACCTTGTCTGTTAAGGAGTTTATCTTTATGCCTATGTAAGCGGGAATATCATTTCTTGCTTTGTCAATCTCATTTTCTATAAGGTCAACAACCTTGTTTTGCAGACAATGAGGTGCAACCATAAGCTGTGTGGTATTTTCAACTGTTTCACCGCACAACAGGTGGTTAAAGACCATAGCCGCCTCACTGCCTATTTGCTGATTTGCCGTTATAATCGACAAGTCGGTATACAGCTTTGAGGTTTTTTCATTATAGTTGCCTGTACCAATCTGTGTAATATACGAATGTCCCTCGGAGGTTTTTTTAGTTATCAGGCACAGCTTAGAGTGAACCTTGTATTTGTTCAAGCCGTATATAACCTTACAGCCGGCGTCCTCCAGCTGTCTTGAAATTTTTATGTTGTGTTCCTCGTCAAATCTTGCACGAAGCTCAACCATAACAACAACATCCTTGCCGTTCTCGGCGGCGTCAACCAACGCTTCTATAATCTCACTTTTGTTTGCAACCCTGTAAAGAGTCATTTTAATTGAAACCACGCTGTCATCAAATGCAGCCTCCTGCAGCATTTTTATAAACGGCTTCATGCTCTGGTACGGATAAGACAAAAGCAAGTCCTTTTCCTCTATTTGCTCAATAATGCTCCTTGACATACTAATATCCCTTGTAAGCCTTGGAGTGCGTTTTGTATAGAATAAATCCTTCTTGTCATAAAGATAACTCTGCAAATTGAATACAAAAGAAAGGTCCAACGGTGTATCAACCTTAATTATGTGGCTCTGCTCTATGTTAAACATTTGGCTAAGCTCTTTTTTAGTATGAGTATTAATATCTCTGGAAAGCTCTATACGCACCGGGTTAAGACGCTTTCTTCTTTTTATCATAAATTCCATATTTTGACGGTAATCTAAATCCTCATCATAAATGTCGGAGGTATCAATATCCGCATTTCTTGTAATTCTTATTATAGATTTCTCCTCAACCGTATACTTATTAAACAGCTTAGCAACAAAATGGAGAATAAGCTCCTCACTCAATATAAAATTACCCGGCTGTGACGGAATAGCAATAAGTCTTTTAAAAACGCTGTTTGAACAGGTAACAATACCTGTTCTTTCCTTACCGCTGCGGGAACTTAAAAGCACAATTGCATACAGCTCCTTATTATTTAAAAAAGGGAACGGCTGTTGCTTGCCTACCACCATAGGTGACAGAAACGGCATTATATTATCATCAAAATAATTCTCAAGCAGCTTTCTGTCCTTTTCTGTAATCTTATTAAAGTCCACAAGATTTACTCCGCATGGCTGCAGCTCACCCATAAGCTTAAAATAGATTTCGGCTTTCTTCTTCTCAAGCTGCTTTACTCTTTTTAGAATAGACGCAATCTGGTCACGGCTTTTCATTCCCGTTTTTGAATCCTTGATATTCTCATCCTCATGCATTTGGTCAAGCAGTGTTCCCACACGCACCATAAAAAACTCATCGAGATTTGTCTGATAAATAGATGCAAAGGTGAGCCTTTCTGCCAATGGCACATCGCTGTTGCCTGCCTCATCAAGAACACGCTCGTTAAATTGCAGCCATGACAGCTCTCTGTTTTTATAAAAATCATTCATTTTACAGTTCTCCTTCAATTGTCAATGCTGTTAAAATTTTACCAACACATTATTTTAAACCTATTATATTAATGTAAAAACAATGTAAAAATCGTTTTATCTTTCACAACAAACAATAATTTGACAAAATAGTTTTCTAAAAAGTCATTTTGACGCAGCAAACACCGCCGTTAGAGTGTACCGGCTGTATTGTTGATGTGAATGCTGCCGTGCAAGGAAGATATGTAAGTATATACATAAAAGTGCCTTTAGTCTTTAATTTCTTATGTTAATATAATACTAAGTTTTAATCTTATTTTCAAGAGCTGTACATATTATTTTGTTCAAAAAAATACTGCACCCTGTCGAACAAGGTGCAGTAAAGCGGTTATTTTATATTACCGAAAATTAATTTTCTTTTTTCTTTGCAGACTTATTCTTTATGTACACAACAGCTGTACCAAGTACAAGTGCAATAGCCATGCCGGAAACCCAGATAAATACTGTTTGGTTGTCATCGGCAGGTGCTGAAACCTCACCGAATGTGTAGCCTGTAACAGGTGAACCTGATGTTTTATCTGCTGCTTGAACTGTTGTAACAGTTGCTGTCGCAGCTGTGGCAGTAGCGTTGCCTGAAACAATTGTTGACTGAGAATCCAGTCTGGCAGCTGCCTGCTCAAGTGCCTTAACAAGATCGTCAGAAATCTCGCCTGTCACTTCCATATCACAATTAGCCTGTGCTGTTTTAATAGCCGTAATCGTATCCTCGTCATACTCGCCTGATGCCTTGCTTAGATAGCCAAGCTTTACAAGCAGCTCCTGAACCTTGTCAATTTGCTCCTGTGTATACTGACCTTCTATCTGCTTTGCAACAGCGGCGTCGGACATTAGAACATCGTACTGCTCCTGAGTAATGAAATCCTCAGAGCTCATATCTGAAGCTGCAAAATAATCATGCAGTGCAGCAAGTGTTGCATCGTCAAGCACGCCTGTAATCTCGCCTGTGTAATAGCCCAAAGCTGTAAGTCTTGCCTGCATATCTGCAATTTCTGTGCAGTTTTCAACATCGTTCTCACCGTACATAATTACACTGTCCTCCAGTGGAGTTGGCGGAAGAGTAGGAGCCTCTGTAGGAGCCTCTGTAGGTGCCTCGGTTGCCTCCTCTGTAGGTGCCTCGGTTGCCTCTTCTGTAGGTGCCTCTGTAGGTGCCTCGGTAGGTGCCTCGGTTACCTCTTCTGTAGGAGCCTCTGTAGGTGCCTCGGTTGCTTCTTCTTTATCATCGTCGGATGTAGCTGCTCCATTTTTACTTGGAGCATCGTCACTTTTGATTGCGCCCATAAATTCCGGACCAACTATACCGTCAACCTCGATATTAGCGTCTTGCTGGAATTCCTTTACGCAGGCTGCTGTGTATGTGCCGTAATAGCCTGTTACTTCGTCATCAAAGTAACCAATCTTTTTTAACAGCTTTTGAACTTCCTTTACTCTGTCACCCTGTGAGCCTACTCTTAAAAGACTGCTTGAGCTGCTTGAAGAGCCATTGCCCTTTGAAGATGAACCGGAGGAATAATCAGTTACCTCATATGAGCCTTCAGGCGGTTCTTTATCTGATCTTCCCAAGGAGTCAAACGAGTAAGTTACACCGTCAATAGTTCTTGATGTGCTGTCAATATACTCACCGTTTTCATAGTAGAAAGACTCGCCGTCAAACTTAACCCATCCGCTTTCAGGGTAGCTTACACCGACAATCTTGTACCACTCTACCCAGTTTACAGCGTTTAGATCACCGTAAATAATGCCCCAGTTTGTACCACGAGCATCAATAGCGTTGCCGCTGCCTACATAAATACCTACATGACCCGGCATGTGTAAGCCAAGACCATGAATATTCGGAATACCGTTTGAAACATAACCCCAGTCAAGACCGGCTGACTGTGAGCTTGAAACCATATCTGTACGAACACCGCCTACGCCGTTGTAGCTGCAAATCAAACCTGAACAGTCAACTGCGCCATATGAAGCTCCGCCCCATACATAAGGCCATCCCTCGTTATAGGCGTTAAGAGCGTATGCACATAAACCAATACCTGTACTGGTTTCTGCTGACATTGAAACTGTACCTACCGCTAATACCGAGAAAATCATTATAATTGAAAGCAATAGCGACAGTACGACTTTTCCTTTACACTGCTTGTGCATTGGACTAAACCTCCTTGAATTTTGGACTTAATATCCTAATTGTTACAAAACAAAACGGACATTGCTGTCCAGTTGGATTTGTTACCGGATATGTACTTTTGCCATAAATAAATTACAACTGGTAACAATTTAGTTACAGTTTATCACACAGACGCATAAATTGCAAGGACTTTTTCAAAATACTTCATATTAACTAAAATATTGGCTGCGTGTATAAAATATTTTATGAAAAAATCAGCAATCAATCGGTAAAAATTAATTCATATTTTGCCTGCAAAGCTGTTTAAGAGTTATACCGCTTTTTCCAAAGCATCTGTATATATGTACTTATTTATTAAAAAATCCGCCAAATTTAATTAAAATTGTTTAATTTTTAACCTGTTGTCTGTCATTGCTATGTTATCTATGCTCCTGACAGGCCGTAAAATGTAAGCTTCCTCGCAGCAAATGGTTACATTTTGTAATCTTTTGTCTTTAAATGAAATATAAACGCCTCCTTCATTGGAAAATTATTAATGGTATATTTTATTTATTCTCAAATGTCGGTTTATTATTCATAATTTTCGGTTTTATCTTTACTCAAAATTCTCAGTCAAAGGGCTTTTTCATTTTGTCATAAAATTATCCGCTTTTTTAAGCCGCTTCATTAAAAGCTGCGGTGTATATGTTGTACATACAAAATGTAACCCTAAAAACGCCGCAGCAAAAAGCTGTAATATTTACCTGCATATCTTCACTGCCGAATAAAAAGCACAACAGCTATAAAATATATACCTTTATATAAAAAAGAAAAACTCTGCCGCCTCGACAGAGCTTCTTTGATGATAATAGAATTAAACCCCAAACATAAGATAAAGAAAAAGGAGTAAACTAATCTCACTAAGCGTTTAATTAACTTACCATATTTATGATACCACAGATTTGTAAAAAGTCAATATGTTTTTGTTGCTTTTCAATAAAAATTTTATTTTTTGGGGAGCAGCTGACTCATTTTTAATAAAAATCCATTTTTATGCACATTTAAGTCCTTTCCAAAAGTGTGTACCCTTAACAACGGTTTGCTGTTCCATTGCCATTGCCTGCATTACAGTGGTACTTTACTATTTTACAGTACAGCACACCTCGGTTAATTATCCGCCTTCTTTGTAAGAAAAGGAGCTAAATATTTTCCCGTATAGCTTTTTTCACAGGCAACTATTTCCTCAGGCGTTCCACAGGCTACAACCGTACCGCCTCTGTCGCCGCCTTCAGGGCCAATGTCTATAATATGGTCTGCGGTTTTTATAAGATCAAGATTATGCTCTATAACCACAACCGTATTTCCGCCGTCAACCAGCTGCTGCAAAACCTGTATAAGCTTATGAACATCTGCGATATGCAGTCCTGTTGTAGGCTCGTCCAAAAAATATACAGTGCGGCCTGTTGAACGCTTTGAAAGCTCAGTTGCCAGCTTTACCCTTTGAGCCTCGCCTCCCGAAAGGGTTGTAGCAGGCTGTCCCAGCTTAATATATCCCAAGCCCACTTCAAGCAGTGTTTTCAGCTTTCTATAGATTTTAGGCATATTGGCAAAAAACTCTACCGCCTCTTCAACAGTCATTTCCAATACATCGTATATAGATTTACCCTTATATTTTACCTGTAGCGTTTCGTGGTTGTAGCGTTTGCCCTTGCACACCTCACAAGGAACATATATGTCGGGCAAAAAATGCATTTCAATTTTTATAATGCCGTCACCCTGGCAGGCCTCACAGCGTCCGCCCTTTACATTAAAGGAAAATCTGCCTGTACTGTAGCCACGAATTTTTGCATCCTGCGTTGACGCAAAAAGCTCTCTTATGTCAGTAAACACTCCGGTATATGTGGCGGGATTTGAGCGTGGCGTTCTGCCTATTGGCGACTGGTCTATATTTATTACCTTGTCAAAATTTTCGATACCTGTAATTTCCTTAAATTTTCCGGGTTGACACTTAGCATGATTTAGCTTTGAAGCTAAATACTTATAAAGAATTTCATTCACAAGTGACGATTTGCCGGAGCCGGACACGCCTGTTACACAAATAAACTTTCCTACAGGAAACTCTACATTTATATTCTTTAAATTATTCTGCCTTGCTCCTTTAACTACAAGCCTTGCACCTGTTCCCTTTCTGCGTTCTTCGGGCACCTCTATTCTTCGTGCTCCGCTTAGGTACTGACCTGTAATCGATTTTTTGCATTTTTTTATTTTATTAATATCACCACAGCATACAATTTCGCCGCCGTGAATACCTGCACCCGGCCCTACATCTACAATATAATCGGCCGCATACATTGTGTCCTCATCATGCTCCACTACAATTACCGTATTGCCTAAATCTCTAAGCTTTTTAAGAGTGCCTATAAGCTTATCGTTGTCCCTTTGGTGCAAGCCTATGCTTGGCTCGTCCAAAATATAAAGCACACCCATTAGGAACGAACCGATTTGCGTTGCCAGCCTTATACGCTGACTTTCTCCGCCGCTTAATGTTCCGGATGCTCTGGAAAGTGTAAGGTAGTCAAGACCCACGCTGTTTAAAAAGCCCAGTCTGTTTCTTATTTCCTTTAGGATAGGCTCGGCTATTGCCCAATCCCTTTCGTTAAAGTGCAAATTATTAATAAACTCCAGCACCTCTGCAACTGATTTTTCACAAAGGTCAGAAATATTAATATCGTTTACGGTTACAGCCAGACTAACATCAGAAAGTCGTTTTCCGTGGCAGAACTTACAAGGCACTTCGCTCATATAAGACTGTATTTCTTCTTTAATCCACTTGCTTTGGGTATTTTTAAACCTGCGTTCAAGATTATTGATAACACCCTCAAACTCTGTTTCATATGTTCCGTCACCGTAATCTGTTCTGTGGCGAACATAAAACTTTTCGCCCTTTGTTCCGTATAAAAGCACATCAATAATCTCATGTGGCAAATCCTTTAGCGGTGTATTAAGGTCAAAATTATAGTGATCCGCCAGTCCTTCAAAATACATAGTAGCAATAGAGCTGCCCTCCATAGCCCAGCCGCTTCCCTTTATACCGCCTTGGGCTATGCTTTTGTCCCAGTCCGGAATTATCCTGTTGGGATCTATTCTCATAAAAACGCCTAAGCCTGTACAATGAGGGCAAGCTCCCATTGGGTTGTTAAAGGAAAACATTCTTGGCGAAAGCTCCTCAATGCTTACGCCATGGTCGGGACAGGCATAGTTTTGTGAAAACAGCATATCCTCGCCGTCTATTACATTTATAACTACCAAGCCGTCTGAGAGCTTAGAGGCTATCTCTATAGAATCTGCAAGTCTAGGACGAATTTTCTCGGCTACAACAAGTCTGTCAACCACAATTTCAATAGTATGCTTTTGATTTTTTGACAGGGTTATCTTTTCGGAAAGGTCGTATATAATGCCGTCTACCCTTGCTCTTACAAAGCCGCCCTTTTGTGCCTTTTGCAGCACCTTTACATGCTCTCCCTTTTTTTCACGCACAACAGGGGACATAATTTGAATTTTCGTTTTTTCGGGCAGCTCCATTACCTTATCCACAATTTGGTCAACGGTTTGTTGCTTTATCTCTCTGCCGCACACAGGGCAATGCGGCACGCCTACCCTTGCGTACAGCAAACGGAGGTAGTCGTATATTTCTGTTACGGTTCCTACGGTTGACCTCGGGTTTTTTGATGTCGTTTTTTGATCAATTGAAATTGCCGGAGAAAGACCGTCTATGCTTTCAACATTTGGCTTCTCCATTTGTCCTAAAAACATTCTGGCATATGACGACAGACTTTCTACATATCGTCTTTGTCCCTCGGCATAAATTGTATCAAATGCCAAAGATGATTTGCCCGAGCCGGACAAGCCTGTAATAACTACAAGCTTATCTCTGGGAATTTCAACATCAACATTTTTTAGGTTATGTTCCTTTGCTCCCTTTATAATAATTTTCTTATTCTGCATAACTGCTCCTTTAGCTTATACAAATACTGTTTGCTGACAGATTTAGTATTTAGCTATTAACTGTAAATATACGAACACAATTTCGCTTGTTGCTATTATAGCACAAGTTAATTTATAATTCACCATATTTATTTAATTTTTTACTAAGTAGTTATGTGAATATACTTTTTTCTTATCTGTGCAGTGGTTCACTACAATAGCTTACTTCTCATTTTCTCCAGTATTTTTTTCTCTCTGCGTGACACTTGTACCTGTGACATATTCAAAATTTTGCCTGCCTCGGTTTGTGTTTTGCTTTTAAAAAATCTAAGTGTAATAAGCTGCCTATCCATTTCGTTCAGTTCGCCTATTATTTGTCTGAGTGCCATTATTTCCGTAAGCCTCTCCTCCGGCGGCAGCACAGGAATATCCAGCTGTCTTTCTCCGTTTTCGTCCTCACAGGTTAGTGAAAGTGGCTGTGTGCCTGCGTTTATAGCCTCGGCAATCTGCTGTGGCTCTATTCCCATTAATTCTGAAATTTGCCCTAAGGTAGGCTCGCAGCCCTGCTTATCTCTAAAATCCTTTACAGCTCTGTTTACTTTTATAGAAAGCTCTTTTAAACCTCTGCTTACTTTTACAGTGCCGCCGTCACGAAACAGCCGGCGAATTTCCCCCAGTATAACAGGCACCGCATATGTGGAAAAGCACAGCCCACGCTCCTTGTCAAAATTATCAACAGCCTTTACAAGCCCTACACAGCCGGCACTGTAAAGGTCGTCGTATTCAATTCCCTTTCCTTTAAAGCGTGCGGCACAGGCGTGTACAAGCCCTAAATTACTTTCAATAAAATCATCTCTGTTCATATTGAATCTCTTGCAGAGAACCGTGGCATTATGTATTTTTCCATCGTTACCGTTGTTCCCCTGCCGGGTTTTGATGTAACTTTTACCTTATCCATAAAGCTTTGCATAACGGCAAAGCCTAAACCTGCTCGCTCACTGCCGCCGGTAGTAAACATAGGCTCCATTGCCTGCTGAATATTTTCTATGCCTACACCTTTGTCTTTTACCTGGATTATCACTTTCCCTCCCTCGATTATTTGCACTTTAATATGTACATCGCCTATAGTGCTGCTGTAGCCGTGAACAATAGCATTTGTTACCGCCTCTGAAACTGCTGTTTTTATATCGGACAGCTCTGCTATGGTAGGATCAAGCTGTAATATAAAACCCGACACTGCACTGCGGGCAAATGCCTCGTTACAGCTTTTGCTGTCAAAGCAAATTTTCATTTCGTTTATTACATTCATTTTAATGCTTCCTTTCCTTTGTACTCTAAAACCCCCAAAGAGCCTATTCCGGACAAATCTATAAGTCTTTTTAAATGCGGCGGCACATTACAAACCAAAACCGTACCGCCTATAAGCCGCATAAGCCTATAGCGTCCCATTATAAGACCTATGCCTGAGCTGTCCATAAACTGAACGGCAGAATAGTCAAGCCTTAGCAGTGTTGGGTGGTGTTTTTCAATTAGAGCGTCAATCTCCTTACGCATTTCTCTGGCTGTGTGGTGGTCTATGTCACCCAAAAGCATAGCTGTAAGCTCGCCTTGGGATAAAATTACCTGCACATACATTTTTCCTCATTCCTTTATTTTTAACATTTTTTCGCAAAATATACCTAACTAAACAAAAAATCCTCCACCCTAAGGCAGAAGATTTCTATATAATAAAATATTCTGTTTTGTCTGTAAGTAATTGCAAAATCCTCTGTAGTAAAATCTTACAATACTTCCCGTAAAAAATTTATCAATTTTCAATGTCGATTAAAACATTTTTATTGTGCTTTTTAAGGCAGCGAACAATCAGCGGACGAAGCTGTGAGGCAAGATATAACGAGCCGCACACGATAACCGCACCGTCGTCGCCTGCTATATTCAAGGCCTTTTCAATAGCGTCTGTAAAGCTGTCCATAGGATAAACAATATCGAAAAATTTAACAGCCTTTTCCGCTAAGTCTTCACTGCTTTGCTTGCGTGGGTTGTCAGGCTCCAGGGTTATAACCGTATCAATAAGGCCGTCTAAATATTCCAAAGACGAATTACTGTCTTTATCCTTTAGCATACCCATTATACAAACTATTTTTTTGCCACGCAGGTATCTTCTTATTGCAACAGAAAGTGCCTCCATACCGTTAGGGTTATGTGCACCGTCAATAAGAACCATAGGCTCCTTACACAGCAGCTCCAGTCTTGCAGGCATTTCTGCCTTTGCCAAGCCTTCCTTTAGGTTTTCGTCTGTAATATTAAAGCCGCAGCGATTTCTAAGTATTTCTATGGCAGAAATAGCAAGGGCCGCATTTTTCAGCTGGTGGTCACCAATCAGGTGAATTAACAGCTCATTATTTTTATAAAGCATTTTTGTATATTCAATAGTCATTTCAACAGCTTTAAGCGGCAGTGTATCTGCATATACAAGATTATTTTCCTTTTCCTGTGCTGTTTTTGCAATAACATCATCAGCAGCGTCACCCTGAGGATAATATACTGTATTTCCGTTAGGCTTAATTATGCCTGCCTTTTGCCCTGCAATTTCTTCTATAGTATTGCCAAGCACCGCTGTGTGGTCGTAGCTTATAGCCGTAATAACAGAAGCAAGGGTATTCTTAATAACATTTGTACAGTCAAGCAAACCACCCATACCTGTTTCCAACACCACAACATCGCAACCGGATTCTGCAAAATATTTAAAGGCAAGTGCTGTAATATATTCAAACTCTGTTATAATTACGCCCTGCTTTTTAAGTTTCTCAAGCAGAGGATATGTTTCCTCTACACATTTTGCAAGACTTTCCTTTTCTATCATCTTGTTGTCAATTTGTATTCTCTCTCTAAAATCAATTATATAAGGAGATATAAACAAGCCGGTTTTGTAGCCGGCACTTTTAAGCACAGCCGCAATCATTTTACTTGTAGAGCCCTTGCCGTTAGTGCCGGCAATATGTACAAACTTAAGCTTATCCTGAGGATTGCCCATAGCGTCAAGAAATTTTAGTATTCTGTCCAATCCCGGGCGTGACCCAAAAAGCATTAACGAATTAATTTTATCAAGTGCCTGTAAATATGTCATTTTACTTCATCTCTTTCAGTTGCCAATTTATAAATAATACCCTTTTTTATACCGGTTTCCTTAGCCGCTTTTTTAGACGCTTCGCTTAACGAAACATCCTCCTCGGCTGCCAGTGCTATTGCTAAATCTGCCGCTTCCTCTTCTGTGTATACCTTATTGTTGTCAACAGGCTTAGCACCGTCTATAACCAGTACAATTTCACCTTTTAAAGGTGCTTCGCTGTAGCGCTCAACAGCCTGTTCCAGGGTTGTTCGTATAACCTCTTCGTGTATTTTTGTAAGCTCTCGAACTATCGCTATACTTCTGTTGCCAAACGCCCCCAGCATATCACAAAGCGTTGCATTCAGCTTATGCGGAGCTTCGTAAAAAATCATTGTTCTTGTTTCATTTTTTACGGACTCCAGGTGCTCCATTCTGCTTTTTTTGTTTACACTTAAAAAGCCCTCAAATGTAAATCTTCCTGTTGGCAAGCCGGATATTGCTAAGGCGGAAATTACCGCACTTGGCCCCGGAACAGCCTTTACCTCTATACCGTATTCCTCACACTGCTTAACCAAAAGCTCACCCGGGTCGGATATGCAGGGCATACCGGCATCTGTTACAATAGCACAGTTTTCACCGCTTAATATACGCCGGCAAATTATCTCTCCACGCTGGTGTTTATTATGCTCAAAGTAGCTTACCATAGGCTTTTTAATACCAAAGTGATTTAAAAGCTTTAAGGTTACTCTTGTATCCTCAGCCGCTATAAAATCAACATTTTCTAAGGTTTCAACTGCTCTGGGAGACATATCCCCCAAATTTCCTATAGGCGTGCCTACTACATATAAAATTCCCGACATTATAAACACTCCTTAAAAGAACCGTAAATTTTCATCATTTCGTCTGAATACTCTCCGTTGCTGTTCTCTATAAAAAGCGTTGGCAGTGTTACCAGTCCACCGGGCTTTCCGCCACGCCTGCCCTCTACAAGAAACAGCTTTGGTGCTTTATTTACACGCTGTTGAACCATTTGAAGACGCTTTGGTTCAAGACTGTATTTTCTAAAAGCTACAAAAACATCGGTAAGCCGCTCGGGCCGCAAGCACAAACAAAACCTGCCGCCAAAACGCAGCAGTCCGGATGCCACTCTTACTACATCATCAAAAGTACAGCTGCTTTCATGCCGAATAATTGAATGTGATTGCCCGCTGCTGACTATCCCCGTTCCTATAGGCTTATATGGTGGGTTGCAGGCAACAACATCAAAACTGCCAAGGGGCAAAACGCCTTTCAATTTATTAAGGTCGGCATTTATTACCGTAATTTTATCCTGAAGATTATTCATTTGTACAGACCGCTGTGCCATATCAGCACCGTTTTGCTGAATTTCAACAGCGTAGGTGTGATTATTGGGTGTTTCCTTATTCCACAAAAGCGGTATTGTACCGCAGCCTGTACCTAAGTCTACAGCCTTGTCGTTAGGTCTTGGCTTAGAAAAGTTTGCCAGCAAAATGGTGTCGGTAAAAAAATGGTGTTCCTTTGACACTATAACGCTTACCCCATTGCCCAATGGCTGCAGCTCTTCCCCTTTTTTCAGCAATAATGTCACCGCCTGTCTGTGTTATCAGCTTATTATAACACTAAAGCACAATATATTCAACTTTAGCCCCTCGAAAACTTATTTATCACTTTAAAACAGCAACATTCAATCACATAAATTTAACAGTGCAGACATTAAAGCTTAAATCGAGTAGGAGACTACCCATTAGTTGAGTAGCCGACCTCTCACACCACCGTGC